>Ga0302326_10017438_pt1 | contig 14985 bp, 11 predicted proteins | sample Palsa_T0_3_FD_202264 | JGI IMG/M metagenome (GOLD analysis project Ga0302326, IMG submission 202264) | Peat permafrost microbial communities from Stordalen Mire near Abisko, Sweden - Palsa_T0_3 | ecosystem: Environmental > Terrestrial > Soil > Palsa > Peat permafrost | place: Sweden: Abisko... | reverse complement strand
AAAGGAGTAGCTGGCGGTGCCCACCCCGGCGTGAATTGACCACAAAGGCGAGATGGCAACCTGTTTGTTGGCAACCAGCAAATGGCGTGTCTGCGTGGGAGGCCCCATCAGATGCACTACGCGCTGATCGGCTGGAAGGTCGAAATAGAGATACACTTCAGACCTGCGCAGGTGGGTATGTGGAGGCATGGTGTTCCATACGCTGCCGGAGTGAAGCGTCGTGAATCCCATAACTAACTGGCAGCTTGTTGCTCCCTCAAGATGAATGAGTTTGTAGATGGAGCGATGATTCGCGGTGGCCGTCTCGCCGATCGTCAACGGAGCAAGATCGGCAGCTCGAATGGGGTTAATCGGATGTACAGCGTGCGCAGGGTAGCTGAGCAAATAGAATTCGGCTGGCTTATCGGGATTCGCACTCAAGAAGGAAATAGAGTGCGAGCCGCGACCGATATAGAGTGCGTCGCGATTGCCGAGCGGGTAAGCTTCACCATCAACATGGACAGCGCCCTCCGAACCGATGTTGAATATGCCCAATTCGCGGCGCTCAGTGAATGTAGTGGCACGGAGTTGGCTGGGGCACGGCAAGGTTAAAGGCTCGGCTAGTGGGACGGCGGAACCGATGACTGTACGATCCAAATCGATGTAGACGAGCTGAAGAGAGCCCGGCTCGAAGAGCTGTTCAAGTAGAAAGTTTGCGCGCAGCTCTTCTGTTGACATGTGCGTGAAGCGGACTTCGTCGGCGAGTTGCAAAATCTTCATGGCGTGGCCTGTCATTTCGTGTTGCATCAAATGAGGACGGTGAAGTCGATAGGTGACGAGTCACATTACAAAGTAGAGGGCGATGAATCCGGAGTTACCGGATACCCGAGGAAAACTGGACCAATGTGACGGTCGAAAAGATTCTCCGTCACGTTCTTCGCGATGATCTTTTGGTTCGATTCCAGCAGATCGAGATAGCGATTGCCAAGCTTTGCCGCGACCTTGAATCCGACGTGCAGCAGCTGGCGGAAACTGGGGTTGTACGCCGGCGACTGTGTGTTGTGGCGAAGAGCTGCCGTGAATTCCATGGAGGACCAGTGAGCGACATCGGTAGGCGCGGGCAGCCTGGCAGGATCTATGTCAATCACAGTCGCATAGGGTGCGCATAATTCCGCAGCATGGGCAAATGTCTCCGCATAAATGTCCTTCGCAAGTTCCAGACCGTCCCCTCCCGCTTCAGCGAGCCCGATGACTTCTTCAAGCCAGGTGGTGCCGGCAGTTTTGAGATGCACGCCTGCGGAAAACTGCTCGATGGCTTGGTGGATCGCGGGATAGATGGAGAACTTGTCGCTTCCCGAGTGAATGCTGAGCTTAAGGTTCAAGGGCAATCCATACGCCTCGATCGCGTGCTGAATGGCGCCGATGTCAAGGGCGATCTCGCGGGCGAATTGAGCAACGTCGCCAACATAGTCGACCCCTTTGTTGAAGCGTCCGCTGAATTTCGGGGCAATCGTCTGGATAGGAATGGATTCATCCCCAATAGCAGCGAGAATGATGAGCAGATCAGCCGGAGTCTGTGCGTAGTCTGTTTCGTCCATGGAAACTTCGGCAATGAATTGTCCTTTTCCCTTGAAAGCCTCGATGCGGCGATAGATCTTACCGGCTTCTTGAATAGCGGAGAGAAACTTGGCTGTCGTCCGGCGAAGCAGGTCGGGTGTTATCTCGACCGGTTGCGTAGAAGTCTGAAATCGGATGACGCCGAGAAGTTCAGGATGACGGCGCACGAATTGGTTGATCGAAGTGGGGTCGGCGGCCTTTCCAATCCAGTCGGCGACATCGAGGGTATAGAAATCGCATGAGGGTAGGAATCTTTCGACTGTGGACAAGTTGATGTGGTCCGCGTCGCAAAAGTAGGGAAGCTTCCATCCGAGTGCAGTCACGGCTGCATCCGCTGCTTCGCGGACAGATAGGGGTTCAGAGCCAATGATGGTGTGTTCGCGATTGGACTTGTTCCAAACGGGTATAACTTCGACCCCCGCGTTGCAGGCGAGAATGCACGCCTGCAACTGCGCCTTAGCTTGGTGGGCAAAGCGGTCGCCCACGCCGATTGAGAATTTGTCGAGGCTAGTCATAGGTTCTCCCCGCGAGTCAGAATGCCGTTGTGAAGGTGATAGGATGCTCGATGCAGGCAAAGGCCCGCGGTCTTCTAAGAGTCTGGATTCGCATCTATTCCTTTACCTTGATGACCAACGCGCTGTAGGCAGTTCCTGGAGCAATAAGCAATTGGTGGGGTGTGCCTGCAGGGATATGGACGATATCCCCGGTTGCAATTCGCTGCGTGATTCCGTTACGAATGCCGGATCCGGTCGATTCGCCGTTGCTTCCCGCGTGGGCGTCGATCAGATCGCCCCCGGTGATAATTGTCGCGCGGCCTTCCATCACGATCATCACGTCATCGAAATGGGCATGAACCTCCGCGCCGCCACTTACCGTTCTTTCAGAGAGCTTGATCGCATGTGTCCCATAGTCACCGAGCGTCGATCCGCTGCTGCCTTTGGCTTTGCCTTGCTGAGCGAGTTGTACAAGCTGGTCATGAATCTGGGCCGATGAGAAAACTTCTGCTTTGCCCGGCGATTGCGCGGTGCAGGGAAGCGCGAAGAGTGCAAAGGCGATTGCGAATGGGAGTTTCATTTGATCCTCATTGGAGTTTGGAGTCAGGATGACTTGCTGTAATTCGTGATCCGGGCGCCAGAGTTCGAGACCCACTTGGATCAAGAGAAACAACGCCTTTTAAAGCAAAGTCTCATGCATTACCAGCGCCACAGCACTTCGCAATCGTGCTCTGTTTCCTTCCTGCGCCGGCCGGATGCGGGGAACCGTGGCCAATGGGTGGTGGCGCATCGCCGACTCAATCAACGGGCCCGCGATATGCCAAAGGGTCGTGATGTCGCCTACGACAACAATCTCGGAAGGCGCGAGTGCCGAGGAGATCATGTGCATGCCTCGGCCGAGAGCGGCACACATTCGATCGATCGCATGCATCGCCGCTGGATCGCCACCGCCAGCTAAGTTGAGAAGTTCCTCAAATGCCGGCGAAGGCTTGTTGGCAAGTTCCGCGTAGTAACGCATGGCTGCAGGATTAGCGGCGAGCGTCTCCCAGCAGCCTATGCTGCCGCAACCGCAAGGCTTACCATCCGGGTCCATCTGGACGTGGCCAAACTCACCTGCGGATCCCCCTTCGCCACGAAGAATGCGGCCGTTGGCGAAGATGCCTGTCCCTATTCCCTCTGAGACATTGACGACAACCAGGTCGTGCATTCCATCGCTATCGCCGAACCAGACTTCAGATAGCGCGCAGGCGTTGGCCACGTTATCGGCAACCACAGGCAGCCCGGTCGCTTGTTCGACACGAGACTTGATGTGTGCAATGGGCCAGCGGACGTTGGGCGCAAAGATGGGTAAGTCCGTGCGCGATTGTCCGGGGGATGACTTATCGGCGCTGCGGTCAAGCCGGCCGGGCAGACTTATACCTATCCCGTCGAACGAACGGTCGCTGTTGGCAGCAATGATTTGCTGGATTGCGGCAACTATCGCTGCAATAACCTTCTGGGGATCTTCGGGAAGGGGGATCAGGTTCTGAGCAATGATTCTACCTCCAAGATCCGTAACAGCTAACGTGGTTTGTGAGGGATGAATATCCAGAGCAAGCACACCGCGTTGGCTGTTTACGTTGAGAAAGGTGGGTCTGCGGCCACGGGGCAGGCGCCCCATGGACCCTTCGACGATCCACCGTTCTGCAAGTAACTCCTCGACAATGAGGGAGACGGTGCTTCGTTGCAAGCCGGAAACACGGGCCAGATCTGCGCGCGAGATTGGCTGCCGTGTGCGGATCTGGTTAAAGATCAGGTTGCGGTTGATCTGCCGCGGTATTTTGTTCGACGCACTTACTTTGTTTGTGAAGGAGAAGCGAGGCGCCTGCGGCTTGGGCCTATTCTCCGATTTGTCTGGCATGGTCGGCACTCTACCTCACGGAAGTTATGTTCAGCCTGCTCGCCACGGCTAAGCATTGTACGTGGTTGATGAGACGCGTCCGCCTCGGCCGGTCCAGTTGGTGTGGAAGAATTGACCTCGCGGCCGATCCGTGCGTTCATACGTGTGAGCCCCGAAATAGTCGCGTTGCGCCTGGAGCAGATTGGCGGGTAACCGTGCGGTGCGATAGCCGTCGAAGAAGGCCAGCGCAGTGGAGAAGGCTGGAGTAGGGACGCCTAACTCGACCGCATGAACAATGGCTTTGCGCCACGAGGCCTGGTATTGATTGAGAGCGCTGAAAAAGAAGTTATCGAGCAGTAAATTGTCAATGGCTTGATTTTTGTCGAAGGCTTCTTTGATCTTTCCGAGGAAGCGGCTGCGAATGATGCATCCTCCGCGCCACATCAGCGCAATCCCGCCCATATTGAGCGTCCAGCCATTCTCCTCGGCTGCGGCCTTGAGCAACATGTAGCCCTGCGCGTAGGAAATAATCTTGGAGCAGTAGAGGGCGCGGCGCACATCTTCAATAAAGGCGATTCGGTCGCTCTCCACCACCCGGGCAGCGGGGCCATCGAGGACCAAGGATGCGGCCAGCCGTTCCCCCTTGAGCGCTGAAAGGCAACGCGCAAAGACTGACTCACCGATGAGTGTTACCGGCTGGCCAAGATCGAGCGCACTGAAGATAGTCCATTTCCCCGTACCTTTCTGTCCGGCGGTGTCGAGTATCTTGTCGACGATCGGCTCACCGTCTTCATCCTTCTTCGCAAAGATATGGCTTGAAATCTCGATGAGATAACTGTCTAACTCACCCTGATTCCAATCGGTGAATACTTTGCTCAAGTCGTCGGCATTCAGGCCAAGCCCGCGCTGCATCAGATCGTAGGCTTCGCATATCAACTGCATGTCGCCATACTCGATCCCGTTGTGTACCATTTTTACGTAATGCCCAGCGCCGTCTTCGCCAACCCAGTCGCAGCAAGGGGTTCCGTCTTCGACTTTGGCGGCGATCGACTGGAAAATATCTTTTACGTGCGGCCACGCCGCGGGATTGCCGCCCGGCATGATGGAGGGACCAAGCCGCGCGCCCTCTTCGCCGCCTGAGACTCCGGTGCCGATGAAGAGAATGCCCTTTGCTGCAAGACCCTTGGTGCGGCGGTTGGAGTCGGTAAAGAGCGAGTTACCGCCATCGATGACAATATCGCCCGGTTCAAGGTAGGGAAGCACGTGGTCAATCATCTGATCGACGGTGTCGCCTGCCTTGACCATGAGCATTACGCGGCGCGGGCGCTTCAGCAGACTGGCAAACTCCTGGATGGAGTGGGCGCCCAGAACCTCAGTGCCCTTCGCTTCATCCGCAAGAAAATCATCCACCTTGGAGACGGTCCGGTTGAAGACGGCGACTTTGAAGCCGTGGTCATTCATGTTGAGGACAAGGTTTTGTCCCATGACTGCGAGGCCGATGAGTCCGATGTCACATGACGCGCCTGGCATAGAACCTCCGTAGACTGACTGAAGCAGTTATTTCGATCTTATTGGTTAACCCCGCTCGCAAGGAAGCCTCCATCGACAACTAGTGTTTGCCCGGTGACGAAGGAAGCAGCATCCGAGGCAAGATAGATTGAGGCGCCGACCAACTCTTCCGTCTTTCCGAATCGCCCCATGGGCGTGCGCATCAAGAGTTCCTGCCCGCGCGGTGTGCTGTCGAGTAGCTGTGCATTCAGCTCTGTGCGGAAGACACCGGGCGCGATTGCGTTGACGGTGACGCCCTTCTTTGACCACTCAACGGCGAGCGATCGCGTGAGCGAGGCAACTCCCGCCTTGCTGGCTGCGTATGCGGCCACTTCACTCAGCGCAACAAAGCTGTTGAGCGAGGCGATGTTGACGATGCGGCCATAACCGCGTTCGAGCATGTGCTTGCCGAACACCTGGCATGCGCGTAGTGTCCCCGTCAAGTTGGTGTCAAGAATCGCGGTCCATTCTTCTTCCGGCATGGTGAGCGTTGGCGTACGCCTGATTCTTCCCGCGCAGTTGATCAGGATATCGACTTTTCCGAAACGGTCGAGCGCTCCTGCGAGAGTTCTTTCGAGGGAGTCACGGTCGCAAACGTCCGAGGTTAGCCTGAGAGTTTGCCGGCCAAGTCTTTCGATCTCGTCGGCGGTCTCATCGACTTGCTGCTGGCGGCGCGCCGTGGCAATCACGTGGGAGCCGGCTTCAGCAAGACCCAGTGAGAGCGCGCGGCCAATGCCGGATGTTCCGCCCGTTACGACTGCGACCTTGCCTTCAAGGCTAAGAAGCTGCGAACTCATGGTTTTTCCCTTCGAAGATGCGGCTCTTGTGCGCCCATAGGCCCAGGCCTGGATTTGCGATAAAGAATACTTCTTCGCCGCCGATGCGGTTATAGCCATGCGTCATGGCTTCGGGATTGTAACGCCGCAGCATGGAGTTCAGTTCGGCATAATTGAAGCCGACGCCTTCAACATCATCGCGTGTGAGGTGTCCAGGGCACCAGGTGATATTGAATCGCCCTTCCGAAGAGGCATGGATGAGATGAGCGGCGGCGCTGAGATCGCCTGCAAGATCTGCATTGGCCTCGACTGCGGCGAGGGTTGCAGGCGTGCCGTGATAGCCATATTTCCGAATCAATCCGTCGATCGCTTTGTCTTCGCCGAATTCCTTCACGCCGGGGGCGAGGATAATGAGTTCTGCGCCGTCGGCCAGCGCCATGCGGGTTCGGTAGACGGCCTTGTTGCCGAGCCAGGTGGAATGAAACTCGTGAGGATCGAGATACACGATCGCTTTGTGGATCTGCTCGTCGAGAATTTCAAAATTGACCTTGAGACTTAGTTCCGCGGCCAGGTGAAAGCACTCCGAGTCGTCGCCGATGAATAGCCCGCGCACGGCCAACCCACCTTCTGCCCGGCGCGCCACAACGGTGAGAACGTAGACGATGGGTAGGTGCCGGAGGAAACGATCCGAGGCGTAGTTGAGCACCGAGCGCACAGGATTCTCCGCACGGCCCATGATGCGCTCCATTCCGTAGACGGCGCCCAGATAATGGCTTCGATTGATGCCTTCGCGGCCTCCGGTGCCCACAAGAATGTTCTTGGTGTAATTGGCCATGCCGATAACTTCATGGGGCACCACCTGGCCGATGGATAAGATGAGGTCGAAGTCTCCGCGTGAGATTAAGCGGTTAACCTGTGCGGGCCAAGCGTAACTCAATTTGCCTTCGGATTGTTCGCGGATAAACTCGGCGGGAACCTCGCCAAGAGTTTCTACGTCGGTGCGCCAGTTATGGACATGAAAAAGGTTTTGCGGAACGTCGCCGAACATATGTGTCAGTTGATCCGGGCGCATGGCAGTGTGTGTTCCCAGAGCGGGGAGTACAGCTTTGAGGCGGTCGCCGTAGTATTGCCACGCATAGTTGGTCAGGTCGCCGGCGCGAGAGTGCTCGCGGCTTTGATCTGGAGGCACAGCGAGCACTCGGTTACGCGGCTCGATTTTCGCCAGCGCATCCTGCAGCAATTGCTGCAACTGCCGTTGCGAGAGATCGGTGTCCACACTTCCGGCAGCGCAAAAGAGGCTCATGCCAGTGACTCCACTTTCTTCAGCCCCGGAGCGAGGATATGCAGGATAGCGAAAGCTACAAGATACGCGCTGGCGGCAAGAGCAAACAGGGTGGCATAACTATGCGTGAGCTGCAATATATAACCCGCGTAGTTTGCGAGGAGGAAACCGCCTGCCGATCCGGCCATGCCGCCGATGCCTGTTACTGATCCGACGGCGCTGCGCGGAAACATATCTGAAGCCGTGGTGAAGAGGTTGGCGGACCACCCTTGATGTGCTGCCGCGGCCAAACTCAGCAGCCCAATGGCAGCCCACTCCGAGTGAAGGTAGTTGATCAGGAAGACAGGGACAACCAGGCAAGCAAAAAGCAACATGGCAGTCAACCGTGCGTTAACGGCCGAGAGTCCCATGCGGCGAAACGGAGCGGGCAGCCATCCTCCGCCGATACTGCCAATCGTGGAGGCGTTATACACCAGGATAAGGGGCAGCCCAAGGTGAGAGAGGTTGAGATGATACTTAGCGCTGAAGAACGAAGGCAGCCAATAGAGATAGAACCACCAGATAGGATCGGTCAGGAATTTGGCGATAGTAAACGCCCAGGTCTGGCGCTGGCCCAGTAACTTGGCCCACGGCGTGGAGGGTCCCATCTTCTCAGCCGCTTCCGCGTAGATGTGCCTTAGTTCAGCGCCGGTGAGGGTGGGGTGGTCAGCAGGCTTGCGGTATTTGGAATACCACAACGCGATCCACAGCGCGCTGAAAATCCCTGTAACGAGAAAAGCAGCGTGCCAGCCGAAATGGATGGTGACCCATGGCACGAGGAGGGAAGCCACTATGACTCCCACATTGGTTCCGGAATTGAAGATGCCCGTAGCCAGCGAGCGCTCGCTCTGAGGAAACCACTCGGCCGTAGTCTTGATAGCCGCAGGGAAGTTGCCGGATTCACCGAGCCCGAGACTGACCCGCGCAATGCCGAACTCGAACACGGAGTTGGCAAGGGCGTGGCCCATCGCAGAAAGGCTCCAGATGGCCATAATGACCATGTAACCGATGCGGGTGCCGACTTTATCGACGAAGCGCCCGGCGGCGAGCAGTCCAACCGCATACGCAAATGTAAAAGCGCCCACAATGTGACCGTAATCCAGTTCCGTCATTCCGATGCTGTGTTGGAGTGTGGGCTTGAGGATGGAGAGAACTTGGCGATCCATGTAGTTGATGGATGTAGCGACGAAGAGCATGGCGCAGATGGTCCAGCGCACACTTCCCAAGCGCGCGCCGGGCGATGATTCTTCTTCCGCGAACCTGCCGGGAGCAATGCTGTTCGCCAATAGGACGCTCCTTACAAACGATAAGCCATTTTAACCAGACGGTAGGTCAGGTCGTGCGCCACTTCGAATGCTTCGTCTTCAGCGAGTCGGTGTTCAGCAACGAGTTTGGCAAGGAATGCGCAATCCATGCGGCGGGCAACATCGTGCCGGGCGGGGATGGACAAAAAGGCGCGCGTGTCGTCATTGAATCCAACGGTGTTATAGAAGCCCGCCGTCTCCGTGGTCAGTTCGCGAAAGCGCATCATACCCTCCGGGCTGTCGTGGAACCACCACGGGGGTCCGAGCTTCAAACACGGATAGTGGCCGGCCAGGGGCGCTAACTCGCGGCTGTAAGTCGACTCATCGAGCGTGAATAAAATGATCGTGAGATCTGGCTCGTTGCCGAAGCGATTGAGCAAGGGCCGCAGCGCATCAACATAATTAGTGGCCTGAGGAATGTCAGCGCCGATATCGCGCCCATAGTGCTCATAAAGTGTGCGGTTGTGGTTGCGCACGCTCCCTGGGTGAATCTGCATCACCAAGCCGTCTTCCAGGCTCATTTGCGCCATCTCAGTGAGCATCTGGGCCCGGAAAAGTTCCTGCTTCGCCGCGTCTGCTGTGCTGGTGAGGACGCTCTCGAAGAGTGTTGCGGCCTCAGCATTCGGTAGATCGGCTGTTTGCGGCGTTGGATGGCCATGATCGGTGGCTGTGCATCCGAGCGAGCGGAATCGGGCGCGAGCTTTGCGCAGCGCACTGAGATAGCCAGACCATAAGGCCGTGTCTTCCCCGGTCTGCCGGCCCAGTTCAGCAATGTTAGCGGCAAAGCCGCCAAATTCTGGATCGACAACCGGGTCGGGGCGAAACGTGGGCAGGATGCGCGCCTTCCAATTTGAATCACGGATGGCCTGATGATCGGCAAGCGAGTCGATTGGAGAATCGGTGGTAGCCAGAACCTCAAGATTGAAGCGCTTGAACAGCGCGCGGGGCAGGAACTCAGGAGTGCGCAGCTTCTCCAGGATGACGTCGTAATAGAGGTCGGCAGTGGACTCGGAGAGGCGCTGGTCAAGGCCGAATAGCTCGTGAAACGCAAAGTCGAGCCACATCCGCGTGGGCGTTCCGCGGAAGAGAAAATAGTGCGTGGCAAAGATGCGCCAAACCTTGCGTGGGTCCTTTAACTCGGGCCGGCCGATTTCCAGGTCTTCGAGAGAGACGCCCTGGCTCAAGAGCATGCGGTAGACGTAGTGATCAGGCTGGACGAAGAGTTTGGCGGGGTCGGGAAATGGTTCGTTCCGAGCGAACCATGCTGCTTGCGTGTGCCCGTGCGGGCTGACGATCGGCAGCGCTCGAATGCTCGCATAGAGCGCCCTTGCTATCTTTCGGGTACCGGCTTCGGCAGGAAACAAACGGTCTTCGTGAGTCAGCATTTCTTCAATCCCGGTCTTTCGTGGGCAGATTGAATTCGACGTCAGCCTCGATATCCCATGCCGTCAAGGACGCCGCGCATGAAAGCAAACGATTCGATAACTCCCGGCATTGGATCGTCTCCGTGTATCTCGTACTCAAGATCGACGAAGCCCTTGTAGTTGGTCTTGATGAGCGCTTCAAAAATCTCTCGAATGGGCATGATGCCTTTGCCAACGGCCACCTGGCTCTCCTTGTCGTGGAAATTCGTGAGGTCTTTGGCGTGCATGTTGAAGAGCCGCGGTCCTACCTGGTGAACGGCCTCGACAATGTCCGTGCCGGCTCGCACTGCATGGCCAATGTCAATGCAGCATCCCATGCGCGGGTCCATGTCCTTGACTGCTTTGAGCACGTCGAGCGGTGAGGGGAACACCTTATCCTCGGGGCCATGGTTGTGAATTGCGATGCGAATGTCGTATTCCTTGACGAATTTCTCCAGGCGCGGAAGCGTCGCGGGGGCTGGGTCACCGGCGACGATGACTGTGATGCCCGCGCGCTTGGCGTATTCGAACTTGCCGCGGATATCGTCGTCCTCGTCCTTGGGAAAATAGATAACTCCCGCTGCGTGCAAAGATATGCCCGCGTCAGCGTAATCGGCGAGCGCCTTGGCTTCTTCTCCGGGGTCCATTGGCAGGTGATCTTTCACGTCCTTGGGATTGAGCGCGGCCACGTTGAGCAGCCTCATGAATCCGATCATCTGCGTACGTGTGAAATTACGAAACGTGTAACTCGCCAAGCCGAGATGAACAGGCGACAGCTTTCCACTGGCCTGTGATGGGTCGGCAAGAGAGGGAATTACGCTTTGTGTGGCGCAGGCCGCGGCAATCATTGCACCGGATTGAACGAAACTGCGCCGTGAAAAAGATTGCTTCATAAGTTGAAACTCCTCAGTTCTTACCGCGAACAGTTCTCGGTGATCCAAGTTAGGAAAGAGTACGATCCTCGCGTTACAGATGCGGCGCCCAGCCGTGCTCGTATTCGCGCCCCCACAATTTCATTGCACCGCTGTCATTCAGTATCTTTCCATCGGCAGTGTCAAGCGCCAGCGTGCGCTTGACTTCCCATGAGACGTTGGAGAGTTGCAGCATTGTGACAGCAACATTGCCCACGGACACCGGTGCATTCAGTTTGTCGCCCTTGCGGACTGCGGCGATGAAGTTGGCAAAGTGCAGATCGGTCATTGAATCTCGGCCGAGCGTATCCGAGGAGTCGGCCGCCTTTCCCGCTTTCACTTCGGAAGTCTTGTTGCCCTTGAGATCGTAGACCTCGTATCCGCCTCGGTCGACGATCACCGAACCCGTTGTTCCCATGATGCAGGAGCCGCGGTCGCGGCCATAGAACTTCATGCCCTGACAGCATTTTCCTTCCCAGTCGATCAGCTTGTCTTCGTAGTCGAAACTGGTAAGCAAAGTGTCGTAGAACTGCCAATCGTCTTTGAAGTGGTAGCGTCCGCCGGAGGAGGAAATACGCTGGGGAAAATCGACGCCAAGCGCCCAGCGGCATACATCCACTTCATGCGTGCCATTATTGAGTGTCTCGCCTGTGCCCCAGATTTTGAACCAATGCCAGTTATACGGCTGCACATTGTCCTTGTAAGGCTGGCGCGGTGCGGGCCCCTGCCACAGGTCCCAATCCAACTGCTGCGGCACCGGCGCTTCCTTGCCAATGCCAATGGACTTGCGGATATTGCTATACCAGGCTTTGGCGTAGTAAGCGCGTCCGATAAGGCCGTTACCGATCTTGTCGACCACCTCGATGGTGTGCGGCGATGAGCGCTGCTGCGTGCCCATCTGCACCTGCTTGCCATATTTCCTCTGCGCCTCCACCAGCAGCGCGCCTTCCGCGGGATTGTGGCTGCACGGTTTCTCGACATACACATGCTTGCCCGCCTGCAAGCCTGCAATGGCCATTGGCGCGTGCCAGTGGTCGGGCGTGGCAATCGTGATGGCGTCAATCTCCTTCAGTTCAAGGATTGTTCGAAAATCCTTGTCCGTGGCAGGCGCTTCGCCCATCTCGCGTTCGGTTTCCGCCGCGAACTTCGTGAGCGTATTCGAGTCCACATCGCAAACATGCGCAATGCGCGCGGCACTCTTGTTGGCTTTCAGTGAGGAAAGATGCGCGTATGCGCGGCCGTTCAGGCCGATCACCGCGAAGTTGAGCCGATCGTTGGAGCCGAGAATCCGAGCATAGCTCTTGGCCGTGGATGCGAAGGCCAACCCTGCTGCGCCGGTTGCGAGAGTGTCAAGGAATTCACGCCGAGTAACCAATGCTTTTCTCCATCAAGGCAATGCCAGTTGCGAACTGATTGATTGCGATTGAAAACACCCCATCCATTTAAGAGCTAAAGCGTGCCGGAGTCCTGGAGGGCTTTCTTCATTCCGGCCCAACTTACGCGGGTTGATTCTTCCGGGGTTGCTGCGCCGTGCCAGTGGGTCTCAAGACTCACTGCGTCGTGGTAACCGATCTGACGCAGCGCACGGAACTGCGCCGTCCAGTCGATGATGCCGGTTCCGACAGGCGACCACTCGATCTTTCCGTCTGGGTTCTTGACGGCGTTTTTGACGTGGCAGTGGTGAATCCGATTCTTGGGCAGCGTTTCCCATGCGGCAGGGAATGCGTCGAGTTCTCCGCGCATCACCGCGTTGGCAGGATCCCAGTTGAGAGCAAAGTGCGAGGACGGCACTGCGTTGAGGGTGCGCGTAGCTTCACGTCCGGTTGCGGTGTTGCATTCAAATTCATTTTCCAGGACGAGGAGAATATCCTGCCTGCCCGCAATTTCAGCGGCCGAGCGCAGCTTCTCGTCGATGGCCGCGCGATAAGGAGCAACATCGTCGATGCGCCAAAAGTCAAAGCAGCGCACCTTGCCGGTATCGAACTGTTTCGCCAGCGAGATAGATCGCTCCAGCAACTCATCCTGATGCTTGAATGCGACCTCAACGGCGCCGTGCATGTCGCCCTTCGATCCGTACGGCGAGCGCGGCGCTCCGGGCCAGTCGGTCTTGAACAGCGGGCTGGCGATGTCCGTCACTTTGAGATTGTATTTCCCCAGAATCTTCTTCGCTTCGGCGACCTGGTCATCGCTCAGGTCCATGGTGTTCTTGCCCCACATGGAGCGGAGTTCAATCCATCCAAGGCCAAAGTCATGCGCTACGACCGCACAGACGTGGTCGAAGTCCTGCGAGATTTCGTCGTTGATCACGGAGATGCGAAAGGGAGAGTTGGACGCCTGGGATCGGCTAAGAAGTGGGCACGCGGCTGAAGTTGCGGTGGCCACGGACGCCCGCGCGAGAAAGTCTCTTCTCGAATAACCTTTCATGGATCTCCTTGGACTTGCGCGTCGTAACGGATCGGGTCGGAATGACAAATGGCGCCGGGAACTTGACGCGGGCGTCGAACGAGCGGAAGCGAAGCATGAACGGTAATTTGTTCGAATACCGAACTAACAGTATCGAGGACGGTCGAGCTTTGTCAAGGAGAAATCTCAAAAAGTGTGCCACAGAAGCCGCGCGTTCAGACGTTGTGACGGGCCGCGGAATGCTTTTCCGAAGCAACCTGCCGGAAACCGGAACAGCCCCTAAAACAGTTCGATCGCCGGGCGGGAGTGGTCGGCGGTAGAGCGTTTTCCGGAAATGTTCTCGTGGGTGATGGTTTGGCTTGCCATTCTGTACTGGTCAAAGTGGCCGGCAAGAATCGACTTGAAGCTCGGATCGATGGTTCCGTCCCAGCCGAGGTCGTCGTGCGTTTCAGCCAGCCGGAGCAGATGTTCCCGCATTTCATGCAACGCGTCTTGCACATGCTCCATTCTCTGCCGCATGACATCCTGGAATTGAATGTGGCCCAGTGCCTGCGAAAGACGATGTACGCTTTCCGCGTAGTTCGCGTCCACTTCGCCGATCACCTCAAGCAGCAACTGGCTATTGGTGGCGAACTCCTCCTGCATGTGCCCCAATTCGGCGATCAGATGGCTAATGTTGTTGCTTGCCGCATGTAATTCGATCGACGCCTTGACCTCATGCAGTTCGGCGTAGACTCTTTTGCACGTGGCGTTGATTTTGCCGCCGATGTCCGCGGCTGCCTTGGTGGAAAGCACAGCGAGTTTGCGGACCTCATACGCGACTACCGCAAATCCCCGCCCGGCGCTGCCTGCCCGTGCGGCTTCGATTTCAGCATTCAGGGCCAGCAAGCTCGTTTGCTGCGCAATGGAAGTAATGACTTTGATGAGCGGGGTGAGGGCGCAGACTTCATCGGCCAGACCCTGAATACGCTCGTAAGTAGAACGCAATTCCCCATTTTGCTCCGCTAACTGCATCTCGATGCCGGCAATGATCTGCTTGTTGGTCTCAACGCGAGCCTCTGTTTTTTCCGTTAGATCCTTGCCACTCCGGATGGAGCGCCCAATATGTTCCCGCTGCTGGTTCGATCTTTGAACGAGCAATGAGATCTGCTCGATGACCTGGGTGACCTCGCGCTCGGATTCCGTCATTGAATCGCCAATTTGATTGTCAATCACGTCAATGTGGAGCTTGGAGTCTTTGATCTCGTCTCTCATCGCGTCCTGCCGTGCCCCGACATTCGACAGTTCTGAATGCGTCATCTTTCCGACCACCCCGAGGGCCGCGATGCCGCGGCGCGCCTCTGTAAGCTC
>Ga0302326_10017437_pt1 | contig 14986 bp, 12 predicted proteins | sample Palsa_T0_3_FD_202264 | JGI IMG/M metagenome (GOLD analysis project Ga0302326, IMG submission 202264) | Peat permafrost microbial communities from Stordalen Mire near Abisko, Sweden - Palsa_T0_3 | ecosystem: Environmental > Terrestrial > Soil > Palsa > Peat permafrost | place: Sweden: Abisko... | reverse complement strand
TGAGGCCCGGCACGTCGCGGATCTCATAGAACACCGCGAGCGCCTCGCGCACCAGGTCGCGGCGGATACCGGGGTAGTGCACGTCGATGATCTTGGTCATCGTCTCGGTGTCGGGGAAGCGGATGTAGTGGAAGAAGCAGCGGCGCAGGAAGGCGTCGGGCAGCTCCTTCTCGTTGTTCGAGGTGATGATCACGATCGGCCGGTGCTTGGCCGCGACGGTCTGGCGCGTCTCGTACACGTGGAACTCCATGCGGTCGAGCTCGAGCAGCAGATCGTTGGGGAATTCGATATCCGCCTTGTCGATCTCGTCGATCAGCAGCACGACCGTCTCGTCGGTCGTAAAGGCGTCCCATAGCTTGCCGCGGATGATGTAATTCGCGATGTCGTGGACGCGCGCGTCGCCGAGCTGGCTGTCGCGCAGGCGCGACACCGCATCATATTCGTACAGGCCCTGTTGCGCCCTGGTGGTCGACTTGATGTGCCAGGGGATCAGCCGGAGGCCGAGCGCGCCGGCGATCTCCTGGGCCAGCACGGTCTTGCCGGTGCCGGGCTCGCCCTTGATGAGCAGCGGCCGCGCCAAGGTGACGGCGGCGTTGACCGCGACGATCAGGTCGCGGGTCGCGACATAGCTCTCGGTGCCTTCGAACTTGCCGACCATGCGGGCTCCTGGTTCTGACGCGCCGAAGATAGTGTGGGGGCCGTCGACGCAGATCAAGCACGCGGCGCGCCAGCGCCATAGTTCATGACGCGTTCTCGCTGGTGGCAGGCGGCGGACCCGCTAGACTGCGGGATCGGGCATCCGTGCGGGACCGCAGGGACGGTCGACAAGAACGGCAACCGGGGAGGAAGAGATGCGAGGCGCGGCCTGGATTCTGGCGGCGATGGCCCTGATGCTCGGCGATCTGCCGGCGCGCGGCGCCGACGAGCCGGCTCTGTTCGTGGTTCAATATGTCGATGTGGCGCCGAGCGCGGAGGCCGCCGCCGAGGCAAGCCTGCGCCAGGCGCGCGCGCTCGGCCGCAAGGAGGACGGCAATCTGCGCTTCGAGGCCTACGCGGAGGCCGGGCGGCCGTCGCGTTTCGCGATGGTGTCGCTGTGGCGCGACCAGAAGGCGTTCGAGACCCATGCCGCGTCGGCCGGCGCGCTGCAGCTGAGGGCGGCGCTCGATCCCGTGCGCATCACCGCGATCGACGAGCGCCAGCTCAGCCTGCTTGCCGGCGATCCGCTGGGCGCCGCCCCCCGACGCGCGGCGGCCGGTGCCCGCGCGCTCTATGTCGTCACCCACATGGATTCGCTGCCGACCTTCAAGGACGAGGCGGCGGCGGCGCTCAAGCAGCTTGCCGCGGCGAGCGGCAAGGATGCGGGCCTGGTGCGCTATCAGGTGCTGGTGCAGACCAATCGGGCGAACCATTTCGAGCTGCTCGAGGTCTGGAAGGACCGGGCGTCGTTCGATGCCCATGTCGCGGCGCAGCACACCAGGCAGTTTCGCGATGCCGTGCAGCAGGGCGCCGGCAGCCCATATGACGAGCGGCTCTACAAGAGTCTCGAATAGTCGGCCAGCGCGGCGGTCACTTCGCGCAGCACGGTGTCCCAGTCGCCGGGTTGCTTCTGGCGGAATTGGCGCAGGCTCGGATACCACGGGCTGTCGTCGCGCGCGAGCAGCCAGCGCCAGCAACTGTCGAATCGGTTGAGCAGCCAGACCGGTCGGCCGAGCGCGCCGGCGAGATGCGCCACCGCGGTATCGACCGTGATGACGAGATCGAGTCCGGCGACCAGCGCAGCGGTCTCGGCGAAATCATCGAGCTCGGCGGTCCAGTCATGCAAGACCATGCCGGGCGACGGCTCCTGCGCCTGCGCGGCGGCCGGCCCGGTCTGCAGCGAGACGAAGCTGATCCCCGGCACGTCGGCGAGTGGCGCCAGGCTGGCGAGGTCGAGCGAGCGCCGGCGATCGGCGAGATGGGTCGGGCGGCCGGCCCATACGACGCCGACGCGCTTGCCGCCGAGCGGCGCCAGGCGCTCCCGCCAAGCGGCGGCGCGTGCCGGATCGACAGCGAGATAGGGCACTTGGTTGGGCACGGTCTCGAGCGTGGTGCGGAACACGGACGGCAGGCTCAGCATCGGGCAATGCAGATCGAACGGCGGCAGCGGCGCGCCGTGAGCAACGATGTGCGCGCCGCCGGGCAGGCCGGCGAGCAGCCGGACCAGCGGCTCCGGCACTTCCAGCACGACGCGCGCCGGCGCGGCGATCGAGCAGACGTAGCGGCAGAATTGGATCGTGTCGCCGAAGCCCTGCTCGGCATGGATCAACAGGACGCGGTCGCCGAGCGGCTCGCCCGCCCATTGCGGCTGCGCGAAGCGGCTCGGCGTGGTCGGTGCGCGTAGCCGCCACTCATACTCGGACCAACCCTCGTCGAGCTTGCCGACGCGCAACAGTGCCAGGCCGAGGCTTTCATGCAGCTCGGCGAGGTCGGGCGCGCGACGCAGCGCCGCGCGATGGCTGGCCTCGGCCTCGTCGGCGTATCCGAGGCGACCGAGCACCGTGCCGAGGTTGGCCAGGGCCGCCACCAGATCGGGCCGGCACGCGAGCGCGGCGCGGTAGCTCGCGACGGCCTCGTCGAGCCGATCTTGCGCCAGCAACGTGTCGCCCAATCGAAGCTGGGTATCGGCATCGTCCGGCGCGCGGCGCAGCGCTTCGCGATAACAGCGCGCGGCGTCGTCGAGGCGGCCGACGAGGCCGAAAGCCTGGCCGAGATCGCGCAGCTGAGCGGCGGTCTGCGGCGCTGGCGCGTCGGACGACGCGACATGCGCGATCGCGACGTCACCGCGGCCGGCCCGCAGCGCGATCGCGCCGAGCAGGCGGAGCCCGTCGGCGGGGCTCGCCGCGGCGGCGCGGATGGCGGCCAGATGCGCGTCGCGCGCGTCCGCCCGGCCCGCATCGTGGTCGCGGCAGGCTTCGTCAAAGGCCTCGACGATCGAAGGCTCGGCGCCGCCCATGTCCCGTCTCTGCACGCCGCCCGCGGTGGGCGGCTCCGGCATGGTCGCTCAAACCATGCCCGAGCGTCACCACAACTTGCGCGTCACCACAAGCTACGCGGCGACCAAGTCCGCCGGGTGCGAGGCGTTGGCGGCGGCCCGCACCATCGCCTTCTGAAGCTTCTCGAAGGCGCGCGCCTCGATCTGGCGGATGCGCTCGCGCGAGACGTCGTATTGCTGGCTCAGCTCCTCGAGGGTCAGCGGCTCGTCCTTGAGCCGGCGCTCCGACAGGATGTGGCGCTCGCGCGCGTTCAGGCCGGCCATCGCCCGCTCGAGCATCCCGCGGCGCTCACGCAGCTCGTCGGCGTCGGCCAGCAGCGTGTCGTGGCCCGGTCGCTCATCAGCCAGCAGCTCGAGCCACTCGCTGTCGCTGTCGGCGCTCAGGGTCACGTTGAGCGACTTGTCGGTCGAGCCGAGCCGGCGGTTCATCTCGATAACGTCGTTGGTCGGCACCGACAGCTCGGTCGCGATCTTTGCCACCATCTCGGCCGGCAGGTCGCCCTGCTCGAGCTGGGCCATGCGCGCCTTGATCTTGCGCAGGTTGAAGAACAGCTTCTTCTGCGCCGCCGTGGTGCCCATCTTCACCATCGAGGCATTGTGCAGGATGTATTCCTGGATGGCGGCGCGAATCCACCACATCGCATAGGTCGCGAAGCGGAAGCCGCGATCCGGGTCGAACTTCTCGGCCGCCTGCATCAGCCCGACATTGCCCTCGGCGATCAGGTCGGCGATCGGCAGGCCGTAGCCGGCGAAGCCGCGGGCGATCTTGATGGCAAAGCGCAAGTGGCTGCCGACCAGCTGGCGCAGCGCGTCGCGGTCGCGTTTGTCCCGCCAGGCCAGGGACAGCGCCTGCTCGCGCTCCGGGCTCAGCATTGGAAACCGGCGGGCTTGCTCTAGATAATGCGTAAGGCCGTTGTCGTTCACGTTCCACCTTCCTTTGGCCGGGCGCTCGCTCGAGCCGCCAGGCGCTGCCCCGTGCCCCATCCCCCGCTCGGAGACACGGGGTTCGCGCCGGGCGCACATGGCCAAGCGGGACGGCGACACGATGGTTGACTAGATAACGCGGCTGGACCCCGAATGCTTCCCAACCGCTCCCTAGAGATGGTCTAAAATTCCGGTTTTTCAAGATGGTGAGTGGGCACTCACGGCCGGTCAGCGGCCGCCGCCGGCTGCCTTCAGGGCGCGGCGGGCCGCCATTCAGGGCTGCCGGCGGTAAATCCTGACGGTGTCGACGGTGGTCAGCAGCGAATAATGCGACCATTCGGCGGCGAATCCCGGGTCGCGGCCGAAATAGGCCAGATAGTCGAACGGCAGGCCATGGAACCCGCCCTCGCGGCTGGCCTGCTCGACCAGCACCAGGGGAGGGTGCTGGCGGACCAGCCCGTCGACCACGCCGCGATAGACCATCCGCTCGGACCAGCCCATCGTCTCCGGCCCATGATAGGCCAGCGCGCCGCCCGCGACATCGTCCGGGCCGTAAACCGCCGGCAGCACCCACAGGCTCATGAACGGCATGGCGAGCCGGCTGTCGGTGTAGTTGAGCACCGGGAACTGGGGATAGATCGAGGTGGTGAGCCACAGCACCGGCCGGCCGGCGGCGTTGGCCTGGACCACCGGGAGGAACCGGCTGGCTGCCGTGTTGACGAAATTACGCGGTCCCTTGAAGGGCGGGTTGAGCACGCCCGTGAAGCCGAACATCCCGGCCAGCACGGCCGCCGCGGCGCCGAGCGCGGCCGCGCCGCGCAACGGCCGCCCCAGCCAGGCCAGCCCCTCGACCGCGACGGCGCCGAACAGCAGCGCCAGTGCCGCGCGCGCCGTGAAGAATTGGTAGTCCCAGCCCTTGCCTTGGGCGAGCCCGGCCGCCGTCGCGGCGAGCGCCAGCCCGACCAGACTGCGCGACAGCCGGGCGTCGGGCAGGCGGAAGGCGATCACGGTCAGCGGGATCAGGGGCACCAGCAGCGCAGGAACCTGGTCTTGGGTCAGCAGGCGCAGGAAGCCGGCGAGATCGGTCTGCTCGTAGCACTGCGCCACCAGCGGCACGATGACGCGGAAATAATTGGGCAGAAACAGCCCCACCGCGGCGACGTAGAGGCTGCAGCCGAACAGGATCAGCCAGGGTTGCGGGCTGCGCGCCCAGCGCGCGAGCCCGACCTGGCCGAGCACGATCAGCTCGAGCGCCAGCGGCACCAGCGCGAAATAGGGCTTCAGCATGATGCCGATCAGGGCATATAGCGCGATCGCGGCCTGCGGGCCAAAGCCGAGCGGCGCCCCGGCGCCGGCGCGCACCGCGACAGCCACCGTATAGGGCAGGGCGAACACCAGCAGGAGATGCTCGCGCTGGCCGAAGCTGTGCATCGGATAGACGATCAGGGCGAAGCCGATGAGGGCCGGCCACAGCGTGGCACCGAGCCCCTGGCGCCCGTCGCCCAGCCGATTCAGCAACCATGTGGTCCAGATCGTCGTCGCGCCGCACAGCACCAGCACGCACACGGTTAGGCAGGTGATGGTCGACAACCGGAGCGCCTCGGCGACCGCGACAATCAGGCTGTCGAGCCAGAACACCATCGGCGGGTTGATGTCGATCAGGTCGACATAGAGCCGCTCGCCATGGAGCATGCGCTGGGCGAATTGCAGCAGGGCGGCGACGTCGTGATTGAGCGGCGGGAAGAAATAGCCGATCGCCCACAGCCACGGCAGCGCGACCAGCGCCAACCGCGCCGCGGACCAGATCCGGACGGACCGCAAGGCTGGGCTGCTGCTCGCCAGCTCCGACGAGCCCTCGATGACCGATTGATCGAACACGCTGCAGACCGCCTGTGAAGCAGGGTAGCAAGCTACACGACTGATTCGCCGAAACAACCCTCAAATGGCAAGGATTGGTGAGGGTGAACGTTATTTAATATCAGGGACACGCGCAGGACGACAAGTTATTGTCTAACAAAGATGTTAATTTGGCAATCCCGGGTTGAGTCGATTGAAAATTCTAATGTGTAATATTCGATCTCAGTAAGAAAAATTGGAATGGTTGGGAGTTTTGGTAATTTTTTACCACGTCGCGCCCGATCGATTGCTGGTTACGAACGACACGCGGTAAGATTTCATCGATCGGTTCCGGACCCTCGTCAATCCGATCCTGCGGATCACTGGAATTCACCCGCGTCCGATGCAACGCCATTGATATCCAAGACTTAATCCTCGCCGTCGCGGGTCTGTGCTAAGACGCGCCTGCAACGGCACGACGGCGGCCGTGGCAGAAGGGATCCACGCGGTGCAGCCCCAGTCTTTGGCGGTGCTCGACGACGTGCGGCCGATCGCCTTCAAGGGCATGCCGGCGGACGATCGGCTGGTCGTGCCGTTGGAGGCCGAGGGCGGCGTGCCGTTCGCGATCCGCCGAGTCTTCACGGTTCAGGCGCGGCGCGCCGGGCTGATCGGCGGCCGCCACGCCCACCGCGTCTGCCAGCAGCTGCTGGTATGTGTGCACGGCGCGTGCGAGGTGACCTGCGCCGCCACGCTCGAGGAGCGGCGCGTGTTCACGCTCAATCGCCCCGACCAGGGCCTGCTGATCCCCGCCTCGATCTGGGCCGAGCAGCGCTATTTGACTGCCGACACCGTCCTGATGGTGCTGTGCGACCAGCATTACGACGCCGCCGACTATATTCGCGATCCGGACGACTATCAGGCCTATCGCCGCGCCGGCAGCGCTTTGGCGTGATGCGATGGAGGCCGACGAATATGAGAAGATGGCCGCGGTCGAGGACGCCATGTGGTGGTATGGCGGCCTGCGCGCCAATCTCGCCGCCTTGGCCGAGCTGGGCCAGCCGGGCGCGGTCACCGGCGGCGCGGTGCTCGATGCCGGCTGCGGCACCGGCGGCACCTTGCGGCATCTGCGCGCCGCGGCGCCAGGGCTGACCTTGATCGGCATGGATTTCGACCGGCGCGCCTGCGCGCTCGCGCAGGCCAAGAGCGGTTGTCCGATCGCCGCCGGATCGATCGAGGCGCTGCCGTTCCCGCCGCACGCCTTCGACGTGATCCTGAGCGCCGACGTCCTGAGTCATCGCGGCGTCGACCAGGACGCGGCGCTCGCCGAGCTGCACCGCTGCCTAAAACCGGGCGGCAGGCTGGTCCTCAACCTGCCGGCCTATGGCTGGCTCAGATCGACCCACGATGCGCGCGTCCACACGGCACGCCGCTACACAGCGTCGGCCGTGGCGGGCCTGCTCGGCCGCCATGGTTTCGGCGAGGTCCGGGCGACCTATTGGAACATGCTGCTGTTCCCCCTGATGGTGCTGCGCCGCAAGCTGCTCATGCCGACGCACGGCGGCAGTGACGTGATGCAATATCCGGCGCCGGTCGAGCGGCTGTTTCGCGCCCTGCTGCGGCTCGAGACGATGGCGGTGTCGGCGGGTTGGGCGCTGCCGTTCGGCGGCTCGGTTCTGGTCAGAGCGGTGAAGCATGGCTAACCCACCTTCCACCTATGCGCTCAGCATCGTCGTCCCGGTCTATAACGGGGCGCAGACCGTCGGCACCCTGGTTCAGGCGCTCGCTGCGCTCGAGATTCCCGGCGGCCACGAGATCGTGCTGGTGGTCGACGGCAGCCCCGACGACAGCCTGGCGGTCTGCCGCCGGCTCGCCGCCGAGCAGGCGCTGCCGATCACGGTGGTCAATCACAGCCGGAACTACGGCGAGCACAACGCCGTGATGACCGGGCTGCGCCATGCCAGCGGCGCCTACATGATCACCATGGACGACGATCTGCAGAACCCGCCCGAGGAGGTCAAGCGGCTCTACGAGCACGCGCGAGACCATGGCTACGACGTCGTCTACACCTATTACGCGACCAAGCAGCACGCGCGCTGGCGCAATCTCGGCAGCAGCTTCCACAACCGCATCGCCGACTTCCTGCTCGACAAGCCCAAGGGGCTCTATCTGTCGAGCTTTCGCTGCATCAGCGCCTTCGTCGCCGGCGAGGTCGCGCGCAATGACGGGCCGTTCCCCTATGTCGATGGACTGATCCTGCAGACCACCAAGTCGATCGGCCGGCTGCAGGTCAATCACCTGCCGCGCGCCGAGGGCCGCAGCAACTATACGCTGCGGCGGCTGCTGCGGCTGTGGCTCAGCATGGCGCTCAACTTCTCCGTGATGCCACTGCGCGTCGCGACCCTGTTCGGGCTGGTGATGTCGGTGCTCGGCTTCCTCGGCCTGATCGAGGTCGTGGTCGAGGCGCTGCTCGGCGAGACGCCGAGCGGCTGGGGCTCGACCCTCGTGATCGTGCTGCTGTTCTCCGGCGCCCAGCTCCTGATGCTTGGCGTCGCCGGCGAATATCTCGGCCGGATGTTCCTGACCGTCAACAAGCGCCCGCAGGCGATCGTGCGCGACGTCACGCGCTCGGACGCCGCCAAGCCCGACAAGGCGCCCGACCTGCGCGCCGTCGGCGGCCGCGAATAGGGCCGGAGAGGGGCGCCGATCGCCGCCGCTCGCGACGGGTCCGGTTAAACACGAAGGCACGAAGGACGCGATTGCCGCACGCAGCGCGGCTTTTGATTGTCAACGCGCGGCGACCATCAGAGTATGCTGCGGCGCCTTCGTGTCCTTCGTGTCTTCGTGTTTAAGAGGGCCTCGCCGTGCTCGAGAGGATCTAGCAGGCTGCGGAAAAAGGCTGGCCGGTTGTAGGCAAGCGTGATTCGCTTCCACTCGTAGTCGACGGGCGGAGGCGAGGATGCGCGGCACGGATGGGCGTACGGACCAGCCGTTCAGCTATGTGAGCTGCGAGGCGCGGGTGCCGGCGGACCATCCGCTGCGGCCGATCCGGATGATCGTGGACGAGGCGCTGGAGGTCTTGTCGCCGGAGCTCGAGATGCTGTACGCGAAGACCGGCCGGCCATCGATCGCTCCGGAGAAGCTGCTGCGGGCGCTGCTGTTGCAGGCCTTCTATTCGGGACGCTCGGAGCGGAAGCTGATGGAACAGCTCGACTACAATCTGCTGTTCCGCTGGTTCGTCGGGCTGCCGATGGATACCGCGGTGTGGGACGTGACGGTGTTCACCAAGAACCGCGAACGCCTTATCGAGGGCGACATCGCGACCAAGTTCATGGCTGCGGTGCTGCGCCAGCCGCGGGTGAAGACGTTGCTCTCGGACGACCACTTCTCGGTCGACGGCACTCTGATCGAGGCTTGGGCGAGCATGAAGAGCTTCCGGCCGAAGGACGGCAGCGGACCGCCGCCGGGCCCTGGCCGCAACGGCGAGCGTGACTTCCATGGCGAGAAGCGGAGCAACGACACCCACGCCTCGACCACCGATCCGGATGCCAGGCTGATCCGCAAGGGACCCGGCCAAGCCTCGAGGCTCGCCTACATGGGGCATGTCCTGATGGAGAATCGCAACGGTTTGGTGGTCGACGCCCGGCTGACCAGGGCGACCGGCACAGCCGAGCGCGAGGCGGCGCTGGCCATGATCGACGAGCGTCCCGGCACCCACCGCATCACGCTGGGAGCCGACAAGGCGTATGACGTTGCCGCGTTTGTCGCGAGCCTGCGCGATCGAGTCGTCTCGCCGCACGTCACCCAGAACACCAGGGGCCGGCGCTCGGCGATCGACGGCCGCACCACCCGCCATCCCGGCTATGCCGTCAGCCTGCGCATCCGCAAACGGATCGAGGAAGTCTTCGGCTGGGTCAAGACCAGCGCTGGGCTGAGCAAGACCCGCCATCGCGGCCTCGACCGGGTCGGCTGGACCTTCACGCTGACCGTCGCCGCCTACAATCTCGTCCGCCTGCCCAAGCTGCTGGCGACACCGGCGTGACCAAGGGATGAATCTGCCCGAAGGCCGTCAAACTGCACTGCGACGGGACCCAAAAGAGCAACTCGCGCAAATCGCCACCACTACGGCGAGTCTGTCGCGTTCGCTCTACTACGCCATCACCCCAAACATCCCGTTCTTCCGCAGCCTGCTAGGCCCGGTGGAAGCTTTGGACGGCGTCGATGACGCGCTCGATCTGATCGTCGGTCAGCTCGGGATAGATCGGCAGCGACAGGATCTCGTCGACGATCGCTTCGGTGACCGGCAGCCGGAGCGCGCCGAAGCGTGCGCGGTAGGCCGGGTGGTGATGGCACGGCACCGGATAGTGGATGCCGGCGATCACGCCCTGCTCCTGCAGATGCGCCTTGAGGCGGTCGCGCAGCTTGGTGCGCACGACGAACAGGTGATAGACAGCCTCGCAGCCGGGCTGGGCCCGGGGCAGGGCGATCGGCAGATCGGCGAACGCGGCGAGATAGCGTCGGGCGATCGCGCGGCGCCGCCCGTTGGCGTCGTCCAGATGGGCGAGCTTGACGTTGAGGATCGCGGCCTGCAGCTCGTCGAGCCGCGAGTTGAAGCCGGGGGTCTCGCTGATCTGGCGGCCGCGCCAGCCATATTGGCGCAGCTCGCGCAGGCGCTCGGCGAGCCCGGCATCGTTGGTCGTCACGATGCCGGCGTCGCCGATGGCGCCGAGATTCTTGGTCGGGTAGAGGCTGAAGCAGCCGATCTCGCCGATCGATCCGACCCGCTTGCCTTGCCAGCGCGCGCCGTGCGCCTGCGCGCAATCCTCGACCAGCCTGATGTCGCGGCGCCGCGCAATGTCGAGCAGCGGTCCGAGATCGGCCGGATGGCCGTAGAGATGCACCGGCATGATGGCGCGCGTGCGCCGCGTGATGGCGCGCTCGACCAGCGCCGGGTCGAGCGTGTAGCGGTCGGCCGTGATGTCGACGAAAATCGGCGTGGCGCCGCTCATCTCGATCGCCGCGATGGTCGGCACGGCGGTATGCGCCGGCACGATCACCTGGTGGCCCTCGCCGACATCGAGCGCGCGCAAGGCCAGATGCAGCGCGTCGGTGCCGTTGGCGACGCCGACGCCGTGCGCCGCTCCCGTATAAATCGCGAACCCGGCCTCGAAGCGCTCGACCTCCGGTCCCATGATGTAGGCATGGCCCTCGAGCACCTTGCGGATCGCGCCGTCGATCTCGACGTGCAGCGCCTGGTACTGCGCGCTCGGTCGCGCGAAATAGATCGGCTCGCGCGTGGCAGCGGCAGGGGCGGGCTGGGGCTGGCTCTCGGTCAGGGACATCACGCTCACGACGGCACGCTCCGGTTCGGGCTCGGCGGCGGGGCACCGAATCCCGTCCGCGGCCGGAGCCTGGCAGCAGTTGGGGTGCGGTAGAACTTAAACTTTGGTAATCGGGATTGCACCCCCCTTGGTCGGGCCCCTTGGTTGCGATCGCGCCGGCCCCGTGGGATGCTGCCGCCCACGACAAAAAACATCGACGGGGAGGATGGAGATGACCACGGCTCGGCGCTGGTCCTTGTGCGCCGCCACCTTGGCGGCCCTCTGCTTGACGGCAAGCCTGGCGCACGCTGCCGAGCCGATTCGTATCGGTTTCGGCATAGCGTTGACCGGCGGGCTGGCGGTCAACGGCAAGCCGGCGCTGCTGGCGATGGAGATCTGGCGCGACGACGTCAATGCGAAAGGCGGCCTGCTCGGCCGCCAAGTCGAGTTCGTCCATTACGACGACCAGAGCAACCCGTCGACCGTGCCGGGCCTCTACACCAAGCTGCTCGACGTCGACAAGGTCGACCTCGTGGTATCGGGCTACGCGACCAACATGACGGCGCCCGCGATGCCGATCGTGATGCAGCGCAATCTGCTGCTCTTCAGCCTGTTCTGCCTGGCGGTCAACGACGAGTTCCACTATCCGCGCTATTTCTCGATGGTGCCGTTCGGTCCCGACCCCAAGATCGCGCTGTCGAAGGGCTTCTTCGACCTCGCCATGGAGCAGAGCCCGCGGCCCAAGACCGTGGCGCTTGTAGGGGCCGACGCCGAGTTCGCCAAGCGCGCCGGCGACGGCGCGCGCGACAACGCCAAGGCGGCTGGTCTCGAGATCGTCTATGACCGCTCCTATCCGCCCACCACGGTCGACTATTCGCCGATCGTGCGCGCGGTCCAGGCGACCAATCCCGACATCGTGTTCGTCGGCTCTTATCCGCCCGACTCGGTCGGCATGGTGCGCGCTGCCAATGAGGTCGGGCTCAAGACCAAGCTGTTCGGCGGCGCCATGATCGGGCTGCAAGCCACCGCGATCAAGACCCAGCTCGGGCCGCTGTTGAACGGCATCGTCTATCAGGACAATTGGCTGCCGGTGCCGACCTTGAAATTCTCCGGCATCGAGGCCTTCCTGCAGCGCTATCAGGCGCGCGCCGCCGCCGCCGAGGTCGATTTGCTGGGCTATTTCATCCCGCCCTACGCCTATGCGCGCATGCAGGCGCTCGCACAGGCGATCGAAGCGACCGGCGGGCTCGACCAGGGCAAGCTCGCCGACTGGCTGCACAAGAGCACGGTGAAGACTGTCGTGGGCGACCTCAGCTTCGGCAAGGACGGCGAGTGGTCGCGCGACGGCGTGATCTACGTGCAGTACCAGGGCGTCAAGAGCGGCGCGCTCGATCAGTTCCGCGAGATGGCGACTCAAATCGTGCTCGAGCCGGTGAAGAATCGCTCCGGCACGGTGCTCTGGCCCTATCGCTAGGCTCTATGTCGGCGCTGGTTTCCTGGATCACCTTGCCCCATTTCGCGGTCTCGGTCCGCTAGACGGGTGGGCGTACGATTTTTGATTGCCGCAATGGGGGACCGCGTGGTTTAAGCTGCCGCCGACAGGCGAACAGGGCGGCGCGCGATGGCCGTGATCGACAGGGAAGCATGGCTGGCGGCCAAAGCGTTGGTCGAGCAGCACGGCGACGAAGCGCAGGCCTACGTGACCGCCAAGCTGGTGGTCCTGCGCGCCGAGAAGGACGAGATCGGCGAGGCCGCCTGGACCCTGATCGCCGAGGCGGTCAAGGAGTTGCAGAGCGCCGACCCCAAGGGGCCGCTCAACTGAACCTGGTCGGAGTGCGCCGCCGGCCGGCTCAGCGGGGCAGCGCCGCGCGCTCGATCACGGCCTCGAGCTGGCGCGTCGTCGCGCGCAGCTGGGCGTCGATCTTGCCCGCCGGGATCTGCTCGTCGGCGGTCTCGGCGTAGGACGCCGGCAATATCCGTCTTATGTCGAAGCCGGCTTCGACGCTTTCGATATCGAAATCGCGCTCCGTCAGGTTCTGGTATTTCAGGACCGCGTTGGTCCAGGCGAACAGCCAGAACCGGAAGTAGGACAGGCCGCCGCGAAAGCGCCGGCGGGTCAGGACCAGCCCGAGGCCCTTGACGGCGTAATAGAGGTTGGACGGCCGTGCCGCGAACAGCCTCAACCGGGTCGACCACTGGCGCATCGCGGCGTAATTGCGAAACACCATGCGGGCGAGCAGCAAGAGATTGCCGTAGCCGCCGCCTTTGAGCGGGATGAATTCGCCCCGTTCGAGATTGACGAAGAACCGCTTGAGCCGCTCGTATTGGTAGGAGCCCTCGACGAATTGACCGACGAACTTCCGGTAGCCCTCGATCATACGATCGCGCGGCAGCAAATAGCGGATGTTGGTCTGGTATTTGTAGCCGCCGAGGCCGTAGCGCACGTCGCGCAGACGGCCGCCAAGCTTCATCCGGCGATAGAGCGGCGTGCCGGGCAGTGCGGTCAACAGCGAAGGATCGCCCGACAGCAGACCCGACTCGAGCAGGCCGCGCAGCGTGATGTCGAAGGCGTCGTCGCGGTCGGAGTCGAAGCCGAATATCAGGCCCGCCACCACGACAAAGCCGAATGCCTGGATGTCGCGGATGACCTCTTCCAGCGACGCCGCGCTGTTCTGCAGCTTGGCGGTTTCGAGCAGCGAATTGACGTTGAAGCTCTCGATGCCGATGAACAGCATGTCGAACCCGGCGCGCCGCATCTTGCGCATCAGATCGGTATGCTTGTAGAGGTTGATCGTGAGCCAAGTGTACAGGCTGGGGCGATAGCCGGTGCGCTCCTGCCAGGCGAGCAGCTTGTCGACCAGCTCCTCCGCCCAGCGCGGCTCGCCGATGAAATTGTCACAGGCGAGCAGGAACTGGCTGACCCCCAGGCGGCACAGATGGTCGATCTCGTCGACGATCAGATCGGACGAGAGATTGTGCGGGCGGTTGTTGTCCGGCAGCACCCTTATGTCGCAGAACTCGCAGAGGAATGGGCAGCCCCGTGAGACCTCAAGCACGGCGCCGTAATAGCGTCGGATCGTCGTGTCGAGCAGCGGCCGGTGGAGCGGCTTCGCCTGGGTGATATCGAAGCGATCCTTGCGGCGCATCACCCGATCGAGCGGAGCGCCGCGCGCGATGCCGTCCAGGATGCTCGCGATCGCGTCCTCGCCGTCGCCGATATGGATGCAGTCGAAGGCGGCGAGCTTGCCGAGGTCGCCGGCCTGATCGAACGACCAACAGATCGGACCGCCGATCAAGAATTTTGCCGACGGGTTGCGGCCCTTGAGCTCGGCATGGACTTTCAAGATCATGCCGAGATCCTGATTGATCCCGGAGAATAGGAACACGTCGCCCTCGGCGATATCGGCGGTTCGACCGAGCCGCGTGTCGACCAGCGACAGCGCGCAGCTGCCGTCATCCGGAATATGCGCCGCCAGCGTGTAGGCCCACAGCGGCATGAACTGGGCGCCATAGTTCTGGGTGTCGGCGTAGTTCGGGTCCGGCGCGTGAACGAACACCACGCGCAGCGGGCCGCCGGCCGGCCGGGGCCGATCGCCCCGAGGCGCTGCCTGTCCCGCAGGCCGATTGTGGTGTCCCGAATCGAGCACGGCGGCACGCTCCGCGAGCTTGGCTGAAAGGGCTGCATCCTGGGCGCAGCGCGGCGCTTCCACAAGCGGTCTTTGCCGGGACTGCGCCGGGGCTCGAAGCGCGATCATGCGCCGCGTTTCAGCTCGTAGGGCGCCGTCTCCGCCGCACCGCCGACGTCCTCGGTGGCCTCGATCAGCGCCGGGTGGAGCGGCCGCTGCGGGGTGTTCTGGATATCGTAATTGAGCGCGCC
>Ga0302326_10017435_pt1 | contig 14988 bp, 15 predicted proteins | sample Palsa_T0_3_FD_202264 | JGI IMG/M metagenome (GOLD analysis project Ga0302326, IMG submission 202264) | Peat permafrost microbial communities from Stordalen Mire near Abisko, Sweden - Palsa_T0_3 | ecosystem: Environmental > Terrestrial > Soil > Palsa > Peat permafrost | place: Sweden: Abisko... | reverse complement strand
ATTCGCCATTCCATCGTCCGCTCCCGGCGAGAGCCAGAAGCCAACGATAAGGGACGAATCTCCGCTTTCTCAAAATGGCCGGTTTTGGCGCGCCCATCAGTGGCCGGTTTTGCGCGCCCGATGACAGCTCTCCGGCGTGACGTTCTACGAAGGATTTAACTTTACGTCTCTCGTCGTCATTCAGCGCTGCCGTCGCGTGCACATCGGCGCGCATGACCCCGGGCAAATTCAGCGGAGGCCCCATTTCATGGACGAATGCTTCTTCTCTCCTCGCAACTCCATTTGTTGCTGCCAAGCCCAAGTGACGGATGAAAGGAGAGATTCCATCCTCGCCCACGACCTCTGAATCCGTCAGCGCGATTGTTGTCGTTGTAACACGGTATGCAGGCACGAAAATCCCTCCCAAATTTAGCGCATGACTAGTTGCGAACTATCCCATCGCACCACTTTGCTGCCTCTGTGTTCTTAGCTTGCCATCGCCGCGCGAGACGCTTGAGATTATCTCCGACCATTTCGCCGAACCATTTATATGGCGTGTTGAAAGCAGCTTTGACGGCGTCATCAGATACACGACTTCGCATGGCAACGATCGCTTCGATGCACAATGAGGCGATGGTTGCGAACTTGTCGTGCAGCAGGACGTGCGGATTCAAATATGCTTGTGCAATATCCCAAAGCTGACCAGCCAATTTCGGTTGAGGCTCAGGCTGTACGGGCGGATTGGCCTCAAACTTACGATAGACCATCTTGGCTACTTCCAGCTGCAAGTCAGGCGATAAAGATGCGCGATAACCTGGCTCAAGCAATTCTGCCAATTGGCCTAGTTGCGACGCGTCGAGCATCGCAACGTATTTGCGGATTGCAGAGCCAACTGCGACGAGATCTTCGTGGTTCTTGCTATTCCGATATTCGAGAATATAAGCCCAAAGCATTGGACTTAAGCGTTTCCGCTGCGTTTGATTAAAATTGAACGTTTCTGCATCACAGACCAGGTTGCGCTTTTCAGTGCCTGTTGATTGGGCCAAGCGATCAAGCAGCGAGGCTTGGTCGAGGGGTGTTTCTACAAGAGGCTCGAATGCTGCAACTTCAAGAAACTCCGACTTCTTCCAGACGGTGTGGTATACCCACCGAGCAAGTGCCTCTTCCGCCACCCCGCCCCAGGTGGTTTGCGGACGCTCAGATTGTGGGTCTGCGCTTGGAAGCTCAATACCGCGGTAGTTCCTTCTCTTGCCCTCGATTTCGGCTGCAATCAAATACTGATTCGCTCCAGAGTCGTCGCAGCCCAGATCATGGATCACTGTATTCTGCGCGTGTTTCCGTCTTGATCCCTGGCGAGCTTGGCGAGAACGCGCTGCTTCAATAAGCTTTTGGAGTCCTATGTTCTGCAAGTCAGGCATTGGTCGAATCCTTCTGCGGCATTCGGGTCAGGGGCAATTCGGGAACCGAATCGGGCATCCAGCTTTCAACTGAGCTGCGCAGGGTAGCGAGCTTAGTTTTTGCTTTCTCGACTTTCTCACTCAGTTCATGTACTTCTTCAAGACTCAGTTCAACCTCAAACGCACGCGGAAGACCATCGACGCCCGTCGCCACTACTCGCATTGTTGTGTATGGGATCATTCCCTCAATGCGAATTCTTGATTCGTCAAATAGCGGACGCACATCGCACACAAGATCGAAAGACTCCAGCTGTTGACCTGTCAGAGTCGCAAGTCGCTCGGCCTTCTCATGCCGAGCAAGCGCCGGATAGACCTGGATCAGCGTCGTTAGGTTTCGTCGCACCGCATCAATCGACGGATCATGCGTCTTGCCCTTTTTTTTATTCTCCCGAACGCGTTCGAACGCCGCGAGAACGCGTAACACATCATCGGGCTCCAAATTCTGCAACGCGCGAATGACAGCTTTAGTAGGTCGCTGTTCCGACACGACTGCGCGGACAAGTTCGGTGAGTCGCTTCGAATCGAGGAAGCCGCTCGCCGCGCTGAGCGCACCAACAAGCTCGCTAATTTGATCAGCCGACAGCGCGCCAATGGCGTTCAAATCCCCGATCATCGCTGGATCGGGCGACTCGAAGCTTCCGGGGAATCCACGAACATACAAAACTGGTGCAGGCATGGCCACGTCCGTCCTGTTAACCAACAATAGGCATTCCATGGCCTATTGGGCTGATACGGCACATGGGATCGAAATCCCTTCCCGAGCAACGAGTATACACCCACATCGGTTGGCTGCAATCCTTCGACCCGAAACGCGAGAGTCCGAATAACCGGCACTACCAGTTCAATCCCCCTAGTCTTTCAATCGCTGTTTCCACGCCTTCAACTGCTCCTCAAATGGCCTTCCCCCCGCGGCGCCGGCGCTTTGGTAACGCTTGACGACGTTGCGAGCACCCAGACAGGTGTAAACTTCATCGGTGATCACAAAGCCCACGGATGGCGGCTCGACCTTGCTCGCCGTGGACGATCCGTGGGCTTTGGTCGATTCCGCGATCACCTCATTGAACTCATCCACTTTCAATTGCGCGAGCATATGTTTCCCCTCTTTCTCACACCGCGCCACCAGTGTCCCCACAATGTGATGCGCCGTCCGAAACGCCAATCCTTTGGTCACCAGATACTCCGCCAGCGAGGTCGCATCGAGAAACCCGCGATCCAGCGTCGGTTCGATCCGCTCCTTGTCATAGCTGGCCGAGTTCACGATCGCCGCCGCCATGGTGAGACAGGATGAAACCGTGTCATACGCCCGGAAGACAATCCGCTTGTCCTCCTGCAAATCGCGGTTGTAGCCGATGGGCAGGCCCTTGAGGATTGTCATCAGGGCAAACAAATCGCCATACACATTCCCGCACCGCCCGCGGATCAGCTCCAGCATGTCCGGATTCCGCTTCTGCGGCATCATCGAACTGCTGGTCGTGTACCGATCCGCGATCTTGATGAACCCGAACTCGGTTGTCATGTAAATAATCCACTGCTCCGCCCAGCGGGAGAGGTGCTGGGAGATCATGGCAAGGCCGTAAACGAAATCGACAGCGAGATCGCGCGTTGCGGTGTGCTCAATACTCGACGTGGGATTTGGAATGTCCCTCATATAATCAGGATCAAGTTGTTGTATGGATTGACTCGTAATCGACGAATCAATCGGCAGGCTCGTTCCTGCAATCGCACCACTACCAAGTGGCATAAAATGCATTGGATCGTATCCAAATCGTTCGATGCGATGTTCGTCCCGCTCGAACATCGTGGCCCAAGCTAATGCTTCTGCACCTGCTGAAATCGGTTGCGCACGTTGCAGGTGCGTGAAGCTTGGCATCACAATGCCTGCTGACCGATCAGCAAGTGAGACAAGTGCTTTTACCGTAAGGTCCAGCAGCTCCAGGATGCCGTCGTAGCTCTTTGCTAGCCAGAGTGTGAGGTCAAACGCCACCTGATCATTCCTGCTCCTCCCCGTATGCAGTTTCCGGCCCGGTTCGCCGATGCGCTTGATCAGGGCATCCTCGACGACCATGTGAATATCTTCCAGGCTCTCGTCGAAGACGAACGTCCCGGCCTCAATGTCGCGCTCAATGCCTTTCAATCCCTCGATGATCGCATCCCGCTCAACATCATTGATCAATCCAACTTTCGCCAGCATGGTCGCATGCGCGATCGACCCCGCGATGTCCTGTTTGTAAATCCGGCGGTCGTACGAAATCGATTCCACGAATTTCTGCGCGATCGCATCGGTTGCCTCGCCGATGCGGGATTGCCAGGATTTTTGGGGGGTGGACATGGTTAAATTCCTTCGTTTAGCCGGCGGGCCTTGCCCGCCGTTTTCGCGTGAACACGCGAAAACAAAAACGGCGGGCAGGGCCCGCCGGCTAAACGGGGACTAAAAAGGGACAACAAACGGCCAGTTCTGCCGCGGCAATCCTTCCTTCTCCGGATGACGTTCAACATAATCGATAGCCGCACGCAGGTGCCGTTCATCATTGATGAACACATGCCAACACTTTTCCGCCCACGGCTGCGGGGCCGTTCCCTTCGCATCCGCAAACTCGCGCAGCGGGTGTAATCCGGCGCGATTCATGTGCTTGGTGGCCCGACTCTTGAAATGCTGCACGACCTCTTCGATTGTCTTGGAATGTCGCTCAACGACGCCGTGCACATGGTCGTGTCCGATTACACACGCATGCAGACGGATGTTGCTCTCCTCGCACGCCTGCGCGATGCCGGCGGCGATCAATTCGCGCTGGCTCTCATCAAATCGAACCGGGGGATATTTCAACGTTTGTTTCGCATCGCGGCGGAAGTTGTGGTCGTGATCGCGGGACGCGACCGACCGGCGTTGATCTGTTTTTGTCGCTGCGCCGCCGAACTTGTAGAGTTCCCACGACCCAACGAATTCTGACCACGATCCACGAGGATCATTGGGTAGCCAGAATCCGTATGCGGTGAAGATGGCATGATACCAACGAACCATGCCAGGTACTTTAGCAGAAAACGGCGGGCACGGCCCGCCGGCTAAACGAGGGCTTAAACCGCCCGCAAAAATGATAAATGATGCGCCCCATGCAGCAAATGCAATTTCACAAAATCCTCCCGCGGCAACGGGCCGAAGGGCGTGCCTTCCACGGTCGGCCCCGTAAAGCTCTTCATCTTCCCCGCCGCCGCCCGAAACGCCGCATCGGCGGTTTCCAATGGGATGTTCGGCGTCGGTTGCATCGCCTTGGGAGCGCGAATCTTGAAAGAGGGATAAATCCCCCGCCGGGTCATCCGCCGAATGAACGCCCGGGCTATCACGCTCACTGGCCATGGCACCGGCTTCTGCACCGGCGATGGAACCTCCATCGCCTTGCCCAAGTGATCCAGAATCATCGGCAGATCCCACTGGCCCGCTTTTTCATATGACCCACAGCGCAACCGCTCGGCGTCAGCGAGCAGGTCGTCGATCGAAAGAAAAATAAGGTCCGGGCGGGCGGGCTTGGCCATGATGATACTGTTGGCAAACCGATCGCTGGTGTCAATCGAACAATCGAACTGACCATCGGCCGTTTGCCTTGACAGATTGGCCGACAATCCATAACGTACCGTCCCCAATAGAGCGGCGGGTAACCCCCGCCGTTGCTTTTTTTATTGTGAGCGGCCCATCGGTGCGTTGATGGCCGTGTGCCTCCTGGAGTTTTGTCATGCAGCCGGTTCAAAGGATAAGCAAATCCCGCAAGCGCCAACGGCGTTCGCATCATGCGCTCAAGCCGATTCACTACGTTCGTTGCCCCCAGTGCGGCAGCAGCAAACTGCCGCATTGTGCTTGTGACAACTGCGGTTATGTCAATCCGAAGCTGGCGCTGGCTGTTGAACAGGAACCGGCCTAAAGGCTGGCCAGTACGTCGGCCCCACCCCCCCGAGAGAACGCGGGGAAGGAAGCTGGGAGGATATCGGTGCGAGCTGCGGTGGACGTGATGGGTGGCGACCGGGCGCCGGCTGCCATCCTCCAAGGATGCTGGGAAGCCGCTGGATTGCTCTCGGGCGATGATGCGGTTTTCCTCGTCGGCGCTGACAAGATCATCTCCCAAGGTCTGGCGGCCAGCGGTCTGCCGGCCGATAAAAAGCACTTCTACAAGCCAATCATCACCACGCAGGTGATCGAGATGGACGAATCGCCTGTCGAGGCGGTACGCAACAAACCCGATAGCTCGATCGCCGTAATGGCCAAGATGGTGGCCCGCGGAGAGGCGGATGTCGCCATCAGCGCGGGGAACACCGGCGCATGCGTTGCCGCGGCACAGCTTCGAATGCGAACGCTGCCGGGCGTGAGCCGGCCGGGAATCGCCATCATTCTCCCTACCTTTCATGGCCCGGTCGTGATCATTGATGTCGGGGCCAATATCTCGCCCAAACCCAAGCATCTTCAGCAATATGGCATCATGGCGGGCGCGTATGCCAGCGCCGTGTGCGGGATCGACAATCCCCGGGTTGGGCTGCTCTCGATCGGTGAGGAAGATGCCAAGGGCACGACTATGGTCAAGGATGCCCGCAAACTGATGCGGGATGAGCCGCTGATCAATTTCGTCGGTAACGTTGAGGGACGCGATCTTTTCAAGGGGATAGTGGATGTGGTGGTGTGCGATGGTTTTGTGGGGAACATCATCCTCAAGTTCACTGAAGGCATCGCAGAGGGTATGTTTCAGACGATCATGAAGGAGCTTCAGGAGTTCGCCCCGAACCTGCTGGAGGAATTCAAGCCGGTGATGAAGCAGATTTACAAGCGGCACGATTGGCAGGAATACGGCGGCGCCCCGCTGCTGGGTGTGGGCGGATATTGCCTGATCTGCCACGGCCGAAGCGAGTCCCGCTCGATCATGAACGCCATCCGCGTGGGCAAGCAATTGGTGCTGAGCGGCGTAAATCAGGCGATTGTTGCCCGGATTGAGAAGAGCATTCAGACCGAAGAAGACGATCCTAAATTGCAGTTGTGAGCGGATGTAAGAATTTCAAATTTCAAATTTGAGATCGCGACCAGACAAATGCCTGACTACGGAGCAATCATCGCCGGCACCGGATCGTTTGTGCCGGAGAAGCGTCTGACCAACGACGATCTGTCGAAGATGGTCGAGACCAACGATGAATGGATCGTGCAGCGCACGGGTATCCGCGAGCGCCGGATCGCCAGTTCCAATGAATCCACAGCCACGATGGCCAGCCATGCCGCCACGCGCGCCATGAAGGCGGCGGGGGTGGAGGCAAAGGATGTGGATCTGGTCATCGTGGGCACGGTCACGCCGGAGATGGTGTTTCCATCGACCGCATGTTTTGTCGCCGCGTCTTTGGGAATGGGTTCGACGCCGGCGTTCGATGTGGCGGCCGCATGCAGCGGTTTCCTTTACACCCTGGATACGGCGGCGGCGTTCATCAAGGCCGGACGATTTAAAACCGTCCTGGCGATCGGCGCCGAAACACTCAGTCGGGTCACCGATTACACCGATCGCAGCAGTTGCATTCTTTTTGGCGATGGGGCGGGAGCGGTCCTGCTGCAGCGATCCAACGATACTGACATGGGCTTGCTCTACAGCGGTCTGCATGCCGACGGCACTGGTTGGGAACTGCTCTACTGCCAGCCCGGCAGCCGCCATCCGATCGATGCGGCGACCGTGGCGGGTCGTCAGCAGTTCATGAAAATCAAGGGCCGCGAGGTGTACAAATTCGCCGTGCAGCGATTTTGTGAATTGATCGATGACGCGATGCGCAAGAGCGAGCTGTCGGCCGATCAAGTGAAGCTCATTATTCCGCATCAGGTGAATCAGCGGATCATCGATAGTGCGATGCAGAGGCTCAATCTTCCGCCCGAGAAGGCGTTTGTGAATATCGATCGTTATGGCAACACGTCCGCGGCATCGATCCCCATAGCGCTGGATGAAGCCGTGCGCGGCGGAAGAGCCGGAAAAGGGGACGTTGTCATTTTCGTTGCGTTCGGCGGTGGTTTGACCTGGGCCAATGCGGTGGTGAGACTCTGATATTTTTCACCGAAAGCACCCAAAGAAGCCCCGCATGTACATGCGGGGCTACGAGCGGTGCGAGCAGGCAATTACTGATTACAATGCCCAACGCCACATACATCCTCTGCCCCGGCCAGGGCGCTCAAGTGGTCGGCATGGGGAAGGACTATTTCGCCAGCTCCACGGTCGCGCGTTCCATCTTCGAGCGTGCCAACAATCAACTGGGTTTCGATTTGGCGGCGCTCTGTTTCGAGGGTCCGGAAGATCGGCTGAATCAAACCGATATCAGCCAGCCCGCGATTTACGTGACGGGCATCGCTTGTTTTGCGGCGGCGAAGGAGGCGGGAATCATCGACCCCGAGACAGTCACCGCCTACGCGGGCCTGAGTCTGGGCGAATACACGGCGCTGCATCTGGGCGGTGCATTCAGTTTCGAGACGGGTTTGAATCTCGTCGCCGCGCGAGGCAGGTTTATGCAGGAAGCCGCGCTCGCCACGCCCAGCGGGATGGTGAGCATTCTCGGGGCGGATGAAGCCGCTGTCGCCGCACTCTGCGCTTCGTCTGCCGAGGGCGATGTGCTGGTCCCGGCGAATTTCAATTCACCGGGCCAGATTGTAGTCTCGGGAACGATCGCCGCATGCGGGCGAATCACCACTGCCGCCGAGGCGGCGGGCTTGCGGGCCATCCCTCTAAAGGTTGCCGGAGCCTTCCACAGCCCGCTCATGCAAAGCGGCGCCGATCGCATGGCCGCCGAGCTCGAGAAAGCGGACATCCGCTTGCCGTCCAAAGGCGTCTATGCGAACGTCACCGCCCAACTGCACACCAGCGCAGCTTCGATCAGGCAATTGCTGGTCGAGCAGATCGTGAAACCCGTTCGCTGGGAACAGACGATGCAGCAATTGGCGGCGGTACCCGATGCAAGATTCATCGAGCTGGCGCCGGGCCGCGTGTTGACCGGGCTGCTAAAAAAGATTAATCGGCGATTACCCGTGGAGAATCTGGCAACCGCTCCATCAGGGGTCGCGTGAGCCACTGGCCGTGCCGTGTTCAGGACGTTTGCGAAAGGTATCCGGGATGACAGAAAAACGGATCGCCATTGTCACCGGCGGATCGCGCGGCATTGGCGCGGCGATCGTCCAGGAATTGGCCCGGGACGGCTGTCACGTGGTGGCGATTGCGCGCAATATCGAAAAACTGAATGAAATCGTCAGCGGTATCACCTCCGCCGGCGGATCGGCCGAGCCGGTTGCCTGTGATGTGGCCGATCCCAAGGCACTGGCCGCCGCGATCGAGAAGGTTTCCGAGACCCACGGCCGAATCGATGTGCTGGTGAATAACGCCGGCATCACCAAGGACGGGCTGTTTTTGCGCATGGACGATGCGGATTTTGACAGTGTCATCGACACAAACCTGAAAAGTGCCTTCGTCGCCACCCGCGCCGCCGCCCGCTACATCATGCGGTCCAAATCGGGGCGGATTATCAATATCGGCTCGGTTGCCGGCGTGGTCGGGAATGCGGGGCAGGCGAATTATGCGGCGAGCAAGGCGGGGTTGATTGGGCTTTCCAAAAGCGTCGCCAAGGAACTGGCGGGTAAGGGCGTTACCGTGAATGTCGTCGCCCCCGGATTCATCACGACCGACATGACGGATGTGCTCAACGACAAAATCAAAGAGACCGTCAAGACGATGATCCCTCTGCGTCGATTTGGCGCACCCCAGGAGATCGCGGCCGTGGTGGCGTTCCTGGCTTCCGAGGCCGCCAGTTACATCACCGGACAGGTCATCTGTGTCGATGGCGGAATGGTCATGTGATTGTTTGCAAACGCTTTGTGCACCGCTATAGTCTGCCTTCCCCAGAACGTGATTCGGGCGCCGTGCGGCCCCGGCGCATCCTCGGGGCGGCGGATCGCCAGGAGACCAGGTGTTGATTCTTTGGGGCCCGTCAATCTCATTAGGGAATCGCTGATTACAGCGTCAGGGTAGGTGCACACATGGCAGTAGAAGACATCGAGCAGAAGGTCATCGAGATCGTCAGCGAACAGATGGGCGTCGATAAGAGCGAGATCACTCGCGAGACCCATTTCATCAATGACTTGAACGCCGACTCCCTCGACACCGTAGAACTCGTGATGGAGTTCGAAGACGAATTTGAGCTGTCAATTCCTGACGAGGAAGCCGAAAAGATACAAACCGTTGGTCAGGCCATCGATTACATCAAAGAACATTCGGCCAAGTAAGATTGGCGAAGACTAGAATCGTGCATGAGCCGCCGCGTTGTTATCACCGGATTGGGAGTCGTCACCTCGCTTGGCGAAACTGTCGATGCGATGTGGGATGCGCTCTGCGCCGGCAAGAGCGGCATCAGCCTGATCACACGCTGGGACGCCAGCAAATACCCCGTCCGTATCGGCGGGGAATGCAAATCTTTCGATATCACCAAATATGGCGTTGATACCCGCGAGGCCAAACGGCTCGACCGTTTCGGCCAATTCGGCATGGCCGCATCCATCAGCGCCATCAAGGATGCGGGTCTGGATTTCTCGAAAGAAGATCCCACCCGCTGCGGCGTCGATATCGGCAGTGGAATCGGCGGCCTCGAAACCCTCGAAGAGCAAAATCATATTCTCTGGGAGCGGGGCGTCAGCCGCGTGAGCCCCTTCACCGTTCCCCGCCTGATGGTCAACGCCGCCGCCGGCAATGTTTCCATTCGCTTCGGATTGCAAGGCCCCAATACCGCGGTTGCCACCGCCTGTGCCACCGGCTCCAACGCCATCGGCGACGCGGGCAGGTTTATCTCCTATAACATGGCCGACGTAATGATCGCCGGCGGAACCGAGGCTGCCGTTTGCCAACTGGGCATGGCCAGCTTCACTGCCGCCCGCGCTCTCTCCACCCGTAACGATGAGCCCGAGCGCGCCAGCCGGCCGTGGGACAAGGATCGCGACGGATTCGTCATGGGCGAAGGGGCCGGCGTGGTGGTTCTCGAAGAATATGAGCACGCCATCCGTCGCGGGGCCAGGATTTATGCCGAACTCGTCGGCTACGGCATGAGCGCCGATGCTTATCATTTGACCAGCCCGCACGAAACCGGCCGCGGCGCGTCAGCGGCAATGAATTTGGCGCTGAAAGATGCCAAGGTATCGCCCGAGGTCGTGGATTACGTCAACGCCCATGGCACCAGCACGCCCCAGGGCGACATCGCCGAGATTCATGCTCTGAAAAACACGTTCGGCCAGCACGCCCCTAAATTGGCCATCAGTTCGACCAAAAGCGCCACCGGCCATCTGCTGGGCGCCAGCGGCGGCATTGAGGCCGTTATCACGGCGATGTCGATCAGTCGAAATCTAATTCCTCCGACGATCAATCTGGACAATCCGGATGATGGGTGCGATCTGGATCTGGTGCCGCATCGTGCACGCGACTTGCGGGTCACGTATGCCATGAGTAACAGCTTTGGCTTCGGCGGGCACAACGCTTCGCTGCTTCTGAAAAAGGTGTAAGTCAAAACGTAGGCCTGTGCCGATAAGAACAAGTATCGCGCGACCAGCGGACTGGTCGCTTAAGCGACCAGTTTAGCGGGGCCAACAAACTCGTGGCACTCCTTCAAGCCGATCGCAACGCCAAGCCCACATCGCCCACGTCGGACGAGCTTCGGCGGATTCTGCATCTGGAAGTGCCGGTGATCGTCAAGCTCGCCGAACGCCGATTGAGTCTTGCCGAAGTGCTGCGCCTCGGTGCCGGCGCGATCATCGAGTTCTCCAAAAGCAGCGATGAACCCCTCGAGCTAATGATCAACAACAAGTCGATCGGCTTTGGCGATGCCGTCAAGGTCGGTGAAAACTTCGGCCTCAAAATCTCCCAGATCGGCGACGTAAAACAAGTGATTCGGTCCTTGGGCGACACCAATCAATAGCCAAGCCCCGCATGTACATGCGGGGCTGCTCGCATCACGTCGAAGCCAGTTTCTTCGCGAGTTCCATCGCTTCGTCCCTGCTGCCAATACGACCCTCAAGCTGCTCATCATAGACCGCCGTCAAAACGCGCTTAAACATCGGCCCAGGCTGATATCCCATCGCAGTCAGATCATCTCCGCCCAGCAGCGGCGGCGGAGCGACCTCGGTATCAAGCAAGGGATGCAGTAGCGATTGCACCGTCGCAACGCGCTGGGTCTGAATGCCTGCTTTTGCCAGGGCGTGCATCAGTTCCATCGACAACAATGCGGTCTCCATGGCGAGGAAGCGTTTTTGGATAGCGAGCGTCGGAGGTGGATCGTTCAACACCGATCCTAAGCCCAACAGCGTTCCATGAACCTGATCTAACTCCTTGTTGCTCAGGCGAAATCCCAGCCGCAGGGCGCGAATCGTCCGTTTCACGTCATCGGCGGCGAAAAACCGCCGAACATCTTCCGCGGGATCATTCGCCCGCCGATAGCAGATCGCCGCCGCCGCCAGGGCCAGCGGAAACGCAACCGCTTTGCCAGGAGGAAGGTTCAAAAAAACAGAGCGCTCGCGCGGCACCATGACGCCCCCGCCCCCGGGCAGATGTCGAAAGATTTCGGCGGCGAGCCCATATTGCCACAACATGTTCCACGCCGCATCGCGCGTCGGCGGCGGTAACATCTTCCGCAATTCATCCGCGATCCGTTCTGGCATGATGCGCTTGAGCTGCGGCGCTTCGGCCCGCAGCGCTTCCCCCGTCTCGGATTCGATTTCAAATCCCAGCCGCGCCGCGAACCGCACCGCACGCAACATTCGCAGGTGGTCTTCCCCAAATCGCCCGCGCGGATCGCCGATGGCACGTAAAAGCTTCGCGCCCAGATCAGCCTGGCCGCCAACAAAATCGACGACCGAATCGGTCAGTGGATCGAGAAACAGTCCGTTAATCGTGAAGTCCCGGCGCTGTGCATCTTCCTCCGCCCGAGTGAATCGCACCGTCGCCGGCCGTCGGCCATCCAGATATTCCCCATCACTGCGAAACGTCGCGACTTCGACGACGCTTTCTCCTTGCCGCACAAGCACCACTCCAAACGCCGCCCCCACGGCCTGCGTCCGCGAAAACAATTCCCGCACCCGCGTCGGCGGCGCATCGGTTGCGATGTCATAATCCTTGGGCTCAATTCCCAGCAGCAGATCGCGCACGCACCCGCCGGCGAAATAGGTAACGTGCCCTGCATTGCGCAATCGGCGCAGCACCGTCAGAGCATCCTCGCGCGAGCAAGGCGGGTTGTTGTTCTCGGGTGGAATCGTCACAGCGGAATGGTACGGCGACGGTTGCCGAAGCGCAAGTGGTGACCGCATGGGTGTAGAACACGCTCTGACGGTGACTGCGCGATATAGTATCTAGAGATGCCAGAACTGAGTCGATTCTTTGGGATCATTATTCGGATGTACATGGAGGTTGATCGCCGATTGGGAGCGGCTCCAAGCCGGACAAGCACCGCTTCCAATTGCACCATTGGACTGAGGATAGATAATGCCACACCCAATTCACAGAGCCTGCGCGTTTGCGATCGACGCTCCCTACACGCTGCGCGTACAATTTGACGACTGCACCGAACAAACAATCGATTTTCGGCCGGTGCTTGCCGGAGAACTTTTCCGGCCGCTAAAAGATCTGGCCGTCTTCAATCAAGTACGGATAGATCCGGAAGTTCGCACGCTGGTTTGGCCCAATGGAGCGGATTTCGATCCGGCGACACTTCATGACTGGCCCATTCATGCGATGGCTCTGGCGGCCCACGCCAAGCAATGGGGCCTGAGTCCAGCGTAGGGGACCGGCCTTGTCAGGGCGTCGCGCCTCCGGCCATCCCCGGCCGAAACATATTCGGAAATACCGGCTTCCACAGTCCCGTTGTCGATCCCATCAGCGCCTCCAGGCAAACGAGAATCAGCACCAGCGCCACCTCCCCCGACCAGTGCGGCTCTGGCTCGGTCAGTTGCGTCATTTTCGATCGCAGATCGGCCATCGAACGGGCGATCACGACGTTATCCGAATGTGGCATCACCGTATCTGCGGGGCGATAGATCAGCTCCGATTCCGATGCGGGCAACTGCACATTGATGACCGCGAGTGGATCGGTCGTCTTCTGGCCTCGCCAGATGTACAAGCCGGGATCGGTTGCGCCCGAAAAGTTGAACCGGCGGCCACCATCGATATCGGTGCCTGGAATGTCGTAGGAGCCGCCCGATGGTGTTTCCAGGTTCAGCGAATGATCCGCCGATAGCGGAGCATCCAAGACGATGGGCTGGCCGAGTTCGATGTTCGATCCGGCAGAGCCGGCAGCCGATGGCAAACACATCCGCACCAGCAGGGGAAGAAACGCCGGATTGGTCGCGATGTTGGAATACAGCGGATCGGGCAGCGTGGCCATCGTGTAAACAAATCCTTTGCCCAGCGGCTTGCGGAACAGGAGACCCTGCGGATGAGCCGTGTCCGTTTCGGATGCGAGGCCCAATAGCACCGTGACCGATCGATCGCCAGTGAAGGGCACGATCCGGCGAACATGACCGGGAGGGAAAATACCCTGATCGTCGGTCAGTCCGTTCAGCAATGGATCGTGAGCGGTCGTCACGATCACGCTTCCGCTGTACGAACCCGAAACGGGCGCGGACGGAAGCAGATCGGCCAGCGCTGAGCGTTGAGATTCCGCAAGAGTAGCCCATCCTTGCTCCAGCCCAGGCGCGAGAAAGACAACGACATTGCCACCGCTACGAGCCAGTGCGGCAAGCTGGTGGGCATCGCCTTCACTTGGCCAGCGCGTCAGCACGGCAACCGCCGCGCGATCATCGTCGGCCAGGTTCCCGGTCCGAACGTTCAGTGGCCATGAATCCAGCCCACCTTGGTTTGGATCCAGCGCCAGATGGACCGCGCGCACCCCCGGCGATTCAACCGGCGAGATGAGGCGCGTGGGTTGCCGGGGTGGAATCTCCACCAGCAAGGTGCGCGTGTCATCCCAGGGCAGATCATCATCGCCTGAGAGCGCCGCTTTGATGGCGACAAACCGTTCGTTGGGTAACTTGATGGGGAAGCGCAGGTCGATGCGCCCGCCGTTATCGAGGCTGGCCATGATCGGGGCGCTCTTGTATTCCTCCTGTCCGTCCAAGCCGTCGAGGGCGACGGTGACAGCACGTTGATCTCCCGCCCGGCCGATCACTTCCACGACCGCTTCGCTGAGCACACCCGGCACGGGCTGGGGTGGATCAAGTGAAACTTCGGTGATGCCGACTGATCGCGGATCGTTCGCATGGAGATCGAGCAGAACCAGCCGTCCGCCGTCAAATGGTGGGAGCGGGCGTGGAAATTCCTTGTTCTGCAGATCGGTCAGAACGATGAGCCATTTATCCGATGCATCCTGCCGATCCAGAAAAGACGATGCCGCCGCCACCCGATCGGCCAGCGGTTTGGGATTGGGCTGGGGCTTGAGCGCAGACCACCCCGCAAGCAGCGAAGCAGCGGTCTGCAGTGATTCGGGCTGATCCGTTGGCGGGGAATTGGCGGTGAAGATCGCTACCTTCGCATCG
>Ga0302326_10017431_pt1 | contig 14988 bp, 10 predicted proteins | sample Palsa_T0_3_FD_202264 | JGI IMG/M metagenome (GOLD analysis project Ga0302326, IMG submission 202264) | Peat permafrost microbial communities from Stordalen Mire near Abisko, Sweden - Palsa_T0_3 | ecosystem: Environmental > Terrestrial > Soil > Palsa > Peat permafrost | place: Sweden: Abisko... | reverse complement strand
GATGGACGACCCGCATCGCCATTGGGAAGTCGCCGCGACCGACAGATCGCCCGTCTCGCCGCGCGACAACTTCGGGCCCGTGACGGTCCCGCCGGGCAAGCTGTTCATGATGGGGGATAATCGCGATCGCAGCTACGACAGCCGCTTTTGGGGCTTCGTCGATCTGAACGACGTCGAAGGTCGCGCAACGATCATTTACCTGCCCTGGAATGAGGAGAAGGCGGACGGCGCGTCGGCTCTGAGCCAGCTCTTTTTGTGGTTCGAGTACATACGGTGGGATCGAGTCGGCATGCTCGTGCACTAGCGCCGAGAGGAAGCATCAGGTGGCGGACGAAGCGGTGAACAGGATTGGCGCGATCCTCGAGGAGCTCGGGGCGCGCTTCGATCTGGTGGTCGAAGCGGTCTCGGGTTTCGGCGGACGTCTGGACACGTTGCGCGACGAGATTTTCGGACAGTTCGCGGAAGTCGGCGGCCAGATTCGCTTCCTGTCGGAGCAGATTGCCGAGAATCGCCGGGGAATCGCCGCCACGCGCGACGACCTCGGCGCCGAGATAGTGCGGATAGGCGAGGCGCTCGGCAAGGCGCGCGTCGAATTTCGTGACGAGCTGGTCGCCGCCGAAAAGGGGCTGCGCGGCGAATTTGCTGCCCGCGTGGTCGAGTTCCGCGAAGAAGCCGCGCGCGCCGTCGCATCGACCGGCAAGCACGCGACGGACTCAAGCGGCGAGACGGCAAGGATCCTCAAACGCGAAATCGCAGCATCCGCCGAGATGGCGGCGAAGAAGCTCGGCGCCGAACTCAGGCAAACCAGCAAGTCGCTCGCAAATCTCTCCCACAAATTCGACCGCTTCGACGACCGGATCACGGTACAGACCCGCGACCAGGATCAACGCCTCCGAAAGCTTGAACGCAAAGGCAGCGCCTAAGTTCCGCTCGGCCTGTCAATAATTAACTAGAGATCCTGGTCCATGGCATTAGCTCCGGGCCTGAGAACGCGAATATCTCCAAAGCCATACGCCCGCCACCAAAGCCGTCACAATCACAACCGCTAGCGACAGCCCCAGGGCGCCGGTCAGCGGATCAGTAGTCAATTGCCATGAAACAGCTTGGATAGTGCCAAAAACCAGGAACGCGGCGAGCACTACGCCTCCCAACACGAGGTATCCAATCACCAGGGATCCAAGCGCCCGCCATGCCGAGAATCGATTTACTTCGCCAAGACACTTAAGCAAGACGACCCACAACCACAGCCATAGCGGCGCCGAGAGGATCACGGCAAGCCACGTCGAACGCCAGTATTCCCAGATAGCGTTCATCGACTGCAACGTTGAAGGTTGAGGGTGTGGCGTCAGCAATCCGATTACGAGGAATGCAAGGGTTACCACGATGCCCACCATCGACGGCCACGCAAGGGCGGCCCTGATCTCCGCCGCCGTTGACGTGCCTCCAAGCAGAGATCCGGTCCATCGCAGCAAGGCGCCATTGATGTAGAGAAATGGGACAGCCAGCAGCGGCCAAACGACAAGCCCCCAAAGGTGAATCAGATTTGACGTTTGCGGCGCGACTACCGGAATCGGGTTACCGGCAATAGTAAAGGCGGTCGGATTGTAATCGTAATTCTAGATCGCATTCGACTATGCGCTGAGCACTGCCGCGACTAGCACCAGTGCTATCACTCTATCGCTTGGGTCGCGGTCGACGATCGCGCGGATCGTGGCGCGAGGGCGGATGCAAATGCCTACATACGGTGAGTCAGTCCATCTTGTCGGCTCCATCGCATGCTTCCCCTTTTATTTTTTGAAAGACTCCTCGCGATACGGCTTCCCCTGACGATAAAGCTCGAGCCGGGCGCGTTCGTCCTTCAGCTCATCCGCAGTGGCGGCTTGCGACGCCATCAGCTTGATCGCTGGCTGCTCCCATGCCACGGCCTGCGTGAAGTCTCCAGTTTCTGCCAGCGCGGCGGCCATCGTGCCGATCGGGTAGCAGTTCTTCCATGAGGTCAGGTCACAGGCCCTCTTGCCGAGGGTCAGCGCACGTCCACGATCGCGAATCTTCGCATCGGGACAGGTGCTCAGCAGCCATGAGGTGTTGTTGACTGTCTCCCAATCATCCGGGGTAATCGCAAGTGCGCGATTATAATCGTCCAGGGCGAGGACGTAGTCAGGATTCTTTTTGCTCGTTAGTGCTTCCGCCCGTTGCTTGAAAATGCGCGCGTCCGAATCATTGAGCTTGGCGGCCAGATTATATTGCTCAATCGCTTGATCGTAGTCGCTTTTCTCCTGGTAGGCGTATCCCAGTCGGAAGTACAGGCCCTCGTCTTTCTGCCCGGAGTATTTTATCGCTTGAAGGAGATCCGAGATGGTCTCGTCCTGCTTTAAGCGCATATCGTCGATGTACGCACGTTCGCTGTAAACTTCCGAGTCCTTCGGCGACAGAGCGACCGCCTGGTCCGCGTCGGTCTGCGCTTGGTCGTAGTTGCCCGCATAGTAGTAGGCGTTCGCTCTAGCGATGAGCATCGCGGGATCAGGATTCATAGGGTCCTGGCTGAGTGCTTTATCAAGGTCGCCGATCGCGTCTACGTAATCGCGGTTCCACACTTCGACGCTTGCGCGCGCCTTCAACAACGCCGGATCGTCCGGCTGCGATTTGAAAGCGAGTGTGTATTCGGCGATCGGTCCGGCATAGTCGCCGAGTCCGAAATCGCGCTGCGCGAGCATTTGATAAGTGCCGCCGTAGCCCAACAGCGAAGTCGCGCCAATTGCGGCAAAGGGCATCAGGGATGGCATCGCATCGACGAGGAAATGGCCGATGATGCAGGCCATGATGTCCCTGCGCCACAAGTACATGAGAACGAACAGCAGTTGCATCGGCGCGATCAAAATCGCATAGCGCCATCCCCAAAAAGGAACATGCTCGGCCAGATCCAGCACCAGCGCCACCGCCGCAGCGAGCCCCAGCCGTCCGGTGACGATTCGAATCCGATCGATTGCAAAACCGCGGGCTGCGACCTCCTCCGAAAAGCTGCCCGCAGCGGCGCCGAACACTGCAAGTCCCACGGGTATCCGCATGAACGAATTCATCTGGCTGCTGGCTACATTCGACATGCCGTTACGAAAGAAGAACCAGAAAAATATTCTGGCTACGCTCTCTGCAATCAGGACGGCGACAAATAGCCCCAAACCCAAACCTACGTCGGAAAGCGTCGGCCACTTGAGGCCGATGGACGAGAGCGGCTTGCGCTCCAGGCCAACCACGATGCCGAAGATCACCGCGGTCGCGATCAGCTGGTAGGCGGATGTGGTCAGCGACCAGCGTCCGTATTGCGATGCCACCGCCCATTTCAGGATCGACTCCAGCAGATCCCACAGCGGCTTGAGCAGGATCGAGAATCCCACCGCGAGCCCAAGAACGGTTGTAAAATAAATGCTGGCGGGGCGAGTTGGGCTGTCAGCAGGATTAGTCGAATCGAGCGTTTCCTTTCGCGACGAAATCCCGGTTCGAGACGCAGTCTCCATCGTGTGCCCCCTTTTCTCCGCGCAATTATTTCAGCAACGGAACGGCGATCACAGACGTGATTGCTGCCCGCGGAAATTCGGGCGCCGTTGAGGATTCGCCCCATGGCAGATTCGTGAATACTTGTGTTTGCGGGAGCGGGGTTGACGCACCTCGATTGCGATCATAAATTCTAGTCACCTTTAAGACGCTACTGAGATAGCGAAAAGGTAGGACAATGAAAGTGTGTATTCCCGGACCCGGCTGTTTTTGCAGCCGGGATTTCTTTTGGGCGCCGCGATGAGCGCCGCATCCAATTTCGCACTCGACGCCGCCCAGGTCGGGCGATCGCTCAAACGGATCGCGATGGAAATCGCCGAGCGCAACGGCGGCGCCGACAACGTCGTGCTGGTCGGTATCGTCCGCCGCGGCGCCACGCTCGCCGAGCGGATTGCCATCGAGCTGCGCGCCAATGGCAAACGCGAAGTTCCCGTCGGCACGCTGGACATCTCGTCCTATCGCGACGACGGCAAGGGACTGCCCGGCGATCCCCGCCTGCTCGGCCGCGATATTCCGTTTTCACTAGACGCCAAGCGGGTGGTTCTGGTTGACGACGTGCTGTATACGGGCCGAACCGTTCGCGCAGCGCTCGACGCAATCTCCGACCTCGGCCGCGCGGAATCGGTTCAGCTCGCAGTGCTGGTAGATCGAGGGCAGCGCGAGATTCCAATTCGCGCCGACTACGTGGGCAAAAACATTCAGGCACCGCACGGTCAGCGCGTGTACGTGCGGCTCACAGAGATCGATGGCGCCGACGCGGTCGTGATCGGCAACGGACAGGCAAAGTGAGGTCAAACATTCGCGCCAGGCGCGAGATGAATCCAGCAGTGTCACGCCTCGCAAAATTTGACGTAGTTTCGATCGAGGATCTCGAGACCTCGGACATCGAGCGTGTGTTTGCGCTGGCTGACGGCTTTGCCGCCCAACTCGAGCGCGGCGAGCAGATAACGACCGCCGCCGGACTCATCATGGCGACGCTGTTTTACGAGCCCTCGACCCGCACGCGCCTCAGTTTTGAATCCGCGATGCATCGCCTCGGCGGCGCGGTCATCAGCTCGGCCGATATGCACGCGAGCTCAGCGGCCAAGGGCGAGAGCCTGGCCGATACGGTGCGCGTCGTCGCCGGCTATGCCGACCTGATCGTGCTGCGCCATCCGCATGACGGCGCCGCGCGCGTTGCTGCCGAATATTCGCCATGCCCGGTGCTCAACGCCGGCGACGGCAGCCGTGAGCATCCGACGCAGACCCTGTGCGACCTCTACATCCTGCGCAAAAAAAAAGGCGACCTCAAGGGACTGACAGTCGCGCTATGCGGCGACCTGAAATTTGGCCGCACGGTTCATTCGCTGATCTACGCGCTGGCGCGTTTCGGCGCGAACATCGTCGCCGTGCCGACCAGTGGCATGGACGTTCCCGACTATGTACTCGAGCGGCTGGCGGCCGAGCGTAACTATAGTTTCTCGACCGTCACGATGGACGAGCTGAAGTCGCTGGCGGGCGGCCTCGACGCTCTTTATCTAACGCCCAGCGCGCCGCATCAGATGGCGCTGTTCACCGGCGACGATGCGATTCGTACGATTCCCGCGGCCGAGCCTCCGGCCAACCTTGACGCATTCTATGTCACGCGGTTGCAGAAGGAGCGGATGTCGGGCAAGGACGCCGACGCCGGCGAGTACGTCCGCTTCGATGCGCGCGCGCTTCGCACCAGCCGCACCAACGAAGCCGTCGTGATGCATCCGCTGCCGCGCACCAACGAGCTGGCGTACGAGCTCGACGCCGATCCGCGCGCCGTTTATTTCGAGCAAGCTGCCGCCGGTGTGCCGGTGCGGATGGCGTTGATCGCGTGGCTGATGGAGAAGGGCGCAGCTGCCTCGGCGGGTCCACGTCCGAATGCAGAACCGATTCGCTTCAAGGCCGAGCTGCCGCCGCGATGTGCCAACTTGAATTGCATCACGCGATTCGAAGGCGCGTATCTTTCTCCTCGATTTCTGCTTGGCCGCAGCATGGATCCCACGCTGCTAGCTCTCAAGTGCGATTACTGTGAACGCGATCTTAAAATTGAATACGTCGGCCACGCGCGGTCGCATCGCTACTACCGCTTCGACGAAAACCTGCAAGGCTACGTCCAGCAGTGGATCGAAGAAGGATCGTTGGCCGTCTTTGACAGCGTCAAGCAGGCCGAGGAAGGCGGCTACGAACCGTACAAACGCGGCCCGCAGCGCGAGGTGATGAACGAAGAGGAAGTGGTTCAAGCGATCGAATCGCTCGCCGACCAGGTGATTGCTGACGTCACGGATATGTCGGGCGTGTCGATTGTGGGAGTCGTCAGCCGCGGCGCGATGCTCGCGCTTCGATTACGCGATCTGATCGGCTCAAAGACCGGGGTGCGCCCGCCCTGTGCCGCGCTCGACGTGTACAAACCCGATGACGCGTTGCGTCCGATAGACGGCGCCGAGGACTTTTTCGTCGAGAACCGCACCATCATTCTGGTCGACGACGTAATCAACAGCGGCTGGACCGTGCAGCGTGCGATGGCGACGATCTGGCAACGCGGTCGGCCGGCTGCGGTTAAGCTGGCAGTGTTGATTGACAGGGGGCATCGCGCCGTTCCGATTCGGCCCAACTATGTTGGCAAGAATATTCCTACGGCTCGCACCGAACGCGTGCAGGTGCGGCTGGCGGCGGTGGGCGCCGATCCGAAAGCCAAATCGCATGATCGCGTGACAATCTACTCGATCGTTGAGCCGCGGAAAGAGCCGGAGGCGGCGGTTTGAACGCGATCATATTCAGAGGAGGACGGGTCATCGATCCCGCCAGCGCGATAGACGGCGCGTACGACGTGCTGGTGCGCGACGGTAAAATAGAAGCCGTCGAACGGGCAGAATCCCGGATGAATCCGCCGGACGTGACAGTTGTTGACTTGTATGGATGCTGGATCGTGCCGGGCCTGATCGATCCTCATGTACATTTGCGCGACCCCGGCTTTCCTGAGAAGGAAACAATCCTGACGGGCTTGCGCGCGGCCGCCGCTGGAGGCTTCACCGCAGTTGCCGCGATGGCTAACACTTCGCCAGTGAACGACAGTCCGGCGACGACGCGCTACATGCTCGAGCGGGCGAAAGCGGCTCACTCGGCGCGGCTGGTGCCGGTTTCGGCAGTCACGCATGGGCTGGGCGGGACCGAGCTGGTGAATTTCTGCGCGATGGTTGAGGCGGGTGCGCGACTCTTTTCCGACGACGGGATTCCCATCGACGATGCGATGGTGCTGTCACGCGCGCTGGATGAAACGAAGCGGCTCGGCTACGCGGTCTCGCTGCATGAAGAGGATCGCGCGCTGTCGTGCGAGGGAGCGTTGAACGCCGGCGCCGTGTCGAAGCGCCTTGGCGTCAGCGGCTACACGGATTCGGCGGAGTCGCACCGCGTTCGCCGCGATTTGGCGATTGCTATCGGCTCGGGCGGGGCGGTGCATGTTGCGCATGTGTCGACCGCCGAATCGATCGAACTCATTCGGGCCGCGCGACGGCATGGCGCGCAGGTGACGTGCGAGGTCACGCCGCATCATTTTACGCTGGACGACGGAGCGGCGTTGACCTGGGGCCCGAACGCCAAGATGAATCCTCCGTTGCGCGATCGCGACGATGTTGAAGCGCTTCGTGCGGCGATTCGCGACGGGACGATCGACATGATCGCGACCGATCATGCGCCGCACGATCCGAAGTCGAAGCGGATGGAAAAACTCGGCGCCTTCTTTGGACCTGGGGATGACGGACCTCATCTCGAGCATGATGCGGCCGAGATATTCGCGCATGCGGCGAATGGAATCGTCGGTCTCGAGACTTCGCTGGGCCTGGCGCTCGACCTGGTGCATCGATCGTTGATCCAACCGGCGCGATTGGTTGAGATGATGTCGCGAAATCCCGCCGCGTTGTTGCGGTTGGATGCGGGGACGCTCGCAGAGGGCGCAGTCGCCGACATTACGGTGATCGATCCCAATCTCGAGTGGACCGTGACGCCCGAAAAATTCCTGTCAAAGAGCCGTAACACTCCGTTTGCGGGGATGCGGCTGAAAGGCAGGGCGGCGCTGACTATTGTCGCCGGCGAAATCGTTTACGACGGGAGGAAGGTGTAGCGGATCGATGAGCAAGGGACGCGAAGCGATACTGGCGCTGGCCGATGGGCGAATTTTTCGCGGCCGCGCGTTCGGCGCGATAGGTGAAGCCGTCGGCGAGGCGGTCTTCAACACCGCGATGACCGGCTATCAGGAAGTGCTGACCGACCCGTCGTACAAGGGTCAGCTGGTCTGCATGACGTATCCGGAAATCGGCAACGTCGGAATCAACGCCGAGGACGCGGAGTCGCGGCGCGTGTACGTCGAGGGTTTCATCGTCAAGGAATACTGGGAGCGGCCGTCGAACTGGCGATCCGAGATGCCGCTTGGGAAATACCTGGAAGAGGCGGGCGTGGTCGGTATCGAGGGAATCGACACGCGCGCGCTGGTGCGGCATCTGCGGACGCGCGGGGCGCAGGAAGCGGTGATATCGAGCGTCGATCTCGATGCGGATTCGCTGGTGCGCAAGGCCAAGGCGTCGCCGGGATTGATTGGCCGCGATCTGGTGCAGGAAGTTACTTCGGCCGAGTCTTACGATTGGGACTTCGGCGACTGGAAACTGGGCAGCGGTCATGTCCGCGCGAGCGATGAAGCGATGCGCGACGCGCCGACGATTGTCGCGATCGACTACGGAATCAAGCTGAACATTTTGCGCCGGCTGGTTGCGACCGGCTTTCGGGTCAAGGTGCTGCCGGCGTCGTCGACCGCGGAGCAGATACTCGCGCATAACCCGGACGGAGTTTTTCTGTCTAACGGGCCGGGCGATCCTGCGGCGCTGCCGTATGCTTACCGAGCCATCGGGGGCGTTTTGGGCAAGAAGCCGGTGTTCGGCATCTGTTTGGGGCATCAGCTGCTTGGGCTGGCGCTGGGCGGCAGGACTTACAAGCTCGATTTCGGGCATCATGGTGCAAATCACCCGGTGATGGATCTGCGGACGCGGCGGGTCGAGATCACGTCGCAGAACCACGGCTTCGCGGTCAATGACGAGTCGTTGAAAGGACGCGCCATACTGTCGCATCTGAATCTGAACGACAACACGGTCGAGGGATTGCAGGGAACCGGGGTACCGTTTTTTTCCGTGCAGTACCATCCGGAGGCCTCGCCGGGGCCGCATGATTCGAGCTACCTGTTCGGGCGTTTCAAGAAACTGGTTGAGACGTTTCCGCGTTACGGCGCGGAAGCGCTGGAAAGAATCATCGCGGCCGAGACTTCGGCGCAACATTAAAAAGTAATGGGTTGGGATTTTCAAGTTGCCGCTTCGTAAAGATCTTAAATCGGTGTTGTTGATTGGATCGGGGCCGATCGTTATCGGGCAGGCGTGCGAGTTCGATTATTCGGGCACGCAGGCGGTCAAAGCGCTGCGCGAGGAAGGGCTGCGGCTGATTCTGGTCAATTCGAATCCGGCGACGATCATGACCGATCCGGAACTGGCCGATCGCACATATGTAGAGCCGATGACGGTGGCGGTGCTGACGAAGATTATCGAGCGCGAGCGGCCGGACGCGCTGCTGCCGACGGTCGGCGGGCAGACTGCGCTCAATCTCGCGATCGAGCTGGCCGAGGCGGGCGTGCTCGATCGATACAATTGCGAACTGATCGGCGCCAAGCTCGATGCGATCAAGAAGGCCGAGGATCGCGACTTGTTCAAGCATGCGATGTTGAAAATAGGGCTCGAGGTGCCGCGTTCCTCGATTGCGCATTCGGAGGCGGACGGCGAGCGGGTGCTGGGTGAGCTGGGGTTGCCCGTGATCATCAGGCCGTCGCGAACGCTCGGGGGCACGGGCGGATCGATCGCGCGCGAACTCGGTGACTATCGCGCCAAGGTGGCGTACGGGCTCGAACAATCGCCGAATCATGAAGTGCTGATCGAGCAATCGGTCGAAGGATGGAAGGAGTTCGAGCTCGAGGTGATGCGTGACACGGCGGACAACGTCGTGATCATCTGCTCGATCGAAAACCTCGATCCGATGGGCGTGCATACGGGCGATTCGATAACGGTTGCGCCGGCGCAGACGCTGACCGACAAGGAATACCAGATCATGCGCGACGCGGCGATTCGGATCATCCGCGAGATCGGGGTCGATACGGGCGGATCGAATATCCAGTTTGCGATCGAGCCGAGTACGGGACGGATGGTCGTGATCGAGATGAATCCGCGGGTCTCGCGGAGCTCGGCGCTGGCGTCGAAGGCGACCGGCTTTCCGATCGCGAAGATCGCGGCGCGGCTGGCGGTGGGCTATCGGCTCGACGAGATACCCAACGACATCACGCGGATGACGCCCTCGTGCTTCGAGCCGACGATCGACTACGTGGTGACCAAGATTCCGCGCTTCACGTTCGAGAAGTTTCGCGGCGCGGTCGATGAGCTGGGACCGCAGATGAAGTCGGTCGGCGAAGCGATGGCGATCGGGCGGACGTTCAAGGAGTCGCTGCAGAAAGCGCTGCGATCGCTCGAAATCGGATCGCATGGGCTCGAGAGCGGGCTCTCGGAGCCGTCGAGCGCCCAGGCGGCGCAAATTCGGGCGCAGGTTAAAATGGCGAGCAGCCATCGTTTGTACCATCTGGCGGACGCGCTGCGGCTGGGGATATCGCGCGCGGAAGTTTACGAGCTGAGCAAGATCGATCCGTGGTTTATCGACGCGGTGGCGGAACTGGTGGCGGATGAGAAACGCGTCGCGAATGAGCCGCTGTCGACGGCGTACTTCCGGGAGTTCAAGCCGATGGGATTTTCGGATCGGCGAATCGCGGACTTGCGCGGAATCGACGAGAGTGCGGTCGCGTCGGCGCGGCGCGACGCGGGCGTGACGCCCGTGTTCAAATCGGTGGACACTTGCGGGGCGGAATTCGAGGCGTTCACGCCCTACCTCTATTCGACCTACGAAGGCGAGGATGAGGCGCCGCCGACTGCGCGCAAGAAGGTGATCATTCTCGGCGGCGGGCCGAACCGTATCGGGCAGGGGATCGAGTTCGACTATTGCTGCGTACATGCGAGCATGGCGCTGAAGGACGCCGGCTTTGAGACGATCATGGTGAACTGCAATCCCGAGACGGTCTCGACCGATTACGATATCTCGGACCGTTTGTACTTCGAGCCGCTGACGTTCGAGGACGTGATGGCGATTGCGGAACGCGAGCGGCCGGTCGGCGTGATCGTGCAGTTCGGCGGGCAGACGCCGCTCAAGCTGGCGGTGCCGCTGGCGCGCGCGGGAGTGCCGATTCTGGGGACGACGCCGGACGCTATAGATCGCGCCGAGGATCGCGAGCGGTTCAACGCGATGGTTGCGCAGCTTGGGCTGCGGCAGCCGGAAGGAGTGCTGGCGCGCGGACTCGACGACGCAATCGCGGGTGCATCGAAGGTCGGTTACCCGGTTCTTATCAGGCCGTCGTACGTCCTGGGCGGGCGTGCGATGGAAGTGATCCCGAATGAAGAAGAACTGCGCCGCTACGTCACGCAGGCTCTGCAAGCCTCCGAGCGGCATCCGCTGTTGATCGATCGCTACCTGCAGGGTGCGATCGAAGTGGATGTTGACGCTATCTCGGACGGCGAGACGGTGGTGGTCGGCGGGATCATGGAGCATGTCGAGCATGCGGGGATTCATTCGGGCGATAGTGCGTGCGCGCTGCCGCCGACTACGCTGAGCGTTGATCTTCAGAAGGAACTGATCAGGCAAACGAGGATGCTGGCGCGTGAGCTCGGTGTGGTTGGGCTGATCAATATTCAATACGCGATTTACGGCGGCGAGGTATTTATCCTGGAAGTCAATCCGCGCGCCTCGCGGACCATTCCGTTCGTCAGCAAGGCGATTGGCGTGCCGCTGGCGAAATATGCGGCGCTGGTGATGGCGGGGAAGAAGCTCGGCGAGATTGGGTTCACGAGCGAGCGCGTGCCGGCGCATGTTGCGGTCAAGGAGTCGGTGTTTCCGTTCGGGCGATTCCCGGGGGTCGATACGATTCTGGGGCCCGAGATGAAGTCGACCGGCGAGGTGATGGGAATCGACAAGACGTTTGCGATGGCGTTTGCGAAGGCGGAGCTGGCGGCGTCGTCGAACCTGCCGGATGCGGGGCTGGTGTTTATCAGCGTGCGCGATGAGGACAAGCGATACCTCGAGCCGATCGTGCGCGGGCTCGCATCGATGGGATTCGACTTGATCGCAACGCGCGGAACGGCCGGTCACATTCGTGGCCTGGGGCTTACGTGTGAAGACGTCAACAAGGTGCTCGAGGGCAGCCCGCATATCGTGGACGCGATGAAGGCGGGGCGGGTCGCGATGGTGATTAACACGCCGGACGCGGGCGGCACGAAAGACTCGTTCTCGATTCGGCGCACTGCGTTGGAACTTCGGTTGCCGTATTTCACGACGATGGCGGGGGCGAAAGCTGCGGTCGAGGGAATTCAAGCACTGAAGCATGAAGATTTTGAAGTGCATGCGCTGCAGGATTATCACCGGGGATAGCGGCGCCAACGATGCGCCCGGAAACCTCACCTAACCTCACGCGTAAAACAACGGGCGAGGGGACAGAAAACAGCCTGGTTGCTGCGATGGCCGGGATCGGGCCGAAGCGGACGGCGGCTCTGGAAGCTCGCGGGATCGTCACCGCGCACGACCTGATTTTTCATCTGCCGGTGCGTTACCAGGACTGGCGCGAGCGTACGCCTGGCGACGAGCTGCGGGTGGGCAAGGTTGTTGTGGTCGAGGGCGACCTCGGGAAGATCTCTGAACGGCCGATGCGCGGTTCGCGATGGCGGCGGCTGGCGTCGGGTTGGATCGACGTCGGCGGCAAAAAGATTCGCGTCGTATGGTTCAACCTGCCGGCTTACATGCGCGGCTATCTGCCGGGCGGCGAGCGCGTGCTGGTGCGCGGACGGGTCGCGGCGGGAGCCGATAGCGCGATCGAAATTGTGCAGCCGGAGTTGCATCCACTCTCGCAGGGCGAGCCGAAAGGAATCCGGCCAGTCTACCGTTTACCGTCGATAGTCGGGCAGCGGTTGTTTGCGAGCCTGGTGACTCGCGCGCTGAACGAAGTTGGCGATTCGATTCGAGGAGCAATCCCGGATGAAGTGCGCGGCGGGGTGCCGTCCGTGCTTGACGCGCTGCGCTACCTTCATGAGCCGCCCGCCGATGCCGCGTTCGACGCATTGGCGAATGGCGAGTCGCGTGGTCATCGCGCACTCGCCTTCGATGAATTGTTTGCTTTCGAGCTGGCGCTCTCACTTGAACGCGTGCGCAGCGCGCGCCGCGTCGGAGTCGCGCTCGAAGGCTCCAGAAGCCTCAGCGCGAGAATGATCGAGGAGCTGCCGTTCACATTGACGGGAGCGCAGGCGCGCGCGATAGCGGAAATCGGCATCGATCTTGCGCGGCCAAACCAGATGAACCGGATGCTGTTGGGTGACGTCGGCAGCGGCAAGACGCTGGTTGCGTTCTGGGCGATGATTCGCGCGGCGGAACACGGGTACCAGGCGGCGATGATGGCGCCGACGGAGCTGCTCGCGGAGCAGCATTATCGGGGATTTGCGCGCTTGTGCGGGAGACTCAAACTCAAGAGCGCGCTGTTGACCGGGAGCGTGACGGGTTCGGCGCGGAGTCAGATTTTGCGCGGGCTCGCGAGCGGCGAGATCCAGGCGGTGTTCGGGACGCATGCGCTGATACAGGAACGCGTGAAGATGCGCGAACTGGCGCTCGGCGTGATCGACGAACAGCATCGGTTCGGCGTGTTCGATCGCGCGAAGATGAAAGCAATCGGGCCGACGGCGAACATCCTGATGATGACGGCGACGCCGATTCCGCGGAGCCTGGCGATGAGTTTGTTCGCGAACCTCGACGTGTCGTTTCTCGACGAAATGCCGGCGGGGCGCACGCCGATCGCGACCGAGATTTATTCGGAAGACGATATGGCGCGGCTGCATGACAGTTTGCGCGCCGAGGTCGAGCGGCGCGGGCGCGCGTATTACGTAGTTCCATTTATCGAGGGCGATGAAGACGAGGCCAAATCGGTGTCGGCCACGGCGGCGCGGCTCAAGAAGAGCGGGGCGCTGGGCAGTGCGAGAATCGGCACGATGCATGGCAGGATGGGCGCGGCTGACAAGGATCGCGCGATGCGGGAATTTCGCGACGGCGCGATCGACATCCTGGTTTGCACGACCGTGGTCGAAGTCGGGATCGACGTGCCGGAGGCGACGATCATCGTGATCATCGCGGCGGAACGCTACGGCCTCGCGCAGTTGCATCAACTGCGCGGCAGGGTGGGTCGCGGCGAGAAGGCGTCGCGATGCTGCCTGGTGGCGTCGAGCGACGCGGATGAAACCGCGCTGAGCCGTCTGGCAGTGATGCGCGAATCCACAGTGGGCGCCGAGGTCGCGGAGGCCGACTTGCGGATGCGCGGACCGGGCGACCTGCTGGGCGCGCGACAGACGGGAGCACTGCCGCTGCGCTTCGTGCACCTGGTGCGGGACCATCGCACGATCGAGCGCGCGCGCAGGCTCGCGGATGAGTGGATCGCGCGGGATCCTTCGTTGGCCAGCCGCGAGTCGGAAGGCGCGCGCGCGGCGGTGAGAAAAATGCTGGCGCTCGGCTTCAGTCTCGGAGACGTCGGCTAGGCGTCATCGATCGGCGGATGGGTCGGGCGGCGGGAAGCGCGTTGTGACGCCGGCGGATTGGATCGTGCTGGCGTTCCAGATCGCAGGTGCAAGCGTGTCGAAATAGTCGGCGCCCTGTCCGATGACGACGAGCACCGCGTTGGAGCGCGTGTCGATGCGATGCGGGGTCGCGTCGCCGAGCAGGCGATCGAGCAAGGTTTCGTAGACGACGGTGAAGTGGCTGGCGGTCTGCGCGTCGCTGAAGGTGAGCATCCAGATTACGTCGACGGCGCGGCTCTGCTGGAGAATGATGATGCGGTCGGCGGTCCATCGCGCGGCGAGTCCGAGCTCGTTGGACTGCGGGCCGAGATTGCGCTCGAGGATCACGTGCAGCAGCAGCTCGCCGAAGGTGTCGGTGTCGGCAACTTTCCATCCGCTCATGATCGGGTCGTAGCCGGCGATGGTGATGCGCGGGGTGGGCGCGCGCTTGTCGAAGTAAAGCTCGGGATGCAGAATCTGGTGGCTGGACAGGGGAGGGTCGCGATAGAGCGCGTCAACCGCGGACCATCCGCCGCGTCGATAAGCCTCCGCCACGAAGCGGACGCCGTCGGAATACTGGAACAGCAGCGGCGCGCTGAGGCCCTCGGGCGTGTCCGGCGCTTCGGCTTTCAGGGCCTGCGGCAGGTTTTTGAGATTGTCGGTGAGCATGTCAGCGATAGTGTTGTCCATGCGGCCGACGGCGTAGGCGAAACCGGCG
>Ga0302326_10017429_pt1 | contig 14989 bp, 15 predicted proteins | sample Palsa_T0_3_FD_202264 | JGI IMG/M metagenome (GOLD analysis project Ga0302326, IMG submission 202264) | Peat permafrost microbial communities from Stordalen Mire near Abisko, Sweden - Palsa_T0_3 | ecosystem: Environmental > Terrestrial > Soil > Palsa > Peat permafrost | place: Sweden: Abisko... | reverse complement strand
CCCGAACGTCGTCTCGGCCAAGAAAATGCTGGTTCGCTGCAGACGGCCCCACGGGTCTTCGCGATAGTTGGAATGCTCAGCGACCCCGGCCATCGCCAGCGGATGCAGCGACTGCAACAGCAATGCCCGCAAACCGCCGATGAACATCGACGCGTCGCCGTGGACTCGGCGGATCGGACGGTCGTCGTCGAACCACCGCGGCCCGGGGGTGTCATGAATGCGTTCACGTTCTGCCGGGCCGTCGGGCCCGGCGATCATTTCGAACAAACTGCTGCCCAAAGCGTCACGTGCCGCTTTCAGTGGGCTTTTCGCCGTCACCGTCTCCACGGTACGTGGCGTTTGAAATGAGGCGTGGCGGTGAAAAGGCTGACCATGGACTTGGCTCCCGGCGTGGCGTCGACCACCCAATTCGACAAACCCGTCCGCACCTGGCGCGACATTCCCGGATGGTTCCAGTGGCGCCGGCACCAAGAGGACGCCGTAGCGCATTTTCCCGACGGGAGCCGGTTCGTCGAGGTGGGTTGCTATCTGGGGCGCAGCATCTGTTCATTGGGCGAAGTGGTGCGCGAGGCGAAGCGCGACATCAGGATCGTCGGCGTCGACTATGCACGGGGTAGCGGGCCGGAAGGCCAAGAAAACACCGACGCCCACGGGCCCGCCGTCGACCACGGCGGCGGCACCTTCGCAGGTCTGTTGCACCGCAACATCATCGACTGCGGCTTGGCCGAGACCATTCAGCTGGTCATCAGCGACTCGGTCGCGGCCGCCGACTTCTTCGCGGACGGTTCGCTGGCGTGGGTGCACATCGACGCGCGCCATGACTACGACAGCGTCGTCGCCGACATCAACGCCTGGGCGCCCAAGGTCATGCCGGGCGGCTGGCTGTCCGGAGACGACTATCAGCCCGATTGGTGGCCCGGGGTGGTGCGCGCCGTCAGCGACATATTGCCCGACGCGGGTTCGTGGGAATCGATGCAGTGGCGGTGGATCAAACCCGGCTAGCGGGGTAGTCCGGCAGCGTGACGTCCTCGGCCGCGCTTCGGCCGAAGCGTCGACCGATCAGGCTCATACCGGTGCGGACGACCGGGCTCGCGACGGCGCGGGCGCCGGTATGCAGCAGGCGGATACCGCCGCGGGTGCGGGGGTTGGCCCGCCGGAGCACTGCAGGCCGGACGTCTTGTGCGCCCGCGACGTGCGGGCGCATGAACTGCTCGTATCGCACCAGCGCGGTGTGTACATCGTCGGTGCGGGACAATTCGCCGGCCAGCACGTAGGCCCCGATCAGTGCCAGGCTGCTGCCACCGCCGCCAACCGGCGATGGGCAGAACGCGGCGTCGCCCAACAGCACGACCCGTCCGTTGCTCCAGCGCGGCGCGCGTACTTGCCCGATGGCATCGAAGTACATGGGTGCATCGTCGAGCCGTGCCAGGATGCGCGGTGCCGCGCCGCTGACGTCAGCGAAAGTCTTTCGCAGGATGGCAATTTGGTCGCTGCGGTCGAGATCTTCGAGGCCGCGCACGCTCGACATGAAACTCAGCATGGCCCGGGTGGTGCCGAGGTTATCCGGTCGCAGGTGAATCGAACGAGATTCCGGAACATGCTGCCAATTCCACCAGCGATCGTCCGACTCCTGGCGAGGAATGGTCAGGTACGCGATGTACATGTCCAAATCGGTGACGGCGACGGGCAGCACGAGGTTGCGGGTGCGTGACCGCAGTCCCTCGGCGATGACGACGAGGTCGGCGTCGATCGTCGTGTCGCCGTCGAGCACCGCGGTGACGTGGTCGCCGTCGTCGGTGAGCGAACAGATCTGAGTGTCGAATCGGTACTCGGTGGTGTCGCGGGTGTGTTCGATCAAGATGCGAGAAAGTTCACCGCGCAGGATCTCCAACTCGGCGGTGATGCCCTCGCGCCGACCGGTCGCATCCATGGGAAATGACGCGGCCGCCGAGCCGTCGTCGTTGATGAAGCGCATCCCGACCTCGGTGGTATTGGCTGCGCGGACGTCGTCGTCGATGCCCATCCTGGCGACGACTTCGCGGGCGGCGCCGCGCACGTCGATGTTGTGCCCCTCGTCGCGGCGCTCCGGAAACCGCTCGACGATGGTGGTCTGCCAGCCGCGGGCGGCGAGCTGGTGGGCGAGGGCGGGACCGGCAATACCGGCGCCGGAGATCAGCGCATGTCGACGGCTCATCCGCGGTAGATGCCACCGCAGCCGAGGTCCGAAACCCTGTGCGCGCTAGACGGTGCTGAGCTGGCGGTTTCGAGCGTCAATCTCCTGCTGGGTAGCCGGGATCAGCCTGTCACCGCCTGGTGCGGCGGTGCCCTGCGCGTAGTCGACATAGGGACGCTGTTTGCGCTCGTACTGGCCGAATGCCGCCGCAATGTCATCGGGGTGATCACCTAGTGCCTCGGCGAGCAGCCAGGCGCCGGTTATGGCGAGACTTGTGCCGCGACCGGACAGCGGGGATGCGCAGTACCCAGAATCCCCGACAAGCACCACCCGGCCGCTGTGCCAAGACGACATGTGGATCTGGCTAACCGAGTCGAAATAGAGCTCGGGGTCGCGGCCCGCGGCGTCGAGCAGATCGGGAATCAACCATTCGGTGTGCCCGGCGAACGCCTCGCGCAGGATCTGCTTCTGCGCATCGAGGTCGCGGTAGTCGTAGTCGATCCACGACCCGCGAAACATGAATACTCCCAACGCTTTATCGCGGTAGGCGGCGATCCCGACGACGTGACCGGGGAAGTTGTACATAGGATTTTTGCGATCGGGCTGAGCATGACCCGGCAGATCGGTCAGTGCGACATAGAAGCCGAGATGTCGCAGGTACTGCTCTTCGGGCCCGAACGTCAGGCGGCGGGTGGCCGAGTGCATGCCGTCGGCGCCGACCACGATGTCGTAATGCTGTCGCTCGCCGGACGCGAAACGCACTTCCACGCCATCGCCGTCGTCGTGAAGTTCGGTGATCGATTCACCGAACCGCAACGCTGTCGCCGGGTCGAGCGCGCCCCGCAACACGTGGGTGAGATCCTCGCGGGGAATCTCGGTGTCGTCGGGGCAGTCGTTGAACTCGGTGTCGGGCAGTTCGGCGAGCAGTTCGCCGTCACCGTCGACGAATTGCATGCGCTCGCTCATGTCCACCCGGTGGGCGCGGATCCCGTCAAGCACGCCCATCTTCTCGGCGACCTGGATGGCGTCGCCGCGGATGTCGATCGGAGATCCGTTGACTCGCAGGTGATCGGCACGCTCGACGATGGTGACGTCGTGGCCGGCCGCACCGAGGGTGATGCCGCTGCTCAAACCGGCCATTCCGGCGCCAGAAACCAAAATCCGCACTGCGGACCACTCCTCTCAGATAAGGTACGATGTGTATCTTACGAACCATAGCCCGACTGCTTAGGAAACGCAATGTCTCTTAAAGGTGCCGTGCCGGCGCAGCGTCGGCGCGGCGAAGTGCTGGAGAAAGCGGTGCTCGACGCGGCGTGGGCGGAGCTGATCCAGATCGGCTACGACGACCTGACGTTCGACGCCGTAGCCACCCGCGCGGGTACCAGCCGTGCGGTGCTGTACAGACGTTGGCCGAGCAAGCAGGACCTGGTACTGGCCACAGTGGCGCACCAGGCCGCTATGGACCCGGTCGTCGCCCCGGATACCGGAAGCCTGCGCGGCGATGTCATAGGACTGCTACGGCTGGCCAACGAGGTCCGGGTCCGGATCGTCATCTTCGTGCTCACCCGACTCGGCGAATTCTTCCGCGAGGCCGGCACAAACCCTGCTGAGCTGGGTGCCTTCGCCCAGGGTGGCCGCGACGCTCTCTTGGCCGAAGTGATCGGGCGTGCCGAGGCGCGCGGCGAAGTCACACCGGGACAAATCAGCGAGCGGGTCGCGCGGCTGCCGATCGATCTGTTCCGGCACGAGCTGATGATGACGCTTCGACCGGTTCCCGATCAGTCGATCGTGGAGATCGTCGACGACGTGTTTATGCCGCTGGTCGGGCTGGGCGCGACCACTACCTAGTATCAGTTCGCATGCGCACTCACCGCGAGCGAATGCTGGACGGTGACCTTTACCTGGCGAACGATCCAGATCTGGTCGCGAGCCGCCGGGCGTGCCGGCGCGTGCTGGACCGCTACAACTCGATGACCGCAGACGAGGACCACGAACGGCAGCAACTCTTGCGCGAGTTGCTCGGATCAATGGGGGATAGCTCGTCGATCCTGCCGCGATTCCTGTGCGACTACGGCTCCCAGATCCGCATCGGCGCCAACACTTTCGTCAACTACGACGCCGTCTTGCTGGACTGCGCGCCCATCGTGATCGGCGATCACGTCGCGATCGGTCCTCGCGTGCAGTTCCTCACGCCGCTGCACCCCATCGACGACCACGAAGCGCGCCGCGACGGCTGGGAGTCGGCGTCGCCGATCGCCGTCGACGACAACGTCTGGCTGGGCGGCGGAGTCATTGTCTGCGCCGGCGTCACGATCGGAGACAACACCGTCGTCGGGGCGGGCAGCGTCGTCACCCGGGATCTACCCGACCACGTGCTGGCGGTGGGAAGCCCGTGCCGGGTCGTCAGGGAAATCCCGTAGTCGGCTGCACGTAGACTCGTCAAGCAAACTTTGAGAGCAACAGAAGAGGTAGTGCACCGATGAGCGGCCATTCCAAGTGGGCCACCACCAAGCATCAGAAGGCCGTCAAAGATGCACGCCGAGGCAAAGAGTTCGCTCGGCTCATCAAGAACATCGAGGTGGCCGCTCGCACCGGTGGCGGCGACCCGGCAGGTAACCCGACGCTGTACGACGCGATCCAGAAGGCCAAGAAGACGTCGGTACCCAACGACAACATCGAGCGCGCGCGTAAGCGCGGCGGCGGTGAAGAGGCGGGCGGCGCCGACTGGCAGACGATTACGTACGAGGGCTACGGCCCCAACGGAGTCGCGGTGCTGATCGAATGCCTGACCGACAATCGCAACCGCGCCGCAAGTGAGGTACGGATCGCGATGACGCGTAACGGCGGCAACATGGCCGACCCCGGCTCGGTGTCATACCTGTTCTCCCGCAAGGGCGTGGTGACGCTGGAGAAAAACGGCCTGAGCGAGGACGACGTATTGGCCGCTGTCCTGGAAGCCGGCGCGGAAGACGTCAGCGATCTCGGCGAGAGCTTCGAAGTCGTTTCCGAGCCAACCGATCTCGTCGCGGTGCGCACCGCGCTGCAGGACGCCGGCATCGACTACGAATCGGCGGAGGCCAGTTTCCAGCCGTCGGTCAGCGTGCCCGTCGACGTCGACGGCGCCCGCAAGGTGTTCAAGCTCGTCGACGCGCTGGAGGACAGCGACGACGTGCAGAACGTCTACACCAATGTCGATCTGTCCGACGAGGTGCTGGCAGCGCTCGACGACGACTGAGTCAGCGCTAGTCCTGCGTCGAAATCGACGTGAGCGAGGCGGTCTCTCGCACTTTTGCACGTTGCCGTCGATCTCGACGAGGATGTGGATGGGCGTGGGCGCGATCTTGGTGAGTTCCAGCACCATCTGTTCATGGGCGAGGTCTTTCGCGGTAGCGAGGCGTTGGGCGACGCCGCGCTCACTGAATATCAACTGCGCCAGTGGTATCGACCGATCTTTCGCGACGTCTACATACCCAAGCACTCCGAGCCGTCCCTGGATGACCGCATTGCGGGGGCCTGGCTCTGGTCCCGTCGACGGGCGGTGGTCGCCGGCACGGCGGCTGCGGCCTTACACGGCGCAGCGTGGGTCGACGTGGATACACCGATTGAGCTCATCGGGAAGAGCTCCCGGCCGCAGCGCGGTCTGATGGTACGAGACGAAACTCTTGAATCTGACGAGATCACCGGGGTGCGACGCCTACCGGTCACCACCATCGCGCGAACTGCGTTCGATCTGGGCCGCTACCTGCCGCGTGGCGATGCGGTGGCGCGACTGGATGCGCTGATGAGAGTGGCGCCGTTCTCGATTGACGACGTGAACGTGCTCGCGCAGCGGCACAAAGGTGCGCGTGGTCTGCGAAACCTCAGTGCGGCACTATCGCTCGTTGACGGTGGTGCCGCGTCACCGAAGGAGACCTGGCTTCGGCTGTTGCTGCGAAATGCCGGGTTGCCGAAACCCACCTCGCAGATGCCGCTGGTTCGCGGACGACGCCTGGTCGCAGTGTTCGATCTGGGCTGGGAAGACTACAAAGTCGCCGCGGAATATGACGGCGACTACCACCGCAGCGATCGCCGGCGGTTCGTCATGGACATCGACAAGCTGGGTATCGCTGAAGACCAAGGCTGGCTTGTCGTCCGAGTGGTCTCCGAGCACCGGCCCCGCGCGATCGTGAGCCGGGTGTATCGAGCGCTGGAGCGCCGTGGGTGGCATCCAGATCGACGCCAGCGTGCTGCTCTCTCGCGATTTCTCGAGCTGGCGTCGATCTCGGCGTAGAGAGGAGTGAGTTAGCTAGTCGTAGCCGTGGCGCATGTCTTCGACGACGCGCGGGTGTTCCAGCGTCGAGGGGTCCAGCGTGCGGGGTTGCACGTCAGGGGAGAAGACGGTTGCGGCGTCGAGCACCGACTGGTTGAGAAAGCGCAGCGGCGGCGCGTTGTGCGGCAACGCCGGTCGCGGCGCCGTGTCGCCACGGCGCGCCAGCGCGAAGCCCCAGTCGCCGAAAGTCGGGACGTAGACGTGGTACGGCGTGACCGCGTAGCCGGCCGCCTTGATGGTCGACACCGTCCGCCAAAACGCCGTCATTGTGGAATACGGGCTGCCTGATTGCACCACCAGCAGCCCGTCGGGGGCGAGCGCGCGGGAGACCAGCGTGTAGAACTCCGTCGAGTAAAGCCGACCGAGCACCGGCGTATCGGGATCCGGCAGGTCGACGATGACTGCGTCGAACGACGGCGATTTCACGGCCCTCAGCCAGGACATCGCGTCGGTGATAACGATCTGCACTCGCGGATTGTCCAGTGAACCACCGTTGGCGGAACGCATTGTGCTGCCCGCTAATTCGATGACAGCGGGGTCGAGTTCGACTTGGACGATCTTCTCGATGCCTGGCGTCCGCAACAGTTCACGGGCGGCGAGGCCGTCGCCACCGCCCAGCACGAGCACCGATCGTGCCCCTGCGCCGAGCGCCGGATAGACAAGGCTCTCGGTGTAACGGTACTCGTCGCGGCTGGAGAACTGCAGACCGCCGTCGAGGTAGAGGCGCATATCGCCGCCGCGGCGTGTCACCACGATCTCCTGATACGCCGACTGCCGGTAGGCGATGATCGGGTCGGCGTAAAGCCTTTGACGGCTGGACGTTTCGATGTCCTGGGCACTGAGCAGCAAGATCGTGAGCAGAGCCAGCGCTGTGGCCAGCGCGCACAGCGCCGTGATCAGTTGCCGCGGGGAGACCACATTTCGCAACAGGAAGATCGACACGACCGCGGCCGCAAGCAGATTGACGATGCCGGTAGCCGCGGCGCCACGAATCATGCCCAAGTGCGGCAACAATAAAAACGGCCACGCCAGTCCGCCGAGCAGCGCGCCCAGGTAGTCGGCAGCGGTGAGGTTGGCCACCGTCCGGCCGGTGTCGGTCGCGCCTGAGGTGCGCCCCCGTTGCAGCAGGGTCATCAGCAAGGGGACCTCGGCGCCGACCAGTCCGCCGATCAGCGCGGTGCCCACTGCCAGCATCAGCAGCGACCCGCCGACGAACGAGAACATCACATACAGCGCTGCCGCCGACAACCCGCCGACGATGGCCAACAGTGCCTCGACAGCGACGAAAGTTATTGCAGGCCAGGCTAACAACGGCTTGACTACCAGCGCGCCGGCGCCGAGCGCGGCGATGTAGCCGGCGACGATCAGCGAGGTGGCAACGATCCCGCCGCCGTTGAGGCTCGTCGAGAGGGTCAGCAGTGCAAGCTCGTAGACGATGCCGCATGCCGCGCAGGCCGCCACCGCGGCCAATAGCACCGCCCGCCAACGGGTGCCGGCCTCAACCTGCTCAGTCGTTGTCATGACAGCGCTGCGGCGGTCACCCCTCCGACTGCCAGCAACATCACAGCCACGGCGAACGCCGCAGGGTGCAGCTCGGGTTCGTCGATGTGTTCATGAAAGTCACCCGGGATGATGAAGTGCAGCGACAGCAGTGCGATCCCTTGCAGGACAACGCCGATCAGCCCGAAGACAGCGACGCCCACCAGGCCCTGCCCGAGCTGGCTGTAGCTGTTGGTGATCGCGCTGATGATGACGGCGGCCAGCGCGATGTAATTCGCGCAAGCGAGCATCACCGCGTTGGGTCGACGATCGATGAAGACCAATTGTCGCAACTTCCCTGGGGTGAGCACGTCGACCACGATGAAGCCGAGGATCAGCACGGCTGTGCCCACCAGGAAATACGAGAGGGTGGCTATGGCGCCTTTGAGCACCGGGTTGAGGTCGATGTTGCCCAATTCGACTGCCAGATACATCGGTGTCTCCTTCATGAGTGCGTCTGGTGAGATGTCATTTGGTGCCGCCTGGGCCACCCGTGCTGCCGCCCGAGCCGCTTGAGGGAGACCCGGGGTAGAAGCCGGGTCCGAGGAAGATGAACCCGCCGTGGTTGTAGCCGGCGGCCAGGTCCTCGACTCGGATGCTGCAGGGGTGTGTGCCGTCCTGGCCGACCGACACGATGGCGTCGTCGTAACGCAGGTACTGGGTTCCGGAGTTGTCGGCGCGTGCCGCGGGTCGCTGATAACCGGCGAGCGTGTCCGCTACTTGGTTTGGCGAGCCGGTGCAGACATATCGCGTGCCGCCGGCATCGCGGGAGTATTCGTGGTAGTGAGAGGCGATGAATGAGCGAATATTTTTGCTCTGCAACGATATTCCGAATACCAGGCTGGCCACGGATGTGGCGGCCAGCACAAAGGCCACCACGAACAGGCGGTTACGACTCATGGGCGCCACCGGCTGGCGGTGTAGACGATCGTGCCGCCCGTCGGGGCCGGGTAGAGGTGCCAGGTCTGCCAGCGCCAGCCGGAGCCGTCGGGTTCGGCCGCCAGCGCAGTCAGCGCGGCCTCGTCGCCCGGGAAAGTGCCGCCGAGCCAACCACTCTCACCTGCGCAACGGCCGCGCAGATGGTCTGCGAAACGTCGGAACGTCGGCTCGTCGTGCACATCGGTGTGCGACTCGAGGTGATAGCCGGGCTCTTGGGTGCGCTCGGGTAGCTCGCCGCCGACGCGGCAGGAAACCTGCTCGGAGAAGCGGGTATCAGCGTGCTCGACAGTGATGACGTGCGATGCGCCGAGAACGCCGAGCACCAGTGCGCCGCCATCGGGATGCTGGAGTCGGACAGACGCGAGGGGGATCGGGGCGGGCGCGTTGAGCGCCAGGCCAAGTCCGGCTCCACTGACATCGGCAGGGGCAACCGACAACTGATGAAGCGGCACTACGGTAGCCCCTACTCTGATGCCGGCGGCGGGGCGGGATACACGGTGAGTTCACCGGTCACCACGGACTTGCCGGTGGAGACTTCCCACGGCGTGCCCGGGCTCCAGCGCTCGAAGGAGAGCAGTGCGGTCTCGTCGGGGTTGGTGTAATCGACGAATTCCATCTCGCCGCCCGCCGGCAGGCCCGTCGTTCCCTCGGTGGTGTAGCCGGCGCGACCGTGTTCGGACTCGTGGTACGTCACGTCGTCGATGGTGTGCGGGCCGCCCGGCTCGAGCTGCAAGTCCTTGCGGCTCTGCCACATCGCTAACTTCAGTCGCCCGTCGTCGTCTTCGACGCTGAACCAAATCGGCTGATCGCCGCCTTCGAGGAGATGCTCCCACCAGACGAACGGGCCCTCGCGGTAGGTGACCGACCCGCGGACCACGTAGTCGATGCCGCCGTGGCTGACGATGGCGCCGGGACCCAGTTGCCGCGGCCCGAACTGCGGTGCCGCATTGGCGAACGCGAGTGGATCCTGCCGGCCCTCCTGCGGCTCTTTGGGGCGGCGGAGCGCCTTGACGAACACGACGATCGCTGCGCCGAAGAGAACCGCGGCGAGCACGAGCAGCGCTGTCCCCATGGCAAACCTCTCGGACGATCGCACCGCGGTGGTCGACGGTGCGGTTCAAGTTAGCGGATTTTGCCGGCTGGGGACATCAGACGGCGATCTTGGTGGAACGGAGTATGTCACACGGGTGCGCTTGACCCTCGCCCGTGTCGTCAAATCTCCGGCGCCGGAGAACGCTCGTTGATACTGATATATCGGCATCCGCTCGACAGGCCTTGTGCGCGCGTTTTTCATAGCCCACTTTGGCCGTCAAATCGCTTATAAGCGATATCATCACGGCGTGACTCATGCTTCGCCCACTGAGCCGGCCGTGCAGGCTGATCCCGAGAAACCGCGAGCCAGTCGGCACTGGTGGGCATCGTCGCCTCTGCCGATGTTGGCAGCTTTGGCAATTGCTTTGGTCGCCTTAGGTTTTGCCGTCGCAGGGTGGCTAAGGCCGACACATGAGGGGCCCAGCTATCCACAATCCGGCGACGCCAGAACGAATCTTTGCGCGTCGTACACGGTCGTACACCAAGCCGTCATCTCCAATACCCACCTAGCGAACCCTGGCGGCAAAGATCCGAGCGGTCAGCTCGCGGTGGCGGCTAACGCCCGCTTGGCGCTTCTCGGGGGCGGCGCGTACCTACGCGACAGCCTGAACGCACAGACCGCGCCGCCCGCTGATCTGGCAGAAGCAGTCAATTCTCTTGCGGCGACGATCGAGCAACTCGGCGTCAATTATCTGGCGAATGCTAAGAACGACGCGCAGGCGCCATTGCGACACGACCTCGACTCGGAAATCGCGACGCTGAAAAAACTATGCGAATAAGCGCTCGGCCTAGACGATCTTTGGTCCCCGGGAATCTTTTTCAGATTGCGCCCAAAGAGTTCGTTGACACAACGATTGAATACGTCAGGCGGCAGCGTCTCGCGTGATTGTCGCCATGGCACTGTCCTGTGGTGCTACTGCTGCGAATCCGGGGTCAGGGCCATCGCCAGGAAATCGAGGCGCCACAGTGCCTGGAACAGCTTGCGGGCAAATTTCTCGACGTCGGCGACGCTGCCCCGCGACGATGCTCCACTCTGCGTCACCAAAGCGGCAATCTCTCGAATCGTGCGATGGTCATCGACATGTTGCACAAAGGGCAATTGGGCCGAGTTGAGACGCACCCGCCAATCCGGGCGGAATATCTCGCTGCCGGAAAGCCCGCAGCGCATACGCATCAACGGAACATAATCCAGGCTATCTTGCGTCGAAAAATCAATCACGTAGGACTCTTGCGGCCGGTCGGAACGGCATGCCATGAAGAAGTGGCAGGCGTTGACGGTGTTGAGACGCTCGACCGCCGACCACAGCGCCGGCTCCGGAAGCGCGTTTATCACCGGATAGAGCGGATTGGGCCGCGCGAACAGCTCGTGCGGATAATACGGCGCCTTGTTGAACCATCCCTGGAACACGAGTCCGGCCGTAGTGACCAGCTCGATGCAGTCACCGACGGTGTAACTGCGCTCACGGCCGTGCAGGAAGGTATCCACTAGGACGGCATCGGACTGCATATTTCGCGCCATCTTGAGATAGGGCTGAACCAGATGATCGGGAGAGAGCAGCGAAAGCGTTTCGCGAACCGTCGCGATCGACGATTCGTTCTGGCCCAGCCCCAAGTCACGAAAAAACGACTGCAGCAACTCAAGCCCGGCACGGCCATACTTCGCGTACAACATGATGGCCACGGCGCCATCGGGTCGCAGACAACTCGCCACGGCATTCATACCCACCTGAGGGTCGGCCATGTGATGCAGCACACCGGTCGATACGATCAGGTCGAAATCCAGCCCCAGCGAAGGCAATTCCTCGATCGGCAGCAGGTGCAAATCCAGGTTGAACAGCCCGTGCTTGTCCTTGAGGTACTGCTGATGATCCAGTGACGGTTGGCTGATGTCGACTGCGACCACTTTGGCGTCCGGGTTCATGAATGCGAACACCGACGCCTGGTTGGTGCCGCAGCCGGCGATCAAGATGTCGAGATCGCGTTTGTGTTCACGGTCTGGCCACAAAACCCGGTGTGCGTGGCTGGGGTCGTACCACTCCCAGTTGTTGGCCAACCATATTTCGAGGTCCTCGATCGGCTGCGGGTACCTGTACCGCTCATATTGGCGAGTGACCACATCGGCACGGGGATTGTCGTTCACTTCTTCACTGGCTCCTTCGCGGTGAACCATTCAGGGACATCGCAGATCAGGCTGAGTTTAGCCAAGACAGCTTGGGTCCGCGGGCAGTTGCCCGATCCCATGGTGTCGCGCGACCAAACCGGTCCAGAGTCGCGATCTTGTGAGGTGATCTTGCTGCGCAACAACGGATTTCACCGCGCAGAGTGGCATCACCACCGTCCGCTCAAGGTCGACGAGACCTCAGACGACCTTCAGTCCCTCGGGAATCTTGTTCGGATCGCGCCAAAAGGCGTCGTTGACAAACCGATTGAACAGATCCGGCGGCAGCAAGGTCGGACGTGGTTCCGCCTTCACCGTGCCGCGAACGGTGTGTAGCCCCGGAGTGCCGGCGCGTTCGTCGAACTCGGTGACGTCGTAGTCGACGTGGTCGAAATCGTGCTCGAAACTCGGCTCGCCGAGGAACGAGTAGATGGCGTGCAGCGTCTTTGCGGGGTCGGTGGTCAAGGTCTCGTACTGGACGAGCAGCAGACGCTCCCGTTGCGCGCCGTAACACGCCTGTTTGAGCGCATCGTAGGGAGCGCCGACCATGCCCTCCTGGCCCGCGACGCCGTTGGCGCGGGTATAGACCGTGCCGCCTGCGCTGTAGTTGAAAATCGACGAAGGGCTGAAGACATTGCGCTGAACCAGTCGTTCGATGCTGTCGATCACCCACGCCAGATCACGCACGCAGGCAATCACTTTCGCGTCGGGGAAGAGCCGCGCAATCGCCGGCATCCACGAGCACCAGGCGCGACTGGTGTCAAAAATGACCTCGGCGGTGCAGTCGGCATAGAAATCGTCGAACAATCCGCGCAGGATGCGTTGGCGTTTAACGTCGTCGAGGAACACCGAGTACTCGTTGCGTGCGCTCATCTGGCCCAACAGGGCACCGAAGAGACCGGACAACGGACCAGACATACCGGCCTCGAAACGAGGATTCTGACGCAAAAGTGCGGAGAGCAACGTCGAGCCCGAACGCGGCAGACCCGAGATGAAATGCATGGTTGTCACGGCACTCTCCCGACCTAACGTCCGTTGGTACGGACATCTAGCCTCGTGATATTAACTGATCGCAGTTGTCGTTATTGGGTATGACGTTTTCGGTGGGAATGAGTCGACCCGATAGTTTATTTGGTCAAAGATGCTCGAAAGAACCGACATACAAGGCGCCCGGATTTCTCCGGGCGCCTTGTACCTCCCGTAGGGACCGTGACTAGAAGCTGGGTGTGCCGGGCGTGCCGGGTGTGCCGGTGGCGCCCGCGTTGCCGCCGTTGCCGCCGTCGGTACCGGTAGCCGGACCGGTGGTGGCAACAACGTTTTCGCCGTTGCCGCCGTCGCCGCCGTTGCCGGCCCCGCCAGTGCCGAGTGCGCTGCCGTTGCCGCCGGTCCCACCGGTGCCGCCGGTTCCGGCGTTGGTAGCGAGGCCGTCGCCGTAGCCGCCGTTGCCGCCGGTGCCGCCGAAGGCGGTGGCTCCGGTGCCGCCGTTGCCACCGGCCCCGCCGTTGCCGCCAGTCGAGTTGGCGTCATTGATGGTGGGGTTGCCTTGGTAGAGGTTGCCGGCGCCGCCGTCGCCGCCGTGTCCGCCGACAGCACCGTCTGTGCCGCCGGCGCCACCGTTCCCGCCGTCGCCGCCGATGGAGGTGCCGGAAGCGCTATCGGATGGGCCGCCGTCTTGGCCGAAGCCGAACACCCAGCCCTGACCGCCGAAACCGCCGCTGCCGCCGGCGGTCCCATCGGTGCCGGGGGCGCCGCTGTCCCCGCCTGCGCCGCCGATCCCAATGCCGCCGGCGGTGGCGCCGTATTCAGCGATGACCGCTCCCGAGCCGCCGTAACCACCGGTCTCGAGGGCCCCGGTGCCGATTCCGCCGGCCCCGCCGGTGCCGGTTCCGGTGGCGATGCCACTGGTGTTGCCGGCACCGTTGCCGGCGTCGATGAAGCCGGTGCCGCCTGCGCCACCGGTGCCGCCGTCGATGCCGGCGCCGCCCGCCCCGCCGGTGCCGGTGCCGTCAGCGAAGATGGCGTCTCCGCCCGCCGGGTAAGGACCCATGCCAGGCTGGTTGCTACCGTCACCGGCGGCGATGACTTGGCCGGAGCCGCCATAGCCCCCGGTGCTGCCGACGCCGGTACCATCGCCGCCCGCCCCGCCGAACGCGCTGCCTTCAACGGTCCCGCTGTAAGTCCCGTAAAAGCCACCGTAGGCGGCGGCGAAGCCGCCGTGACCGCCCGCCCCGCCGTCGATGCCTGCCCCGCCGGCGCCGCCGGTGGCGGTGATCCCGACGACAGTGCCGCCGTTGGCATAGACGTCGGCGGTGCCGCCATTGCCACCGGTACCGCCGTCGGTGCCGCCAGCCCCGCCGGCCCCACCGGTGACGGTGCCGCTTGCCGAACTGCCTGGGGCCTCGCCGGCGAGGATGGCCTGGCCACCGGTGCCGCCGGCTCCACCGGCGGCAGTGGTGTCACCGGCGCCGCCGAGCCCGCCTGCCCCGCCGGTGGCGGTGCCGCTGGCGGTGCCGCCATCGGTTTCGACGAGGGCGGCGTAGCCGCCTCCGCCGCCACCACCGCCGCCGTGACCGGCTGCGGTGGTGGCGCCGATACCGCCGGCGCCCCCGGCGCCCCCGGCGCCCCCGGTTGCGCCGGTGCCAACGGTCAAGCCCTCGCCGCCGCTACCGCCGCTTCCGCCGCTGCCGTCGTCGCCGAGGTACGCCACGCTGTCACCGCCGGTCCCGCCGGTCCCGCCGATCCCGCCGTCGCCGCCAATGGTGGCTCGGTCAGAGAAAAG
>Ga0302326_10017428_pt1 | contig 14990 bp, 14 predicted proteins | sample Palsa_T0_3_FD_202264 | JGI IMG/M metagenome (GOLD analysis project Ga0302326, IMG submission 202264) | Peat permafrost microbial communities from Stordalen Mire near Abisko, Sweden - Palsa_T0_3 | ecosystem: Environmental > Terrestrial > Soil > Palsa > Peat permafrost | place: Sweden: Abisko... | reverse complement strand
GCCCCGATCAGCAGATTCTCCTCGGGCACCTCGACATCATCGAAGTAGATATCGGCGGACGGAATGCCGCGAAAGCCCATGAGCCGTTCCTGGGCCCCGAACGTGACGCCGGCCCGGTCCTTCTCCACGATGACGGCCCCGAGGCCCTTGGCCCCCGGCTCGTCGGTGAGCCGCGCGTACACGAGGTAGTAGTCGGCCTCGCTGGAGTTGGAAATCCAGCGCTTGGATCCGTTGACGGTGTAGGCGCCCAGCGCGTACTTGGCGCGGGTCGTCATGTCTGTCGCGGCCGATCCCGCCTCGGGCTCGGAAATCGCGACGGCCATCGTGGCGTCACCGCTGACGATCTGCGGCAGGAACCTGGCCCGCTGATCGTCGGTGCCGAGCAGGTTCACGACCTGGGCAGGCCCCGTGTTGGCCTCGAAGACCTGAAACGCGGCGGGCCGGCATTCCTTCGCCAGCTCCTCCACGACCACGAGGGCTTCGAGCAGCGTCGAACCGCTACCCCCGAACTCCTCGGGCAGGGCGATCCCGAGGAAGCCAAGCGAGCCCAGGAAGCGCCGCTCGTCCGTGGGGAATCGCACCCGCCCGACGTCCCATTCCTCGGCGAGGGGCGCGTACCTGTCCCGCGCCACCTGGCGCGCGAGCTGGCGGATCTCCCGGTGTGCGTCATCTCTATCCAAGGCCATCGGACTCCTCTTCGGTCTTAACCATGATATTGGTACACATGGATGCGTAGTCAAGGAGCACCAAGGAAAGTATGATAACCATAACTAGCAGTTTGAGAGGACCGGACCCTATGGCCAGAGCCGTAATCGTCGATGCCGTCCGTTCTCCGATGGCCAAGGGCAAGGCCACGGGAGCACTGGCCGGAGTGCATCCGGTCGACCTGCTCGGCCAGGTGCTCGCCGCGATCGTCGCGCGCAACGACATTGATCCCGCCACCGTCGACGACGTGGTCATCGGCTGCGTCGGGCAGAACGGTGAGCAGTCGGCGACACCTGGCCGGCAGGCCTGGCTATCGGCCGGGTTCCCGCCCGAGGTGCCATCGATGACGATCGAGCGTAAGTGCGGCTCCGGCCAGCAGGCGATCGACATCGCCTCCTGGGGCATTGGCGCGGGCGTGTACGACATCGCCATCGCCGGCGGGGTGGAGTCGATGAGCCGCGTCCCGATGGGCTCCAACCGGATGGGAGCGGACGCCTTCGGCCCGCGCGTCCGCGCCCGGTTCCCCGGACTCGTTCCGCAGGGTCTGTCGGCCGAACTTGTCGCGCAGAAATGGTCGCTCACCCGGGAGCAGCTGGACAGCTACTCCGCCGAGTCCCACCGGCGGGCGGACGCGACCCGCGGCCACGGCGGGTTTCGGGACGAGATCGTGGCGATAGGCGTTCCCGGCTCCGACCGCGCCTTCGATACCGACGAGACCATCCGGCCGGGTAGTTCCGTCGAGTCCCTCGGCTCGCTCAAGCCGGCCTTCGCGTCGGACGAGAACCGCGCCCGGTTCCCCGACCTCGACTTCATGGTCACCGCGGGCAACGCCTCACAGATCACCGACGGGGCGAGTGCCCTGCTGCTCATGAGCGAGCAGCGGGCGACAGAACTGGGGCTCCGCCCGCGCGCCCGGATCGTCGCGTCCGCCGTCTGCGGCGACGACCCGGTGCTTATGCTCACCGGACCGATCCCCGCCACCCGCAAGGTGCTGGAGCGCGCGAAGCTTTCCCTTGGTGATATCGACGCCGTCGAGATCAACGAGGCGTTCGCTTCGGTGCCGCTGGCCTGGGCCGCCGAATTCGACATCGACCCCGCCCGGGTCAACCCGCGCGGCGGCGCGATCGCCCTCGGTCACCCGCTCGGCGCGTCGGGAGCCCGGCTCATGACGACGCTCATCCACCACCTCGAGCAGACCGGCGGCCGGTACGGGCTGCAGACCATGTGCGAGGCGGGCGGCATGGCCAACGCGACGATCATTGAGATGCTCGACCCCGCGCCGCGAGGCGGCTGAGGTCCGCTAAGCGAACAGTTCGCTCGCCAGCAGGAAATCTACGAACCCGTCCGGTCCTCCGAGGACGCCCGCGAGGGCGCTACGGCCTTCAAGGAGAGGCGTCCGCCGAAGTGGCGCGGCCAATAAGCTCATACCCACCTGCTCCGCGAACCGGGAGGTAGACAGGTTAGTATTACGCGAAATAGGCGAACCATCTGTAAGGTAGGCGATGATTACTGACCAAATGGCCCGAGCTCCGATACCTATGGGCCCGCACCCCGTACCGTCGGCGCAGGAAAATACGTTATGGCCGCCAACCGCCCGCCCAAGGCCGCGATGCTCGTGGCCCAGCGGATCGTGCGTGACATCGTACGGGGAGGCCTCAAGCCCGGCGACCTGCTGCCGCCAGAACGAATGATGCTCGAGAGCTACGAGACCGGCCGCGGCACGCTGCGCGAAGCCCTTCGGCTGCTCGAGTTTCAGGGCGTGCTGGCTCTTAAGCCGGGGCCCCGGGGCGGCCCGGTGGTGCTCAACCCGGACGCCTCGTACCTGGCCAGCTCCGTCGTGCTGCTGATGCAACTCAAGCAGGCGCCGTTCCGCAGCATAGTCGAGGTACGCTCGGCGCTCGAGCCGATGATCAGCTCACTCGCGGCCACCAGAATCGACGACGAGTCGGTCGCCGAACTCCGCGGCACGATCGAGGCGATGCGCGAAAACCTCGACGATCAGCAGATCTTTCTGGAGGCGAACAAGCGGTTCCACGACATCATTGCGTGGTCGTCGGGAAATGCCTTGTTCGGCTACATCATCGAATCGCTGCTCGGTATCATGGACGGAACCGTGATCGGTATCGATTATCCGAGCCCACGGCGCACGGCGATACTCAAGGCGCACGAGGCTATCTACACCGCCATCGAAGCGCGGGACGCGTCGGCTTCGGAGAAGCTCATGCGCACGCACATCGACGAGTACACGCGCTACGCCATGCGGAAGTTCCCCGAGGTACTCGACGAGGTCATCCAGTGGGACCGGTCGCCGCTGCCCTGAGATCCAGTCTGTGAGCGGAAGCCTGGCCTGTTCCGTTCATTTTGACTATGATCATCAGGAATTGGCCGGAGGCAGGATCGCGGTATCCGGCTGCCAGCCGACGCCGTGGAGGAGACGATGACCACCGTGCACGCGAAGGCCTTCACGCCGGCGGAGCCCTTTCGGATGGTGGTAGAGGAAGGCAAGATCCGCGAGTTCGCCCGGGCGACCGCATCGCCGTGCGCCGAGCACCTGCAGGGCGAGAATCCGGTTACCCCGCTGACCTTTCTGGCCTCACATCGGCTGTGGATGACCGACGACCGGAACAGCGGCTGGTACGGGATCCACCGTGATTTCCGGTACCTCCTCCATGGGCAGGAGGAGTTCACCTTCCACGGGCCGTTGCCTGCGTCGGGAACGGTACTCACCGTCCGGCAGTCGATCGAGCGCCAGTACGAGAAGCAGGGCCAGCGTGGCGGAACGATGGTATTCACCGACCTGGTAACGCGCTTTTGGACCGAGGCCGGAAACGAGGACGATCCGCTGGTCGAGGAGCGCTCGGTCTTGATCTTGACCGAGCCTCCGGCGGCCGGGCAACCGGCCGGCACCTCGGAGCCGGCGCGAGCACCGGTCGAGGCGGTCGCCGCGGCGGGCGAGCTCGTCTTCGATACGGTGCAGCCAGCGCTCACGGTCACCGACTTCGTCAAATACCAGGGCGCATCGGGCGATTTCAATCCGATCCACCACGACACCGCGTTCGCACAGTCATCGGGTAAGCCGGGCCCCTTCGCGGTCGGTATGCTGGCCGCCGCCGTAGCGGCCAACCAGCTCACCGCGGTGGCCGGGGACGGGGCGGTGCAGCGGTACCGGGTGCGGTGGAGCGAGATTGCCTGGCCCGGCGACGCCTTGCGCTACCAGGGGGTGCGGACCGGGGCCACGTCCTACCGCATCGACGTGACCCGGCCCGACGGCCGTCATCACCTCACGGCCTGGGCCGACACGACCGGCTGACAGCTACCTGCTCATCGCGCTGCGGCCAGCACCTCGCGAGTGGCGTTGATGCCGAGCCTGGCCGCCTCGGCGGCGCTGAGGGCGCGGAGGTCGTCGTTGAGGACCTCGACGCCAATCGGCGCGCTAACGCCCAAAGACTCGACGAGCGCCAGGAACTCGGCGATCCGGAAGTCACCGTGTCCCGGGAGCACCCGGCGCCTGAAGGTGTCCTCAAGCTCCGATTCCACCAGCTCATACGAGCCGTCGTTGATCTGGATCGCCATGACATGCTCCGCCGGGACCCGGCGGATCATCTCTTCGGTGGTGCCGCCGCGATTGAGGTGCCAGGTGTCGTAGACCGGGCCGCCGTTGGGCCGGCCCGAGCGCGAGGCGATCTCCCAGGCGATGCCGACATCGTGGATGTCCGTCCACGGCAGTGTCTCCAGCCCGACGCGCAATCCGTGCTCGGCGGCGCGGTCACAGACGCCGGCGAACCGATCGGCCAGTGCGTCGATACCGTCGGTGAGCGGCCCGCTGATCATCACGACGTGCTGGCCGCCGAGCGCGTCTTTGATGGCGTAGAGCGCGCGTTCGAATATCTCGGCCCGGGCGGCCTTCTCCCCCGTCTCCCACCAGTCGGCGATGAAGCCGATCTCGATCAGCTTCAGGCCGTGGTCGTCGAGCATCGCGCGCATGTCGCCGTCGGTCAGCCCCGACGCGCGCGCGGCCTTGTAGTGCGTCGGCCGCAGCCCGATGCCCTGGTACCCGGCGTCACGCGCCGCGGCGAGCCGGTCCGCGAACGGCGCCGGGTCGACCATGGAGGCGCAGAGGTAGAGGTCTCCGAGCATGTCGCCTCTCCCTTTCCCAAGATCAATGCATATGATATTACTCTTATTGAGCGTTGTTTTGAGCGTTGGTCAAAAGGTAGCCCCGTCGGCTGAGGAGATCCTCGCCCTCGACGCAGGAAAGGAACAGCTGTGATGCGCGGTCTGTACTTCGAGGAGATGGAGATCGGTCTCACGATCAAGCACGCGTACACCCGCACGGTGACCGAGATGGACAACGTGCTGTTCACGTCTTTGACGATGAACCCCGCGCCGCTGCACCTCGACGCCGAATACGCCAAGACCCTCCCGTATGGCCGGCCCCTCATGAACAGCTTGTTCACGGTCGGGCTGATCGGCGGCATCACGGTGCCGGAGTTGGTGTTCAGGACCTCGCTGGGCAACCTCGGCTACACGCTCATTGAATTCCCGGCGCCGGTCTTTGCCGGTGACACCATTCACGCCGAGACGACGATCCTGGACAAGCGCGAGTCCAAGTCGGACTCCTCCCGCGGGATAGTGTGGTTCGAGCATCGCGGCTATAACCAGGATGACACCCTGGTCTGCCTGCTCAAACGAACGGGGATGGCCATGCGCATCCCCGAGGGCGAGGCCTGAGCCGCCCGGGCTCAGTAGATCAGCGTGCCAGAATCCACTGCTATCGAAGTCCCCGTTACGTAGCGGGCCTGGTCCGAAAGCAACCACAGCACCGCCTCGGAAATGTCCTGCGGCTCGACCAGATCGGTGTTCAGCACATTCGCCATCCAGCCAGGAGGGGCCCCGTCGCGCACAGACGGTCCGAAGTAGGGATTGACGAGCATCGGAGTACGGACACCCTGCGGAGCGACCAGGTTGACCCGCACGTTGAACTGCCCGAGCGCCTTGGCGAAATTACGCATGATCGCGACCACGCCGTGTTTCGCGGCACCGTATCCGACCTGCCCTGGGTTGAGCAGTTTCTGATTGAACGCCACGCCTTGGAACGTCGAGGTCGAGCCCGTGATGACGATCGAGCCGCCGCGACCCGACTCCACCATCGGCTCAGTGGCGGCGCGCAAGGTGTAGTAGACCCCGGTGAGCATGGTGTCGATGCACGCATGCCACGCGTCGAGTTGCTGGGACGGCTCGCCAGTCGTCGGCATGATTCCGGCATTGGCCGACACTAGGTCAAGCCGACCGAACTCGGCGATCGTGACGTTAACCGCGTTCTGGACATCGTCCCAGTTGCGCACGTCACCCTTGATCGGAATGACCCGGCGATCCTCGGCCTCGATCTGCTTAACCGTCTCGTCCATATCGTCCTGCCGAGACATCTCGTACTCGACGGAGGGGATCTGTTCGAGAATGTCGAGCAGCACGATGTCGGCGCCTCGCTTGGCCAGGTTGACGGCGTGCGACCGGCCCTGACCGCGCGCCCCTCCCGTTATCAGCGCAACCTTGCCGTCGAACCTCCATGCGTCGGACACGGCTCCTCCTAAGGACCCATCACAATTCATGTTAAACATCATTATGGTACTGAACGTCGGCCGCGTCAGCACGGTTCGGGGAAGTACCTTCGGGCCGCGACCGCGCAGGCCTCAGCCAGCGCGGCGGCCGGCAGGCGGCGCAACTCGGCCGAGAGCACCTCCGTGCTGACCACCCCGGTCCAGCCGCACCGGGACAGCGCCGCGGCGAAGCCCGCGAGGTCAAGCGCTCCGTCACCCGGCAGCTGGCGCGACTCGCGGCTCTCGGCCGGAAGATCTGCCGGGGCGATGGCCGGGGCGTCGGCGATCTGGACCGCCGCGATCTCGTCGGCGGCCAGCTGGGCGATGTCGGCGGCCGAGCCACCGCTGCGGGCCAGGTGCAGTGTGTCGATCAGCAGGCCGCATTCGGCGCGTCCCACCCGGTCGCACACCGCTCGGGCGGCATCCAGCGTGCGCACCTCGGTGTACGGGACAAACTCAAGGGCCAGCCGGACCCCGGCGGCGGCGAAAAGGCCGGCGAACCTCGCGACCCGGTCGTAGACGGAATCGTCGGGCGCCACGGAGATCACGAGCCCGCACACGCCGACCCCAAGTACCGAACACCGGCGAGCCATCGAGGCCGCGGCTCGCTCGTCCCGGGCGGCGTCGGCACCAACCCCCAGCGCCGACATATCGGTCCAGGTCAGGCCGAGGGCCGCGGCCGAGGAGGCGAGGGACTCCACGGAGACCCCGCGCCGCTCGGCATCGCGCAGGCTGAACCAGTCGATGCCCACGCCGCGAAACCCGGCGGCCGCGGCCGCGTGGACCAGTTCCTCGGCCGGGTGCAGGACCCGCTGTCCCGTGACCTCGACGGCCGTGATGGTCGGGAACGAGAGCACGATCAGCCGCGGCCAGTGGCGGTCTTGACGCGGTCGTGGGTGTCGGCCGTGATGCCGTCCGCGCGCAGCTCGGTCTTGCGTACCTTCTCCGACGGCGTGCGCGGTATCGCATCCACGAACCGGATGAACCGCGGCATCGCAAACGCCGGCACCTTGCCCTCGCACCACGCCCAGATCTCCTCGGGCCGGACCGGCTCAGACGTCACGACGACGGCGAGGACCTCGTCCTCGCCGGCCTCCTGCTCGGCGGGCACGCCGAGCACGGTGCACTCGGTGACGGCCGGGAAGCTCAGGACGGCCTGCTCGACCTCGTACGAGCTGATGTTTTCGCCGCGGCGACGCAGTGCGTCCTTATACCGGTCGACGAAGTAGTACCACCCCTCCTCATCCCTCCTGAGCGCGTCGCCGGTGTGGAACCACAGGTTCCGCCAGGCCTCGGCCGTCTTCTCCGGCATCCCGTAGTAACCGAGGCTGCACGTCCAGGGGTACTTGTAGCGCAGCACGAGTTCTCCGACCTGGCCGACCGGGACCTCCTCGTCCGTCTCGGGGTCGACCAGCCGGATGTCGAAGAAGTCGCTCGCGAGCAGGCCCGCGGCCCCGGGCGGACGGATTTCGCCGTACGGCGACAGGATGGGCGCGGACGTCTCGGTGAGACCGAAGGCGTCAACCATGGCCTCGATCCCGAATCGCGCCATGAACCCCTTAAGGATCGATGAGGCCGTGGGCGCCGCGTACACCGACCGAAGCTTGTTGTCGGCGTCGTCGGGCCGGGCGGGCTGCTTCCAGACGAAGTCCATCATCACGCCGATGAGGTTGGTGACGGTGATGTCGTTCTCGCGGAGGTGGTCGACCCACCGGCTCGCCGAGAACTTGGAGCGGATCACCAGGCGCGCACCGGCCACCAGCGCCGGGTAGGCCCCCATGAACTGGGCGTTGCCGTGAAACAACGGCGTGGTGGTAAGATAGGTGTCTTCGGGCGTAATGCGCTGGAGGCTCGCGACCTCCTCGCCGAAGAAGAACATCTGGCCGTGCGGCATCGCCACACCCTTGCTCGGGCCGGTGGTACCCGAGGTGTAGAAGATCGAAGCCTGCTCGGCCGGCGTGAGGTCGACGGGCTCCGAACGGCCCGATCCAAGCAGCGTGTCCCACGGGTCGGCGTTCCAGCCTGCGTCCCGCAACGCGGTAACCGCAGCATCGCCGGAACCGGTATCGATGACGTAGAAGGTCTCGACGGTCGGGATCTGCTCCTTGATGGCCACGAAGCGGTCGGCAAAGGTGTCGTCGGTGACGACAAATTTCGCCTGGGCCAGCACCACCTGATGGCGCAGGAAGTCACCCTCGTAAGCGGTGTTGATCGGAGCTTCGATGAGCCCTCCGATGCCCGTTCCGAGCCAGGAGAACACGAACCGCGATGAGTTGGACGCCATGACCACGACGCGGTCCCCGCGCTGGGCACCGGCCGCGGTGAAGCCGGCGAATACCTGCTGCGCCCGGGCGAAGGTTTCGCCGTAGCTGAATTCGACCCCCTCCTCCGGCGCGATCAGGAAGATGGAGCCGGGTCGCTCCTGCGCATGATGGCGCAGCACGTGCGCGAGGGTCCAGGTGGCGCGGTCGGGAAACCTCAGGTTAAGGTCGGTATACGTGCGAGTCACGCGGGGTGGCCCCTCTCCTGAAAGGCGGGTAGCACCCGCTGGGCGAACAGTTCCAGAGAGCGCAGAACGCGATCCTGGGGCAGATCGAACCACTGCATGCGCAGGATCACCGTGGTGACGCCGGCCGCCTCGATTTCCTTCAGGCTGCGAATCGCGGTGCTGGGGTCGGTGAAAAGATAGGACTCGCGGGCTCGTCGCTCCGCCTCGTCAGCGCCCGCGAGATGCTGGTAATCGACGGTGTCATCGGGCCGGTTGTACCGGCCGTACTCGGCGGACAGGCCCCCCCGGGCCGCAGAGCCCAGTTGCCAGGCGAACTCGGCGTCCTCGTCGAGCAGGATATCCCGGCGGACCACGAGTTCGCGGGCCTCGGGAAGGCCGTGGGCGCGCCTCGCCTCGCGGTACAGACCGAGCAACTCGCGCAGCCGCTCGACGGTGCCGTGGGGCGGGATGATCCATGCGTCGCCCAGACGGGCCGCGCGCTCGACGGCCTTGGGCTTGCCGCCGGCGCCGATCCAGACCGGAGGCCCTCCCGTTTGTACCGGCGGCAGGCTGATCTTCTCGTCGGTAAACCGGAAGTACTTGCCCTCGTGGCTGACCCGGTCGCCGGTCCACAGCTTCCGCATGATATCGACAGATTCGTTGAAGCGGCCGAGTCGCTCGGTCATCGGCACGCCGAACGCAGCGAACTCGTTCTCGCGGTATCCGAGCCCGACGCCGGCGATCGCCCGGCCGCCGGACAGATGGTCGAGAGTGGAGAATTCCTCGGCGGCGGCGATCGGATGCCGGAGCGGAAGGATGAACATGTTGGTGCCCAGGCGCATCTCGCCCGTGTCGGGCGTGAGTGCGGCCAGCAGCAGCAACGGCTGAAGGGTCGGCATGCTGCCCAGGTAGTGCTGGAGAACCCACACCGATTCGATGCCGCTGCGCTCGGCTAGACGTATCTGCTCCCGCAGGTCACCGAGCCGGGCCATCGGGGTCTCCCCCGGCGGGAAGTCATTCATGATCGCCAGGCCAAAACGCAACGTCATGTCAGCCGTCCTTGGCGGAACTGTGCCGGCAATGCAGCACTACTTACTCGGGTCGGTGTAGTCGTAGAAGCCGCGGCCGGTCTTCCGGCCGAGCCAGCCTGCCGCGATCATGTTGCGCACCGTCGGTGTCGGCTTGAACCGCTCGCCATGGGCCACCTCCAGCGCGGTCAGCACGTGGTAAAAGGTGTCCAGCCCGTTGAAGTCCCCGAGTTCCAGCGGGCCCATCGGGTGGTTGAAGCCCAGGCGTATCGCCTTGTCGATCTCCTCGGCGGTGCCGAGCCCTTCCTCGAGCATGCGCACACACTCCAGCCTCAGGATCGCCGAGATCCGGCTGGTCAGGAAGCCTGGGCTGTCCTTCTGGCAGACCACGACCTCTTTGCCGAGCCCCTCCGCGAACGCTCGCGCCCGGGCCAGCGTCTCGTCGGAGGTCTGAAGCCCGCGGATGAGCTCGACCAGCTTCATCATGACCGGCGGGTTGAAGAAGTGGATGCCGACGAAGTTCGACGCGCGGTCACCGAGCGGCGCCGCCAGCGAGGTAATGCTGGTCTGGGAGGTGTTGCTGCCAAGCAGGGTGTCGGGGCTGGCGCACGCCACGACACGCGCGAAGATATCGTGCTTGAGCTCGATGATCTCCGGAACCGCCTCGATGACGACATCGGCCGGCGCAGCGGCGTCCTCGATATCGGTCAGCAGCGTCAGCCGCGACCACACCCCATCGACCTGCTCCTGAGTCAGAGTGCCCTTCTTGGCGAACCGGCCGAGGCTGGTCGCGATCGACGCGCGGCCCCGGTCGAGCGCGTCCGGGGAGACATCGACCAACCGGACGTCGTGGTCGGCCATAGCCGCGAGCTGGGCGATGCCGTTGCCCATCTGGCCGGCGCCGACGACGCAGACGGTGAGCGGTTGGGTCATCAGATACCTCGTTGCTGTCGGGGTTTCGCATGAGCTCGGCCAAGCAGCCGACACCTCATCGATACCGTCGCCGATCGACGCGCGCAGCCGGCTGCTCCAGCCGACACGCGGAACCAGCAGCCTGTGCGTCGCAATACATTATTATCATGAGCACAATTATTGAGGCAAGTACTAGTAGAGGGTGAGATCGGTGGCTGACTGACGCAGCAGCGTTTAAGGCTGACCGCCGCTTACGGCTGACCGCCGTCCACGATGAGCAGCGAGCCGGTGGTGTAGGTGGACGCCGATGATGCGAGATACAGGGCCGCGCCGACGATCTCCTCGGGCTGCCCGGCCCGGCCGGAGGCGAAGGTCGCCGCTCGAGCGGCAAAAGCATCCATGTCCCAGGCCTTGCTGATGTCAGTGAGAAAGGTGCCGGCGACGATCGAGTTGACCCGGACGGTCGGTCCGTAGGCGTGAGCGAAACCAACCGTGAGTGCGTTGAGAGCCGCCTTGGCCGCGGCGTACGGCAGCTGGTGCGGCCTCGGGTGGCCGGCCAGCGCCGCGGCGCTGGAGACGTTGACGACCGACCCGCCACGGTCCGCGGCCATCCGCGGCCCCGCCAGCGCGGTGAGCCGGAACGGCCCCTTGAGGTTCACGTCGAGGACCTTGTCCATGAGCGCCTCGGTGACATGGCCGAGCGTGTCGTAGACCGGGGACATGCCCGCGTTGTTGACGAGCACGTCGAGGTGGCCGAACCGCTCGTACACCGCGTCGACGAACGGCTCGAGCGCGTCCCACTGCCCGACGTGCAGGCCGACGCCGAGGGCCTGCCGTCCCGTGGTCTCATGTACGTGCTCGGCCAGTTCGAGGCAAGCCTGCTCGTTCCGGCTCGCGATCACGACGTCCGCACCCGCGGCGGCGAACGCCAGCGCCATGGCCCGCCCCAACCCGCGGCTCCCGCCGGTCACCACGGCCACCCGGCCGCTCAGGTCGAACAGGGATTGTGGCGGCTGCATCGACACCTCCTAGCCCAGATATAGCCTAACCATCTGCATAGATTATCGGAACCCCGGGTGTTACGGGATAGTTCCCGCGTCGTGCTACGGCCCGGTGACGAGTGCCGCATCGACGGCCACCGCGCCCGCCGCCCCGACGATCACCGGATTGAGGTCCAGCTCGGCGATCCACGCGTACCGCGCCATGACGTCGGACACCCGCGCCACCAGCGCAGCCAGGGCGTCGACGTCAAAGGTCCGGCCGCGTCCTCCCGCCAGCACGCGGGAGATGCGGAGTTCTCCGACGGCGCGGCGCGCTTCGCCGGGACTGAGCGGGCACAGGCGGAAGCTTCGGTCAGCGAGCCGCTCCGTCCACACGCCTCCCGCCCCGACCATGACGACGGGACCGAAATCCTGGTGCCGAAAGCCGCCGACAATAATTTCCAGGCCAGAGTATTGCTCGGCGAGCAAGTACCCTTCGGTAGCCAGCCCGTGTTCGCGGGCCAGCCGATCGAATTCGGTCAGAGTGGCTTGCAACTGCGCCTCGTCGTGCACGCTCGTTCGAACCAGGCCGAGTTCGGTTTTGTGGACAACTCCCGCGCACTGCAGTTTGGCGACCAGCGGCCACGACATCGTCCTGGCGACCGCGGCGGCCTCGTCCCGGGTCGGGCTGAGCGTCTCCCGGGCGACGGCAATGCCTTGTCCGGCGAGGAATTGCTTGACCTGGAACTCGGAGGTACCGGTCAGGCGGCCCGGCTCGGGGCCAGGCGAGGTGGCCACGCCGGGCGAGTTCTCCGGCGCCGACCAGTACTGGTGGAGAGCGGTCAGGGCTCGCACCGCGCCGTCGGCGGAGGAGAAGCAGAGGGTGCCCGACGCACGCAGCAGGTGTTCGGCTTTCGCCGTCATCGGGCCGGCCGTCCAAGCGGATATGACGGCCGGCTTCCTGCTCGCCTGAGCCGCTTCGATAAAGAGCGGGAGCAGGCGCTGCGCCTCGAAGTCGGCCCAGGTGGGTATCGCGAAGGCGATCATGTCGAAGGCCGGGTCGGCGTCGAGGGCGGCCAGGGCCGCCCGCAACAGATCGCTGTTGCCGATGACCGCCCCCGTCGGGTCGAGCGGGTTGCCGGGATGGCCGAGCGGCATCAAGGGCCCGAGAACATCCTTCGTCTGCGGGGACAGGTCCGGCAGGTCCAGGCCAGCCTCGCTGGCCCGGTCGGCCATGTAGGTGCACTCCCCGCCTGAGGGCGAAAGCACCGCCAGCCGGTTTCCGGCCACCGGCGGCGCGGTGGCGAGCAAGTTCGCGGTAGTGACGAGATCATCGACGGAGTCCGCCTCGACGACGCCAAGCTGACGGAAGATCCCCTGCAACACCGGGTAGTCGCCGGCCATGGCGCCGGTATGACTCAGTGCCGACCGCTGGCCCACCGATGTCCGGCCTAGCTTCAGGGCCAGGATAGGCTTGCCGGCGCTCCTGGCGTGCTTGGCGGCGGCGACGAAGCGAGCACCATCTCGTACCTGTTCCACCACGAGCACGACGGAGCCAGTGGCGGGGTCCTCGATCAAAGCGTCCATCATGTCCGCGAGCTCGAGATCGCACTCGTTGCCGACGCTCACCAGGACGCGCACGCCGATTCCCTTGCTCTGGGCAATGTTGGCGATGTTCACCCCCATGCCGCCGCTCTGGCTCACGATCGACATCGTTCCCGGCAGGAAGTCGGACGTGATATTGAAGGTCGGGCAGGCGATCACGTTATCGGCGACATTCATGACCCCGATGCAGTTGGGCCCGAGCACCCTGCTGCCATACCGCCGGGCTACGTCCCGCACCGTTTCCTGTATTCGCCGCCCCTCCGCCCCCAGCTCGGCGAAGCCTGAGGCGCAGACGACAATGGTGCGGATGCCGTGCGCGGCGCATTGTTCAACGTGCTGTACCGCCGTCTCGGCCCGCAGCATGAGGTACGCGACATCGATCTGCGCGGGTAGCTGATCGACGCTTTCGTAACAGCGATATCCGGAAAGCTCGCGATGCCGCGGATTTACCGGAAAGATCTCGCCGCGGTAGCCGGTCCGCACCAGGTTCGCCAATGTCCGGCCGGCGTGTCCGTCCACCTCGCCGGACGCACCCACGATGGCTATCGATCTCGGATTGATCAGGCCGGCGAAATCGAAGCTAGGCATCAGGCCTTGAGGCTCCTGTCCTGACCCTGGGAGCGGCGCAGGCGCAGGCTGTTCCAGAGCACGAACGCCGAGGACAGCGTCATCGTGGCCGCGGCGACGGTCAGGGTCACGACCGGGCAAGCCCGCTGGACCAGCGGCCAGGCCGGCCAGGTGGCGGCCGGGGCGGTCACCGCCACACTCACCACCTCCAGATTCTCCGCCGTCAGCTCACCTAAGGTACTCCGCGCCCGGCCGCGGTCGCTGCGGCGCGGGTCAGAAGGTCCGGAAGTCGGGCTGCCGTCGTGCCACCAGGCCCCGCCGCAGTGGTCGAGCGGCGGCTCGCTGAACACCACGATGTCGCCCTCGCGCACGTCGTGCCAGCTATAGCGGCGGCGAACGCCGGGGCCCGGGTCAGGGCGTGCCCGGGGCGGTGACAGTGGCCTCGACGGTGACGGTACCGGCGTGGCGGAAGGTCAGGATGAGCGGGACGGTGCCGGAGGTCTCGAACGGGGCCGGGTCCGTCAGGACCAGGTCGTTGCCGAAGGGGCTCAGGGTGAGGGTGCCTTCCGCCGGGATGGCCAGGCCGGCGACCGCGGTCCGGGGCCCGCCGGGGTCGGCGCGGGTGGTCAGCACGACACGGCGGGCGATCGGGCTGCGGGCGGCGATGAGCTCGTCGGGGGTGTCGCTAAGGTTGCGGATGGTTAGGAACGTGGTGGCGGTGCCGATCGCCGCGGCGGCTTGCGGGGTGAAGGCGCGCATCGGGACGGCGGCCAGGCTGACCTGGATCCTGACCCGGGCCAGGGTGCCTGCGCCGCCGGTGGCGACCCAGGCGGACAGCAGGGCGACCAGGAGCACGGCGCAGATCACCGGGCCGATCGCGCCTCGGGCCAGGTCGCGCCGCAGGTTCCGGGCCAGGTCGGCCCGGGTCGGGACGGGGCTGACCGGGACGGGGGTGGTGGCGGCGGTCAACGGTGGAACCGCTTCAGGCGCAGGCTGTTGCCGACCACGATGAGCGAGCTGGCGGACATCGCGATCCCGGCGAACAGGGGGTTGAGGTAGCCGAGGGCGGCGAGCGGGATCGCGAGCAGGTTGTAGCCGGAGGCCCAGG
>Ga0302326_10017425_pt1 | contig 14991 bp, 14 predicted proteins | sample Palsa_T0_3_FD_202264 | JGI IMG/M metagenome (GOLD analysis project Ga0302326, IMG submission 202264) | Peat permafrost microbial communities from Stordalen Mire near Abisko, Sweden - Palsa_T0_3 | ecosystem: Environmental > Terrestrial > Soil > Palsa > Peat permafrost | place: Sweden: Abisko... | reverse complement strand
CTTTCGGCGAGTGAAATTGTGTTACGAAAAAACCGGCGCGCATTTCCAGGCCTTCCACGACCTGGCCGCGGGCATAGTGTGCGCCGGCAGGCTCGACCCGTCGGGATAAGGTTTTCGGACAGCTTCTTATCGGGATTACTAGCTTGCCATCTCGCACCGCTTCGCCCATGAATTGGAGCGTCTTCCTGTCGAATTTCGAGAATACTGACACTACCTTTACCGATGGGTAATTCGCCGCGTTCGACGGAGCCGTGACAACCGTGGCGAACACTCCCCCTGGCTTGACCTTGGCGATCAGCTTCTCGGCGGTTTTTCTGCCAACCGTATCCGCAACCGCATCGAGCGGCGAAAGATTCGCAATCGCGGTGTCGTCGTCGGTTGCGACCAACTGATCGGCGCCGACGATCTTCGCTGCATCCATCTGCCGTTTCAAAACCCCCGCGATCACAACCGCCCCGCGGTCCTTCGCAGTGAATACCGCCGATCGGCCGACATTTCCAACAGCACCCACCACCATAACCGTTTGGCCCGATTTGACGCCCGTAGCTGCAAGGAGCTGGTTGCCAGTTACCGTCACCAGCGGCAGCGCCGCTGCCTGGATCAAATCGAGCCCGTCAGGAACCTTCGCCAACACCGCTGCATTCACGACACAAAGCTCGGCGTAAGTGTTGTCCGCCATGGCAAACACCCGGTCGCCGACGGAAAAGTCTTTTACTCCCGACCCAATCTTGATGACGGTCCCAGCCATATCAACTCCGATGAGGCCCGGAAAGTGCATGGGATAAAAATCCTTCGTCAATCCCGCCCGCCGCTTGTAGTCGATCGGATTCACGCCCGCCGCGGCGACCTTGACCAACACCTCGCCCGAACCCGGAACCGGATCAGGGTAGTCTTCGTACTTCAGCACTTCCGGGCCACCATATTCATGGAGAACGATTGCTTTCATGATTCACCTCGAGGAAAACGCATCTTACATCAGTCAATATTAAGCCAGAAAGTATCGTGAAAAATCTATTAGACGTTGGTATCGACCGCAGTACGGCATAATGATTGTCGATCAATCCGGGTCATGCCGCGAGACCATGTGGTACAGTAATCGACATCCAAAGGAGTGAAACAATGGCTGAACCCGACGACCTTCGGTATACAAAAATGGCTCTCAACAATGGCTTTGGCGCCATGCCAGCGCTCGGCTTTGGCACACTCATTCCCGATCCCATCGCAACCAGAAACGCGACCAAGGCGGCGCTGGAGGCGGGATTTCGCTTGCTCGACACCGCGGAACGTTACCGAACGGAAAGAGAGGTCGGCGAAGCAATACAGGAGGTATTCAAGGGCGGGAAGATCAAACGGGAGGACGTGTTTGTCGTCACGAAGCTCTGGAACACAAATCATCGTCCTGAACGTGTCAAACCCGCCTTCGAGGCAAGCCTCAAGAGACTCCAACTCGACTTCCTCGATCTTTATCTCATCCACACCCCCTTCGCATTCCAACCCGGTGATGAGCAGGACCCCAGGGATGCAAATGGCAATGTAATTTATGACCGAGGCGTGACACTGCTGGATACATGGAAGGCAATGGAAGACTTGGTGAGTGGTGGCAAGTGCAAGGCCATCGGATTATCTGATGTCAGCTTGGAACAGGTGAAGCAGATCGTTGAAGCCGCGAGGATTAAACCTGCGGTTGTTCACGTCGAATCGCATCCGTATCTCCCGCAATGGGACCTTTTGAACTATTGCAAAAGCAATGGCATCGCGCTGCAAGCTTTCGCAGCCCTGGGCCACAGCAGCGAGCCCAAGTTGCTGGAAGATCCTGTCATCGTCGCAATCGCCCAGCGAGTCAAAAAGACCCCGGCGCAAGTTTTACTCGCCTGGGCCATCCAGCGCGGGACCGCACTCTTGACCACCTCCAAGACCCCCAGCCGCATCCAGGAAAACTTTCAAGTTTCTGCCCTTCCTGCAGACGCCGTTGCAGAGATTAGCGACGGAATCAAATCGCGCGTCAGGTTTAATGCCGTCGTGGAGAGCGGCATTCCCGGATTTATTCCCCGGGGAAAGTGATGGCACCGAAGGAGTTTGCCATGTCTCAACACACTTTGTACCAAACTGTGAAAGTGGACGGCCTCTCGATTTTTTATCGCGAGGCGGGGCTCGAAGATGCACCGACCATTCTGCTTCTGCACGGACTTCCATCTTCCTCGCGGATGTTCGAGCCGCTGTTCGCCCGGCTGGCAGATCAATTTCATCTGGTCGCGCCGGACTATCCGGGATTTGGTCACAGCGATGCGCCGTCGCCGAAAGAATTCGCATACACCTTCGACAACATCGCGACGGTCATGGATCACTTCACCGAGTCGCTGGGCTTGTCGAAGTACACGCTTTACATGCAGGACTACGGCGGTCCGGTCGGATTTCGCATGGCTCTGGCGCATCCGGATCGTGTCGAATCGCTGATCGTTCAAGATGCCGTCGCGCACAACTCCGGCCTCGGCGCCAACTGGAAAACCCGGCGTGCGTTCTGGGCCGATCGCGTCGCGAATGAATCCGCCCTGCGCACCAACCTGCTCTCGCTGGAAACCACCCGCACCCGCCACGTCGGCACCGACCCGCACCCCGAGCGATACGACCCCGATCTCTGGACCGATGAATACGCCTTCCTCAACCAGCCCGGCCAGGCCGACATCCAGAGCGATCTGTTCTACGACTACCGCACCAACGTCGAGTCCTACCCAAAATGGCAAGCCTGGATGCAAAAAACCCAGCCGCGCTTGCTAGTGCTGTGGGGAAAATATGAGTTATCGTTCGATCCAAGCGAGCCGGAATCATATCGCCGGGATGTTCCCAAGGCCGAGGTTCACGTGCTGGACGGCGGGCATTTCGCGCTGGATACGGCAGCAGATGAAATTGCCGATCTGGTTCGCGGGTTCATGGTAAATAAAAAATAACACCGGCATGCGCACCGATGCAGTTTATCCCCTCCTCCGGTACTCCGGGGGAGGGCGAGGGTGGGGGTTTCTCGCGGGCCATTTGAAATTCGGCCTCCACCCCAACCCTCCCCCGGAAATACCGGAGGAGGAGGAAATCTTTTGCGCCCACCGTCACACGCGCAATGATCTCCGCGGAGCAGGATGCGCACTCGATCCTCCGAACTCACTTCGATATAATCCCGACATGAGCACGGTCGAACTCAGGCAAGAAACCAAGTCCATTATCGATGGCATGTCGCCCAAAGACTTGCGGCTCGTGCGAAAATTTCTTGATTTCGTCGCAAACGGCCAGACCAACGCCGCCACGCGCGAATTTCTCGCCATTCCCGGCTTCCAGAAGTCGTTCGTGCGTGGAATCAAGGACATCAAATCGCAACGCGTCAAGCCATGGCGACAGGTTCGCAGCGATGTAAACTCGTCCCATCGCGCGAGGCAATCAACCAAAATGTGCGCGAGCAGGCCACGAATTCGACGCGACCGTCCAATCCTTCTAAGATGGATCGCATGAAGGTCAACCAAAGCCAATTGTGGCTCGTCAGTGACGACATTACGTTGTCTAACCACTGGGACGAGGCGAACGACGTCACGTTATTTACAGGGGACTGCCGCGATCTCCTTGCAGAAATTCCACCTGCGTCCGCGCAATTGATCGTAACATCACCGCCATACAACATTGGAAAGACATATGAGCGTAGAGTTGCTCTGAGTGATTACCTTCGAAGAGAAGAGCAAGTAATCGATCTGAGCATTGACCGACTTCGCCCCGGGGGAAGTATCTGCTGGCAAATCGGAAACCACGTCGACGACGGAGAAGTATTCCCATTGGACATCCTTCTCTATCCGTTCTTCGCAAAAAGAGGGCTGCGGCTTCGAAATCGTATTATCTGGCACTTTGAGCATGGCCTCCACTGCTCGCAGCGATTCTCGGGTAGACACGAGACCATCCTGTGGTTCACAAAGTCCGATCGCCACGGCGGATTCGTATTCAACCTAGATCCGGTGCGAGTCCCCCAGAAATATCCCGGCAAGAAGCACTTTAAGGGACCAAAAAAAGGACTGCCCTCGGCCAATCCTCTTGGGAAGAATCCGGGGGACGTGTGGATTATCCCGAACGTAAAACACAATCATCCTGAAAAGACCATGCATCCTTGCCAGTTCCCAATCGAGCTGGTTGAGCGGCTTGTGGTAGCGCTGACGAATAAAAACGATTTGGTAGTTGACCCGTACATGGGCGTTGGCTCGGCGTTGGTTGCAGCATTGATGAACGGTCGGCGCGCGGCGGGCGCAGATATCTCGGCGGAGTATGTCGGCGTTGCGCGGCAACGTATCGCCGACACTGCGGCCGGCACTATAAAATTCCGACCGAGAAGTCGACCGGTTTACGTCCCTTCCGCCGACTCCCTTCTCACTCGCAAGCCCTGGTAACGCTTGATGCGAATCGCACAGTTTTATTCTCATCTAAATGGATACGAGCACATCATGGTGCATAAGCCCGCGATTTGGCGAGAGATCGTTGGTGTAATTGAGACGCTGGACGCCGCCAGTTGTAAGACGAAAAGATCGAAGGAAAAGCGAAAGAAAGGGCGAATGCTCTACAGCCCCAAGGCGATGAACAAATGCTTCAAGCATGCCCTGGAGAAGTTGGATTGGAAGCCTTCAACAACCCACTACTGGGTTACCGCCGACCACCGCCTCATTCGTAAGACCGTAGCAATGCCGCCAGCCGAGCAGAAAGCGGAGATCGAGTCGGCGGGCGCGAAACCGATCGCTTCCTTCAACCAAACCGACTTCATCAAAGACCGCATCCAGATCGAAGTTCAATTTGGTAAGTATTCATTTGTCGCATTCGACGTGTTTGTGAAGCACATGGCTTTTTTCGTGGGCGATAAAATGGATGTGGGCATCGAGATTCTTCCGATGAAAACCCTCCAGGAAGAAATGTCGTCCGGAGTGCCATATTACGAGCGGGGGCTTTATGATCTTCTCAGGCAGGGGCGAAGCACGCCGGCGGTGCCACTTGTCGTGGTTGGTGTGGCTCCATGAAGTTGGAGCGAGCTGGATTCTCCACCACCGCCGCTCCATCTGCCAGCCCTATACCAAAGTATCCCCGATACCATCGTCCAATAGATTCGCCCTGTCGCTCTTTCTAAGGTGTTCGCATCGCTGCATCGGATTCGATGGAGTCGAATCTGCGGCGGACAGATCACATGGAAGGAGTCCCACATGTACCTCGCAATATCGCCCGCTCATTTCAGTGTGTTTGCCATCGTGACAGCCTCATGCATCCTGGGGGTTTTTTCGATTGCCGCGCCTAGTTATGGGCAAGCGGTCCCCGCGTCGGATGTGCAGGCGCCGGTTTCCGCGAACGCTGATGACACTTCCATCCGGCCGTTCCACTTCAGCTTTCCGGATTCGGCCCTCACCGATCTCCGCCAGCGCATTTTGGCGACGCGATGGCCGGATAAGGAAACGGTTTCGGATGCATCGCAAGGCGTGCAACTGGCGACCATGCAGAAACTCGCGCAATATTGGGCGACGGATTACGACTGGCGAAAGTGCGAGGCGAAGCTGAACTCGCTGCCTATGTTCGTGACCAATATCGATGGGCTGGACATTCAATTCATCCATGTCCGCTCGAAAAATCCTAATGCATTGCCAATCATCATCACGCACGGCTGGCCCGGATCGATCATTGAACAACTGAAAATCATCGGCCCGCTCACCGATCCCGTTGCCTACGGGGGAAAGGCGGAAGACTCATTTGATGTGGTGATCCCGTCGCTTCCGGGCTACGGTTTCTCCGGCAAGCCGACCGCGCCCGGTTGGACCCCTGTCACCATCGCCAAGGCGTGGGCGACGCTGATGAATCGCCTCGGCTACACGCGCTACGTGGCCCAGGGCGGTGATTGGGGCAATGCGGTCTCGGAAGTGATGGCCCTCCAGCAGCCGCCGGGATTGCTTGCCATAAACACCAATATGGCGGCCACGGTTCCCCCCAACATCTCCAAGGCGCTCAGCTATCACGAGGCGCCGCCTGCCGATCTCACGCCCGAGGAGCAAAACGCGTGGAACCAGTTGGACGACTTTTATAAAAATGGGCTGGCGTACGCCCAGGAGATGTCCCTCCGCCCGGAGACGCTGTACGGAATCTCCGATTCACCGGTTGGGCTTGCCGCATGGATGCTCGATCATGACATCCGCAGCTACAAGATGATCACCCGCGTCTTCGACGGACAGACAGAGGGCCTGAGCCGCGATGACGTTCTGGACAACATCACACTCTATTGGCTCACCAACACCGGCGTTTCCTCGGCGCGCCTCTACTGGGACACCCAGCAGATTTCGACGGGAGGCGGCTTCTTCGACGTTAGAGGCGTCGAGATCCCGGTCGCCGTGAGCGTTTTCCCCGATGAGATCTATGCCGCCCCCAAGAGCTGGGCAGAAAAAGCCTATCCCAAACTGATTTACTACAACAAACTCCCCAAAGGCGGCCACTTCGCCGCGTGGGAACAGCCGGCGCTGTTCGCGGATGAAATGCGAGCATCGTTTAAATCGTTCCGCTAATCATTAAATGGTTTAACCCCGACTCCACTCGAAAGGAGAACGCAAATGAAAATCCTGATGGTCCTCACATCTCACGATCAACTGGGAAACACGGGTCGCAAGACCGGTTTCTGGCTCGAAGAATTCGCGGCCCCGTACTTCGTCTTCAGAGATGCCGGCGTCGAATTGACGCTCGCATCTCCAAAGGGCGGGCAGCCTCCGCTCGATCCCAAAAGCGATTTGGCTGCAAACCAAACCCCGGCAATGACTCGCTTCAAGAAAGATGCGACGGCGCAAAAGGCGCTGGCCAACACAGTCAAGCTCGCCGGCATGAAGTCGGAAGACTTCGACACGGTATTTTACCCCGGCGGGCATGGGCCGATGTGGGATTTGGCCGAGAGCCCGGATTCGATCGCCTTGCTTGAGTCGTTTTATAATTCCGGCAAGCCGATCGCTCTGGTCTGCCATTCGCCCGGAGTGCTGCGCCACGTGATGTACCAGGGCGAGCCACTCGTAAAGGGAAAGCGCGTCACCGGCTTTACCAACGGTGAGGAGCAAGAAATGCAACTTACCAAGGTTGTCCCGTTCCTCGTGGAGGACGAACTGCTGCGTCTGGGAGCCGTTTTTGAAAAGATGCGCAATTGGGAGCCCTTCTCGATTGTCGATGGCCGGCTCATCACAGGCCAGAATCCCGCATCATCAACCTCGGCGGCTCAAGCGCTGATGAAATCGTTCGCATTGCAAGGCGCTTTGTCTGCGGCTTCTTAATTTTCAAAAAAACTTCCCAAACTCTCGGAGAAAAAACATGTCAACTGTCACAACAGAACTCGCCAATGAATCAAGTCTCGCGGCGTCGAATCCTCTTGATGTCGTCCCAGACGAAATGCCATTCGATGTGCCCTACGGGCCGCCGATATCACTGGCCCGAGCGCAAGCGGTGATCAATGCCGCCGTGGCAGAGGCGAAGCGGCGGAATTGGAAGATGAATGTCTCCGTCGTGGATTCCGGGGGGAACTTGGTTGCCTTCCAACGAATGGATGGCGCGATGCTCGCCTCAATTGCGATCGCGGAACACAAGGCCCGCGCAGCCACGACCTTCCGGCGACCAACCAAGGTCTTCGAGGATGGTATCAATCTGATGCATCTCAACTACCTGCTCGCGTTCGATGGGGTGATCGCCTCTCGCGGTGGGATTCCACTGATCGAACGTGGAGCGATCACCGGCGCCATCGGCTGTTCGGGAGGGGCAGATTCTCAGGACGAGATCATCAGCGAGGCCGGCGCGGCAGTGATAAACCAAATCTAACAAATACAAAGGAATATCCAATGACAACAGTTACACAAGAGAATCCCATGGCAACGGTGCACGTATCGGTGAAACCTGAACAGATTCGCCTTACCCGGCGATCGCCCGCCTATTGGCGTGTTACTTTCAACAATCCGCCGATCAACGTGATGGGCCCGGAAATGGTCCGGGAGTTTCAGGAAATCATCGACGCCCTGGAAGCCGACGAACATGTCAAGGTCGTGGTCTTCGACAGCGCGGTCGACGGCTACTTCCTGAATCATTCCGATTTCACGGCGAAGATGGAGGACCTGACCGGAATGCCCGATGGTCCGACCGGCTTGCCGCCTTGGCCGGACTTTCTGGCGCGTCTGACCCGTCTGCCAGTCGTTTCCATCGCCATGATCCGCGGCCGGGCGACCGGCAACGGCAGTGAGATCACCCTCGCCTGCGACATGAGTTTCGCCAGCCGCGAAAAGGCTATTCTCTCGCAATGGGAAGTCGGGGTGGGGATGGTCCCCGGTGGTGGCCCCATGGCCCGGCTGCCGCAACTCATCGGTCGAAACCGCGCCCTCGAAGTGCTGATGAGCTCCGAAGACATCCGGGGAGAGCAGGCCGAGGCCTACGGATACGTGAATCGCGCCCTGCCAGACGCCGAGCTAGATGCGTTCGTAGACGCGCTGGCAATCCGGATTTCCGCGTTCGATAAATGGGCGATCGCCACCACCAAGCGCCTCGTCAACACCAGCTTGCCACCGGACGTGGAACTCGGCGCCGGGTGGGATGCGTGCATCGCCTCGCTCGGGCGACCCGCCGCCCAGAACGGAATCAAAGCGCTGATGGCGCGCGGCTTCCACAAGCCGGGAGATGTCGAAAATCGCCTCGGATACTATGTGAGCGAAATCCATGACTAGGTCGGGGCTTGACGCGACGCTCATTACTGCGAGGCTTGCCGGACTTCGAGCATGCTATGAGCGATCCGAATCCAATTACCTCTTCCATTTATACGTCTCAAGCTGCCGATATTGAAGGATTCGATTCGTTAGCCGAATTGGCGTTGGATATGCGCTCGTCCTGGAATCATGGCGCCGATGCGCTCTGGCGTCGGCTTGATCCAGTGCTTTGGGAATTGACGCACAACCCCCTGGCCGTGCTGCAAACCGTCGCGCGCGATCATCTTCAGCTCACCCTGAAAGACCCCGCCTTTCGCGCCGAAGTCGATGACCTCCTGAAAAACAGACGTCAATCCGCCGAAGCGCCTTGCTGGTTCGACAAGCAGGCTGCGAAATCGGATTTGAGTTGCGTCGCTTATTTCAGCATGGAATTCATGCTGAGCGAAGCGCTGCCGATCTATTCGGGCGGGCTCGGAAACGTTGCCGGCGATCAGCTCAAGGCAGCCAGCGATCTGGGTGTGCCGGTCATTGGCATCGGACTCCTTTATCAACAGGGATATTTTCGGCAGTTCATCGACAAAAGCGGATCGCAGCAAACGCTTTTCCCCTTTAACGATCCCGGTCAATTGCCAATCACGCCGCTGCGCCAGCCCAATGGAGAATGGCTGCGACTGGAGATCAAATTGCCAGGCTTTTCCCTCTGGCTGCGCGCCTGGCAGGTGCGGGTTGGCAGAGTGAAGCTTTACCTCCTGGACTCCAATGACGCGGCGAACTTTCCCATTTATCGCGGAATAACCAGCGAATTGTATGGCGGGGGTCCGGAACTGCGCATCACTCAGGAAATGGTCCTGGGCATCGGCGGGTGGCGTCTTCTTCGCGCGCTTGGCGTCCAGCCCGAAGTGTGTCACCTCAACGAGGGGCATGCGGCCTTTGTCGTGCTGGAGCGCGCCAGACATTTCATGGAGAACACGGGAAAACCCTTCTCGGTGGCGCTTGCGGCCACGCGCGCGGGAAATCTTTTCACATCTCATACGCCCGTCGCCGCAGGCTTCGATCGTTTTAGTCCCGATCTAATGGAACTTCATTTCGCCCGGTACGCCCGGGAGAGGCTGCATATTTCGCTGCACGACCTGCTGGCGCTGGGGCGCGACAATCCGAACGATTCATCCGAATATTTTAACATGGCCTATCTGGCGGTCCGCGGCAGCGCTGCAGTCAACGGGGTGAGCCGGCTACATGGAACGGTGAGCCGGGAGATTTTTTCACCCTTGTTTCCTCGCTGGCCGCTTGATGAGGTGCCGGTTGGGCACGTCACCAATGGCGTCCACACTCCCACGTGGGACTCTGCCCAGGCCGACGATCTCTGGACCAAATTCGCCGGCAAAGATCGCTGGTTGGGAGAAACAGAAAACCTCCAGCGCGACATTCAACGAGTAAGCGACCCCGAGCTCTGGCAATTCCGCGCCTCAGCGCGCTCTTCTCTGGTGGAATATGTGCGGCAAACTCTGCCTCGGCAACTCGCGGTTTCCGGCGAATCACCGGACGAAATTGATCGCGCCAAACATGTGTTCGATCCCAACGTGCTGACGATCGGATTTGCCAGGCGATTCGCCGGCTACAAACGGCCCACCCTGCTCCTGCGCGATCCCGATCGCCTGCTTCGCATCGCATCAAATCCGCAGCGGCCCGTGCAGTTCATCATTGCCGGCAAAGCGCATCCAGGCGACAGCGACGGCCTGGCTATGGTTCACGAATGGGTCCAATTCGTTCGTCGGCCCCAGGCGCGGCCGCACGTGGTCTTTCTGAGCGATTACGACATGCTGCTTGCCGAGCGGTTGCTTCAGGGTGTGGATGTTTGGATCAACACGCCGCGCCGACCCTGGGAGGCCAGCGGAACCAGTGGAATGAAAGTGCTGGTCAACGGCGGGCTGAATCTCTCCGAACTCGACGGCTGGTGGGCCGAGGCCTACACACCCCAAGTCGGCTGGGCCCTTGGCGATGGCAAAGAACATGGAGACGATCCGACGGTCGATGATGCCGAGGCCGATGCGCTTTACGATTTACTGGAGCGGCAAGTGGTGCCGGAGTTTTACACCCGCGATCAGAACAACATTCCCTCCGCCTGGGTTGCGCGAATTCGAGAGAGCATGGCGCGGTTGACGCCCCAATTCTCGGCCAATCGCGCGGTGAGGCAATATACGCGGGACTATTATCTTCCCGGTGCCTCGGCGTATCGCGCGCGGGCCGCGCAAAATGGGGCGATGGCCAAATTGATCGTCGACTGGCAACAAAAGCTGGACAATAAATGGGGGACGTTGCGCTTTGGGGCGGTGAATATTGTGTCCACGACCCAGAAACACGGATTTGAGGTTGAAGTTTATCTTGGCGACTTGCAAGCAGACGACGTCCGAGTCGAACTCTACGCCAACGGCATCGACGGCGGCAGCGCGGTTAGAGAGGCGATGACGCGCATTCGTCCCCTTGTCGGCGCTTCGAACAGCTATGTCTATGGTGGGCAAGTGCCGGCCAACCGACCGGCGACAGACTATGCGCCTCGAATATTGCCGCGTCGTGGTGGCGTCAACATTCCATTGGAAGCGAATCAGATTCTTTGGCAGCGATAAGAGGGTTCGCACGGATGCCGGGCCACGCTGCCGATTATTTCTGGAACTGGAAGCGTGATACATTCTTCCGGGGCCAACTTGAATTTAGCGATCTCAAGCGCATTTAGGTTTGAATCGAGAGACAGATGATGCCCAACCGCCTTTTCCGCCGCTAGCCAGTCCTGATCGCTCGATCTGACCAGTCGGGCACGCTGTTCCCACAATTCGTATGCCCTTTTGGAGATTTCATAATACAAAAATTCTTCCCAGTTTGTCTTGCGAGATCCGCCGGTTCTCCCACACGAAGCTCAGCGTACTCGGCGAAGATATGCGTTGACAGAATCGGCCATGGTAACCAGCGCCGCACCGAGCATGATGCAGCATTTGACGACGAGCAAACCCACGCCCCACAATTAGAGAAAACCATGTTCCGTCCCACCGAGGGACGGCACCCAAGCGTCTGGCGTCGTCACCGGAAGCCACAGCTTCACGCAACCCACCACGATTAACAAAGAACTTTTCGTGTATCCTCAAGCGGGAACGGGCGCTCATAAAAAGGATTGATAAGCCCCGAGTGACTGATAGGAGATAGCCACTATTTTTTGGGGGCAGTTTTGGGGCGAAACGGTGTCCGGAAACAGTCCGGCGCCGGCACAGACCCAGTTGCACTCCAGGTCATAAAGCCAAGCGGGGGTGGGCGTTAACCGCTGTTTCTCGTATGATAATCGTATTTATGTCTTTGGTTCGGGACCAAGAGGTCGCAAGCTCAAATCTTGCCACCCCGATTTTTGCTACCGCAAAAATAGAGCAGTGGAGCAGTAGAAACAGGAGAGCAGTAGACAAGAAAGGGCTCCGAAAACGAGTTATTCCACTGCGGTCTCCTGCTCAACTGTTCTACTGCTCCCTCTTCGATTCCAGTATGGCTTTCATGTTCGAAAATCTTCAGACCTATCAAAAAGCCTTGGATTTCGCCGACAGGATGAGCCGTCTGGCCGCGTGAATTTGAATTCAAATCTCCACTGTTTTCAGGGCAGCGCGATCCAATTTCATGCCGGCTTCGTGGGCAATCTGATCAAATGCGTCGATTTCCGCGGCGGTGAAGATCAGGCCGCCATACTTTTGGCTCTGGGCGGCGGCGCGGGCTTCGGGTTCGCCGGGGAAGAGGGATTTTTCGTTGCCGTGGCCGCGAATGTCTTCGAGAACGACCTTGACGTTTTGTGATTGGGTGCGTTTCTGGGCGAAATCGTCGCCGCTGATCGCGTCAGGCCGGATGCACTGAAAGAAAAATGCCGGTGTGTGTTTTTCGTCTTTGGGGCCACTCGTCCATCGACTTCGAAGCGTTGGGGTTGATCCGCCGATGTACGCGCCGAGAAGTTCATCGATCAGGGAAAGACCGTATCCCTTGTGCTGGCCGAAAGGCATGAGGGCGACGATCTTGGCCGGGTCCGTCGTTTCATTACCGTCTTTGTCCACGCCACAGCCGGGCGGGAGCATTTTGCCTTCGCGCAGAAATTGTTGAACACGCCCCATCGCCACGACGCTGGTGGCCCAGTCGATGCAGATGGGAAATCCGATGGCATCCGTCGTGGGGAACGCCCATGAATGCGGGTTGGTGCCCAGCGTCGGAAATTTTCCGCCGAAGGGGACAACCTCAGCCAGCGCGGCGGTGCAGCAGGTGTAAGCGATGTAGCCTTTGTTAGCCGCGTCGATCACATATCCGCCGCCCCAGAGATAGTGGAACGCGTTGTCCACCGCGACGGCCCCAATACCGAATTCATCCGCTAGTCGCATCGATTCATTCATAGCCTCAACCGCGACCGCCTGGCCAAGTTTTTTGTTGGCGTTCCATTTTCCAACGGCTTTGAATTTGGTGGGAAGTTTTTCGATCTTCGCCCCCGGCACGCATCCGCCGGCTTTGGAGCCGAACAACTCGTCCAAATGCAGGGCCTTGATGGCGTTGTGGGTTTTGATCCCGTGGCGCGCGGTGAGGTTGGAAAATTTCGCCGCCGCGGCCGATTCATCCGCGTTGAATCCGCGCTTTCGGTAAGCCGCCGAGACCAGATCATCGTGAACCTGGCCGGGCATCACGTATTGAGTCGCCATATTCGGTCCTTCAAAATTTGTTGGCCTGAACGAAATCGCTGTCGCCGTTGAGAAAATTCACGAGATTGTAGGCCGCCCGCAATCCCTGCCGCTGGACGCTTTCATTGGTCCTGCTGCCGACGTGCGGCGTAAGGATGACATTATCCAGTTCCTGAAAAATGTGCGGCGTTTTCATCGGCTCAGGCTCCACGACATCCGCGCCATAGCCGCGCAATTTGCCCGATTTACACGCCGCCGCCACATCCTGCTCCTCGACGAGTCCGCCGCGCGCGGTGTTGATCAGGATCGCGCCGTCCTTCATCATCGCCAGGCGTTCCTTGTTGATGAAGCCGCGCATCTCCGGCGAGAGATTCAGATGCAAAGTCACCACATCCGATATTTTCAAAACTTCCTCGGCCGTGGCGATCCGGCGCACATCGTGTTTAGCGGCGAACGCTTCATCCCAATAAGTGTCGAATCCAACGCACGTCATGCCGAAGGCGTTGCCGCGTTTGATGACTTCCTTTCCGATTCGGCCAACGCCCAGCACGCCGAGCGTTTTGCCAAAAAGCTCGCATCCGGTTTGCCGGCTCCATTTCCCCGATTTCACCGCTTTGAGATGAAACCAAAATCCCTTGGCCACCGCGATCATCAGGCCGAAGGTGTGCTCGGCCACCGTCGTTTCGTTCACACCCGGCGTGAAAAGCACGGGAATGCGTTTGGCGGTGGCGTGCTTTACATCAATCGAATCCAGCCCGATGCCGTATTTGGCGATGACCTTCAATCGCGGCAGAGCCGCGTCGATCACTTTGGCGGTGATCTGGTCGTCACCATTGAGCAAGCCATCGAACCCGCTGCCGGAGCCGATGAGTTCGAGCACTTGCGCTTCGGTGAGCGGTCCGCGGGCGGTGACGATCTCAAACCCGGATTTTTTCAGCACATCATGATGCGCGCCGGGAGTGTCCTGAAAACTGGTGGTGGTGAGCAAAACTCGCACGAAATTCGTCTCCTCTTAAAAGCTGGACCGACCATGTTCGTCAGGACGAAAACTGTGTCAAGCCGCTTGCTGTACCGGCTTGCCGACTTCAGTCGGCATGGGCCAAATACTTCTTGGTTGCAAGAAGAATATTTATATCGATTGCGATTTCCGCGCCGACGAACATGCGTTGGCTCGCATATGGATATTCGTTGCCGCCGCGAATCCCGCCGGCTTGCCCGGCGACGGTCGAGCGATCCTTCTCTATGGGACGGAATGGAGCTCTCGCCTGCGGCGACGGATGCAGCGGAGTTTCGCGCTCAAGCGCGCCCCTCAACCGTCCTTCACGCCCCAAGTCCGACCTCCGCTTTTGGATTTCGCATTTGCCAGGGAGGTCGGGCAAGCGGGGCCGCATTGGACGGTTGAGGTCGCGCTTGGGCGAGAAACTCCTTCGCATCCGACCGCCATAGGCGGGATACTCTCACTCGCCCCATCGAAAATGCCCTTTCGAACGTCGCCGGGCCAGCCAACAGGTTTCGCGGCGGCAACCGTCTCACCCATTCGAGCCAGAGCACGCTCGTCGGCGCGGGAATCGTAACCGATGCAATTCGGCTTCCCAGCA
>Ga0302326_10017423_pt1 | contig 14992 bp, 11 predicted proteins | sample Palsa_T0_3_FD_202264 | JGI IMG/M metagenome (GOLD analysis project Ga0302326, IMG submission 202264) | Peat permafrost microbial communities from Stordalen Mire near Abisko, Sweden - Palsa_T0_3 | ecosystem: Environmental > Terrestrial > Soil > Palsa > Peat permafrost | place: Sweden: Abisko... | reverse complement strand
CCTTCAGGCTCAGTGCTCAATGGTTGAACGATGAATTCTCCCGCTTCGGCCCCTTTCTGCACCTGATGCTGCGCTACACGCAGGCCTTGATCACCCAGATGTCACAGACAGCGGTGTGCAATCGTCACCACTCTATTGATCAGCAATTGTGCCGCTGGCTCCTCCTGAGTCTCGATCGATTGAAAACTCAAGAGCTAATCATGACGCAGGAACTGATCGCCAACATGCTCGGTGTTCGCCGCGAGGGTGTCACTGAGGCCGCCGGGAGGCTGCAAACGGCGGCGCTGATTCACTATAAGCGCGGACGCATCACGGTGCTCGATCGGCCGGGTCTTGAGGCCCGGACCTGTGAGTGCTATCAGGTCGTTAAGACTGAATACGATCGCCTACTACCCTACATGCTGAAGAGCTGATCGGCCTGCGCCTCACGTATCGCGCCTCTAATGTCCCGCTGCAAGCTGATAAAGGTGTGGGCATACGCAAAGCAATTGACGCGACCGAGCGACGCCGCGATTCGCTAAATGCCCTAGCGCGGGTTGGATTGGCCTCGGAGGTAACAGAAGCACGCTGCTAAAGCAGATACCTGGCTCGGATGGACATCTCCCCTACGAACCGTAGACCAATCCGCGTTTCACTTGCCTGGCATCACACCGTCAAGTGATTTGTAGGCAGTTTCGCGCCGCACAGAACCGATGACGTGAAATTCTGGATTCTCAAGTTCCACTTTACGCGCCCAGTAGCCTGAACGCCGATGATGGTCATGGAGTCTGATTTCCTCCTGTCGATCGAGCGTTCGCGCTGGATTGTATCGCGGAGCGCCTCTGACGCCCTCGCGGGTCAGATTGATCGAGACCGTGCGCGCCGACCAGTTCATACCCTGAATCCATTGTGGCGAGACGAGCACCTGGTGACCCAGCCACCAATTACTGGTGTCCACGATGAGGTAGCGAATGGCCCAGGTTTCCTCGTCGAGTAGCAGGCCTTGCACATGACCAATGTCTCCATCGGTGGCTTCAATGTGATATTTCATCACCGCGTTGCCGCTGCGCAGATGAGGATCGTCATTCCGGTGCTGATCGACGTCGCGCGCTAGGCGCGCCCTCTCCGCGTCCACCGTATGGGGTTCGACACCAGCCCGCGCGTGGCCGAGGCCCATAAGCAATGTAGCCTGATAGGCGCTCGTACCCCACAGGTCGGAGTCACCCCAGTAGTAGGGGTAGTAACCGTAGTAGCCAAAATATTCCATTTCATACTGTCGCGAGACAGGCTTATCGGTGTCAATATTGGGGCTGTTCTTCACCTGCTCTTTGGAGATTGACACCGACAACGTGCTCTCGGCCCAATTTACCTGCCCAATGGCAATCGGCGAGATCAGCACCTTTCGATTCGACAACCAGCTTCCGGCGTCTACGACGAGATACCGGACAACCCGCGCTTCATCATCAAAGTAGAAGTCCTTTACGTGACCAATGGGTCCGTCTGTTGCATGGATGGTGAAGCCTTCCAGGCCGTTTGCGGTACGCAACATCTCTTTTCGCTCCTTCGTGACAATCAAGTGCTGGAGGTCCGCCGAGAGCACCGTTCTTTCTCCTGCAGGTGGCCCACGGACACAAAAACGAATCGCCGTCATAATCCAACGCTGCTCTGCGGTAAGCGATCGGTGCCAACAACCCAGCGATGGTTGGGCGACCCTTGCGATGCTCGAGCTGGCGGCGCGCCGACCGATAAGCGAGGCGTCGGCCGCTCAGGGCTTTGCAATCTCGGATTTCATGTGGACGTATTCTTCCTTGCTGATCTCACCTTTTGCGTATCGCGCCGCGAGAACATCGAGGGCGTCTTTACGTGGCATCTCACCGTATTTCTGGTGCGCCCGGTAGGTATAACCCCAGTTGCCGAGGCTTGAGAACATGAGAAATATAAAGCCGAACCAGAGAAACCATCCCCAACTGGAATGCCAATCGTTCCAAATGGGATGAATCATAACCAATACTCCTGCGTATGCATTTAGAAAGGGCGCGTGAGCCCGTGATGCGGCGCAATTTCTGCGGTCGGGCGAGTTGCGATAGTGAGCCACCCTTACGATGTGCTCTGTACGCTGTCAAACGCTTAGGCAAGCAGGCTGCGCCGCACAGAGCGAGCGATCCCACTTCGGTACTCACACGATATGGCGGGTTGCATGCTAGGCCAGAGCTCGGTTCTGTTCGCTCTCGTACAGACTGAATAGGCTCTGAGTCGGTACAAGTCAATTGATGCCATTTTCAGTTGCGGGCGTGCATTGCCATGCTCGCTGGAGCCTCGTTCTGATCTGCGCGTCCACGTCGCTGAGCGTACGCGCTCCAGGTGGCCCTATAACCCTTTAACGCTGCCGGGCGCGGCCCCGAATGCCGACACCCGAGGAGAAATGAGCTGTGACAAACGAAGCCCTAACCCCGGAACTGCTACGCAAGATGCATGCCTACTGGCGGGCCGCAAATTATTTGTCGGTGGGTCAAATATATCTCTACGACAATCCATTGCTAAGGCGGCCGCTGCGTCTGTCGGACATCAAGCCACTGGTGGTCGGGCACTGGGGGACTACGCCTGGGCAGAATTTCATTTATGTACATTTGAATCGGGTGATCAAGAAATACGACTTGGACATGTTCTACATCGCGGGGCCCGGTCACGGCGGTCCTGCCATTGTCGGAAACGTCTACCTCGAAGGTACGTGGAGCGAGGTGTATCCAGATGTGACCCAAGACGAAGCCGGGCTCAAGAAACTTTTCACACAATTTTCATTTCCCGGCGGCATCTCCAGTCATGTCGCACCGACGACGCCGGGTTCGATTCATGAAGGCGGCGAGCTTGGTTACTCCCTGAGCCATGCCTTCGGAGCGGCGTTCGACAATCCCGAACTGATCGTGGCGTGTGTCATCGGCGATGGGGAAGCGGAAACCGGCCCGCTGGCGACCGCATGGCAGTCCAACAAGCTGCTGAATCCCATCAGCGACGGCGCCGTGCTGCCGATCCTGCATCTGAACGGCTACAAAATCAGCAATCCGACGGTGCTGTCCCGCATCGAGCACGAGGAACTGGAGCAATTCATACGCGGCTGCGGCTGGATACCCTATTTTGTGGAGGGCGATGAGCCAGAGGCAATGCATCAATTGATGGCGGCGACGCTGGAAGCGGCCATTGAAGAGATTCGACGCATACAAACCAACGCGCGCGTTCAGCACGAGATCACTCGACCGCGATGGCCCATGATTGTGCTGCGATCACCCAAGGGCTGGACTGGACCGAAGGTCGTCGACGGCCTGCAAATCGAGGGCACATTCCGGGCCCACCAGGTACCGCTGCTGGTGGATCCTGAGCATCCCGAGCACGTGCAGCAGCTCGAGGAGTGGATGAAGAGCTACAAGGCTGAGGAGCTGTTTGATCAGGACGGGCGTCTGATATCCGAGTTGGCAGAACTCGCGCCCAAGGGCGCGCGGCGCATGGGTGCCAATCCGCATGCCAATGGCGGTCTGCTACTGCGCGACCTGCGTATGCCGGATTTTCATGATCACGCGGTGCACGTGCCGTCACCGGGCGGCGTAGATGCCCAGGATACGCTGGTGCTGGGTAGTTTCCTGCGTGATGTGGCAAAGCTGAATCAGGAGCAGCGCAATTTTCGCATCTTTGGCCCCGACGAGACGCTCTCGAACCTGCTGGGTGCGGTGTTCGAAGTCACCAACCGGCAGTGGGATGCCCGGCAAGTGAGTAACGATGAGTTCCTCGCGCCTACCGGCCGGGTGCTGGATTCGATGCTCAGCGAACACCAGTGCGAGGGCTGGTTGGAAGGATATCTGCTGACTGGACGTCACGGGTTATTCAACAGCTATGAGGCCTTCATTCGCATCATCGATTCGATGTTCAGCCAGCACGCGAAATGGCTCAAGGTCACACTGGAGTTGCCGTGGCGACGCAAGATCGCCTCACTGAACTATCTGCTCGCCTCTCACGTTTGGCAGCAGGATCACAACGGCTTCACGCACCAGGACCCTGGCTTCATAGACCATGTCATCAATAAGAAAGCTGACATCGTGCGCGTCTATCTGCCGCCTGATGCCAATTGCCTATTGTCAGTCTTCGATCACTGCTTGCGGAGTCGACACTATGTCAACGTGGTCGTGGCCGGAAAGCATGCGCTGCCGCAATGGCTGACTATGCAGGCCGCGGTCGTGCACTGCACGGAAGGCATTGGTATCTGGCAATGGGCCAGTAATGACCAAAATGCCGAACCCGATGTGGTCATGGCCTGCTGCGGTGATACACCTACGCTGGAGATTCTGGCGGCCGTGTCCATTCTTCGGCAACACCTGCCAGATCTCAGGATCCGCGTGGTCAACGTCGTCGACCTCATGAAGCTGCAATCAAGCAGCGAGCACCCCCATGGATTGAGCGATGCGGACTATGACGCACTCTTCACGCAGGACAAGCACATCATCTTTGGCTTTCACGGTTACCCGTGGCTGGTGCATCGACTGACCTACCGACGCAGCAACCACAACCTGCACGTACGTGGCTACAAGGAGGAGGGCACGATTACGACGGCCTTTGACATGCGGGTACAGAACGATCTGGACCGGTTTCATCTGGTGCAGGACGTCGTGGATCGCCTTCCGCATTTAGGAACCCGAGGGGCGTATCTGAAGCAACTCATGCGGGACAAGCTCATAGAGCACAAGCAGTACATCGACAAGCATGGTCAGGACCTACCGGAGATTCGGAACTGGAAATGGGGCGTTCAGAGCAAGACGGCGCGCATACCGCAACAGCTGAGGCCTGTGGCCTAAGGGTCTGGGATCTGTGTCATGAAGCCAAATGCCGCCAAGTCAAAAGTGTCTTCGCCGAAGCTCGATCCGAAGGATGATCTGAACACACTGTCGATGCCGGAGGTGCTTAAGCGGCTGACAACAACGATAGACGGCCTGACCCAGGCGGAGGCGGCCAAACGATTGTTGCAATACGGTCCTAATGAGATTACCGGGAAGAAGACCAATCCGCTATTGAAATTCCTCTCCTATTTCTGGGGACCGATACCGTGGATGATCGAGGCGGCGGTGGTTCTGTCGGGCGTGGTCCGGCACTGGCCCGATTTCGGCATCATTTTCCTATTGCTCTTGGCCAACGCCATGGTCGGCTTCTGGGAGGAGCACCAGGCGGACAATGCGATTGAGGCGCTAAAGGCTAGACTGGCCATCAACGCACGCGTCAAGCGGGACGGCAAGTGGCTCGCTCCAGCGGCGCGGGAATTGGTTCCAGGAGATGTCATTCGCCTGCGTCTGGGGGATATCGTGCCGGCGGATGCGCGTCTGCTGGAGGGCGACCCGGTGCAGGTCGATGAGTCAGCGCTGACGGGGGAATCCCTCCCCGCCACGCGCTCGCCTGGCGAGGCGGTGTTCTCCGGTTCCATTATGCGCCGGGGCGAAATCGGCGCGCTGGTTTACGCCACCGGGGAGCACACCTACTTCGGCAAGACCGCGCAGCTGGTGCAGGAGGCCCATACCGTCAGCCACTTTCAAAAGGCGGTTCTGAAGATTGGCAACTACCTGATTATCCTTGCAGTAGTCCTGGTAGCGGCAATCATTGCCTTTGCAATTTACCGCGGCGATCCGATCCTGACCACACTGCAGTTCGCCCTGGTGCTGACCGTGGCTGCCATCCCGGTGGCGATGCCCACCGTGCTCTCGGTGACGATGGCGGTCGGGGCGCGTCTGCTTGCCAAGAGGCAGGCCATTGTCAGTCGATTGGTGGCAATCGAAGAGCTGGCCGGTGTCGATATTCTGTGCGCCGACAAGACCGGCACGCTTACTCAGAACAAGCTTACGCTCGGCGATCCGTTCGAAGTCAACCAGGCCTCGGCCGAACAGATCGTGCTCGCGGCAGCATTGGCCTCGCGCGCTGAAGATAAGGACACCATTGATCTGGCGGTTCTCGGAGGGGTCAAGGACCAGAACTCGCTCAAGGGCTATCAGCTACTCCACTACCAGCCCTTCGATCCGGTCCACAAGCGCACTGAAGCCACACTCAAAGGTGCGGACGGCAAGGAATTCAAAGTCAGCAAGGGCGCGCCGCAGGTGATTCTTGCCCTGGCGGCCAACGCTGGCGCAATAAAGCCGGCCGTAGAGAAGGCAATCAACGATTTTGCCGCACGAGGATTCCGTTCACTCGGCGTGGCACGAGCCGGTGCCGACGGTCAGTGGCAATTCCTCGGCGTACTGCCACTCTTTGATCCGCCGCGTGACGATGCCAAGTCCACGGTTAGCACGGCGTTGAAGATGGGCGTCAAGATCAAGATGGTGACGGGCGATCAATTGGCAATTGCCCAGGAAATGGCCAAGAAACTAGGAATGGGCAGCCAGATTCTCGATGCCAGCACCCTGGGTGACCTTAGTGGGAAAGTTCCCAGCGCGGTGATTGACTCCATCGAAGAAGCCGACGGCTTTGCGCAGGTTTTTCCTGAACACAAGTATCACATTGTGGAAGACCTGCAGCAGCGCGGCCACATTGTCGGAATGACCGGCGACGGGGTCAACGATGCGCCCGCATTAAAGAAAGCCGACTGCGGCATCGCCGTCTCGGGCGCTACCGATGCGGCACGCGCGGCGGCGGCCATTGTACTTATTGCTCCTGGGCTGTCTGTCATCATCGATGCGATCAAGGAGAGTCGCAAGATTTTCCAGCGCATGAACAGCTATGCGATCTACCGAATTGCTGAGACGCTTCGAGTTCTGTTCGTCATGACGCTGGCGATACTCGTTTTCAATTTCTACCCGTTGACGGCGGTCATGATCGTGATGCTGGCGTTGCTCAACGACGGGGCAATCCTGTCCATTGCCTATGACAACGTTCGATACAGGAGTCAGCCTGAAGCGTGGAATATGCGCACCGTGCTGAGCATCTCCACGGTACTAGGATTGATCGGAGTCGTCGCCGCCTTTGGGTTGTTCTACCTGGCAGAGAAGGTGTTTCATCTCGATCGCGCCCATGTTCAGACGATGATGTACCTAAAGCTATCAGTGGCAGGGCATCTGACAATATTTCTGACCCGTACACGAGGTCCCTTTTGGTCAATACGCCCAGCAAGAGTCTTGTGGATGGCGGTTCTGGGCACGCAGACCGTTGCTACTCTGTTTGCGGTCTATGGCTTTCTCATGACGCCGCTGGGCTGGAAATGGGCAATGTTCGTGTGGGGCTATGCGTTAGCCTGGTTCCTTGTAAATGATCGCGTGAAGCTGCTCGCCTATTTGATCATCGATCGGCGAAGTGCTTTGTCGAAGGCAAATACGGTTGCGGTGCCAAAATCTGCTGCCGCAGGCAGCGCGCAGCCAATCACAAAGCCCGAAGCGCAAGCAGGCTCAAAGGGTGATGTCGGCGCCGTGACGGCAGCCGAATTGAAATCTCGCATCGCAAAGCGAGCCTATGCATTCTATGAAGAGGGAGGCCGTAAGGACGGCGCAGCGCTGGAGAACTGGGAAAAGGCAAAAATTGAAATCCGAAATGAATGTTCTCCAGAAGGACGGAAATGAAGATTAAGTCCGATGATTTCTGCGTGCCGGAGGGCGCTGAGGTTCATCTCAAGAAGTGGCCGACGCGCGCTGAGCCGATATGCAGGTCCAAGGAGGAGTACGAGGCTGTGTTGGCCGATCATGTTGCGCGGCTGAGCGCGATGCAACAGCTTCACTACGCGACCAATCGCCACGCCATTCTTCTGATTTTCCAGGCGATGGACGCTGCGGGTAAAGATGGTGCCATCAGGCACGTGATGTCCGGCGTCAATCCTCAGGGTTGCCAGGTGTTCAGTTTCAAACATCCCAGCGCAACCGAATTGCAGCATGATTTTCTCTGGCGCACCACCTGCGACCTGCCCGAACGCGGCCGGATTGGCATCTTCAATCGCTCCTACTATGAGGAGGTGCTGATCGCTCGCGTGCATCCAGAGATCCTTCGCGGCGAAGGACTCCTGGATAAACCGCGGCACGACAAAAAGCTGTGGCACGAGCGATATCGCTCGATCTCAAATCTTGAGAAGCATCTTTACGTGAACGGTACCCGTATCATCAAGTTCTTTCTCCATCTGTCCAAGGAGGAACAGCGCAAACGCTTTCTGGCGCGTATTGATGACCCCGAGAAAAACTGGAAAATCAGCGCAGCGGATATTGAAGAAAGAAAGTACTGGAAACAGTATACGAAGGTATACGAGGATTGCCTCAGTGCCACCAGCACTCGTGAGGCGCCCTGGTATGTCGTTCCTGCGGACGACAAGGAGAGCGCCCGGTTGATCGTATCGAAAATCGTGCTCGATGGATTTGAGAAGCTGAATATGGCCTATCCGAATACAAGTGCGAAGCGCCAACGTGATTTGCAACTGATCCGCAGGCGCCTTAGCCGATAGCAGGTGGCAACCCCCTACGCGGTGCCTGCCAGAGTCGTCGGCAGAGCTTCCCTAGCAAGAACGCCGCCCACGCGGGGCGGGGTCTCACTTCGCATTGATTTCATGCGGGGGGCGGAGGGGTAGTCGCGATAAGCCCACATTCTCGGAATGAATGTCGCGTGGTGGCCGTACAAAAAAATGAAGCCCCTTTCGCGGTGAACCCTGCGTCGCCGAAGTTTCGCGACGTGACTGATGCGAGGCGCAGGAGTCAGGTCAGTGCTCATCCGTTAGAAAAGGAGTGTTTAGTTAGGTATCGCGGCTCCTAGATGAGGCTATTGCGCGCGATTTAACACAAGAGCTATTGGCACTACAGCGGATCTTCGGGGTAGGTCGGTGGGGCGGGCGCCGGTTGGAAGGTATCGAGGGGTTGGGTGAACGGCGAGGTGTACGGTTCCGGAGCCGGACTGGGAATGAATGTAGAGCTAATATTCGGCCACGGGTCTGAGATGACCGAAGGGGTGTCTGGACGCACCGGTATTGGGGCGGGCGACGGGGTGGTCCCGAAGTCCGGACCGTCGCCCCACACGCGCCCGCCTGGGGTGAAGGTATCGGGTGCTGTCGGTAAAGGCGGTGGGTCCGGATCAAACACTGGCGGCCCGCGCTGGGTGTCGTCGGTGAGCGGGTCCGTTGATCCGCTTATCGGCGGGAGCGGGTTCGTATTTAATCCGCCCGGCAATGTGGGCACGGCAGGCCCCCAGGTCGGCGCGCCCATAACTTTTGGCGTCGCGTAATTCAAAGCTGGTGGCCGCGACGGGATGTCGAGCAGCTGATTAACCGGCGACTGCGGTGCCGCTGGCGGCGGGGGCCGCGGAATGAGCGGCGGAAGTGGAGCGGGGCCAATGGGTGGCGTCGTTTTTATCGGGTTACTTGGTGATTGGCTGGGTAGCACGTTTGGCATGGGGCCTTGCGGCGCCTCTGTGGGCGCTTGATGTGTCGCCGGCGCGCCGGTGGCCGAATCCATCTTGTCGAACAGCTGCCCCAGGAGGTGTATGAGCGCAGGTGCCTCGTCAGGGGCAACCTCCGTCGCCACTTGCTCATTGCTGACTGGATGCAGAAAGACGCCCGCTGCCCGTTTGATGGCGAAGCCCTCGCGCAATAGGGTTTCGAGGCGCACATCGCCCACCTTGCGCCCGATCTGATCGGTTAGCGGCTTGAGGTTCTGGACTCTCGATTGCGCCGACCAGTAGTTGAATGGCTGCGCGTAAGTGCGTGCCCAAGGCCAGTCTGAGGGTTCCTGCAGCAAAATAAGGCCAGAGACGAGATGCCGATAGAAAGCCTGTGCGGCCTTGTCTTCGTCCCCGTTAGCCGGTGGAAGCGGAATGGCCGCTCGGTGTTCGATGCCTTCGCTTCCATCGGTGAACGGGATGTCCTTAATTGAAGCCTCGCGCGCTCCTGGCGCGCCGAAATCGAGTGTGAACTTACTCTTCCTTGAACCATTCACTGCGTTCGCCACCAGGCGCTGCCTGTTTGCCTTTGTGACATCGTCGGCGGAGAGCGGGTAGTTCTTGAGCTGACTGTCGTGCGCGATGACGGTGGCGAAGATGCGCCTGATGCGCTGTGCCTCCGGACTGTCTGGCCCGTCGAGCAATGCTTCAAGCTCTGGATCGAGACCCGATTTCTTTCCGGTCGTGGTGGCAGGCGGTTTTGATGCGGGTCGCGTGCCCGGCGGGGTCACGGCTGTTCTTTGCGCATTCGGAAAGGCGGCGGGCTTTGCCACAAACGCCTGCACGCCGCCACCAACTGCGTGGTCGTCATAAGACGCCGGATCGAGTTTAGCCTTCTTCAGCGCAGCTTCGGCGTCTGTGCGGCTGGTCATCAACTTGGCCTTGAACCTCTTCGCCTCAAGGCTCTGGAGCGCTTCTAGCACCTGACCGGCGAGCGCCGGGACAGTAGGGTCGGCTTTGCCGGCTTTCGCTATGGCGCGTTTGACGGCAGCGGGATCTCGAACCCAGGCGGCCCTTACGCAAGCAAAGTACTCGTCCGGGTCGCGCTGTGGCGCTGAGCTTCCCTGATCCGAGCCCTTCCAAAATGCTGTATCGGCCCAAGCCAGTCCCGCCGCGATCATGAGGGTCCTAGAATTCCCGCTGCGGTCCTTGAAGCGCACTTCGACGGGTGCCGTGTTTTCCATGCGCGCGAATGCCGAGGCGAAAAAAAGCGCCGCGTCCTTGGGGGCATCCTTGGACTTACGCAGGAACTCAAAGATGCCGTGTCCAATCTCGTGGTAAATCTGTCCCTGAAGCTGATCGACATCGAGCGTAATGATGTGCTTATCTCCCAGGCTCCAGTACTGATCATCGCTGGCTTGCGTGATAAGTACCTGGTGGACCTGAAAGGGTGAGTGCTCGTCGATCCAGGTGTTTCCCTCGGCTACCGCTTTTGCGATGGACGCCACCTGCTCGTCGGTTACGATGTGGCCGGCGTCCTCGAGGACATGCAGCGAGATTCCTTGCTGCTGATAAATACGCACCGTCCAGAACTGGTGCGCCCACTGTGTCTGCGCGGGCGGCGCCTTGTCGGTCACGACTTCGGCCGTTCGGTGGCCGCCCAGACATGAATCAGATCGCCCAGTGCGCCGACGCTCAGATCCATCGCATCAGCTGCGCCCACCAGATCGTCGCGCGTGATCTTGTGTGCGCGGCAGAAGGCTTCGATGGCGCTGTGCTGGGCGAGGATGGGCAGGTTGCAGACGCTTTGCAGCCACGCGGTGAACGCCGCGCGCTGCTCGGTGCGGCTCAGGCTTTCCAGCGCGAAGCGATGCGTAAGGTACGCGAGTGCGTCCTCGCCGACCGCCCGCAGCGCCTTCTGTATTTTGCCGTCGAACTCACGCGTCAGCGCACCGGCCGCCTCGCCGACGGCCACGATGGCCTTTTCGGCTTCCTTCGGTGTGATTTTGACACTCGCCAACACCGTTCGCATGCGCGCGTCAGTCGCTGCGCGCCTGTCATCCGCCCAGGCTTCGGGCGCGAGCAGCCCAAGGAAGGCCAGCCGGGCCGTCAGTTCGCGCACCTGCCTGCTGGGCTGTGACAATGTCGCCTCCAGAAGGCAGTGGACCAATTCCTGCCATCGCCCTACCTCATGCGACCAGCGGTGTCCGGCGAGAACTCGCGCCGCGTGCGGCAGCGTAAGAAGAGTCTGGATGGCATATCGGGCTTCATCCATATTATGCGACTCCCGCAAACTGCCGACGCAGATCCAACATCTCCTCGGGTGAGTGCGCCTTGTTCAGCAGACCACGGGCTTTGAGCCAAGCCTGGAATGCCTTCTCGTCAATCGGAGGCAGGGGCTGCTGTTCTGCTTGCTCCGGGACAACCGGCTGACTTGGCGTTTGGGCAATCGGGGCGGCAGGGGCGGGCGCTTGCGGCTGCGCCCCAGAGGGCTGCCGACCCGCAAACACGATCGCCGCTGCTGCGATCAGAAGTTCGACGAAAAGGAATCCCTTGTCGGACAAGTGAGGCACCAACGCGTGCCCAACAAAAAAGAATGCCGCGGTTGCGGCCAGCATGATCGCGCCGGCACGTAAGACTTGGCGCTTGAATACTGCACTCAGGATCAGGACGACGGCAAACGCCGCCACGACCCAGGGTAATCCTCCCATACGTCGTCCTCCGGAACTGTTTGGGGCCGGCCGTACCGCCCGCATCTTGCGTCGAATTCTGCCCCAACGCTGGGATGATGTCGCGCGTTAGCATTGAGACCAGCGATTCAGATGGCATGGGCTCGTAGAAACCCTGGCGATTGCGACACGCCGCTCCAGTCTGAGATCCATGGAGACGCGCCTGTTGGTCCGGCTGAACAGATAATGATGCGATGCAGCGTAGGTGGCTAACTACTGAGACCTTGATAAATTAGGTCCGAATGTCTACGACCCACGATAAGTAACACTTACCCCTAGGAAGCTCTTATAAGGCATTGATTATAAAGGGATGATCGAAAAGGGCGCTTCTCCCGCGCCCCGGCCCGGGCTTGATTAGTCAACCGTAGTTAGCTAACCTCAGCTCCGTGACTGAATCGATAGTAAATATACATGATGCCAAGACAAGCCTGTCTAAGCTCGTGGCTCGTGCCGAGCGGGGCGAGCGCATCACGATTGCGCGTGCAGGCAAGCCGGTGGCGCAGCTGGGTCCGCCGCCTAGGGCCAAGCAACACAAATTGTCTCCAGATGATCCACTCCTCAATCTCGAGGACTTTGCGGTAGAAGGACCTGGCGGCAGTCTTCCGAACAGCGAGATTGATCGGCTGCTGTATGGCGAGCCGTGAAGTCTTCGTCGACACTTCAGTTCTCTACGCGCTAATTGATAAGCGCGATTCCGTCCACCGCGCAGCCCGCGAAGTGGTCGCCAGCCTCGTGCAGGCCGGACGTCGATTAGTGGTCAGCGACTACGTTGTTGCAGAGTCCGTCAACCTTGCCAACGCTCGCGGCGGCTCTACAGTTGCTCGCCGCGTGCTTGACTTGATCGAGCAGAGCGCGGGTGTGCGTATGGAATGGATCGGCACTGATCGTTTCGAACTTACAAAGACGTTCTTTAGAAAACACGCTGATCATGGCTACTCTTTCACGGACTGCACGAGTTTTGTCCTGATGCGGCAACTCCGACTTGCCGAGGCACTTACCACGGATAAGCATTTTGTAGAAGCGGGCTTTAGGAGTTTGCTGCCAGCCTAAGTGTTCGCTCGTCTACGACTCAGTACGCTCGTACCTCCCTGACGGCCATGAACGCGATAGGCGTATCACGGCGTGGCTTTGTTGAGGTATTGCATTGTCTGGAAGAGGAACGCTAAAAGGGGCACGCGCCTTGCGTCGGAGTGTATGCAAGCGCGGCGCCCGCCTCTCGATTTGCATTGCTTTCATTCCGGGTTCGCGGGGATATCCCCGATAAGCCAACATAGTCAATGCTGGAAGTCTGGCTTAGCGCGCGTCAATGATCGTCTGTGCCGACAGGAACCGTTTCTATTGCTGGGGTAGCCAATACCAAGGCAGCATGATTCGGCGCTCCCCGATTGTCGGAAACCAACGACGAAATCCTGCAAGTAGATCGCCGTTTAGGACTGCGCATCGCACCTGGAGCAGGAGATGCGCTCCCCGCTTAGTCCAGCACATTTGCTGCGACTTACACATTCGACGACCGATCAATCGATTGACTGTCCCCTCGACCGCGCTGGATGAGATTCGTTTGCCAGCGTTTCTCCACTCTCTGTAGCTGATAATTCCCGACGCATTCTTCTGTAAGTAAGCTTCAAGGTCGAACAGATGAGCGAGCGCCATGCGCGCCGAGGGTTCGGATTCCGGGACTTCCTCGCGAATTCGATCAAGCAGCCACACTAGACTGCTGAACGATCTCTTGAATTTGGATCGTCGGCCACTCCATAGGGATTCGCGCAGATAGTTGAATCGATCGTAGAGCTCAAAAATGGAACCATCCGGTGAAAAGCGGTAGGGCAAGATTTTACCGATGCACTGATCGACGTGGCGGACTTTCATGGCCACGTGAAAATAATCCAGCACACAGCGAGTCGGAATGGGCAGAAGCTTCTTGAGGCGCAAGAGCGACTCCGCGCCATCCGTTATGAGCGTAGTCGGTTGGGTGGGCGAAATCCCCATCCGTTCGACGAATCTGGACAAGCGGTGACGCAGGGCGGATGGTGCCTTGAGAACGCTCGCGAACACCTTGATTTTGCCTTCCTTTTCGCAGGCGCCGGTGAGAATCTCGAAGTTTCGCTGCTTACCTTTCCGCGTTCGCCTTGCATATCCCCCATCAAAAGCCAACGTCAATATCGGCGGCGGATCGCCGAGGCGCAAGGGCAACTCCGGCTCATGAGCGATTGTCGTTTCACGATCTAGGCGGCTGCCAGCTTCAAGGACCGCTTTTCTTATGCCCAGATAGCTGAAGCTCAGATCGACGCCAAGTAATTCATGCAATACCGAAGCGGCCTGTCGATAGCTGTGGTTACTCCCCAGCCTTGCCGCCTGATAGCGCAGTTCGTGGCTCGTCCCCGCCAGCCATCCCTTTAGCGGGGAAATGGCACGTGATGCCGTGCCCTCACATGGGCAAGATACAAGACGAGGGCTTTGCAGGAGGACCCTACCGAAGAGCGTATGAACACTTCGCCTGGCCCAGTCTTTGATGTTTAACCGTGCGCCGCATCGTTTGCATTGTCGGGCGCCTTCCGCGATCTCGGCCGCCTGTGCCGCAACAAATTCCCACTGAAGTGCGCTTAACAGGGTCTTGGCCTCCGCAAGACTCATGCCGATGTCACCGGGAGCCGCCAAATCACTGCACCCCCCGACGACCAAAACTCGGTGCGTGCCGGTCTTGGCTCCGGCGTCTGCAAACTCGACCGTCACCAGCATGCGCATAGATCACCTGCAATGTCTCAGGACCGCTGGAATCTACGCTACTATTGTTACCGGCCCCACCATTTGAAACGGTTCCAAGCCCAAGCGATCGAGGAGGTGAGAGTGATGGCATTGACGCGTGATTTCAAGGCAACGGTTGTGGCTCAGGTTGAGAGCGACCCCGCGTTTGCTAAGGCATT
>Ga0302326_10017421_pt1 | contig 14994 bp, 8 predicted proteins | sample Palsa_T0_3_FD_202264 | JGI IMG/M metagenome (GOLD analysis project Ga0302326, IMG submission 202264) | Peat permafrost microbial communities from Stordalen Mire near Abisko, Sweden - Palsa_T0_3 | ecosystem: Environmental > Terrestrial > Soil > Palsa > Peat permafrost | place: Sweden: Abisko... | reverse complement strand
AAAACCGCGGCAATATCCGGTCGCTTATTTTTCACGGCATCGAAACCATGGCCGCCGGCGGAGTCTGGGAGGAAACCCCACAGCTCGCGCCCAAGCTGACCCAAACGATCACGATCGACCCTGCGAAAAACGACGGCGACCGCGCCGAGGTCGCCGTGAAGGGCGTTACCGGCGGCACCGTCATGCTGACGCCGACCGCGCCCGGCGGTGGAACCTATTGCGATATCGAAATCCGCTGCGCCCTGGGCCGGGGCGATAGCGGCGTTTACACCTATGCGATTTTCTCCCATCCCGCCGCCTACGGCGCGATGGGCGTCGGCGAGAGCCGCTTCATCGCGATCCTGAGCAAGACCTTCGACTGGATTTCGGTGGACGCCGATCGAAACATGCTCGAATGCGCGCCGACGGATTGGGGCACGGGCGTCGTGGTCCACGCCAAGGAGCAACGGATCATGAGCCAGGGCGTCTATAAGAATTCCGTCGAACACAAGTACAGCTACAACGCCATCCAGTACAAATTGCCCGCTTATGGCTGGTCGAGCACCAAGCAGCACATTGGCGTCTGGTTCATCAATCCAACCATCGAATACCTCAGCGGTGGTGCATCGAAACAGGAACTGGTCTGCCACTACCACGATGATGACAATCCCGATCCGATCATCCTGGATTACTGGCGCGGAACTCATTACGGCGGCGGCGCAAGCTGCAATATGGAAGCGGGTGAAGAATGGAGCAAAGTCATCGGGCCGATCTTTGTCTATTGCAACGCGCTGAGCAACTTTGAAACCGCGTCGCAAGCCGATTTGGACACCCTGGCAAAAACCGCCGGCAATCCCACTTTGCCCGCGGCCTGGAAGGAGAACGCGACAGCTCTGTGGCAGGACGCGCTGGGGCAGGCGAAAAAGGAGAAAGCTCAATGGCCGTACGAATGGGTCAACGGCGTGGACTATCCGCACAAAGAGGAGCGCGGGACGGTGGTGGGGCAGATCGTGCTCAATGATCCGCAGGCGGGTACCACCAAGCTGCCGCATCTGACGGTGGGACTCGCGCATCCGGATTATTCTCGCGGAAGCGGCGGGCGAGGAGCCGGAGGAGGCGGATTTGGTGGAGGTCGCGGGGGCTTGGGTCGCGGTGCTACAAGCCAACCCGCCGGGACACCGGCTCGAGGTGGATTTGCCAGCGGGGCTGCGACGCCGTCTGCCGGCGGACGAGGCGGATTTGGATTCGGCGGTAATTCATTGGTGAACTGGACCCACGATGCCAAGTTCTACCAGTTCTGGAATGACGGAACCGAAGACGGCAAATTCACTATCGCTAACGTTCGCCCCGGCGCCTACACGCTCCACGCGTTTGCCGATGGCGTGCTGGGTGAATTGGCGCAGGCCAATATCACCGTCGAAGCCGGTAAAACGCTCGATCTGGGCCAGATCGAATGGAAACCCGTGCGCTACGGCAAGCAGATTTGGGAGATCGGCTACCCCGACCGCACCGGTGGCAAATTCTTCAAGGGGGATGGCGAAAATTACTGGCTCTGGGGCTGGTGCCTGCGCTATCCACTGCTATTCTCCAATGACATCACCTACACGATCGGCAAGAGCGATTACCACAAAGACTGGTTCTTCGAGCAAGTGCCGCATGGAGAATCAATGGCTTGGCTGAATCCCGAGGCCAAAGATCCCGCCAACCAGCGCTTCGGCTGGGTGAAGGCCGAGTCTCTCACGCAATATCCGCAAACCGACACGCACGGCCCCTGGAACATTTACGGCCACGGCCGGGCGACCACCTGGACCATCAAATTCAATATGGACAACGCGCCCAAGGGGCAGGCCGCACTGCGCGTGGCGCTGGCGGGCGCCGACGGCAATGGCGGTCTCGAAGTGGCGGTCAACGGCCACGCCGTCGGCACCATTCGACCGATCGCCACCAATGCCCTCCGTTACAACACCGACAAGAGCGTTTGGTATGAGTACACCCAGACCTTCGACGCCGGTCTGTTGAAGCAAGGCGAAAACCAAATGCAGCTCACCGTCCCTGCCGGCGAACTCACCAGCGGCGTGGTTTACGATTATCTGCGGCTGGAGATCAATGAGGATTACAAACCCGGCAGCGCATCGGGCTCGCCATCCAATTAGCACGCAGGCACCATTGCAATCCTCCGCTCCCCTGACTATTGTCTCACCAATCCTTCCCCGATGTTCGGCGGAGGATTTGTCCCAAAAATGACCGGCTTTGCGGCTTGCCGCGTGTCGACCGCGGATCGGCTGGGAGCTTTGGTGGCGGGGACTTGCTCCCCGGGAGTGTAAATGTCGATTACCGCAGAAGCTAAGACACAGGTTGTTTCTGATTTCAAAACGCACGAGAAGGACACCGGCTCGCCGGAAGTGCAGATTGCTCTGCTCACCCGGCGGATCACCGAGCTGACCGAGCATCTCAAGACGCACAAGAAGGATCATTCCTCGCGGCGCGGACTCTTGAAGATGGTCGGCAGGCGAAACGATCTCCTGAAATATCTCACGCGGGTGGATCGGACAAGATACCAGCAGATCATTGGTCGGCTGGGACTGCGAAAATAAAATCACTGGAGCAGGGCACGGTTTTCCGTGCCCTGCTTTGTTTTACAAGGTTCTTACGCTCCCGACCCGGCCGGCCCCTGGGAGGAGCAAGTGGATCGAGGATCGAAGATCGATTGACGTTTTCAATGCCCGGGGTGCTTGCACCCTGGGCTTTAAACGCCACCTGATCCTCGACCTTCGGTCTTCAAAACATCACGAGGCCACGAGGAAGATCATCCCATGCAAGCGATTCGAGTAGAACGCCAAATCGGCGGCCGCACCCTTTCTATTGAAACCGGAACTTATGCAAAGCTCGCCGATGGCGCGGTCACCGTGCAGTATGGCGAGACAGTTGTTTTCGCCGCCGTCGTCCGGGCCAAGCCACGCGAAGGGATCGATTTCTTCCCGCTGCAGGTGGATTACCGAGAGCGCCGCGCGGCGGCCGGCAAGTTCCCCGGCGGGTTCATGAAGCGCGAAGGCCGGCCCACGACCAAGGAAATTCTCACCGCACGGTTAATCGATCGCCCGTTGCGTCCGCTCTTCCCCAAGGGGTTCATGGACGAAGTGCAGGTGCATTTGAATGTGCTGGCGTTCGATGGGCAGAATGATCCGGACATCTTCGCCGGTGTTGCCGCCAGCAGCGCGATCGCCATCAGCGATATTCCCTTCATCACGCCGATCGCCCATGTGCGCGTGGGGAGGATCGAAGGCAAGTTTGTCTTAAACCCAACGGTCGAGCAGTTGGAATACAGCGATTTCGACCTGGTCGTCGCGGGGACAAAGCATTTCGTGAACATGATCGAAGTCGGCGGACGCGAGGTGTTGGAAGATGATGTCGCCGATGCGATCGAATTTGGGCACAACGCCGTCGTGGAAATCTGCGGGATGATTGAGGAGCTGCAGAAGAAGGTGCCGGTCGAAAAGAAGGGCGATGTGAAGCTGCCCGAACCGGGCTTCGTCGATGCCATCCGCGCCCGGGTCACCGACAAGATTCGTGAAGTGAAAGGCAAGCCCGGCAAGGCGGATCGCTCCGACGCGGTCGCGCAGATTCTCACCGATCTCATCGCCGAGATGGCTCCGCCGATCACGGATCAGAATGCCAGCTATCTGTCGATCGTCTCGCAGAAGGAACAAGCCAAGAAGATCCGCAATGTCTTCACCGAAGTGGAAGAGCATGTGACGCGCGAGGCGATTCTCGCGGGCGTTCGGCCCGATGGCCGGGATTTTAAGACGATCCGGCCGGTCAGTTGCGAAGTGGGCGTGTTGCCGCGCGTGCATGGCTCGGCGGTCTTCACCCGTGGCGAGACGCAGGCGATGTGCACCATCACCCTGGGCACCAGTTCGGATGAGCAGATGGTTGATGGGCTCACCGAAGAGTACAGCCAGAAATTCATGCTCCATTACAACTTCCCCAGCTACAGCGTAGGTGAAGTCAGGCCTATCCGTGGACCTGGCCGCCGAGAAATCGGGCACGGCGCGCTGGCCGAGCGCAGTCTAGTTGCCGTGCTACCCGCAGTCGATCAATTCCCCTATACCGTCAAGGTGATCAGCGACATTCTCGAATCCAACGGATCGAGTTCGATGGCTTCCAGTTGCGGCGGATGTCTGGCGCTGATGGATGCCGGAGTTCCCATCACCAAGATGGTCGCGGGCATCTCGATCGGGCTGGTGCAGGAGGGTAATAAGGTTGCCCTGCTAACCGACATCATGGGCGAGGAAGATCACTTTGGCGATATGGATTTCAAGGTGTGCGGAACGCGGGACGGCATCACGGCGATCCAACTCGATATCAAGACCGAAGGGATCGATCACAAAATCATTCGCGACACATTGCACAGGGCCAAGGAAGCGCGCCTGGTGATTCTGGACAAGATGGCCCAGACACTGCCGGCCCCGCGGAAAGAAATCAGCAAATTCGCTCCGCGGCTGCTCACGATCAAGATCGATCCGGAAAAGATCGGCAAAATCATCGGACCGGGCGGGAAGAACATCAAAGCCCTGCAAGCCGATACCGGCGCTCAGATCGATATCGAGGACGATGGCACGGTTTACATCTCTGCGGTAGACGGCGCCGCCGCCGAGAAGTGCCGCGACATCATCGAAGCGATGACCGCCGAGGTGAAGGTCGGCAAGATCTACACCGGCCGGGTCGTCAGCATCAAGGATTTCGGCGCGTTTGTGGAGATCGCTCCGGAGACCGATGGGCTGTGCCACGTTTCCGAGTTGAGCGATCGCTACGTCGAGAGCGTGTTCGATGTCATTAACATCGGCGATGAAGTGAAGGTAAAGGTGCTCTTAATTGATGATCAGGGCCGGATCAAGCTGAGCCGAAAGGCGGCGATGCAGGAATTGGGCGAGAGCGATCCCGAGCCGGTGAACAGCGGTGGACCCAGAGAAGGCGGTCATGGTGGCGGACACGGTGGGGGCCATGGCGGTGGACGGGGTGGGGACCGCGGCGGGGATCGGGGGCCACGCCGGGATGACCGCGGTGGACGCGGGGGTGGAGATCGCGGTCCGCGCGGGCCTCGCTGAAGAAGTTCCGATACAGTCGATAACGATGTGGGCGGTCGAAAGACCGCCCATTGTTTGCGCCGGCGGCGACGTTTTTTTTGTGTCCGCCTCCGCTGATCGAGGATAGATTCGGAAAGCTTTGACGGAAAGATGCTTCATGCCGTGTTTTTACGCGAATTATCGGACGCGCGGCACGAAAATTCGGGGTTTCTCCTAATTATTACTTGAGTTGGCCCCGAGCGTTGGCCACAATTCTTGCAGTCGAAACGCTGACGATCCGAAAGATATTGCTATGTCGAGCGCCGTTTCACGCGACATCTCCAAGTCCGCGCCGGACTCGCCGACCACCACAACGCGTAAGCCGCGCGTCGTCTTCCTCGATGTGATTCGCGGACTGGCGGCGCTGTGCGTCCTTCTTCAGCATACCACCGAAGAGTCGACATCGTTTTCGCCAATGCATCGCCCCTTCCTTTTCTGGTCTTTCCGCTGGTTCAATCTGGGTCGGGCCGGCGTGGCGGCGTTCTTTCTGGTCAGCGGTTTCGTCATCCCCTACAGCCTGGAACGTGCCAATTCGCTCAAAACGTTCTGGATCAGCAGGTTTTTCCGCCTCTTTCCGCTTTATTGGTTCAGCATCCTCGTGGTGCTTTTTTATCATTTCGCCGGCAATGACATGATGATCAAGGGCTACATGGACGTTTGGAAGCGAGTACTGCTGGTTAACATGACGATGCTTCAGGGGCTGATCCCCCCGCCCCTGTCGCGAAGCCTTGGCATTGGCGACCATGGGGTGCCGCACGCCATCGGCCTCTATTGGACGCTGACCCTCGAGCTTATCTTTTACGTCTTTTTCTCGGCCCTCTTTGCCCTGAGAGTCAACAAGCGGACGCTGCTGCTGGGCTGGCTTAGCCTGGGAGTGATGCTCGCGGCGGCGGGTGCCGATGTCGTGCTGCAGAAGAAAATGCCCGTAGCGCAAATCGGCCTGCTTTCGTTTGCATTTCTGGGTACCGCCGCCTTTCGCTATTACGGTGGCCTCATCAGCCGACAACAGCTTGGGCTCTTGGTAATCGGCGCAACGATCGCATTCGCGCTGGCTTTTGGCCTGGGTTTTCGCTCGCCGCTGGTCACGACCGATGCCAAGGACGAGTGGAGTTCAGTTTCAATGTTCACCTCCTATGTGGGGGGCGCGGTGCTGTTTTCGGCCGTCTTTCTTTTCCGGGGTGGAGAATTCCCCTTCCCCCTGCGTTGGCTGGGAATGATCAGCTACTCGTTCTATCTGCTGCACTACCCGTGCTGGCTGGCGCTGTTGTGGATTCCCCACCATGGGCCGGCGAGCGCGCCGCTTTGGCAGTTGACCGTCTTGACCGTCACCTGCATCGCCTCCTCCGTCTCTTACCTGCTGGTCGAAAAGCCGGCCATCGAACTGGGCAAGCGCCTTCTGGGCAAACCCAAACCGGCGACAGAACTTGGCCGGCCCACCAAAACAATTACCCCCATTGGGCGCGTCACCGTCGTGACCGGCGGTTGAAATTCGCTTGGATCGCCTCAAGCGGCAAGCACGGCGCTAGCAGGCAAAATCACCGAAAAAGTGCTTCCCTGACCAAGCGCGCTCTGCACCGCGATCTTGCCGGCCATCGCCTCGATCAGTCTCTGGCAGATCGCCAGGCCCAATCCGCTGCCCTTGGAGCTGTCGCGGCCGGGGGCGCGCAATTGAAAGAATTCATCGAAAATCCGCACCTGGTTTTCCTTGGCGATGCCTGAGCCGGTGTCGATTACATCGATTTGAATCGCGCCGCCAGGCAAGCGCTGCGACGAAATCGTGACGCCGCCGGTTTCGGTGAACTTGATCGCATTGTTGATCAGATTTCCCAGAATCCGGCTGAGCTTCACCCTGTCGGTGCGAACGATGACGTTATCCAGGGAAAGATTGCAATCGAAGGACAGTCCCTTCTCTCGTGCGACCGGCAAAAGGACGCGGCACTCCTCGCTGATCATGTCGCCCAGGGAGAATTCGGATTCGTGCAGATCGATTCGGCCCGAATCAAAGCGCGTCAGGTCAAGCACATCGCTGACCAGATCGACCAGCGTCATCGCACTGCGTTTGAGATCGGATGCTATCTCCGGAACTTCGCCCGCCAGCGCCGGCGTGGCGGCGGTTCGCTGCATCAATTCGGCCAAGAGCGAAATGGCGTTGGCGGGGGTTCGGATGTCGTGGCTGACGGCCGCGAGAAACCGGCTCTTTCGCACGGATGCCTCCTCCGCTTCGCGCCGGCGGAAATCCAGCTCGCGCTGCAATGCCTTCAGCGGCGTGATGTCCGCGAACGTGCTCACGGCTCCGACGCGATTGCCCTGGCGGTCGCGCACCGGAGCAGCCCCTACCAGAAGATTCAGGCGGCGGCCGGCAGGCGTGAGCAATTCGAGCTCGTCTCCAAATACCGTTTCGCCGGCATTGTGCGCCCGAGCTGCCGGCCATTGATCCAACGGCAGCGCCACGCCGTCTCGTGAAACGCGATTGGTCCGCGCGATCTCCTCCACCGAAATCGGCGTCTCCGGCGGAACGCTAAAGAGAATGGAAGCGGCCGGATTCAGACTCACCTTCGGCCAGACGCCGTCGGTTATCGCCATGCCGACCGGTGCCGTGTTCAGCACTGCGCGCAGCCGCTGGCGCTCGTGTTCGATCTGCTCGAACAAGCTGGTGCTTTCCAGACTGATCGAGGTTTGGGCGGCGAGAGATTCCAACAGTGAGATTTGCTCGTCGCTCCAGCTTCGCGCGTCACGGCAATAGACTTCCAGCGACCCCACGCCTCGACCTCGCACGCGCAGCGGAGCGCCCAGCACCGACTGCATGGGCGCCCCTTCCTTGGGCTGGATGATTTCCATATCCGGCCGACGCGACAGATCCTGGATGTAGCCGGTTCGTGATCGATCGATGATCAGCGAGGCGAAGCTTGATCGATATGGAATGCGATCAGCGCGAATGCCCTCCTCTCCAAATCCATGATGGCACTGCACAACCATCTCGTCGCCTTGCTGTTCGAGAATGGCCGTGGCCACGCCCGGGCCGTTGATCAGCCCGGCGAGCGACTGGCAAATCTGGTCCATCATCTCAGAATGACCCAATTCGACCACGAGCGAACGGGAGAGCAACAGCAGATTCTCCAGCGTCTTTTCTCGTCGGGCGAGCTCATCGTTGCCCACGCGCAGCTCCTCGGTCTGGCGTTCAAGTTCCTCGGTTTGGGACTGCAGTTCCTCATTCTGGCGGGCGATTTCTTCCTCTCGACTGGCCAGCTCCTGATTGCTCGCGTCGAGCCTGACGTTTCGGCGCACCAGTTCAGCTCGAGCGCCGATGAGCAAATGCACGCCGGTCGTGACGACCAAAAGATCGCCGACTACCAGGGCAAACGCCAAAGCGGAATATGCCGGCGAATTCCGATAGGCCGGATTATGTTGCGGCAACACAACGAAAATCTCGATCACCGAGATCGCAATGAACGCTGCGGCACAACCCCACAGCACGCGCCGATCGCCCGCCCAGATAAAGAAAATCAGGGGGACCCCATAGCCAATTGGCGTCATTCGACCGGGAGACAACACCAGGCGGAGCACCATCATCAGGGCAATCGCGAGGATAGCTCCGAGCACATTGAGCCACAACGGCTTAGGGTTTGGCGCCGCCGGGGATGATGCGGATGCTGAATTTTCGCTGGTTGAGTTCATCGCCATTGGATTGGTTTATGCATTATTTGATCGCACGATTCGATCAGAATCTCAAGAACAAGCAAGAAACCTTAGAGCGCGCCAAGTGCATAACACCCTCTAATCACTACGCCGATAGAGATACTGCCCAATTAAGCAGAGGTTCGATGCGCTCCCTGCCCGCTCCGCCTTTCCCAAGACCATATACCCCCCGCGCGACATGGCGCCAGCCAATTGAGTCCAGAGCCCAGCCGATGCGTTACATCGCAAATACATGGCGATATTGCGACAAAGGATAAGGTCCCATGGCCCCGGTTCGATCGTCGTCAGCACGTCGGCGGTGCGCCAGCGGGTCATGGCACGTAGCGGCGCTTTGACGCACCAAAGCTGCGTCCGCTCTCTCTGGCGGTGATCGTCTGAGGTAGCGCCCGAGGCGGGAATGCAATCAAAATGACGAACCAACCGCTCCGCCGAAACATCGCGAACGGCATTTAGATCGTAAGTCCCCAGCGCTGCGACCCGAGTCGCCTCAAGTCGACAATCAGTTCCCAAAAGTTCCACGCCGACCCCTGCTCCCAGTTCGCCCAGCAGTTCGGCCAGCAACATGGCCACGGAGTACAACTCCTGACCCTCGGAGCACGCAACGCTCCATACGCGCAGCAGGCGCTTGCGCCGCAGCAAATCTGGCAACACCTGGCCGGCCAGTTCATCAAACACTGCCGTATCACGAAAGAATCCGGTCACACCGATGAGCATTGCACCCAGCGCATCGTGAACAAGCCGCGGATTTCGTCCCAGCGCCGTCCGCGCAAGACCGACGTTGGCCACACGCAGCTTCCGCAAACAGGCAGGCAATCGGCGAGCCAGGGTTTCGGTGCGGTAGTGGCGCACATCCAAGCCGCCCTGGCGAAACAGCCACAGAAGGAACGCGCCCTCGTCGGCATTGATCGCTTGATCGAACTCGATTACCTGGGCAGGAGCCAGATCAACCGCTCGCTCGGCGCCATCGATCGCGTCGGCGAAGGTGATATGCCGATACCGACCCGTTCGCCTTCCTGGGACTTCCACTTCGCTACGCATAGGTCAATCGCCAGATCGTGTTCTTTGGTTGATCGTATGGCGCGCTAACGATAATTCTGCTCGCCGTTTACAATCACATGCTACAGTAGGCATCGCCCGACCTTCAATCTGCGCGGAATTTGAATTTTGCGTGCGGATTGCACTACGATCCAACCTTTTCGAGCGTTTGAGCATGGCGGAGTTTGCATGCGACTGAGAACCGGTGTTCCCCTGATTTCCGAGCTTGACGCCCTCAAAGCTGGGGAGGAGTATCGCGATCATTTGGATTTCAATCGCAAATTCCTCAGCAAGCATGGGCCGGCCATGAAAAAGTACGGCCGGCATTGGGGAATGGATCCGTTTAAGCTGTGGAGCCGGCGGTGGGAATATCCGTTTGCCGCGGGTCGCGTGATCGATTTTTGTCGGCATCGGTTTGGCGAGTCGCCCATTAAGATTCTTGACGCGGGCTCGGGCGTGACCTATTTCCCTTACTACATCTGCGACAAAATCCAACGGGCGCAGCTTATTTGCTGCGATTATGATACGTCCTACCAGCAGATGTTTGACGAGATCAACGCCGCCGAGCCGCAGCCGCCGCGCGTGACATTTTTGCAGGCGATGCTGCAGAAGTTGCCGATCGAAGACGAATCCCTCGACGCCATCTGCTGCATATCGGTGCTGGAGCACACGGACAATTACGGCGAGATCGTCGACGAGTTTTGCCGCGTGCTCAGGCCGGGCGGCGCGTTCGTGCTAACCTTTGACCTTTCCCTGGACGGCCGATTCACGTTGCCCAAGAAGACCGCCGGCGAGCTTCTGGAAAAACTCAAGACAAAATTCAACCCTCCGGACGATGTTAATCTGACCAGCGAGCTGGATCGGATGCACGATCCTGGCGTATTGACGACCGATCACATCCGGCGAACCGAGCCGAATCTGCTTCCCTGGAGCACGCCGGTTAAGATCGTGAAGAGCTTTCAGGACTTGCTCAAGGGTTATGGATGGACAGGCGGATTCAGATCGCGCACGGTTTTCTGCCTCGATGTTCGCAAGCCGGTGCGGTAAGACGGTGCAAGAAGTTCCCTGTTTAGCCGGCGAGCCTGCTCGCCGTTTCTGGGCGGACACGGCGAGCAGGCTCGCCGGCTAAACGGGATCGGTTCTAAAGATTTACTCGCGCGGAGTGTATTGACTTTCGCCCCTTCCATCCGTGTATCCCCCGCTGTGTTGCCGGTCGAATCGGTACCACCGCCACTTTTCTTTGATCAGACCGTCTGGGTTGCCAGCGTGACGATCGCGGCCGCCATCTTCGGTTTTCTTGCCAACCGCCACTGGGTGCCCGGCGGTGATAGCGAGGTCTATCTGGCGACCGCGCGCAATCTGCTGCTCCGGCACTTTTCCCTTCGCCGAGGCTACATTTTCAACGGCCAGCCGATGAACATGGTGCCTCCAGGCTGGCCGTATGTTCTGGCCTTGGCGATGACCCTCTCAACGCGGTTTGCATTTCTGAAGTTGATCGTTCTCCTTTCGATGCTCGGTTCGCTGGCGCTGGCGTATCCGATCTGCCGGCGATTCGCTCCGCCGCTTGTCGCTGGCGCGGTGGTGGTGCTGACGGCGCTGCTTTCGCATGTTTTTCCGCTGACGTTCTGGCTCCATAGCGACGCGCTGTTTTGCCTGCTTGGAACCGCATCGTTTCTTCTCGCCATGCAAATTGGCGAGGGCGCCACGCAATGGTGGCGGATCGCGCTGCTGTGTATCTTGTGCGGTTGCGCCGTGACCGTCCGCTGGGCGGGTTTGCTAAACTGGATCATCGTGGCCGCAGCCGTGATGAATGGACGCGGCGTGGCGATTGGTCCGCACCTCTTCCAACGGAGCTTCTGGCGGGACCTTCCTCCGGCATCTGAACCGCCGGCGAACGGCCAAGACCGAGCAACCGCCGCGCGCGTGCATCAGCTTGAGTACGCGCGACCCATCAAGCAGTTTTTCCGGGAGCAGTTGCGTGAAACGATCTCCAGCCGGGCGGCGGTAGCGTTGATACTTTCCGCAGTCGCAACCTTCGGTACCTTTGCCGTCTGGCGGGTCACCCTGCGCGTCAGCGCGCAGCAGGCAGCACTGATTCGCGAGGCAGGCGGCGCCGAAGACGCGGGATTGGATTCGCGCGCCGATGCGATGACGCATCAGGAATACAGTTGGATGAACGCCTCGGATGCCGGTTGGCGCGGTTATGTCGGCCGGGCACTCTCCTGGGGTGATTGGTTCAGCTTCCTCTTCTGGCAGCCTTTCCGTTTCCATGCAATCAAGTGGCTCAATGTCGTCTCGGTCCTTGCCGGCTGGCTGGTCGCCATACCACTTTTGTACCTGGCCTTTCGCGGCTTGAGCCAGCGCCAATGGATCTGGCCCGCCGTCGCGATGTATGCATTCCTTCTTGCAATGAGCTGGCCGCACCCCAACGCGCGATATCTGGTTCCGATCACGTTCCTGTTGCTCGTGGGTGTCTGGGCTGGATCGACGGCAATCGCACTGAAACTGCCCGCCGCGCAAACTCCGATTCGACTCGCGATCGTGCTGTTTGTCGGGAGTTATATTCTGTGTAATGGAGCGCTCTACGGAATCGAAGTCTGGGCCCAGCGTTCACGCGATTTCTACGGCACTTACGAGGCCGGGCTGAATGAAGATCTGATCTCCGCTGGACATTGGCTGATCAATCACCACGTTCCCGCCAACGAAGCGATCGCCTGCAGCGAGCGCTACGTGAACCTCTCAACCTCCGCCCGCACCAGCAAACTTGGCCTGCGGGTCACCACCATGCTCACCGGCCGGCCGATCATCACCATACCCAAGAAGTACATGAAGGGTTTGCCGCTCAGTACAACCGCGCCCAGTAGCGCAGCGGCCGTCGTCTTTGCGGCGGCCACGCAACCCGATTTTATCTTCGATCCGGACCCGGCGAACAATCCGATGTTCCTCGCCTGGGCGCGGGCCAATTCAATCCGGTATTACCTCTATCAACCTCCCGTCTCGCCGTGGCGGGCGCTGCATTTTCGCGTGGCTTGGTTGCAGCAGCGCGCGACCCACGTGCCCGTGGTTGATACCGGCGCAGGCTGGCGGTTGTATAAAATCCCAACGACCGGACCCAGCGCCACCCGAGTTTTGCCGCTCCCCGCCGTGGGCGATTGGCCGCTCACCGTGCCCGGAATCTGACCCGGTATCTAATGTGGGCACTTCACCGCAAGTGAATGTCGTCATTCCTATCGTCGCCGGCGTGGGCAATGCGCTGATGGCGCTGCCGATGACGCGGCAACTCAAGCGCCGCATGCCCGAAGCGCACGTCACCGTCATCGCCCGACTCAATGCCATGGCCGAGCCGTTCCGCCGGTTGCTCGATATCAACGAGGTGGATGAGGTGCTGGTCAATGGCGTTGGTGCTCGCGGCCAGTTGCGGGGCATCGCTCAGACTCGCGCTCGCAAGCCCGATGTTTATCTCATCCCCTTTCCATCGAATCGCTGGCAATATTCCCTGCTCGCGATGGCCAGCGGCGCGAAGCGGCGATTGCTTCATGGTTATCCCGTGGGATACTGGCGGGCGCTGCATTTCCTGCCGTCGCAGCGCATCGCCGCCGAGCGCGGCATCCACGATGTGGTACAGAATCTGCGATTGCTCAGGGCGCTTGGAATCGAGCCGGACGAAACCGAAGCGCCGCGATTTTTCTTGAACGATACCGACCGCCTTCATGCTACCACCCTGTTGCGGGAAATCGATTTGGATGACGACCAGCCGTTCATCGCCGTTCATGCCGGCAGCGCGAAAACCGTTCTCGCCCAGGCCAAGCGCTGGCCACCAGCAAAATATGCGGAGTTGATCGGTCAGTTGGACCGACCCGTCGTGCTTCTGGAAGGCCCGGATGAGACAGGCGTGGCAGATGAGATTCTGCGGAGCGTGAAATCTGTACGGCCGCGCATCTTGCGCCTTCGCGGTCCGCTGGGCGATGCCGCGGCTGTGCTAGAGCGTGCATCGTTGTATGTCGGCTCCGATTCGGGCTTGGCGCACCTGGCCGCATCCGTCGGAACGCCTCCGGTAACTCTCTTCGCCCCTGCCGATCCGGATCGCGTTGCTCCTTTTGGATATCGCTATTTGGTGATACAGCCCAGCAAAGCCTGCGCTCCCTGTTTTGAGTATCCTTGGGAGACGCCCTACCCGAAGATGCGCTGCCGCGAGCCGATGTGTGTGACCGAGGTGACGGTGCAGCAGGTGTTGGGGAAAGTGGAGAAAGAGTTAAAAATCAAAAGCCCCGACTCGTCATCTTCCAATTTTTAACTTCTAACTTTGAACTCTCCCTCCCGCTCCATTCTTCCCGCGCTCAAATGGCTTTTTGTCATCATCATTCTTTATTTCGTCGCCCATGCGATGAAACGGCAATTCGAACAATTCGATTGGCGACACGCACATTTCCGTCCGTTTCCTCTCGCGCTGGCGGCGGTCTGTCTGACATTGATCTACGCCGCGCGCACGATCTCGTTCCGCCTGTTGCTGCGGGGATACTCGCGCCTGGGCCATTTCCCGCCGCCGGGCTGGAAAGAGATGGCCGTGGTCGCGTGGGTTCCGCAACTCGCGAAATATGTGCCCGGTCAGGTCGCTTCGATTGTTGGTGCAGTGGGATTTCTGCGAAAGTTTGGCGTTGGCGCGGTCGTCGGCTTGAATGTTGTGTTGGTCATGGATGGTCTGGCGGTTCTGACCGGCGTAATCACCGGCTCGCCGCTGCTTTTCTGGCAGCCGGTCAAGACGCTGCTGCCGTACGGCTGGATTCTCTGCATCATCATCATTGCCGCTGGCGTCACGTTGATGGTGCCGGGCGTCTATGGCCGGGCGATCAATTTTGTGTTGATCAAAACCAAACGAGCACCATTGCAATCGATGCCGCCGATGGCCAACTACATCGGTCCTGTTTTGCTGGGTTTTATGCAGTGGATTCTGGCGGGGCTGGCGATTTGGTTCACCGCGCTGTCCGTCTGCACCGTCCCTTTTCACCATCTTTGGATTTTCACGGCGATCGGCGCTATCGGCTACACGGCGGGATATCTCAGCCCACTTCCCGGCGGGCTGTTAGTGCGGGATGCGATTTTTCAGGGAACACTCACGTACGTCATCGGCACGCCGGCGGCGCTGGTTGTCATCACGGTTCGG
>Ga0302326_10017420_pt1 | contig 14994 bp, 14 predicted proteins | sample Palsa_T0_3_FD_202264 | JGI IMG/M metagenome (GOLD analysis project Ga0302326, IMG submission 202264) | Peat permafrost microbial communities from Stordalen Mire near Abisko, Sweden - Palsa_T0_3 | ecosystem: Environmental > Terrestrial > Soil > Palsa > Peat permafrost | place: Sweden: Abisko... | reverse complement strand
GCCAGCAGATTGCCCACCGCGGCGAGCACGGACGCCGGCGCCGCGTAACGGGCCCTGGCCATGCGCCGGACGAGCTGGGCCTCGACGACACGGAGTCGCTCGTCGCGGCATCTGGCGTTCGCCAGCCGCTCTCTGAGGCGCCTCCCCTCTGCACCCCAGACGCTCTCGAGGTCCACGGCCCGGTCGCGAAGCTCGTCCGCCGGCACGTCGAGAACGGTGCGCGCGGCCCATGGCTGGAGGCGGATACCCAGGAGCTGGCCGGGTGTCGCCGAGGGAGTCACCACCGCCCGAGTCATTGCCCCCACCACCTGTGCCGCGACGACGTCCGAGCCGGCTCGCCAGGAGAAGAGAAGGGCCGTGCAGCCGTCCGGCAGCACCCGCTGGGGGTTGCCCTCCGAGAGCAGCTCCCAGCTACAACGCACGACGTCCCTGAGGACGGAGGGCGGCGGCATTTCGACGTACATGCGACGGGAAGTCTCACCCGGAAGGCCATCTGCTGGCGAGTACGTTTGCGCACACACCGGGGGCGGAAGCCCGCGGCAGTCTTTAGCGCGCGCGCAACAGGAGGGCTCCGAAGAAGCCGTCCGTCCCATGGAGGTGGGTGGTGAGGCGGAGGTAGTCGCCGCGGCTCACCGTCTCACCGAGCTCCGGGCCCAGTTTGTCCGCCGGTGGGAGAAGTCGGAACTCCGGGTGGGCGGCGAGAAAGGCCTCGGCCACTGCCTCGTTCTCCGCGCGAAGCACGCTGCAGGTGCCATAGACGAGGCGCCCGCCGGGCTTCACCAGGGGAGCGAATTGCTCGAGCAAAGCCTTTTGCCGAGTCACCGCCTCGGAAAGCATCTCGTCGCTGAAACGGTAGCGCGCGTCCGGCTTCCGGCGCAGGGTGCCCGTCCCAGTGCAGGGTGCATCCACCAGGACACGGTCCGCCTTTCCCACCAGGTCCGTCAGGGCCTCGCGGGCCGCTGGGCCCTCGGGGGGGATGAGGCGGACCCGCGTGTTGTGAACACCGTCTCGGCGGGCGCGAAGGCGCAAGTCGTCCAGCCGCCGTGCGTCGACGTCCAGGGCGAAGAGCTCGCCTCGGTTTTTCATCTGCGCGGCGAGCTGTAGCGTCTTTCCCCCCGCCCCGGCGCACGCGTCCACCACGCAGGTGGGCGGGGCATCGAGCAGCATTCCCAGCAGCTGGCTGCCCTCGTCCTGAATCTCGAAGAGCCCTTCCCGGAAGCTGGGGAGCGAGAAGGCATTTTTGTGGCCAGAGAGAAACAGCCCGAGTGAGCTGAGCGGCGTGGGGGTGGCCTCGACGCCCTCGGTACGGAGCCGGACGCGCAGTGCCTCGCGGTCCGTCTTCAAGGTGTTGGTGCGAATGGTGAGCGGGGCGCGGGTGTTGACGGCCTCGGCTGCGCGGCGCGCCTCCTCCCCGTACTCGGCGCGCCACGCCCGCGCCAGCGCATCCGGGAAGGAGGATTCGACGGCGAAGCGCTCCTCTTCGGGGAGCTGCGAGAGCGAGCGGCGGGCGCCGGGGAGTCCCCCAAGTGCACTCGCCTCCTCGCTCGAGAGTCCCATGCCACGGGCCACGGTGGCAGCGTCCTCGGAGTCAAGGACGCGGGAGCTGGCAATGCGCAGCCTGTCCTGGGCGGTGGTGGACATCTTGCCGAAGGCCGGCCCGGCACGCTCGAGGAGGGCGTCCACCGTGCGCTGCCGACGCACGAGGGCGTAGACGCGCTCGGCCACGGCGCGCCGCTCGTTGGAGTAGAGGTGCCGCTTCGGGCGGAGGGTGTATTCGAGCGCGCGGTCCGCCAGCCGCCCTTCGTGACGGATGGCGCCGTAGGCCTCGAGACAGGCTTGCGTCACCAAGTCCTCTCGGACGGGACGCTCCGGCCTCTGGCCACTCTCCTCCTCGCGCCGGCGGACTCGGCGGTGCTCGGAGCGCGCCCTCCGGGTCCCGTCCGGCTGGACGCTCCGTGCCCCGGGCTTCCGGGACTCGGGACGAGCGCGGCCACTGCGGGACAACGGGGGAGGGCGCGGCATGGGGCCGGCTCTTGTAGCGGGCGCGGCGCGGCGACGCCAGCGGGCCCAGGCGGGAGCAGCCTTCACGCGGAGGTGCTGCTTGGAAGCAGCTGCAAACGCCCCGAAGGGAGGGCAGGCCAGCGGACGAAGCGGTAGGGTTTGTCCGGGGCGCGCCCGCACGGTGCGTCCCTCACATCCTCTGAGGGAGAGACGCAAGCATGGTCAGCGCCAAGCTCGTTGTCGCAGGACTTCTCATTGTGGGCGGACTTGCTGTGGTCCTCGCTGTGGGGTTCCTCATGGGACGCGCGCCTCGCAACGCTGCGGCGCAGACGGGCTCAGCAGCCGGCGGGACGGCGCCTGCGGCGGCCAGCCAGGCTGCTCCCGCGCCCGCGCCCAAAGGAATGCGCGGCGAGCCCATCCACGACCCGGCGCTCAACATGGACGCCTTCATCGTGACCATCCCCGCAGACTGGCACTTTCAGGGGACTTTTTTCCCCGGGACGGGGTGTTCGCAAATCCCATTTCCGGTGTACCGCGCCTATAGCCCCGACGGCCTGACGGAAATTGAAGGGCTGCCGCGTCTGGACTGGACTTGGTCCAACCTGCCCTACGCGCCGAAGACGACGCAGGCCGGATGCCTCCCCTTGAAGGAGACGATGAGTGCCTCGGAATTCCTCAAGTACCTCTCCGCCACGCTCGAGGTCGAGTACGTCGGAGAGGTCCCGGTCGCTGCGGACATTCTCGAGACGCAGAAAAAGAATCTCCAACAGCTCAACGCGATGAGCGCGCAGAATGCCGCCCGCATGCACGTCGAGCCCATCAGCCAGCATGGGGAGACGGCTCAAGCGAAGGTGCGCTATCGCAATGGCACCTTTCCCATGGAAGGGCTCCTGACCGCGAATGTGACCTGCCTGCACAGCCCGGTCCCGGACTACCAGCACCAGCACCACAACTACGCGGCGGACACCTGCAGCGCCTCCGTCCGCCTCTTGCGCGCACCCGAGGGCAAGCTCGAGGCAGCCTCGAAGCTCATGGACACCCACACCACTGGGTCCCGCCCCAACCCTCCATGGGCGCAGGCCTACATGGCCGAGCAAGCCCGCCGCGGCCAGCAGATGCTCAAGCAACAGATGGACAACAGCAATGCGCAGCTTCGCCGCTCCCACGAGCAGTTCATGCAGTCGCAGGCCATGCACCAGCGTCAGCACGAGCAATTCATGGCCACTCTGCAGCGGGGAACGGACATGTCCATGCACCGGGCAGCGCAGATTGCGAACAGCAACCACACCATGGCCTCGGACTGGGTGGACTACGCGCTCGACCAGCAAACGGTTCGCGACCCCGGCACCGGGCAGGTGAGCAAGGTCTCGAGCTCCTACAGCACCACCTGGGTGGACGACAGTGGCAAGACCAGCTTCCAGACCAACGACGTCAATGCCAACCCCAACGGCTACCTGAAGGGCAATTGGACGCGTCAGCAGCAGGTGCATGGCGACGGGACCAGCAAATAGTCTCGGCACCTGCGGACCGGTAATGCAGTGTGAGGCTTCGCGGAGCGGCTTGGGGGTAGCTGCCCGAGCTGCACTCGCGTGCTTGCCTCGCCGCGAGGTGACCGCATCGTGACACTCATCCCGGAATACGTCGAAACAGTGCGCTTGAAGCTCTGCCGGCCGACGCTGGCAGACGGGGAGGCAATCTTCAGTCGCTACGCAAGTGTTCCGGAAGTCACCCGCTACCTCAGTTGGCCCACCCATCGAAACCTCGGAGATACAGAGGCCTTCATCAACGCCAGTGACCAGGCCTGGTCCGACACCGGAGTGGGGCCCTATCTGGTGTTGACGCGAGAGGATGTCCTGCTGGGTGGGACCGGCTTCGCTCTCGAGGCGCCTCACCGCGCTGAGACTGGCTACGTGTTTGCGAGGGACGCCTGGGGCCACGGTTACGCGACTGAAGTGATGGGGACAGTTGTCTGCCTGGCGTTTCAAATTCCGTCGCTGTCACGCCTCGACGCCAAATGCCACGTCGCGAATTCACCGTCGGCGCGCGTGCTGGAGAAGTCCGGTTTCCTGAGGGAGGGACTGCTCCAGGGCTACGGCGTCTTTCCGAATTCGGGGGCGAGTCAGCCGGCGGACGTTTGGAATTATGTGCGCCTGCGGCAGCCAGCTGCGACGCATCCGTCGTCCTGAAGGCCGCTGTGCTTGCGGCGAGCCGGTCGATGCGCAGGACCGCTCCGCAGAGGCTCGGCCTTCGGCGTCACTGCCAAGAGTGAGCCAGAGGCCTTCGCAGCCTCCGATGCGGGGCCGGAGGAGGCCGTCGGCAATTGCGTACAAAAGAAGAAAGTCCCTCTCGACTGCCTGGCGTAGAGTTCTCAGATGCGCTTCGGGCTTGGGCTGCTCTCCCTGGTGGTGCTGTCGGGGTGCTCGAAGGCATGTGCCCCTGGCACCTCGGCGGCGACTCAGCCCAGCACCTACAGCTACCTGGTGACTCCGTCGGGAGGCATGTTCAGGCTTCTCAAGACAGGCCCCTTCTTCGGAGCCGAGCACCAGCGGCTTGGAACGATGGTTTTCTACGCCGGGACGACGCGGGAAATTGCTCGCATCGAGGCGGACGCGGAGGCCCTGGTGGCAGCGCTGGGACCGGAACTCCAGGCGGCCGGGGAGAGGGCGCTCACCGTCGGAGTCAACGTTGGGTACGACCCACAGAAGGCCTTCTCGCGCGCGGCGTCCTACAACGTCGTCTTTGCGCTTGCGGACGGCCGATGGATTCGGGTTCTGCGCAAGCCGGAAGACTCCCAGGAACTGGCCGGCGGCGGCGGCGCGGCAAACCCGCCCGACGACCCAAGCTTTCCTTATGACCTGGCGATGACTCAAGCCGGCGCCACCGCCGCGGCAAATTGGCTCGCACTCCTGGACTCCGGCGCCCAGGACGATGCGCTCTTAGGCATGACCGAGGCCTTCCGAAGCCAGGTCACCTTGGCGCCGGGCCAATGGCGTGAGGTCCTGGAACGGCGGAAGGGCCTTTCGCGCACCCGGACCGTGCTCTACCGGATGCAAACCCGGCCGATGAATCTGCCGACGCCGAGGAGCAGCGTCGTCACCCTTGAATACGAAGCGCATGCCGAGGCCGGGGCTCGTGTTCTGGAACGGGTGGCGATGCTGTGCGAGCCGACGGGCTGCAAGACAGCGGGCTATGTCTTCCAGCCCATCTCCGGCGGTTAGGTGCCGTCCGTATGGAAGCCGCGGACAGGCTTCTTGGCCTGGAAGGGGACAGCCGACGTGCGCAGAGGATGGCCCTGATGACGCTCTTGGTCAGGCGACTCAGCACGGGAGACGAACCGGTCCTCGTGCTGAGGCAAACAAAGCGTAGGGAGCTCCACCTCGGCGCGTCTTCGAGCTGCCCCAGAGAGGTGTCAGTAGCGAGGCAGCGACGGGTCAACGTCGACGGAGTAGCGGTCGATGCCGCCCGCGAGGGAGGTGGCCTCCACCCCGCGGGAGGCGAGGAAGGCCGCCGCGTGGAAGCTGCGGACCCCGGAATGGCAATACACCACCACCGGCTTTCCCTTCAGCGCATCCAGCTCCGACGTGCGCTCGCCGAACTCCTGCAGCGGGATAAGCACCGAGCCGGGCAGCGCCACCAGGGCATGCTCCTGCGGCGTACGCACGTCGAGCAGGACCGGCCGCTGGCCCGGGCCCGTCAGCTGCTCGTGCAACGCAGCGGGTGTAATTTCACGCACGGACAAGGGGACCCGGAGCGCAGACCTCGGGCGCGTCGCGCAGCGTCGGGCGAGCCCCCGCCCCGCAGGCAGCGCATTCGAGGTCGCGACGCAGCTGCAGTTCCTGGAAGCGCCCCGCCAGCGCGTCGTACGTCAAGAGGCGACCCACCAGCGGAGTGCCCACGCCGAGCAGCAACTTGAGCGCTTCGGTGGCCTGCAGCAGGCCGATGACGCCTGGAAGGACGCCGAGGACGCCGGCCTCGGCGCAGGACGGTGCGAGCTCCGCGGGCGGCGGGGCAGGGTACAGGCACCGGTAGCAGGGCCCCTGGCGGGGAAGGATGGTGGTGACTTGGCCCTCGAAGCGGAAGACGCTGCCGTGGACGAGCGGCTTGCCGAGAAGGACACAGGCGTCGTTGAGAAGGTAGCGCGTCGGAAAGTTGTCACCGCCATCGAGCACCACGTCGAAACCCTGGAGAATGCGCTCCACGTTGGTGACGGTGAGCCGCTCCTGAAAGCCGACCACCGTGACGTCCGGGTTGAGGGCGCTGAGGGCTTCCCGGGCGCTCTCCGTCTTCGGTTGTCCGGTGCGCTCGAGGGTATGCAGCACCTGACGCTGGAGGTTGCTGGCGTCGACGACGTCCGAGTCCACAATCCCGATGGTGCCGACTCCGGCCGCGGCGAGGTAGAGGGCCGCCGGCGAGCCCAGGCCGCCCGCGCCGAGGACCAGCACCCGCGCGGCGAGCAGCTTGGACTGCCCGGCTTCTCCGACTTCCGGAAGGCTGAGGTGGCGGCGGTAGCGCGCCTTCTGGTCCGCGCGCAGCCCGGCCGGTCGCTCGGAGGGGAGGCCCGAGTCGCTCCACCGTCCGAAACCCCCGGCCAGAGACTGCACCTGGGCGTAACCCAGCTCGGCGAGGGTATGCGCTGCTAGGGCCGAGCGTGCTCCGCTCTGGCAGTAGACGACGACGCGGGTCTCGCGCGGGACAAGTGCTTCCACGCGTTGCTCGAGCAAGCCTCGCGGGACCAGGACGGCACCCGGAATGCAACCCTCCGCGGACTCGTCCGCCTCGCGCACGTCGAGCACCGTCAAAGGTGCGCCGGAGGCCAGAAGAGCGCGCAACTCCTCCCCGGAGATTTCCGACGTCTCGGCCCGCGCACGGGCCAGCAGCTCACGGTAGGAGGGCATGGCGGGAAGCGTTGGGTATAACAGGCTTCGAGTCCGCCTCGAGGGGCTCGGTGGGAGAGGGACAGTGGCCCAGGACGAGCGGAGACTGGAGGGACGGGTGGCCCTGGTGACGGGCGCCGCCATCCGGCTGGGCAAGGCCATCGCCGAGAGTCTCGCCGACGCCGGAGCCAGCGTGGCCATCCACCACCATGGCTCGGAGGCGGAGGCCGTGGTGGGCGCGCTGCGCGCGGCCGGTCACCGCGCCGCGGCCTTCCGGGTGGACTTAACGGACGACGCTGCCCTGGACGGGTTGCTTCCGGCCGTGGAGCGAACGCTGGGCGAGGTGTCGGTGCTGGTCAACAGCGCCGGACGGTTCGACCGCGCCTCGTTTCTGGAAACCCCGGACCGAATGCTCGATGCCCTCTGGCAGCTCAACGCCCGAGCGCCCTTCCGGCTTTCACGCGCGCTGGCCAAGGGGATGGTGGCGCGGGGCGCAGGCGACATCGTCAACGTGCTGGACCTCGGCGGCGGCTTCATTCCCTGGCCCGGCTACGCCGCCTACTGCATGTCCAAGGCGGCACTGGCGATGCTGACGCAGGTGCTGGCCATCGAATTGGCCCCGGCGGTGCGGGTGAATGCCGTGGCGCCAGGGACGGTGCTTCCGCCGGAGTCCATGAGCGCCGAGGAGCGCGAGGCGTTGCGGCTGCGAATTCCGCTGCAGCGCCTCGGGCGCCCGGAGGACGTGGCGGAGACGGTGCGCTTCCTCGTCACCGGTCCAGACTTCATTACTGGCCAGGTGGTCGCGGTGGACGGTGGGCGCCTGCGGGGGGGTCGGAGCCCTTAACCCCCCCTTCGGGGTGGGTGGCGTGGACTCCGTGGAGGCTGGTCGCTATATGCTGGCACCATGGACATTCAAACCACTCCCGCCTCGGCGCCGCTGTCGACCCAAGGCGACGCCTTCCCCTTGCGTCTCACCGCGCGTGCGGTGGAACAGGTGAAGGCCGTCCAAAAGCAGCAGAATTTCGACGGCTATTACCTCTCCGTCCGCGTCGTCCCGGCTGGCTGCAGCGGGTTCGGCTACGACTTGAACATGGTGAAGGACGTCCAGGCGGGCGAGCTCACCGGGGAGCAGGATGGCGTGAAGCTGGTGACGGACGCGCTGAGCAACAGCTACCTGGCTGGCACCGAGGTGGACTACGTGGTGGGCACCACCGGCGCGGGCTTTAAATTCAGTAACCCCAATGCCAAGTCCACCTGCGGTTGCGGGACGTCCTTTTCCACCTGACGGCACCCCCCGCATCGAGCACCGCCTCAAGGGCGGCCGTGCATCGCCGCCTGCCAGCTGCCGCCTGACTGCTTTCGCTCCAACCGGGCCACCCTCCGCACCTGCGCCTCGGCGTTGGCCGTGCGGTCCGCCTCCGTCTCGAGCTTGAGCGGGGGGACGAGGGCCTTGGTGCCGTCCGGGTTGAGGGCGACGAAGGTGAGCAGAGCGCTGGTGGTGAGGTGCTGCGCTCCCGTCAGCAAATTCTCCGCGTGCACGGTGACGCCCACCTCCATGGAGGTGCGGAAGGCAGCCAGCACCCGGGCCCTGAGCGTCACCACCCAGCCCACGCCGATGGGAGTGTGGAAATGCAAGTCGTCCATGGACGCGGTCACCACCGCGTGCCGACAGTGGCGTCCGGCGGCCACGCCAGCGCAGATGTCTATCCACTCCATGATGCGCCCGCCGAAGGCGGCGTTGAGGGGGTTGGCATCCGAGGGGAGGATGACTTGCGTCATCACCGCTTCGCTGGCCGAGGCTGGTTTGGCTTCCAACATGGTTCTCCCATCGAGCCTCAGCCGAGGACTCGGCGCAAGAGGTCCGGGCGGTCGGTCATGATGCCGCCCACCCCCAGCGCCACCAGGGCGCGCATGTCTTCTTCCGTGTCCACTGTCCAGACGTTGACCCAGCGGCTGGCGCGCGCGGTGGCGGCGAGGAAGTCTCCGTCCACCAGCGTCACCTCGCCGAAGCGGTACGGCATATCCAGCACGCTGTAGGGCGTGTCCAGCGGAAGGGGCCCGCCCGCCCTGACGGCGAGCACGGCTTCGGTGAGCGCCTGACGCGGGTAGAAGTGCGCGACTTCCGGCAGGAGCGCGGCCAGCGTCTCGCCGACCGCGTCCAGCTCGCTCCCGAGGCAGACGCGGCCGCCGGCGCCGGCGGCCCTCACGGTGTTGGCCAGGGCCTCGGGTGCCCCCGGGGTATCCTGCTTGAGCTCGATGTTGAGCGGGAGCCCGGGGTAGCCAAGGAGCACCTCGCGCAGGGACGGCAGTCGCACGCCCTGACCTCGAAAGGGGAAGCTGACGCCGTCGTCGGGGCTGAAGCGGTAGCCGGCGTCCAGGCGCTGCAACTCGACGAGCGTGAAGTCGCAAATCCGCCCGTCGCCGTTGGTGCAGCGCTGGACGGTTGGGTCGTGGGAGACCAAGAGCTGGCCATCGCGCGTGAGGTGGACGTCCAGCTCCAGCATGTCCGTGCGCCAGCGCGCCACCGCCAAATCGAACGCGGCCCGGGTATTTTCCGGCGCGAGCGCCGCCCCGCCGCGGTGGGAGATGTGCAGCGTGGGGCGGAGCCCGCGGAAGAGGTGCGAGGGCACGAGGGAGAGCTTGCTGCCCCTCGTTAGCTCCGCCGGGCCCCGGGCGTCCATTCCCCCCCGAAGGATGGACCTCCCCAGCCTCCGGGGGAGCTCAGGGCAGAATGAGGCCGCCCTTGCTGCGGCGCTCTGAGGCCGCTGCCGGCTCGGCTTCCCCGCTGGGTACAGCCGGCAGGGAGGGGAGATGGCGCAGCAGCTTTCCGTAGAGGCCCTCGGCGAAGCCCGAAAAGACACCCGGCGCCTGATGGAAAAGCCGCCGCGCCTCGGCCCGCGCCAGCCGGGCAGCGTGGTCCCGGCCCGTTCTCTCGAAGAGGTCCGCCATCAGCCACAGCCGGCGCGCATAGAGTGCCGACCGCTCGGGGGTGAAGAAGGTGGCGGCCATGGTGCGCACCCGCTCGAGAAGCTGCTCGGACCGCTGGTGCTCGCTGAGCGCGAGGGGACTCGTCCGCACCTGCTGCACCTTTGCCGCGAAGAGCTCGAGCTCGTCCTCCGGGGGAAGCCAGCCGCGCAGCTCGGGCTCCTCGTGCAGCGAGGCGCCTTCGAGTACCAGCGCCGCGTCTCCTTCCTCGGGCACAGCAAGCGGTAGCGGGGGAGAGGTGGCTGGCACCACCTCCAACCGGCGCAGCATCTCCTCGGTACCCTTCGGCAGAGGGGACTGGGTGGCGAGGTTATTGCGCAGGCCCTCGGCCAGTAGGGCGCGAGCCTCGTCGAGCGAAATCTCTCGCAGTGGCTCGGACCGGGCATCGCGCAGCGAGCGCCGCCACGCGCTCCGGCTCCCCTCGAGTGCGTGGTGCCCGACGAGGCCGAGCTCGTCGGAGAGCACCACCTCGTGCAGCGCGAGGCCGCCCTTCACCCCCCGGGCGACCATCAACACGCATTCGCCCGACCCGTCCGGCGGGGAGAGGAGGGAGGGCAGCTCCGCGGTTGGCTCGGGCTTCGGCGCCGCAAGCGGCAGGGCGCTGGGCGGGCTTCGCGTGGCCACGCCGGCCGACCGCAGCCGGTACTGGGCGCGGCGGGCGGCCTTGGCCGTGGGCTTGTGGGGGCTGGCCGCCAGTGCCTCGACGGGTGCGGTGCGGCGCTCCTCGACGAGAGCCTCGAGCAGCGCGAGGAGAAGCGGCTCGGGAAGCGTCTCGGCCTGCTCGGGCGAGGCGTCTTCGGAGAGCACGTCGCGCGCCGTCTGCCAGCCCCGGGCGTCCTGGCCCTCGGGCGCTTGCGCCTGAGCGCGAAGCAGCTGTGCCAGCGAGGGCCCCCTCACGGCTGGGCGCCAGCAGAAGGAGCAGCTGACGCCGGCCCACGCTCGAGCCACCACATGCCGCCCTCCTGGGCCACGAGGTGGACGTCGCTGCCGAGGTGCGCGCCAAACTGGCGCTCGGGCGGCGGCCCGCGCAAGAGGAAGTTGGTGTAGGCGCCTCCCATGGTTTCCCAGCGAAACCCGTCCGGGCGCCACTCGGAGGGGAAGGTGGGCGGGGGCGCGCCCCGGTAGCGCAAGGGGGAGTGCGGGGTGAGGGCAAAGCTGAAGTTGGTGATGCCGCCGCGCAGGCGCGCTGGGATGGCGGCGGCATGGAGAAACACCGGGTGCGTCAGTCCCGGCGCACCGGCGTTCCAGAGGAGGCCCATCACCGTGGGCCGGGGCGGTGCCAGGGCGGCAAAATGCAAGAGGGGCGCGGCCTCGACGTCGAAGGCGCGGAAGGCCCGTACCAGCGGGATGGCCAGCAGCAGCGCGGCCACCCCGCCGGCGACGAGGAAAGCCGGCCTGGCGCCTCTGCCCAGGGGGGGCACTGAGGCGGCGAGGAGGGCAGCGGCGAGGTGGGCGTAGCGGGTGTTGAGGTAATAAATGGCCCCGCGGATGTCGAAGGGCAGGGTGAAGTACAGGACGAGTGCCAGCAGGCCGAGCCCGGACAGCCGCAGCCTGGCCATCCCCTGCTCGCGCGCTGTCCCGCGGACGCCGGCCAGAGCCGTCAGGGTGGCGGCCACCCACAGCACCACCACGGCGGCCAGCGCCCAGCGGTCCGAGCCGTCGCGCAGCTGGTTGGCGAGGACTCTCGGCAGCTCGGAGAGGTTTTGAGAGAAGGACTTGAAGGCCAGGTTCTTCTCCGAGAAGAGGGGCCCCCAGGCCTTCCAGGGAGCACCCTCGGCCACCTCGGCCGGTGCAAGAAGCCGCCCGGCACCCCACACGCCGAAGACGGCCACGCTCGGGACGACGGACAGGAGGGCCGGCACCCGTGCCCGCAGTCCGCCGGGGACGGCGGTGGTGAGCAGGAGCCAGGGCAGCCCGAGGGCGAGGAAGAAGAAGGCCTGCACGTGCATGAGAAGGGTGGCCAGGAGCACGGCACCGCAGCCGAGCGCCCAGCGCCGGCGGTGCGGCGCGTCCTCCAGCGCCCGGACAAAAAAGCCGCACGCCAGGACGGCCAGGGGCAGGGAGGCGAGGTAGTTGATGAAGCCCCAGCCGAAGCTGTCCCCGTAGGAGAAGGGCAGGGCGAGCAGGCTTGGCCAGCGCGGTCGCCCCAGGGTGCGCAGCAGGAAGCCCAGGCTCAGGGGTAGACCGGCCACCAAGAAGGTGAGGAAGAGGCGGTTGGCCAGCTCCAGCGGAAGCAGCCAGTTGAGGAGCGAGACGAGGTGGTAGTAGCCGAGGTAGGGCGTCAGCTCGCCGCGCGCGGCAAACACCGTCGGGTAAAGCGTCGTCGGGTCGCTCAGCCGGTGGAGGGCGGAGATGAGCGCCAGGTGCTGCGGCAGGTCCACCATCGGCAGCTGGCGCGCTGCCCACAGGGGGGCCACCCCGAGAAGCAGGGCGAGCGCGTAGGCCGTCCGTCCAATGCGAGCGGGCATCAGCTGCGCTTGCGGCTGGCCAGGACGGGCCAGCCGCGGGCCATGGACTCGCGGAAGAAGGCGGCCAGAGCCCGTCGGGCGACATTCACCGCGCTGTGGTGCGGGTCCATGAGCGACTGCTCACCCAGGGAGCGCGTGCGGAGAAGTTGCACCGGGTTGCCACAGCGCTCGCAGTGGATGACCACGTCTCTGGCGAGCGCCACCGGAACGGCGTAGCGGGTGCCGCAGGAGTCGCATTTCCACACCAGGGCTCGCTCGCCCTCGGTATCGACGGCCATGGACTCGAGTTGGTCCGCCGTCCTCAGGAGCGCCGGGAGGTCTCCGGGCGGCTGGGCGAAAATGACGGAGGGTCCGCCGTCGGCGGACGGAGCGGCGTACCGTGTCCCGTCCGCCAGGAGCTGCTCCAGCCTGTCGAGCAAGCGCTGGTCGCGGAACTCTGCCCCGGTGATGGCCCGGTCCACGGCACCGACGACGGCCGGGAGCTCGGGGGCGAATATTTTGTCCGCCGGAAGCAGGCGCGGCGGCGGAACGAGGAGGTGCGACGGCAGGGAGAAGAAGCGGGTGGCCACGGCGAGCAACGCATTACCTGGACTCGCCCCGGGAGGCAAAGGAAGCCCTCAGGACCAGGCCAGCATCCGCTCCAACGGTGCCCGGGCAGCCTCCATGAGCTCGGGCGCCATGGTGAGCTGCGGGGAGCGGGTGCGCATGCACAGGACGAGCTTCTCCAGGGTATTGAGCTTCATGTGCGGGCACTCGTTGCAGGCGCAGCCGTTGTCCGGCGGGGCCGCGATGTACGTCTTCTCCGGCGCATGCTTCTGCATCTGGTGGAGAATGCCCACCTCGGTGGCGACGATGAAGGTTTTCGCCTCGCTCTTGAGGACGTGCTCGAGAATGCCGCGGGTGCTGCCCACGAAGTCTGCGTGCCGAAGGACAGCCGCCTCGCATTCGGGGTGAGCCACGACGACGGCACCGGGGTTTCGCGTTTTGAGCTGCACCAGACGCTTCTCGCTGAAAATCTCGTGCACCATGCAGCTCCCAGGCCAGAGCACCATGTCCCGGCCGGTTTGTTTCGTCACCCAGCGACCGAGGTGCTGGTCCGGAGCGAAGAGGACGGGCCGGTCCTTCGGGGCCTGAGCCACAATCCGCGCGGCGTTGGATGAGGTGCAGATGACGTCGCTCATGGCCTTCACTTCTGCCGAGCTGTTGACGTACGTCACCACGAAGGCCCCTGGATGCTGGGCGACGAAGGCGCGAAAGGCCGGGGGCGGGCACCTGTCCGAGAGGCTGCAGCCGGCCTTGAGGTCGGGGAGCAGCACCAGCTTCCTGGGGTTTAGAATTTTCGCTGTCTCGGCCATGAAGTGGACACCGCAGAAGACGATGGTGTCGGCATCCGTCTTCGCGGCTTCCTGGGCGAGCGCCAGGCTGTCGCCGACGAAGTCAGCGACGTCCTGAATCTCACTCTCCTGGTAGTAGTGCGCGAGGATGACCGCGTTGAGCTCCTTCTTGAGCCGGCGGACTTCCTCTTCCAGCTCGAGCGGTGAAAGGGCGACGGCCAGGGTGCTGCCTCCTTGTCCTCTGCCAAGGGGGCAATAACGCTCGGCGAGAAGCGACGCCAGGACGGCCGGCACTCCCGGGGGGCGCACCTGCCAGCACGACCTTCACCACCGACGTCCTTTCCACCCCGAGGTCTGGTGGCTTCTGGTACGACGGCCCGTCCCAGGGTTCTTTCGGGGTGGGCTGCAACCCCCAGGGCCGTGGAGAGGGGGCCGCATGACGACAGCCACTGCCGCCGTTGCCGCGCCGAGCGCCAAGGGGCACCCGAAAGGGCTGTACCTCCTCTTCTTCACCGAGGCCTTCGAGCGCTTCCAGTACTACGGGATGCGCGCCTTCCTGGTGCTCTACCTGGTGGACAAGACGCGGGGCCTGGGTTGGACCCGCACCGAGGCCCTGAGCCTCTACGGGACGTACACCGGCCTGGTGTACCTGACGCCCGTCCTGGGCGGCTACATCGCCGACCGCTTTTTCGGCCAGCGCTTCTCGGTGGTGCTGGGCGGGACGCTGATGATGTGCGGGCAGTTCCTCTGCACGTTGAAGACGGTGCCCACGCTCTACACCGGGCTGGCCATCCTCATCGTCGGGAATGGCTTCTTCAAAGCCAACATCTCCACCATGGTGGGCCAGCTCTACGCACCGGGCGACCGCCGGCGGGACAACGCCTTCACCATCTTTTACATGGGCATCAACCTGGGAGGTTTCCTCGGGCCCCTGGTGGCCGGCTCAGTGGCCGAGACGGTGGACTGGTCCTTCGGCTTCGCCCTCTCTGGCGTGGGGATGGCCATCGGCGTCGCGACCTTCCTGGCACTCCGAGGCAAGTTGCTGGTGGGCATCGGAACCCTCAAGGAGAAGCCTTCGGCTCGGGAGGTGAAGCGCTTTCTCACCGCCCTGGCTGTGGCGGTGGTGGTGCTGTCCGGGCTGGCCTGGCTGGCGGTGAAGGGGCCACTCGCGGGCCGGGTCAACTGGGACGTGGTGCTCCTGTCGGCCATCCTCGGGACGATGCTCGGATTTTTTGTCTACCTGACGCTCTTCGCGAACCTGACAAAGGTGGAGCGCGACCGCGTCATCGTCATCTTTGTCATCGTGATTTTCGTGGTGGCCTTCTGGGCAGC
>Ga0302326_10017419_pt1 | contig 14995 bp, 9 predicted proteins | sample Palsa_T0_3_FD_202264 | JGI IMG/M metagenome (GOLD analysis project Ga0302326, IMG submission 202264) | Peat permafrost microbial communities from Stordalen Mire near Abisko, Sweden - Palsa_T0_3 | ecosystem: Environmental > Terrestrial > Soil > Palsa > Peat permafrost | place: Sweden: Abisko... | reverse complement strand
CCTCGCAAATCACAATTCCAAACTTGAGCACCAATTCGGTCGCCAGCGGTCCGCGCTTCACCCGCTCCGCCAGCGTCTCCCCGTCCAGAAGCTCCAGCACGATGAACTCGATGCCGTCCTGATTTCCGACGTCGTAGATCTGGCAGATGTTGGGATGGGAAAGCGATGAGATGGACCGCGCCTCTCGCTCGAATCGCTGCTTGGCCACGGCATTCGCGGAGAGATGCACGGGTAAAATCTTGATAGCCACCGAGCGGTCCAGGCGGCTGTCCCGCGCCGAATACACTTCACCCATGCCCCCGGCGCCGATCGCCGCGGCAATCTCGTATGGGCCTAGTTTCGTTCCTGGCGCGAGTGCCACGAAATCCTCAGTTCAAAATCGCATCCTGCAGCGTGATTCCCAAGAAGTGTAGCGGGACGAGAGCGACATAGTAGGCCGCAGTTACAGCCAGAGTCAAATGGCCACAAAAAGCGCCAGCTTCGCCTCCGCGCCGCGGCTGCCACGGATATGCTATGCTGCGGGTAGTGGGCCCCGCTCGGAACCAAAAAAGCGCCTAACTCCATGAAGTTCTATGTTTTACGACAAAGAGTACAACCTCATCGCCTGTTCCGGGTTATATCCCTCGGATTCGCGTGTTGCGCACGCGATGAATCGCCCCGGCGCGGCAACCCACATCAGGGAGCCTACTGGGAGCGCACGGCGAATCTCGGTGCAAACTTTCGCACCAAGTCAGCCTCTAATCTCTAGCTCACAGCAATAGGCAAAGCTTTGGGTGCCTCCCGGCCCCCCGAAGCAATCCGTACTCAAGTAGTCGTTTGGGCGAGTGTGCACAAGGTCACGTTGGGAGTCCGAACAAAACGGAAATCGAAAAAGACGATCCACACTTGGGGGAAGAAAAATGCAAAAGCAATCCAATCGTAGTGTGATTCGGCGGTCCTTGCCGTTTCTGATGGCAGTGGCGGTAACCGTGGTATTGGTTCTGTCGTTCGCAAGCGCCGCAAGCGCGCAAGACGATCCGCCGGGCCGCGTCGCCCGCCTGAATTTCATCGAGGGTTCAGTATCGTTCCAGCCCGCGGGCACCCAGGATTGGGTAGACGCGAATCCCAACCGTCCCCTGACCACCGGCGACAACCTCTGGGCGGACGAGAATTCGCGCTCCGAACTCCACATCGACGCCACCGCCGTCCGCCTGTCCGCCCAAACCGGAATTTCAATTTTGAATTTGAACGACGCCACCGCGCAGATTCAGTTGGCCCAAGGAACCATCGACGTCCGCGTCCGTGAGATTGGCGACGGCGAGGCCTACGAAGTCGATACCCCCAACATGGCCTTCTCCCTCCTGCGCCCGGGCGAGTACCGCATTTCCGTCGATCCCAACGGCACCACCAGCATGGTTACCGTGCGTGGCGGCGCAGGCGAAGCAACCGCCGGCGGTGCTGCGTATCCGGTGAACCCCGGCCAAGAAGCGATTTTCTCGGGAACCGATCAGGTGAGTTACGACGTCCAAGGCGCGCCAGGACCGGACAGCTTCGATGAATGGTGCACCGCGCGCGACATGCGCGAGGACCACTCGATGTCCGCGCGGTACGTCTCCCGCGACATGATCGGGTACGAAGACCTCGATCAATATGGGCACTGGCAGTCGGTACCCGACTACGGCAACGTGTGGATACCAAACGGAACTCCCGACGGATGGGCTCCCTATCATAACGGCCATTGGATTTCCGTCCAGCCATGGGGATGGACGTGGGTCGAAGACGAGCCGTGGGGATTCGCTCCCTTCCACTACGGTCGGTGGGCAGTGGTCGGCGGCGGATGGGTCTGGGTTCCCGGACCGGTCGCGGTGCGGCCAGTGTATGCCCCAGCTCTGGTAGCTTTCGTTGGGGGCCGCGGATTCGGAGTCTCCCTCGAGATGGGCGGAGGCGCGGCGGTCGCATGGTTTCCGCTGGGTCCGCGTGACGTGTTCGTGCCCGGATACCACGTCAGCCCGCGATACGTTGAGAACATCAACATCACCAACACCACCGTCATCAATCGCACTTACGTCAACAATTACTACACCAACGTTCAGACCAACAACGTAAGCGTGACCAACGTCCGCTACACCAATCAGGCCGCACCCGGCGCTGTAACCGTGGTTTCGCGAGACACCTTCGTGAACGCCCGCCCAGTAGCCTCAGCCACGATTCGCGCCACGCCGCAACAGTTGCAAGCAGCCCACGTGTCGCCCGGTGCACCGCTAGCGCCTTCCCGCGCCAGCGTAACCGGACCGGGCCATGTGGCCGCCGCATCCGCCCGCCCGCCAGCCGCGCTAGCAGCGCGTCCAGTAGTAACCAAAATTACCCCACCGGCAAACGCCGCACCGATGGGACACGTGCAACCGCATCCCGCAACGCCGGCCGTTACCGGCCACGCCCCAACTCCAGCCGCGCCCGCAGCGCGTCCGGCCGTAGCAACCCCGCCCGCGAACGCAGCAAAGCCCGGAGCTCCAGCAACGCCCGCGGCGAATCAACCGAAGCCAGGTTCTGCGCCGCCAGCTCAGACGCGCCCCGCAACCACCACCGCGCCCGCAACCCAAAACAGGCCCGCAACCACCACACCTCAACCCGCAGTGCGGCCAAATACCGCACCAGCTCCACCACCAGCGCAGCCGAAGCCGCAAACCGCGCCACCGCCAAAGCTCAACCCGCCACAGCACGCGCAGCCGCAAGCTCAGCCCCAGCACCAAGCGCCAAAGCCAGAGGCCAAGCCCGCACCGCAAGGACAGAAGCAAAATCAGAAAGATGAAAAGGACAAAAAGGACCACAAAGAAGAACCACCAAAGCAGTAGCGCATCAACTCAATTGAGCTAGCCGCACAAAAGCCCGGAGTCGTTGTGGCACCGACGTTGTGGCACAGCGACTCCGGGCTTTTGTGCGGCCCCCAAATCCCAAATCTCCTAAGCCTCAAAACCGCGACCACAACCGCCATTCATCAGCCGTTGTGGCACAGCCAACCTGGCTGTGCAAACCCAAATCCCAAATATCTCTCCCGAAAAATCCCCCCCACTAACTCAACGGCGGATTACTCGCATCCGGCATCCGCATCACGATCCCCATAGCGTCGCTACGCGCCGCCAACTCCAGTATAGTCATCACCCGTATGGCCTCCGTAGTAGTCACCGGCGCCTCCCCACCATTCCGAATCGCATCATGAACCCCCTGGTAGTAAGCGCCATAATTTCCCCGCAACGTAGGAATAATCTCAGACCGCAGTTCCCCACCCTCCACGTAGAAAAGCGTCCCATCGCGAGGATCGACGCCCCAGTCAGCCCCGCCAGGCATCCGCCCAGCCTTCAGCGCTTCCTCCTGCGGGTCCATCCCGTTCTTCACAAAACTCCCGCGCGTGCCATGAATGACGAACCGCGCCGACCCAGCGTGCACCAGCGACCCGCCATGCAGGATCACCCGCCGCGGCCCGTAACAAAGTACGACGTGAAAATAATCGACCACCTGCCCACCTTTCCGTTGCGCAGCGAAATCCGCCAAGATCGTATCCGGCACGCCAAATAGCTGCAGCGCCTGGTCCACCAAATGATATCCCAGGTCGTACCAGATCCCCGATCCCGGCCCGGGCAGTTCCCGCCAACGCACCCGAACCTCCGGCCGGAACCGATCGTAATGCGATTCGAAATGGACCACCTCGCCCAGCCGCCCGGAAGCCAGCAACTCCCGCACCGTAAGAAAATCCGCATCCCACCGCCGATCGTGAAAGACCGACAGCAGCCGCGAGCAAGAGCGCGACAGCGCGATAAGCTCGGAAGCTTCCCCCACCGTAATGGTAAAGGGTTTGTCGACCACCACATGTTTGCCGGCCAAAAGCGCGTTCCGCGCCAGATCGAAGTGCGTAGTATTGGGCGTAGCGATAGCCACGACGTCGATCTCCGGATTGCGAAACGCCTCGTCAGGCGTAGCAACAACGCGGACCCCAGGCCAGTCCCGCAGCACCTTCGATGCATCGCTAGAAGCAACGTGCGTAAGCGCCAGCCCCGAAACAGCGCTGATCAGCGGCGCATGAAACGTCTTGCCCGCGAAACCATACCCGATAAGCGCCACACGGAGGGATTGGGGATCGGAATTCACAACCGGCCTCAGGTCCAATGAGATGCCCACCGATCTTAGGTGCGCCAAGCCCCCAGCGCAAGTGCCGTGGCGCCGTTGTGGCACAGCGACTCCTCGCGGTGTCAGCCCTCTCTCGTGTATCGCCCCCGGCCTGCCCCCCACCAAACTCAAAGCTCGCCGTCAGGAGTGGCCGCGCCACGCTATGATGCGATAAGCACTCTGGAGCCCAACCCAATGTTCGCCAAGCGCACCAACTGGGAGATGGAACCAAATCGCCTCACCGTAGCGCTATACGCGCAACGCGCCGCAGGCGCAACGGTCCTCGACCTCACCGAGTCGAATCCCACCAACTGCGGATTCACCTACGACACCGCCGCGATCCTCCGCGCCCTGTGCAACGAAGCCGCGCTAACCTATCACCCCGACCCGCGCGGCCTGCCGATCGCGCGCGAAGCCGTAGCGCAATATTATTTCGGCGGCCGTGAAATCAAGATTGCGCTGGACGACATTTTCCTAACCGCCAGCACCAGCGAAGCCTACACTTACATCCTCCGCCTGCTCTGCGATCCCGGCGACGCCATACTCATCCCCACTCCCGGCTATCCCCTCTTCGACTATCTGGCGGAAATTCAAGATGTAGCCATCGCGCGCTATCCGCTCTTCTACGACCACGGCTGGCACATCGATTTCCACGCCCTGGAATCAGCCATCACCGAACGCACCCGCGCAATCGTGGTCGTCCACCCGAATAATCCCACCGGCCACTATTGCCACTTCGCGGAGATGCGCCGCTTGCGAGAAATCTGCGCCGCGCGAGCGCTAGTGTTGGTAGTCGACGAAGTTTTCCTGGATTTCGAGTTGGGCGGCGACGAGAGCGCTCACAGTTTTGCCAGGGAGTCCGCCGCTCTCACCATCACCCTTAGCGGCCTATCGAAATCCTGCGGCCTCCCGCAAATGAAAGTAGCCTGGCTATGCGTAGGAGGCCCGGAAGAATTGCGCCGCGAAGCGGGCGCCCGCCTGGAGATAATCGCCGACACCTATCTGTCGCTGGGCACTCCGGTTCAACTAGCAGTCCCAGCGTTGCTAGCCGCCCGCGGCGCATTTCAAGCCCAAGTAATGGCCCGAGTCCGCAACAACCTGGCCGAGTTCGACCGCCAGCTAGTCAGCGCCAAAACGTGCAGCCGCCTAAAAATAGAAGGCGGTTGGAACGCAGTCCTGCAAGTCCCAGCAACAATCTCCGACGAAGATCGAGCCCTGGCCCTAGTAGCGAAAAAAGCCGTCTATGTCCATCCCGGCCACTTCTACGATTTCCAGCGCGACGGCCACCTGGTCCTAAGCCTAATTGTGCCGGAGCAAGATTTCAGGACAGGCCTAGCCCGCCTGTTGGCACTAGTAGACGGTGGAATTTAGGTTTCCAGAGATCGGTTGGAGCCCGGAGAAGCGGCGTTGTTTGTATGTCGAGATCGCGCTTATTTGCCCGCGATCGTAGCTGCGGAAAGCATGCCCTTCGCGCTGTAATCGATCGGCACAACGCGATAACGATAAACCATCCCGTGCTCTCCGGCCACGTAGCCACGGTCGCGCGCCGGCAAGCTGGACGCATTGATTTCCGCCGGCAGCCGGACCTCCATCGTGTTCCAGCGCTTTCCGCCGTCCGATGTGTAAGCGATGGTTGTGCCTTTCGCGAGCCAGCCCACCTCGTGGTCCGCAAAGCGCAGCCGCGGAGACCCACCGGGAAACGTCCCCGGAACCTTGCGCCAGTTCTGGCCGCTGTCCGAAGTACTCCAGAGTTCGGCAAACCCACGCATGAAGCCGGTCTTCGCGTCGGTAAACAACAACCCATAGTCGCCGCCGCTAGCCTCCGGGATATGGCTCGAGATGCTCCAAGTCAACCCGCCATCCTCGCTCTCAGCGATCGCCGCAGCTTGGTTCGGCAGCCTCTGCGTAGCGGCATAGCACACCTGCGCCGTAGGGCACGCCACGCTGTGGAATTCGCATTCGGCATCTTGCGTCAATCCATTCACCTCCACCTTGTCGTGGCAATGATAGACGTGCTTCCAAGATCGTCCACCGTCCGCGGTGCGCGATATGTCCTTGCTATGTACGAAAAATCCCACTTCCGGCGTGGCGAAAGTAAACACCGCCGTTGCCGACAACTCCCCAATCTCTTCCCAAGTCTCTCCATCCGTAGTGCGCAGCAGGTGGCTCCCGCCCTGTGTAGCCCAACCGTGTTTGGCATCCAAAAAGAACAGTTCCTCGAAACCACGCGTCGCCGAGCGCGGATCCCCCAGTTGAGCATCCCAGTGTTGCCCGCCGTCGCCAGTATGCAGAATCACCCCACCCTCTCCGGCGTCGGACTGCACCGTTCCAACCGCCCATCCCACCTCGGAGCTAACAAAGAACACGTCGCGCAACGAAGCGTCCTGCGGATAATTCACCGGCTCCCAGATAGACTTGAACTTCTCGGTAGGAGCCACCTTCCGAGCCGTCTGGCCGGGCCAACTCAAGACCGCCAAGGCAAGCAAGACCAACAACGGGGATTTATACATGAAGTCCTCGCTCGGCCCACACCCTACGCAGGCCACGCAAAAAATCGCGTTCTCTGAAACGAAGTGTTCCCCAGGGATTTTACCTTTGGCCTACTAGCGCTTTACGTTATACACCCAACCACCTCCCCCGTAGGAGCCGTTTCTTTAATCTTGGGCGTCTCGCTGAGTCAGAACGTCGGCGCTCTTCGAGCCCAAAAAATAATGGTCGGTTAGGCGTCCGGTTCTGCCCTACGCTTTCGCCCGAAGCTTAGGGCCGCCGCCCGAGCGGCTGGGTGCCCCACACGTCGATTTCGTGTGTGGGCTTTCCAAGCCGTGAGGTACCGCCGCCACTCCTGCGTGCCGTTCGCCCGAGCGGCGTGCTGCCGTGTAGCCATGGGCTCGCCGGCCTCAGAAAGCGCGCTAGCGAAAATGGTCTACCATCATGATGTCGTCATTTTGCTCCTCAATTTGGGAGTATAGGAGCCAGTGCTTATCCGGGGACAGGGAGAAACCGCCGCCGCCGAACTCTTTATCGACTTCGAACACGCGGCGGCTATTTTTCGTCGCGAAATCAAAAAAGTGAACGGACTTGGGCGCGTCCGCAGGCACAAAATAAATCCCCTGGGGAACTAGCGCCCAAAGATCGCCATACATTAAGGTCGGCAGCCCATCGACATCCGAATCCGCAAATTCCTTGTGAAGGGAAAGCGACCTCAGCCGGGCATTCGTGTAGCGCTCTGCAAAATAAAGAATACTGCCGTCGAAGGACTCCTGAGGACTCATCCCGTCAGGCCGCGCCCCGATTATCGTTGCGTCTCCCCCAGCCGCAGGACATCGATAAATGGCTTGTCCCTTCGCTTCGAAAGTCTGGAAGTAAATCCACTCTCCGTTTCGCGACCAACCGGGCGAGACCATTTTTTGAACATTCGAGACGAGTCTCCGGGGAACCTGCTCGGAGACATCGACGACATAAATCTCCAACTGGTCCCGGCGACGAGAATCAAACGCGATTTTTTGTCCGTCGGGCGACCAGCGCGGAGTGGAGGCAGCGCCATTTCCTCTGGACAGTTGGACCAAATTGTCGCCTTCGGCGTCGGCCATCCAGATTTCCGGCGAACCTGTACGGCTGGACCGAAACGTAATATGTTTGCCATCCGGGGAGTATTGGGCTTCACTCTGGTCCTGGGTGGATGTAGCGAGTTCCGTACTGGGGGTCTCCGGATGGCGAAGATCCTTTCTCAAAATGCGCCCCCGTCCGAAAGAAGCACTAAAGGCGAGCTTGTCACCCTTGGGCGAGATCGCAGGCCAAGTGGGATTTTGTCGGAGGTCGATCCGCCGCAGGGAACCATCCGCCAATCCCACTTCGTCCAGCTCAGCGCCGAGGTCAAAAAATTGAGAAATCACTAATGTGTGGTCATCGCCAGACCACGCGATTCCCTCTGGAATATCGGAAAATGCCGCAATTGCCTTGGGCGTCCCCCCGAAAGGAGCCACGGAATACAGTTCGAAGTCATTCGTACTGTGAACGCACAGGTAAGCCAATTCCTCGCGCTGGTGAAAGAAAGTAGGCAAGCCTTCGTTCTTGCAAGTTGGATTGTGAGTGATCGGCACCACTTCGAGAGTCTCCACCGAAAGCAGGAAGTTGCGGTCCGTCGCCATTTCGTTTGGGACAGAATCGCCAAACGCAATCCATTTGCCGTCGGCAGACCAGCTGATAGGAGCAGCGAGTGAATAGGGTACATGGGTCAAACGCAGTTGCCGCTCTGGTCCCCCCAGAGCCGGAACCACATACACGCCGGTGTCGGCGCCCGCCAATCGGTGAAAGGCGATCTGGGTGCCGTCGGGCGACCACGCGGGAGCTATCCAATCGGAAGGATGGTGCGTAAGCCGGAGAAGTGTCTCACTGCCAATTGCCTTAACGTATAAATCGAATCCCCTCGCCCCTAATGCCGGATCCCCATTCCACGCAAACGCGATTCGCGAACCATCTGGCGAGAACGCCGGGGCCGTCTCGATCCCGGGCAAGGCGGTAAACGGAAGCGCAGTCAGGGCTTGGGGCGGCAATGTGCTTCCCGGCGTCGATCGAAAAGCAATCACCGCCACTGCCGCACAGGCCAAGGCTATCGTACCGCCCACCAACGTTAGCCACGCAGGGCGGACGCGCTCGACGCGAACTGCTTCAGCAGGACTCGGGGATTGCGATCCCACCGGCACGGTGATAACGCCGATGAAGCGGTATCCGCGTCGAGGCAAGGTTTCGATGAACTGCGGGTGTTCAGCGGAATCCCCAAGAGCCTCTCTCACCTTATTAATCGCCGTGGCCAGACTATGATCAAAATCGACGAATGTGTCCGCGTGCCAAAGCCGCCGGCAAATCTCCAGCCGCGTCACCACTTCCCCGGGATGCTCCAGTAGCAGTGCCAGCAACTGGAAGGGCTGCTCCTGCAGACGCACCCTTCGCCCCTTATGCCGGAGCTCGCCGGAGCGCAGATCGACCTCGAAGCGGTCAAACGTGATGCGGTGGAACGAGGACCCGTTGGGCTCCATTCACTAACCTTCGGGGGAAAGGATCGCGAGAGGTTAACAAAACTCAACGGAACCGTCAAGGTTAACCATTTTATTATCAAATGGTTAACTCTTTATCCAAAATTGAACGCCAATTGATGTGCGGTGCATTGCCCTCCTGCGGCCCTCCCCGGCAAAGTGCGTGGGCCTCCGCAGACTCGGTCCGTATCCGAGGACTCCGCGGAACACTTCAACCCTATCCAGGAGAGAAACAATGAAACCCATACGCTTGCTAACAGCCCTTGCCTCCTTAGCTCTGTCGTTTGCTTCGGGGATTTCCACCGCACAGGCCCAAAGCCCATCCTCAAATGTAACCGTCTTCGCCACCGGCCTAAACAACCCTCGCGGCCTCACCTTCGGCCCGGATGGAAAGCTTTACGTGGCCGAAGGTGGCATGGGCGGTACCACTTCCACGATTGGCGTATGCACCCAAGTGGTGGCGCCGGTCGGACCATACACGGGCGGATTTACTTCCCGCATATCCAGAATCGATGCGCAAGGCAACCGGACCACGGTGGCGGATAACCTCCCCTCCACTCAGACCAGCGACGCGAACGGGAATGCCGTCAGCGGCGTATCCGACATTGCGTTTATCGGTCGCGAAATGTTCGCACTCACAGCGGGCTCGGGATGCTCCCACGGGCTTGCGCACACCAGCAACGCCGTTCTTCAGGTCTATCCGAATGGGTTGTGGAGAATGGTTGCAGACCTCAGCTTGTTTCAAAAGTTGCATCCCGTTGCCCATCCGGACCCCGCCGACTTCGAGCCCGACGGAGTGTGGTACAGCATGGTCGCGGTAGCAGGAAAGCTGTACGCCGTCGAGCCCAACCACGGCGAGTTAGACGCCGTTTCGCTGAACGGCGAAATTCATCGGGTAGCGGACATATCCGCAACACAGGGCCACATTGTTCCCACGTCGGTTGCATTTAGAGGCAATTTTTTTGTGGGAAACCTGGGTCTGTTCCCGATTGTAGAAGGTTCGTCGAAAATCCTGGAGATCACCCCGAGCGGCAAGGTGAGTACCGTGGTGACCGGATTGACCACCGTCCTAGGCGTTGCCTTCGACTGCCATGGTGACCTGTACGTCCTCGAGAACACCACCGGAAATCAATTTCCGACGCCGTCTACAGGCGAGGTCGTTCGCGTAACTCGAAATGGTCTCGAGGAAATCGCCACCGGCCTATCCCTGCCGACGGCAATGACTTTCGGCCCGGACGGCGCCCTCTACGTTTCCAACGTCGGCTTTGGTCCGCCACCAGTGGGCCTGGGCCAAATCGTCAGAATAACGGTGCCCCCCGTTCACCCATAAGGGATAAAGGTGCGGAGGCCGTCGTTCTAGATCGAAGAACAAGGGCCCAAACGGTTTGTGGGAATGCCCGCGAGAACCCAGCGAGCGGAACCCGATGGGATTGCGCTTCGTCCCCACCTGGAGTGTATAAGAGAACCGAGAATGTCCGTCGAACCCGGAAGGGCGCCTCGAACCGTACTGCGACGCTCTTTCGGTTCTCGACGACATAGATCTCCAAACCGTAATTATCGGTGACGCGAGCGGTGTCGACAAGGCCGTACAAGCGTATCTATGCGCCAAGCATTACGATAATGTGATTATTTTTTGAATGGACGACGCGTGCCGAAACAATGTGGAAAACTGGCCAGCCCGAAAAATCCATGCCACCGAGTCCAAGCGCCGTGACTTTGCGTACTACTCGACGACGTATCGAGCCATGGCAACAGAAGCGGACTACGGCGTCATACCATGGGAGGGATACAGTCATGGCACCCTGACCAATATCGTGAATCTCGTTTGAGATGGCAAGCTAGTCGTCGCCTGCGTGGCTCCAAGCAAATCGTTCCAGACAGTTCGCGACCCCGCTCAACTGATCCAGATGCTGGCACAAATTGATACCGACGCCTCTCACAAAATGGACCAAGAACTTAGCGCTCAAGGCGAAACCATCGCCTCAACCGGCCACTGATTCGCTGCTATTATTTTGAGTCTTCCCCGCGCGCAAGCATCAACCTAGCACTCAGCGATTTGCTTGACCGTTGATATCAGATCGCTTCTCCTAGGAGATCACTCACCAAAAATGACGCTTATTGATATCTTCGGGTCAGCTGGCAGTCTCCGCAATCGACCTACGACATAAATTAAGCTATGTAGGAAAGCTCGGCGCACGCCCTGAACATCGACAGCCAATGTAGTTTGGCCGGAATGCACAATCTGGCTCCTCGCCGTATAAAGCACAGACATCGCATTGTTCATCGATTTCATGGGAAAGACTAGCAATCCGTGGACTTTTCCTCGAAGACATCGCGGCAACCCCATCAAACCTGACGCTTCTCTCCCGCTCGGCGTAGCGCAAGCCCCCCCAAACCACGCCGAAAAAGCCCAAAATCCGAATCGCAACAGCGCCAGGATACCCCCTCGTATCTACCTGATTCCAAACAGCAGAATTTTGCCGAATCCAGGCGAATTACCAAATGCCTGTCGCGAAAATTCGCGCCAGCCAGTAGGAGGCCCGTAAATCCAAATTGAGGTGGACTAGTTTTCGCGGGGTTGCCCCCGCCGCCCTGCCTCGGTAACCTTATCCAGCTCGCGTGGCGCAGACGCCGTAGATCGTGGACCGGCCAAACTGGACGTGGGCTAGGACGGACCGAATGAGCGGCCAATTTCACATACGAAAAGCGAACGCCGCGGATGTTCCCCGGCTGCGCGAAGTGATTGATGCGTCGGTACGCGGACTGCAGGCTGGAGATTATTCTCCGGCGCAAATCGAGGGTGCGCTAGCTTCCGTCTATGGAGTCGATAGCCAGCTCATCGCGGACGGAACTTATTTCGTCGCCGAGATTGCCGGAACGGGAGGCGCGAAATCTGAAATCGTCGGATGCGGCGGATGGAGCAAACGCAAAACACTTTATGGAGGCGATCAGTTTGCTGGGCGCGAAGATTCGTTGCTGGATCCCGCGCGCGATGCGGCGAAGATTCGCGCTTTTTTCGTGCATCCGGCGTGGGCGCGGCGCGGCATCGGCGGTTTGATATTGGCAGCTTGCGAGAACGCCGCGCGCGAAGCTGGATTCACGCGACTGGAAATGGGCACGACGTTGAGCGGCGTAGCTTTTTATCGCGCGAACGGATACGCGGCGCTGGAGGAAATGGAAGTCGCTCTCGGAAATGGCGACGCGCTTCCGATAGTTAGAATGGCCAAGGAATTCAGCTAGAGGTTGTGGGGCAGCCACTCCTGGCGGCGCACGCTTTCAGCTTTTAGCTCTTCGCTTTTCGCTTTTGCTTTAGTCCCCAGTTCCCGAAAGTGTAACGGTCTGCGGGCTATTCAACGCGTTGTCGGTTATGGTGATCTTGCCTGACGTCGAACCTTTCGCCGACGGCGTGAACGTCACCACCAACGTGCACTTGGCTCCTGACGTTAGCGTGGCGTTCGCTTTACACGTGCCCGCTGAAGTCAGCGCGAAGTTGGCGCTCGCCGCTACCGACGTTATCGTCGTGGTCGTCAATCCGGTGTTGGTTACGGTTACCGTTTTTGTTGCGCTGACTGTTCCCTTCTTCACTGTGCCGAAGCTCAGGCTCGTTGGGCTCGGCGTCGCTTCCGGATCGATTACCGTCGCGGTCATCGTTACCTTTTGCGGAGTTGACGACGCGCTGTCCACGATCGTCAGAATCGCCGACTGCACAATGTTCACCGCGGTGTTCGGTACGAAACTCATCTCGACTTGGCAACTCTTCTTTACCGCCAGCGTCTTGGCGCACAGATTCACTCCTACGAAGTCGTAGGAATCTCCGCCGGCCACCGCGGTGAGTGACACGCTCGAGATGGTCACCGTCGATGCGGTGTTGTTAGTGAGTGTGACCATCTTCACCGGAATCGTGCCGCGATAAACGTTGCCGAACGCCAGCGAGGTCGGGCTGATCGTTAGTCCCGTTCCGCCGGAGGGGTTGACGGTCAGGGCGGTGCTGCTGTTCGTTGCCGTAGTGAAGTTCGTATCTCCCGCATAGCTGTAGCTGATGGTGTACGGCGTCGCGGACGCGGGAATCGCGGACGTGGTGAAACTCATCGTGAATGCACCGCCCGTTGTGGTGGTGGTGCTCTGCGAGATGTTGTCGACGGTTACCGTCACCGTATCGCCGGTCGGTGGATGCAGCGAGCCGGAGCTTACCGTTCCGCCCAGAGGGATCGACGCCGCACCGGCGGTGATCGATTGCGACGCAGTCACGGCGCTGAACGTCGCGGTGGCTTTATTCACCGTCAGCGCGGTGCCGGTGTTGGTCGCCGCACCGAAGTTCGTATCACCACCATAACTGTAAGTGATGGTGTAGGGCGTTGCGGATGCAGGGATCGCGGACGTCGTGAAACTCATCGTGAATGTGCCGCCCGTTCCCGTGGTGGTGGTGCCCTGCGTGATCCCATCGACGGTTACCTTCACCGTTTCGCCGGTCGGCGGATGTTTCGTACCCGAGGTCAGGGTCCCGCCAAGAGCGATCGAAGCCGTACCGTAAGGGATCGACTGCGACGCAGTCACTGCACTGAAGGTGGTGCTGGCGGCGCTATTGACGGTCAACGCCGTGCTGGTGTTCGTTGCCGTGGTGAAGTTCGTGTCTCCCGCATAGCTGTAGCTGATGGTGTACGGCGTCGCGGATGCGGGGATTGCGGACGTAATGAAACTCATCGTGAATGCGCCGCCCGTTGTGGTGGTGGTGCTCTGTGAGATGCTGTCGATGGTCACCGTCACGGTATCGCCAACCGCCGGATACAACGAACCGGAGCTTACTATTCCGCCGAGCGTGATCGGGGTCGCGCCGACGGTGATTGACTGTGACGCAGTCACTGAGCTGAACGTAGCGGTGGCTCTATTGACGGTCAGCGCGGTGTTGGTGTTTGTAGCCGTACTGAAGTTCGGATCCCCGGCATAGCTGTAGGTGATGGTGTACTGCGTCGCGGACGCAGGAATCGCAGACGTAGTGAAAGTGATTGCAAATGTGCCGCCCGCTACCGTGGTGGTGCTCTTCGAGATGTTGTCAATGGTCACCGTCACCGTATCGCCGGCCGGCGGGTGCAGCGTGCCCGAAGTTATCGTGCCGGTCAGCGCGATGGAAGCGCTGCCGTAGGGGATTGACTGCGAGGCGGTCACCGCGCTGAACGTGGTGCCGCCGGCGCTATTGACCGTCAGTGCGGTGCTGGTGTTCGTCGCGGTCGTGAAGTTGGTGTCTCCGGCATAGCTGTAGCTGATAGTGTACGGCGTCGCGGATGCGGGGATCGCGGACGTGGTGAAACTTATCGTGAATGCGCCGCCCGCTGTGGTGGTGGTGCTCTGCGAGATGCTGTCGATCGTCACCGTCACCGTATCGCCGGTGGGCGGGTGCAGCGTGCCCGAAGTTATCGTGCCGGTCAGCGCGATGGAAGCGCTGCCGTAGGGGATCGATTGCGACGCAGTCACTGCGCTGAACGTGCTGGTAGCCTTGTTAACGATCAAGCTGGTGGCGGTGTTGGTTGTCCCGCCGAAATTCGCGTCGCCGAGATAGGCGTAGGTGATGACGTAAGGCGTCAGCGATGCCGGAATCGTGGAAGTGGAAAAGTTCAGCGAGAACGCTCCGCTGCTTCCGATCAACGCTGTTTGCGAAACGCTATTGATGGTGACGGTCACCACCTCGTTCTGATTGGTCGGAGGATACAAAGAGCCCGAACCGATGGTTCCCTTCAGCGTGACGGAAGTTGCGCCGTAGGTGATCGATGGCGCGGAAGTCAAACCCGTGAAGCTGGTGGAATTGGCCGAGACGTTGATGGTCGCGG
>Ga0302326_10017418_pt1 | contig 14996 bp, 9 predicted proteins | sample Palsa_T0_3_FD_202264 | JGI IMG/M metagenome (GOLD analysis project Ga0302326, IMG submission 202264) | Peat permafrost microbial communities from Stordalen Mire near Abisko, Sweden - Palsa_T0_3 | ecosystem: Environmental > Terrestrial > Soil > Palsa > Peat permafrost | place: Sweden: Abisko... | reverse complement strand
GCCTTCGCCCAGGCGCTCGGGCTCATATTGCTTGGCTGGCTGTCGGACCTCTTCTCGACGATGAAGGTAAAAAGGCCCATCATGCTGCCGGTCGACCAAGTGAAGCGGATTCCGGTTCCGATGCTTAAAGCATTTTCACTTCTACTCTGCACAGGCAATGGTGGCGAAGTGCGTCTTTCTTGAGGAAAAGCCGCGTCGAGGGCGGTTGCCCTGTATACACCAGAAGTAAAATGCCTTAGGGATTTCGATCTGTTTGGGATCGTGGCGCGAGCACTGCGGCGGCAGCCGTGGAATGTTCAGCGCCTCGGCTGAGCGGCGGCCCGGCTCCGAGTGTTCCGACAGGATAGGCGCCGCGCCGTAACCAGTCACTCGGCCGCTGTAGCGTTGCAAACAAATGTGACCCCCATATTGGGTCGGGTTCCTATTCGTAACAGTCAATATGCCGAGATGTCATCACGCACCTTTCTCATACCACCGCAATATGTGATACGAGTGAACGAGGTCTTCTGCGTCCAAGATCTCCTTGTCCAATATGTCGGCGCCAGCACTGCCGGACTCAAGAGACCGCCGGATTGTTCGCAAAACATGCAGCCGGTGGACCTGGTGAACGAAGTCTTGTTCGAGGGCGTAATCCATTCGAGATCTCCCTGGAAAATCTTGGTGATTTCTCTGCAAATGGCGCGATATGACGCATTGATAGTAGCGCCTAATCGCGACGAGATATCGTCGTCACCACAAATTTTCGCGTTCCAGTTTCCGGATTCAGTTTTGCTCGGAAACTGAACGCTGCCAAAGTCAGTTTTCGGAGCCGTAGGAAACAGACCAGCCGGAAAACTCTAAGCTATTCATTTGCCTGAGTTTTCCAGTTTTCGGACGTGGTCTTTTACAAACTAAGGCATCCCCTTTGGTAGCCTTTTGTCCACTCGGTCAGTCTCGCTATTCGGATGATGATACGACTGCATCTGAGCGCCTCAAACCACAAGCTTCACTCAGACGATTGAGCTGGAATCCGCAGCAAAAAGAGATTTCCTCCATGTCGCCCCGGCAGTAGGCTCACGCTGCCACCATTCACCTCAATTGCCCACTTGGCGATGGCCAGTCCGAGGCCGCTTCCTCCGGCTTCCCGTGAACGCGAGACCTCTATCCTGAAAAACCGCTCGAAGATTTTCTCTCTTAACTCCTCCGGGATCGCCTCTCCGCGATCTTCGATGGAAACGTCCACATAGTTTCCCGCCTTCGCTATCAGAATGGAAATCTCGCTTGAGGTTGGCCCGTACTTGATCGCATTCTCCACAATATTCGCCAGCCCGCGCTGCAGCACGAAACGGTCCGCGTTTACAGATAACTCCCCATCTCCCTCGATCTGGATTTGCTGTCCTTTTTCTTCTGCCAACAAGCCGAGAAGCGCGACCACGTCCTGAGCCAGCACTAACAGGCTGAAGGTGGTTCTGTGGAGCACGACCTGACCCGCTTCAGCCCTGGATATGGAGAGCAGCCCGTCGACCATTTCGGTCAGTCGGGTTACTTCCTCCAACATGCTTCCGATGGTGTCTCGATATTCCTCCGGCGTGTGCAATCGCTGGAGGCTCACCTCGCCAACACTACGGATGGAACTAAGTGGCGTCCTTAATTCGTGGGATGCATCGGCAGTAAAGCGCTTGAGCGTTTCGAATGAGCTCTGCAGCCGGGCGAGAAGATCGTTGAAAATCCGGGCCATCCGGCCCAGTTCGTCATTTGGATTCTCGACGGGTAGCCGCAGGTCAAGATCACTTGCGGTAATGGTTGCAGCACGCAGCGCCATCTTGTCCAGGGGCTCCAGCGCCGTACGGGCCATGCGGTAGCCGGCCAGACCTGCGAACAAGAGTGTGGGTGGGACCGCCAGCAGAAGCAGTGCGACGAATTGCAAAACTCCACGTTCAATTGGTGCGGAGCTGTAGGCCAGCCGAATCAGCAGCGGCTGGCTTCCGATCGAGTGAATGTGGCTAATGAGAAGCAGGCGCGTTCCATCTGCCAACCGGACTCTGCGCTCGTGATAGCTCGAAAGACCTTCGTTGGGGAAGGGCGGCCCTCCCAGGTCCTGCCCCTGCAGTTTGGCGTTGCGCAGGAGCACCTCGCCCTCGGGAGTGAGCACCTCCATGTAGCGGTCGAGCAGGAGTATCAGTTCAGGATGGTTATGGTATTCCTCATGGAGTACGAGGCGCCCATCGGGCGTAAAGGCAAGTAGGCCCTCGGCAGTTTCGATGTCCTGAACCTCCGCATGGTACATGCGGAGGGTGAGCTGCCAGTACTCCAGCACCGTTGCGCCACAGATGAAGAGCAGCAACACCAGGCCGAATACGCCGACATACGTTAGCGTAAGGCGGTGGCGGACGTTGGTGTATCGCAACATTACGGTTCGTCTTCTCGGACCACGAACCCTACCCCGCGCACCGTATGCAACAACTTTGCCGGGGAATCGCCGTCAAGTTTGCGCCGCAGCCTGGTGATCTGCACATCAATTACATTATCGAGTGGGGTGTAGCGCAGCACCTGCTTCCAGACTTCGCGCGCGAGCATTTCCCGCGAAACAACAGAGCCGCGGTTCAGGAGAAGGTACTCGAGAAGGTCGAACTCGCGCGCAGTCAGCTCAAGTTTCCTGCCTCCCCGCGTGGCCGTACGCGCATCCGGCTCAAGTATCAGATCGGCTATGCGTAGAGACCCGGGAGCTGCAGGCAGGTTGCGGCGCATGAGCGCACGAATGCGAGCGAGCAACTCAGCAAACGCAAACGGTTTTACCAGGTAGTCATCGGCTCCCGCGTCCAGGCCGAGCACTCGGTCTTCAATGGAGTCCCGTGAAGTAAGGATCAGAACCGGGACATTGAGACCCGTTCTGCGCATATCTCCCAAGACCTCCAACCCGCTGCGCGTCGGCAGCATCACGTCGAGCAGAATCAGGTCGAAGTGGAGACGGCGCATGGAAGCGAGCGCATCTTCGCCGCTGGGCGAAAGTGTGACCGCGTAACCCTCTCCCTGCAGCCCCTCAGCAACTGCCTCTGCCAGCTTGCGTTCGTCCTCGACCAGTAAGATATTCAAGCCTGCGCAACCCTGCCTAAAAATGTACAAGCTTCGCGTCCGCTCTGCCCGGTCTTACCGAAAATGTCAGGAAAACGTCAGGCCCTTGTAAGGCGGATGAGTGGTCAAATTCCGTTGTGGATGGGTCCAGGATGGGTCGTCCAGGACGGGTCCAGGAGGTTCACAACCATGACCAACATTCGTTCCGCTCTCTCTCTCGCGTTGCTCGGTTGCGCGGCGTTTGCGCCCGCCGGCCGTGCGACTACGCTGCCTGCCGAGACCGCTATTCCCGTCATGTTTACTCACACGATAGACGCCAAAAAGGCGAAGGCCGGCGATGTGGTGACGGCCAAAACCATGCAAGTGGTCCTGCTTCCCAACGGCGAGCAGCTTCCCAAGGGAACCCGGGTCACTGGACATGTGGTGGAAGCCCGTCCCTTCAAGTTTGACGAAACTCCTTATGCCGTCCAGCAGCCATCGTATCTCTCCGTCCAGCTTGATCACGTGGCCGATACTTCCGTGACCACGTCGGTGCGGGCAATGGCGACTTACCTGGCGGTGCAGCAGGCTCTCATGCCCCAGGGAATCGACGAGTCCGACTCACTGGGCACAATGGTTTTGATCGGCGGAGCACACTATTCGCCCATCGCCAAGCGCGTCACCGACGGACCGGACGACGACACGGTCGCCTATAACAAAGGCCAGGGGATCTTCGCCCACCTTCTTGCGGGTGGCGTAGGCTGTGACGGGACCCAGACTGAACAATCGGTAGCTATCTTTTCTCCCGACGCCTGCGGTCTGTATGGCTTTGTGGGCGACCACCTCACTGCCAGGGACGGCGCTTTCCGTCTTGAGTCCGCTCATCGGACGGTGAGTATTCATGCCGGAAGCGCCGCGCTGCTTCAGGTTAAGTAACCGAACAACTGTCCCGCCCCAGGTCTCGTTTTCGAGACCTGGGATCCGCGCGACCCTTCTCGATTCGCAAACCAGTTCGCTCAGTCTGCAACGAGTGCTATAGCCCTCTAGATCGGCTTCGCCGTGCGCCCAGTACCTTGGGCGCAAAGGGCTTTGAAGTCTGCGTGGGACTGGAGAATAAACCCGCAGGTGTCTCCGCTTTGCTCGGGTCGAGATGACAAATTGTCAGTTCCCTGGAATTCTCTCCTACCTCAACTTCGCACCCACATCTCGCACAAAGAACGTGCGAGATATGGGGCACCCTCTATTACTTCGCCTGCAAAGGGTGGTGGGATGGGTGCGAAGCTGAGGTAGGGAGAGAAGTCCAGGGAACTGACAACCTTGTCATGGCGGGAGTCGCGATTGCTCTTAGGATAAAGAAATCGCCGCTCGCGCGCTCATATAACCTTCGACAGAGTGCAGCCCTAAACCCGCCCTGCCTTGCGTCCGTAGACGAGCGAGAAACCAGCCGGCACAATAAACACTGTAAACATTGTAGACACGATCAGGCCGCCCACCAACGCCCGCGCCAGAGGAGCATACGACTCGCTGCCCTCGCCTAGCTTCAGGGCCATGGGAAGCAGACCGATAATGGTGGCCAGCGAAGTCATCAGAATCGGGCGCAACCGCACACGGCAGGCTTCGATAAGCGCCTGGGTCACGTGACGGCCCTCATTCATGAGGTGGTGCGCAAATTCCACAATCAAAATGCTGTCTGACATGGCAATGCCGGCAAGCATGACCACGCCCATCAAAGACATCACATTCATCGTCGTCCCGGTGCACACCAACATCAGCAGCACACCCGTAATGGCGGGCGGCAGGGCAAGCAGGATAACGAACGGATCGACAAACGAGCGGAATTGAGCCACCATCACCAGGTACAGCAGGATGACTGACAGGATCAGCCCCAGGGTGAAGCTGTGGAACGACTCGCTCATCGCCGATGCACTCCCCCGAACCACCACGAAAATGCCCGCGGGGATTTGCTGTTGGGCGATCACCCTACGCACCACATCCGCGGTCTTGCCCAGATCTTCCGTAGCCGGGCGCACGTAGATGTCGAGCTTGCGCCGAATCTGGTAGTGATCGACTTCCGTGGGAGCCTCAATCTGCTGGATATTCGCCACCATATCGAGCCGAGTGGGCTGCGCTACGCCCTCTGCGTGAAGCGGAATCGCCTGCAAATCCTGCACCGTGCGGATTTGTGTCTCGGGGTACTGGACGGTAAGGAAGTAGTTGTTTCCGTTTCGCGGATCGATCCAGACGTTGGGCGCGATCATCTGGTTGGAAGTCAGCGAGGTGATCACATTCGACAGAACTTCCTTCTCCGTCAGCCCGAGCTTGGCCGCATGCAGCCGGTCTACGTTGATGCGGAGCGACGGATAGTCCAAGTCCTGCGGGATAAAGACGTCGGCTGCTGCGGACGATGAGCGTAGGGTCGCCGCGATGGATTGGGCCACCTGGTTCGCCGCTTGCAGATTCGCTCCGCTGATCTGGATGTCAATGGGTGCGGGCGCTCCCATGTTGACCACGGCATCCACCAGGCTTCCGGTAGAAAAATACGTGGCCAGCTCCGGCATTTCGTCAGCCAGGCGCCGCTTGATGCGGGCGATATACGCATAGCTGCCGACTTCATGTCCCGGAGTCAACCCAACCTGGATAAAGCCCGTATGCATGGCGGCGTTGGTGGTGTAGACCGCAGAAAAGCCATTGTCGACGCCGATGTTATCGACGATGACGCCCAGGTCGGCGGGATGGACCACCTGCTTGATGATCGCCTCGGCCTTCGCTACCTCCTGCTCCGTCACCAATAGCTTGGTTCCGGACGGGGCTTTCACGTTAATCACAAACTGCCCCGCATCGGTGCGTGGAAAATAGGAGAAGCCCAGAAGGCCGTACAAGCCAAGGCTTAGAACAAAGGCGACCGCAAAACCAACCAACACCCTTGCCGGCTGCCGGAGCACCTTGCGCACCAACACTTCATAGCGCACCAGCATCTTTTCGAAGAGTTCATTGAACGCAGCGTTGAAGCGCGCAGCGAAGCCGGTTCTACCGCCTTCCAGCGTGCGGGCCTCTCCGGCATGCCTTTCGCTGAAGCCTTCGGGGTGATTGAGCTTGAGGTATTTGGAGCAGTACAACGGCACCACGGTCATGGCGATGAAGTACGAGGCGGCGAGCGCCACCACTACCGCCAACGCCATGGCCGAGAACAGAAACTTACTGACCCCCGAAAGCAGCGTCACGGGAAAAAAGACGATGGCCGTGGTCAACGTGGAAGCAAGTACAGGAAGCGCTACCTCCTTGCCCCCCTTCTCTGCAGCCTCCACCGAGGGTTGGCCCATCTCCAGGTGGCGGTAAATGTTCTCCAACACCACAACAGAGTTGTCGATCAGCCGCGAGAGCGCCAGTGCAAGTCCGCCCAGCACCATGCTGTTGACCGAAGATCCAGTCAAATGCAGCACCATGAATGCCGCCAGGACCGACAACGGAATGGAGAAGAAAACCGCGAGCGTGGCCCGCAGACTACCCAGAAAGATGAGGATCATCAGGCAGGTAAGGAAAAGACCGATACCGCCTTCATGGAGCAGGGTCTCAATGGCCGTTCGCACAAACCGGGACTGATCGAAGACCACTGTAGTGCGCATTTCGGAAGGCACGTCGACCAGGTGCTGCAGGGCAGCGCGAACGCCCGAGACAACGGTGATGGTATTGGAATTGCCGCCTTGCTTGAGCACCGGCAGATACACCGAACGCTGGCCATTCACGTGCACCACGTTGTACTGCAGCGCGTGGGCGTCTTTGAGCACGCCAATGTCTGACATCAGTACCGGATTTTCTCCATTCATCTTTACCGGGTACTGGCTGGCGTCTTTGAGGTTGAACTGCGCGTTGGAGTAGATGTCGTAGTCGAGGTTGCCGATCTGTACGTCCCCGGCAGGCATGATGAGGTTGGCCTGGTTCATGGCTCTCACCACGTCCATGGCGCTCATCTGGCGCGCTTCCATCTTGTAGGGATCCACGTAGAACTGGATTTGCCGCCATGGGCCACCGAAGGGCTGCGGGATCGAGGCGCCCGGAACGGACGCCAATTGGTTGCGCACAAAGTTTTGCGCGACATCTTTGAGCGCCCCATCCGTCATGCCGGGGCCATTCATGGTCACGAGGCAGACAGGCAGGCTCGAAGCATCGGATTTGAGCACCACGGGCGGAAACGTACCCGGAGGCAAATCCTTCATATCTGAGATGGCAAAATTGGCGATGGTCGCCGCATCCGCATCGGCGTTCGTCTCCGGCTGGAAATAGACCCGGATGATGCTGACCCCATTGAGCGAACGCGACTCCATGTGATCAATGCCGCTGGCCAGGGTGAAGAATCGCTCCAGGTGATACGTAATGTTGCCTTCGATTTGCTCCGGAGGCATACCCGGATAGAAGGTCGCCACGATCACCACCGGCACGTTCATCGCCGGGAACATATCGACCGGCATGCGCGCAACACTGGTAACGCCCAACACAAAGACCATGAGGCAGGCAACGATAATCAGGTACGGAGTACGGATGGCAAAGCCAGACATCTAGCTCCTTTCCCTTCAGGAGGGTTGGATACGGGGCTCAACCTTTTGTCCGTCATGGAGACCGGAGTGGCTGCCTGTGATGACAACATCGCCAGAATTCGCTCCGGAGAGGATCTGGATGTACTGTGCCGACTGTATGCCGGTCACCGCCTTGCGGACGTGCACGACACCGCCGTTGTCGACGACGAAGAGCTTCTGGTTATCTCCCGTGCCGTCGAGGGCGCCGGGCGGAACCGCATTTGCGTTTTTAGCCTCCGCCGTTCCCAACATCACCTGGGCATACATCCCGGGAATCAAAGTCAATTGCGGATTCTTGACATCGACCTCAGCGGTCATGGTCCGCGTCGACGTCTGTACCCGATCCGCAAAACGCGTAACCGTGCCCTCGAAGGTCCGATTCAATGCGGGTACGAGCACGGTTACCTGTTGCCCGTTATGGATGGCGCTGACATTCTCTTCCGGAATCGGCAGCATCAGCCGCAGCAAATTGTTCTGCGAGACTTTAACCACCGGCATCGCCTGCGTCTGGGAGGAGATGCCGGCCTGGATCATGGATCCTTCGCTCGCATAGCGTTGTGTCACCACTCCGCGGAAGGGCGCGACAATCCTCGTATATTCAACCATCGCGCTCTCGTGCGCGAGCCCAGCGACGGCGCTCTGGTAGCGGCTCTCCGCAGCCTGCACGCGCTGCTGTGCCGCACTTACCTGGGCATCCGCTTCCAGGTTGTGGGCATGGGCTACGTCCACTTCCTGCAGCGGCACCAGGCCCGGCTCCTTTTTGGAAACATCCTGAATGCGGTTGTAAGAAAGTTGAGCGATTTGCGCACCGGCCTCTGCCCGCTGCAAGTCGCCTTGGGCGACGGCTCGCTCCACACTGGCCGTCTGCACATCAGCCTTGGCTTTCACCAGGTCCGCCTGGAGTTCGGGTATCTCCAGCGTGGCCAGTAGCTGTCCTTGCTGCACGCGGTCCCCGATGTCGACCAGCATGTGGCGGATGTAGCCCGCTTCTTTGGCCATAACGTCGACTTCGTAAAATGGCTCGAATTCCGCCGTCAGCGTGACGCTATTTTCCAGGTCCACGCGGACAACCTTCACCGCCGGAACCACAGGCACCGCTTGCAATCCTTCGGAATTAGCATGGTCAGAGCATGCGAATAACGGCCACAGCAGAACAGGGGAGAGCAGCACAAGCAGTCCCCGGCAGGTTTTCGATGCACTCGTTTTGGACCTCATCGCATTGGACCTCATCGCAGAATGCCTAACGTGTAGTTGAGCGCGGCCCGGGTGCTGAGATATTGGAAGCGCGCGCCGGCGGCCGCGATCAGCGCCGAGGTTTGGCTTAGCTCAGCCTGGTTGAGTTCGACGATGCTTCCCAAGCCCGCGTCATAGCGGGCTTGCGCCAGGCGCAGCGCGACTCCCGTTTGATCCACTAGGTCATGGGCCACTTGTATTTGCAGATATGCATCTTTCGCCCGAGCCCAATTCGTGCGTACGTCACGCGTAATCAGCACCGTGAGACTGCTTACATCCCGGTTGGCGGCTTGGGCGCGCAGCCCGGCTTCGGCCGCCCGCCCGGAGTAAAGTCCCCCATTGAAGACAGGCACGTGGATGTTGATTCCAACGGCGCCGTAATTTTGCTCGAGCGTGTGGTCGCGTTCCGGGACTTCGCCGGCGGCGCCGAGCAGACTTACGTCCGGATACTTCAGCTTGCCTTCTGACTTTGCAAACTGCTGCGCGGCTTGCGCCTGCAGTTGTTGGGCTTTCAGGTCGGGTCGCGTGTGGAGTGCCTCGCCGATGTACACCGCAACATCGTTTTCCAGCAAAGGCGGCTCCGGTTGCTCGGCCAGGACGTAATCGACCAGCCCGTCCCCGCCCATGGTCGCAGCGAGTTGGGCGCGCGCCTCTTGCACGTTGCTGTCTGCCTGCACCAAAGCCATTTGCGCCTCGGAAACGAGCACTTGCGCGAACTGAACGTCGAGCGTCGATCTAAGTTGGCTTTGCGCCAATGCTGCCAGCTGGCGTAGAGAAGTCTTTCTGAAGTCGAGCACGGCAGCAGCCGTTCCGCGCACGCTCTCCGCCGCTTCGGTGGCGAAGTAGGCTTCATCCACGTCGCGCAGGGTCTGCTGCTTTACATCTTCGGTATGCTGTGAGGCCGCTTGGGCTGTAAGTCGCGACGAGTGCACCAGTTCGCGAGTTCGTCCGAAATCCGTCACCAACTGGGTGAGCGTGAATCCACCTGCCACTCTCGTCGAAACGCTGGAAGTGGTAACCGCCCCTGCTGCGACCGCTGTGTCGCCGTTTGTTTGCACAGCCGTTAAATTGCCGGCGAGTTGCGGAAAGTACGCCGATCGGGTCTCCTGCACTCGTTTGCCCATGGCCTCGGCGCGCAACGCTTCAGCCGCCAGGCGGGGCTGGTTGCGGAGCGCTCGCGCCTCAGCTTCGGCTAGCGAAAGCGCAGGCCCCTGGGCCGCTGGCTGTGTGCCGATTGGCGGTGCAGCAGTAACGGATGAGGAGGCGGCGGGCAGACCTTGCGGGACTTGTGCAGTCACTGAAGGAGCTCGGCAAAGTACCCCTATTGAGCCAAAAAATAGAAGAAACCGCAGCTTCGTCAGGATTCCGTATACTCGCGGCGCTGGGTGGAGATCGGTCGACATGGTCTCGTGCACGGAACAGGGAGATGCCAGCCGCTTCTTCTCGTGAAGAAAATCCGGAATTGAATGAATTATCAACCGCAACGCGGGCTCACAGAACGATCATCCGGGTTCCCTGCAAAGGGGAATGGCAACATACCTGGTAGGAGTATAGAAGTGGGCTAAGCGGTAGCAACCTTACAAGTTCCTGACAAGTACGAAGCTGGTCAAGCGCCAAGCTTCCATTGAACCGCGACCACACTGATTCCCACGGCCACCTGGAGGGCGGAGCAAAAAATAAGCTCTCGCATGGCCGGCCTTGCCTTCGGATGACGCGACACGATCGGTAAATTGACCAGCGTGCTTGCAATCGAGGTGAGAACAACGGCGATACCGGCTTGAGTCGAAGTTACCTTGCCGTGCATTGCCATATTGGCTGCGGCCGCCGTCGTGCTCGCGCTACTGAACAATCCGCCCAGCACGCTGACTATTTGGAAACCAGAGCTTCCGATCAGCCGCTGTCCTAAAGTGGCAACGACCTGTAGTACCAGAAACAGCAGCGCGAATGTGGAGACTTTCGCAAGTGATACTGGCGATCCAAGATTCAGCGTAACCTCTGGCTTAACGCCTTCCGCTTTGCGACGATCGCGGTAAACCCAATAGCCGGCAACGATACCCATGGAGATCAAGGGCCAGGCCGCGGTTCGGATGGCGCTATGGGCGAAAATAGCGAGGATTAAGAGGTTGCGGAAGAACATCGACACCGAAGTGAGCAGGATCACCGGAGCCGTCAGTTCGGCAAGATCCAATGCGCACAGCGTCGTAACCAGTTCAGCGGCGGTCGCGGTCGAATTGACAAGCCCTCCCAAAACGGCCGTCAGGTATATGCCTTTAGAGCCGTAGACACGCAAGAGGATATAGTTCACAAAGCCCAGGCAAGCAATCACCACGACGGTGATCCAATCTTCGCTAGGTTGGATCAATTGCCACCGGTCGATGAACCTATCCGGAAGGAGCGGCCAGATCACGAAACCCAGCAGCGCCAGGATCAGTGCACTCCGCACTTCCTGCGCGCTCAAACCTCCCGCGAACGACCGAAGCGGCAGTTTGAGCGCGAGCAGCATAGCGACGGCAATGGAATACGCAACCGGCGTGAACAGGTGCCCCTGTCCGATAAGCACTCCAAGCATGAAAATGATGGCCAGCGCGACGGACGTCGTGGCTTCGAGCTTGCTGTTCACTTGCAATCCGCGAACATTGGCAAACACGATCAGGATTAAGACCGCAAAGCCACTGATCAGCAGCATTTGCGGGCCAAGCAATGTTCCCAGCACGCCGAGTAGCGCGGTCATGGCAAACGTGCGAACGCCGATGTCCTTGTTGGACCACTCGCGCTCCAGCCCCACGAGCATTCCCAAGCCTAAGGCGAGCGCCGCTTTGATGGCCATTTCCATTGGCGGGAACGAGGGATTCGCGCCATGGAAGGTTTTGAGCCAGTCGTGCATCCGGTTGCACCTCCAATGCTGATGAAGTCCCAGTGGGATTCGGGATATTCGGTGTCTGGGTAATGAGATGCGACCGGGCAGGCATCGGCAGGCCGGTCGTCCGCCGCTGCCGCAGGCGCTAAGCCGCCGCTCGATCAAGCCAGCCGACCTTTCAGCCAAGGGGCCCGCCTTGCCGGGAGCGGCGGCCGTACGGCGTCTGCAGGCATTACGCGGTCGCCCAGGAAGACGATTGGCGCCCTATCTTCGCCATCCGTTTGAGGCGAATTTATATTTGTGGCTGGGAGCGGGCAAGTGGGTGAGTGCTTTTTCCTGCGGAGGAATGGGGGTGGAACTCGGGAGAGGTACTGGAGGCCGTTACCCGTGGTGTGAAGCGAGAGCTCTTGATAGGGCCAACAGGAGAAACATGGGGCGATTTCTATCTGGGGATTAACTAGGGGACATCCGCGCGCGGCTTTGTTCACGAACCGCTAACGCGCCGTTTTCACCAGGGTCATTACCGTATCTCGACAGGACGTTCCACGGATACTAAGGCATCACGTTAGGGGTTTACGCACTTAACCCCACATCCGCACAGGGACGGTGTCCACTACATAACCAAAGTTTCTTTCCCAGATTCGGAACTGTCGTCGGCACACCTGTCGCCGATAAAACAATCAGTATCTACACCCCTTGCGCGAGGTCTTCGAATTCTTGGAAGAAACCGGCAGGTATCACGGTACGAAGCTCGGCAAGTCGGGCCCGACCCGTCGAGGTCTCGGAGGAGGTGCACCCGGTCCAACGGCGAACGAGTGCAGCTCGGAGAAGCAGCTCGGGGGCAGCGTAGCCGAGTTCCACTTCTTCCAGTCCAGGTAACAGCTCATTGTCGCGTCGCTCTAATTCACGGAAGATTTGCTGACTGCCCTCACAGTCATAATCGAAGTCAAGAAGTGGATGAGTGGAATGCTGAAGAATCTATCGATAGGAACCCGAATCTCAGGCGGCTTCGCAGTAGTACTGCTGACCCTGATAATTTTAACCGCTGTAGGTATGGTTCAGGTCAACAAAATAAACAGCGGTCTTACTCTCATCAACGACGTCAACGGCGTCAAAGAGCGCTATGCGATCAACTTTCGCGGGAGCATACATGATCGTGCCATCGCAGTGCGCGACGTAACCCTGGTGCCTGCTTCGGAGCTGCCCGCCCTACTTTCACATATCGCGCAATTAGAAGATGCCTATCGTGCTTCTGCCGCTCCGTTGGACGCTATTTTTGCCGCAGGCGCCAATGTATCCGACGACGAAAGGAGCGCACTGGAAAAGATAAAGGCTGCGGAGCGCAAAGCCGTGCCTCTTCTCCATGACGTCATTGAAAAGCAGCAAGCTGGATCCACCGGCGCGGCAAAGAGCGAAGTTCTGGATCTCGCCCGCCCCGCATTTGTGGAGTGGCTTGCGGCTTGCAACGGCTTGATTAACATGGAAGAGAGCTTGAACCATGTGCAAGCGATCAAGGCTCGCAAGGTTGGCATGAATTTTGAATACTTGATGCTGACACTCACCTTCATAGCAATGGTTCTTGGCGTAACAATCGCTCTGATGACGAGCAGGTCAATCAGGTATGCCCTCGGGGGCGAACCAGCCGACGTCAAGCGCGTCACTGACGCAATTGGCGAGGGAGACCTCTCTGCCGTACAGCGCCTGCGCGACGGCGATACGGACAGCATTATGGCATCTCTGAGCCGGATGCAAGGGTCACTTCGCTCGACCATTGAGCAGGTGACCGAGACCGCCAGCAATGCCAGCTCTACTTCGCAGCAAATTGCCGCCGCGTCTGAGTCCATAGCCTCCGGAGCGCAGAAGCAGGCAGCCAGCCTGGAAGAGACGTCGGCCAGCCTGGAAGAGATCACCGCCGCAGTCCGACAAAGTGCCGACAACGCTAAGCAGGCAAGCCAGCTGGCGACCGGTTCACGGGAATCGGCGGAACAAGGTCAGGAAGTAGTTTCCAGCGCCATCGCCGCCATGGCTGAGATCAATGTCGCTTCTGCGAAGATCTCCGACATCATCTCAACCATCAATGAAATCGCCTTTCAAACCAATCTGCTCGCCGTGAATGCGGCGGTTGAGGCCGCGCGGGCGGGTGAAGAGGGCCGTGGCTTCGCGGTGGTGGCGACTGAAGTGCGCAGCCTGGCGCTGCGCAGCGCTGAGGCTGCCAAGGAAATCAGGAACCTGATCCAGAACTCTTTGCAGAAGGTGGAGAAAGGTACTGAGCTGGTCAATCGTTCCGGCGCAACCTTGCAAGGCATAGTCGGCTCGGTCAAGCGGGTGACCGACATTGTGGGCGAGATCGCCGCCGCATCGGCTGAGCAGAGCACTGGAGTAGATCAGGTGAACACCGCGATCACCCAGATGGACCAAGTGACCCAGTCAAACTCGGCTCAAACCGAAGAGCTTTCTTCGACCGCGCAAAACCTTTCCGCGCAAGCCACTCGACTGATGGAACTGGTTAGCACCTTCACTTTGGGGAACAGCCGCGAATCCTCGCACAGCGAGCGCGGTCATCAGTCTTCGGCGCAGAGCCGTCGAAGTTCATTGGGCGCGGCACAACGACCTGGGACATCGGCAGCCAGGGCCGCAGCGGGCAAGCTGGGCTCTTCTGCCCGAAACGGACGAAAGCAAGTCAATCAGTCGGCTGTCCTGGTGGCCAGCCCCAGAGGCAGATCCGATGATGCGAGTTTTGAAGAATTCTAGGCAGGATATTCGAGCTGGCATTCGTTGGTCGAACCCCAACAGGGGGTGTTCATGAACGCGATTGGCCCAATTATTCTTCGCGGAAACTCACGATACCTATCCCCCCGAACTTCTGCAGCAGGCGGGCTGTCCCTTTATCTCCTCGATGCGTAATCCGCTCCAGAAGCTCTTGGGGATATCTCTGATAAGTGCCAGCCCCTTCAATCCTGCGACAGTACCAGGCACGTATAAGCCCCAATGCTCACGTCGGCGCTATAAGGCATCCCGTTCATCCCCGACCCATTAGCATCGGTATCATAGCTCGGCCAGTTGCCGAAACCGTAGTCATTGGAATCGCTGCTGAACCGCACCCTCCACATGCCCGGCCTCGGCACTCCGATCTGATAGTTTGCGTAAGACTGGTTGGCAAAGTTGCACACCACCACCACGTCGTCGCCCGGGCCACCCTGGTCCCAGCGGTGATACACCAGCACGTTATCCCCAAACACAGGCAGCACATGCACATTCGGCCCGCGCAACCCGCGCGTGATCGGGCTACTGCGCCGCAGCCCAAT
>Ga0302326_10017417_pt1 | contig 14996 bp, 15 predicted proteins | sample Palsa_T0_3_FD_202264 | JGI IMG/M metagenome (GOLD analysis project Ga0302326, IMG submission 202264) | Peat permafrost microbial communities from Stordalen Mire near Abisko, Sweden - Palsa_T0_3 | ecosystem: Environmental > Terrestrial > Soil > Palsa > Peat permafrost | place: Sweden: Abisko... | reverse complement strand
CCAAAGGCCCGTGCGAGGCGCCGGGAACGGGCCGCGGGGAGCTTGGTGAAACACACTATAGTATACCTGGCATTAAAACATTCCTTTGGTCTTGTCATAGATGATTGTCACGGTCCTCGCCATTTCCTTCCCGAAAAAGCTGCTGCACGGTAAAGAAGAACATTCGAGCCCGTCTTTGGAGCCTTCCGCCGCTCGGGATCAGATCGAAGACCTGATCGCAAAGAACGTGAAGCCGGAGAGCTTGAAAAACCGGCACTAGCCGATAAAATTCCGCTCATGGGCTGGAGAACCACTATCACCGACGCGAATGAGAAGAAGGTCTTCGAAGCCGCTCTGGATATTCCGAAAAGGGACGCCTTTTCGTTTCTGGATGCATGCGGCCCTGCTAGGGACCGGCCCGATTGCTCTCGTGATCATCTCGATTGTTCGCTGGACAACGAATTGAAGTATTCATCGGGAAGGGAAACCCTTCGTTTTGACGAAATAATCGGATTCCGCTAGGATGCGGAGATGCCTCGCGATCTCGTCGCCGCCGTCCAGCGTGATTACCCGCGAATCTATCTCGCCTGCCACATTGACCACGTGCGGGCGGTGTCCACCTCCTACCGGCTCTCGGCGAAGGACTCCACCTTGCTGGCGCACCTGGATCCGGATGCGGGCATGACGATGGGACGGCTGGCCCGCCATCTCGGCATCGGTGCTCCCAGCCTGTCCGCCGCGATCCGCCGTATGGAGGCGCTCGGGTACGTCAGCCGCTCGCCGCGGCCGAGGGATCGCCGAATCATTGAATTGCGCCTCACCGCCCAGGGTTCCGAAGCCATGGCTTCGACCTCCCTCCTTGATACCCGTCGCGTGGCCAGTATGCTGGCGCGTCTGCCGGCGGCCGATCGGCGTCGTGCCACTGTGGGACTCGCTCTTTTGGCGCGAGCCGCGGACAAGTTGCAGCTCAGCAGCCCGGGCCGTGCCGCGGCCAAGTCATGAAGCTTGCGCTTATCGTCATCGCGGTCGTTGTCGGATTTGTGGGCGCCATAGCGGTGATCGGCGCATGCTTGCCCCGCGCGCACCGGGCGACGCGTTCCGCTTTTCTTAGCCGCCGGCCCTCGGAAATCTATGCCGTGATCCGCGACTTTGCCGCCATGCCTTCGTGGCGAACCGATCTGCCGGCTGTCGAACTCCTGCCTCCGCGCGGCGGACTCATTTGCTTTCGCGAAGTGTCGCCGCATCGATCCATGGCCTACATCGTCCTGGAAGACAGTCCACCCAACAGAATCGTCACGAAGATCGCCGATGAAAATCTGCCCTTTGGCGGCACCTGGACCTACGAGATCCTTGCGGAACCAAGCGGCAGCCGCGTGCGTATCACGGAGCAGGGCGAGATCAAGAATGTCATCTTCCGACTACTGGCCCGGTTTGTCTTTGGCTACACCACCACGATGGAGGCGTATCTGCGCGATCTCGGAAAAAAATTCGGGGAGACGGTCATTCCCGCTCCTTAGCCGCGAGCAGAATCGATCGATCGAGGAGCTGTCCTCCGCAAATCACCGCATCGACCGGATTTCCTCCCAGCTCATAGGCCAGCATTCGCTCATCGGTATGGCACAGCAGAATGAGGTCGGCGCGCTGGCCTGGTTCGATCGTGCCGCGGTCCTTTAGGCCAAGCACGGCGGCGCCGTTGACCGTAGCCGCAGTGATGGCCTCGGCGGGAGACAATCCGCAAAATCGCACGGCGAGGGCGATCGCCAGCGGCATCGAATGGGTGGGAGCGGAAGCCGGATTGTAATTGGTTGCGAGGGCGACGGCGCCACCCTGATCCACCAGGAATCCGGCCCGGGCAAATCGTCCGCCTCCATGAAAACCCGTGCAGGGCAGAACGACCCCGCAGGTCTGCGAGATCGCCAGCGCGACGAGGTCGGCCTTGGTCGAGGCTTCCAGGTGATCGACGCTGCGCGCGTGGAGCCTAATTGCCTCCGGAATCATGCCGAGCGAAGCGAACTCGTCCGCGTGGACGCGCAGGGGGTGGTGCTTCGAGGCCTTTTCAAACAAGCGCACGCACGCTTCGCGCGACCATCCGCCTTCTTCGGCGCAGGCGTCCACCGGAATCTCTGGGAACTCCTGCGAAACCTCGTGCAGCATCTCTTTCACGACCATTCGCGCGTAGTCATCGAGTGGGCCTTCGAACGCGTGGCCCAATAGGGCGGTTGGAACCACCGTGCCGGCCCAGTCCTGGCCCGCCCTCACAATGGCGTGAAGCATTTTAAGCTCCGCGTCTGTGTTGAGTCCGTAGCCGCTCTTGACCTCGACGGTCGTCGTGCCCTCGCGAAGCATTCGGTTCAACCTCTCCCGAAGGCCCGCGGCCAGTTGCTTCCGGGTCGCTTCGCGGACAGCGCGCACCGTGGCGTGAATGCCGCCACCTTTTTTCAGTATCTCAACATTGGAGACTCCTCGCAGGCGCTGCTCCCATTCCTCCAGGCGATTGCCGGCGAAACAGGCGTGCGTGTGGCAATCGACGAAGCCCGGCATGAGGACGCGGCCGCCGGCATCGATGACCTCCGCTGCTGCGGGCGCCTCGACCTTGGTCCCGACGGCTGCGATCTTGCCGCCTTCCGCCAGAACTTCACCTCGGGCTATGATGCCCAAATCGCCCAGTTCCTTTCCGCGACGCGGGCGTGCAGTTCCCGCCAGCGTCAGAATCCGGGAGTTTCTAATATGGATGGAACCAACCGCGCTCGTGCTCACGTCGTGACAGTAATCAGCCAAGGCGCCGATATTGCCAACACGAAGCGGCCCGGTGACGTCCCGGCAGGTTCTTCTCCGTAGGGGCTGGTTAGGGGACTTCGTACACTTCCGCCAAGGCGCTTCCGGTCGTCGCGTTCGCCGAGGCGATCTGCAGGGTATAGGCGCCGGGCGGCAGGAGGGCCCACTGGGCGCTGTCGGAACTGGTGATGCCGGAACTGCCCGACTGGAATGGAAACGCGCCCACCGCTTTGGCAAGGCCCGCGACCAGGCCGGGGTCCGGGTTGGTGGCCCAGCCCAGGTTGGACGCGGTCAGGGTGCCGGTAGCGTCGAACAGGCTCAGGCTCGGCTGCGCCAGGACGCCGGAAACGCCGAATTGGGCGAGGGCGGGCCCGTCGGCGCGCGCGAGCAACTTTTCAGGACCGCCGCCGGCAATGACAAAGCCGGCGATGAGGCTGCCGCCGCCGGTTCCCACCTGAGCCCGGCCGGAAATGTTGGCCAGGCGCGTGCCGCTGGAGGCGACTTCGTAGACCTCGGCGAGCGCGACTCCCGCGGTGGTGCCTACCCCTGAAACTTGCACCGTATAGGCGCCGGCGGGCAGACTCACCTCCAAGGAGCAGTCGGCGCTCCCCGAAGCAAAGGGAAAGGCGCCGACTTGCGCCGCCACGCTGGCGATCTGAGCCGGGTTGACGTTCGTGCCCCAGCCCGTATTGGAAGCGATCAGCGTGCCCGCACTGTTGAATAGGCTCAGGCTCGGCTGCGCGAGGACGCCGGAAACGCCGAACTGGGATAAACTGGGACCGGCGCCCCGGATCAAGAGGGTCTCCGTGCCGGTGCCGCCCACGACGAAACCAGGGATCAGGATATTTCCGCCCGTCCCGACCTGGGCCCGGATTGAGAGATTGGTGAGGCGGGCCGCTGCAGCGCTCGAACCAGCCGAGCCGCCATCAATCACTGTCACGTTGTTGCTGGGGCCGTTGGCGTAGATTTTATTCGTCAGCGGATTCACCACCAGGGCGTTTGCCTGACTCCCAGCGATGCTGAGGGTGCTAACGCCATTGGTGGCCCCAGCGATGACGATCAGCCCGGTGCCCGAGTCGTTTGAGACATAAATCGTGTTCGTCGCCGTATTCACGGCGACGGCCAGCGTACCGGGCCCGGGCCCCAATGCGACGTTCGTGGACGCATTCGTCGCCCCATCGATCACGGTCAAGTAATCGGTATGTCCCAGGCTATCGAAGGGGTAGGTATCCACGACGTAGATTTTGTTGGTTACCGGATTCACCGCCATGGCCGTGGGAAGGGGGGATGCGCCGTACATCACCGTGACCAGGGTGGTCGCTTGGGTCGCCCCGTCGATCACGGTCACATTATTGCTGTTGGTGTTGCCGACGTAGATTTTATTGGTCTCCGTGTTCACCGCGAGGGGGAGAGGATAGCTTCCCACGGCCACGGTGCTGGTCGCATTCGTCGCTCCATCGATCACCGTCACGGTATTGCTCTGGGTGTTGGTGACATAGATCTTGTTGGTGACCGGGTTTACGGCGATGGCGGACGGATCACTGCCCACGGCCACCGTGGCTGTCGCACTCGTGACCCCGTCAATCACGGTCACCGTGGAAGGGTTCTCCACGATGGCTTGATTGGCGACGTAGATCTTGTTGGTCAGCGGATTCACGGCGATCGCGGAAGGACCCATTCCCACCGCGGCGGCCGTGGTGGACGCATTGGTCGCTCCGTCGATCACGGTCACGGTATTGCTGCCGGAGTTCGCGGTGTAGATCTTGTTGGTCACCAGGTTCACCGCGATCGCGGACGGCTTAATTCCTACGGCGACGTTGGTGGTCGCATTCGTGACGCCGTCGATGACCGTCACACTGTTGCCGCTGTAGTTGGCGACGTAGATCTTGTTGGTGACCGGGTTGGCCGCAATGGCGGTGGGGTCGGTTCCCACGGCGAGATTGGTCACCGTCTGCGCCCGCACCGAGGACGGACCGATCGTCAGGAGAACCCATCCACCCACCGTCAAAAACGACAACAGCAGCCGCAAATCTGGCCGAGGGTGTCGTCCTCGTTCCTCCGAATCGGCCAGAAAGCGCGGTGAACTCGCAGGCATTCTCCCTCAGGCCGGCTCGGCGGCGTTTATCACGCGGTGCACGTTGAGCTTCTCGTTGGTTCCTTCGAAATGCTGCCGGCTGCGGTCCACGGCGTCGACTGGATTAGCGCGGAACGCGCAGTATTCCTATTCCGCACCCAATCGCAGCTCCCAGGCCGTGTCCACTTGGTAGCGGGGAGGGGACTTCAGCCCTTAATTCCGGCCCTGAACGGCGCCGAGATCCTGCCGGCACTCCTCGAGCAGCAGCTTGGTCTCCTCGGCGCTCAGTTGGACCTCCGCCTCCGTGAGGCCGCTGATTGCCATCTTGGTCGGATTGGCGGCCCAAAAAGGATCCTCTCCTCGCAGACCCAGTCCCAGGTCCGAGACAATCCGTCCGGCGATATTGAGCAGGACCGGCATCAGTCCGGCGGCCGAGGCGGTCTCGGGATGGTAATGGTGCTCCGTCGCCTCGCAAATCTCCTCGGGAAATTGCCAGTTACGCAGAACCATCGTCGTGATGGCCGCGCTCTCGCACCCGAATTGCTCCTGCTCCCATTGGAGCAGATTCTGGCCGGATGCCGGGTCGAAGGTCGGAGGATGGAGGTCGGCCGCCGCCCGGTTAAGGACCGTTTTCCCCAACGAGCGCATCAAGCCCGCCGTATAGGCCGCCCGCGGCTGGGCGCCGACGAACTGGGCCAGCGATTCCATCGCGAGAGCGGTGGCGACGGTATTCTCCCAAAGCAGTGACGCAGAGTATCCATAAGAACCCAGGTCGGATTCCAGCAACTGGCGCGCGACGACCATGCCGACGATCTTGTAGACCTCCTTGAATCCCAAGCATCCCACAGCCTCCTCCAAAGAGGCATGTGCGGCCTCGGGACTGTAGAGGGCGCTGTTGCTGACCCGGATGATCTGAGCGCACAGCGCCATGTCGCGTTTCAACAGGGCGCACGCGTCGTCGACACCGGATTCCGGCTCGGAAAGTTTTTTCCGCAGTTTCTCCAGAACGCAGGCGGTTGCCGGCAGTTCCTGGGCAGCCCGGACGATTATGTCGTGCGACAAGGGGGGTACGGCCATGGACAATGGCTGTCATCGGTCCAAGGGGCCCTGAATTGAACGCATAAACTCATTTGAAAGCGGGTCTCCGGAGCGGCTGGCTCTATTTATTTGCTCAACCATTGGCCTAAGCGGCCGATTTTAAGCCTATCGTTAAGTTCATTGCCCGCCTCGTGAACAGGAGGGCCCCCCACTTTCCCCACCACCGACATGCAATCCCTACGCCGCTCCGCGCGCCTATCCGCGTTCAGTCTGATCGAAATGATCGGCGTCCTTGCGATCATCGCCATCCTCGCTGTCGTCATCGTCCCCAAGGTATTCGCGACTATCTCGTCGTCGCGGGTCACCGGCGCGGTCAGCTCGGTGGGAGCGATCCAGAGCGCGGCGGCTGATTTTACCGGCAAGTACGGCACTGTCCCAACCACAACCAATAATTCCCGGATCGACGACCTGCTGCTCTCCTCGGGCTTTCTCGACGGACGTTTCGTCGTCAAGGTTGGCGCGCCTCCCAGCAATCCGCCGGTGGCCGGCGCGACCTGGACGTACGCGAACAGCGCCTGGACCGCGGCGGGTGGGTCCAGCCAGGCGGCGCAGTCGCGTATCATTTGCGTCACTTCCAATACCACCACGCCGTCCTCGGCGGCGGGGGCGAATTATCAGCTCGACGGTGTGACCAACTTGCCGGCCGGTTCCCGAGTGATTTCAGCGGTTCTGGTCAACGTCACCGCTGCGGATGCGTTGAGCCTCAGCCAAAAGATCGACGGCGACGGTTATTCCGCCGCCGACACCACCACCGCCGACAGTTCCGGCAAGGTGGTCTATGCGGCTCCCAACGGCGCTGGGCTGACCACGGTCTATATTTACATCGCTAGCCAGTAAGCGGGCTCGTTTCCCGCCCGCCCGAGCTTGCGCCCGCGCACCATGTCGCCTTCGACGCCGGCTCCTGTAAACCGACTAGGCGATCGCCTGCTGGAGGCTGGACTGATCAGCCCGCACCAGCTCGAGCTCGCGCTTCGGGAACAGAAACGCACGGGTAAGCTGATCGGAAAAGTATTTCACGATCTCGGCTTTGTCACCGAGGAGGGCATTGCGACGTTCCTCGCCGAGGACTCGCAGACGCCGACCGTCAACGCGCTCCAGATCGAGATTGACCCGGAGGTGGCCAAGATTCTCCCGTTTGAATTCTGCCGGGATTCCGCGCTGCTTCCCTGCCGCCGCAACGGGGACGTGCTCATCGTCGTCATGGCGGATCCGTTCAACATCGTGGCGATCGACCGGATCGGACACATGACGAAGCTCAAAGTCGAGGTGCTGAATGCGCCCGCCCCCGACATTCTTGAGCGGCTCTTCATGCTTTATGCGAAGGAGGAGTCATTCGATCAGACGATCGACGAGTTGATGAAGATCAGCCGGCAACATGCCGGCGACGATGCGGCAGCCCCCATCATTCGCGCGGTGGAACAGGTGCTGGCGGCGGCGGTGAAGAAATCGGCGAGCGACATCCACTTCGAGCCCGACGAGAAATGCCTGCGCATCCGCATGCGCCAGGACGGCATTCTGCAGGGATTCGTGCTGATCCCGAAGGATCTACAGGATCCGCTCATCGCCCGCCTCAAGGTGATGGCCAACCTCGACGTGTCCGAGACCAGGCTGCCTCAGGACGGGCGGTTCGGTTTCACGCTCGGCCGCCGTGCGCTCAATATCCGGATGTCCTGTCTGCCCACCCAGTACGGCGAAAGTGTGGTCCTGCGCATCCTCGATAGCGGCGGCCTGCTGCTCGACCTTCGCTCGCTTGGTCTTCGACCGGAGCATGAAGCGGCCCTCGCCGAAGCGGTGCAGCGCCCGCACGGCGTCATCCTGGTCACGGGGCCGACCGGGAGCGGCAAGACGACCACCCTCTACACCGCCCTCAACAGTGTGAACCGGTTGGAGCGCGCGGTTTTCACCCTGGAGGATCCAATAGAATATCGGCTTCCCCATATTCGGCAGTCGCAGGTGAACGAAAAGGCGGGATTTGGGTTCAGCGGAGGCCTTCGTTCCCTGCTCCGCCAGGATCCCGATGTCCTGCTTGTCGGCGAGACGCGGGACAAGGAGACGGCCCAGCTGATGGCGCGTGCTGCCCTGACCGGGCATCTGGTTTTCAGTTCGCTGCACACCAATGATTCCTTCAGCGCGATTCCCCGCCTGATCGACTTGGGCGTGGAACCGTTTCTCCTGCCCGCGACCCTTCACCTGATCGTGGCGCAGCGGCTGGTGCGCAAGCTGTGTCCGGCCTGCCGGGAACCTATCGCCGACTCGGCTGCGATCTTCCGATCGTTCCGGGTCGCGATTCCGACTGATCAGGAGCCCACTCTCTGGAAGGCTTGTGGCTGTCCCCAATGCCGGCAGCAGGGATTCAAGGGCCGGGTCGCCATCTTCGAATTCCTCATCGTCGATGAGGATTACCATCCCGCGCTGCACGATGGCGGCGTGGAACGTCTGAAGGAAATCGCCCGCTCGAAGCAGGTTCCCAGTCTGTTTGACGACGGCCTGAGGCGGGCCCTGGCGGGGGACACCACGCTCGAGGAGGTCTTCCGGGTCGCTTTCGCATCCTAGACATGAGCCTTTACCTCTATCGCGCATACGACGCCGCCGGACAGATGGTATCCGGCTCCTTCGAGGCTGGCAGCGTCGCGGCACTGGAGCAGCGGCTGCGCCAGACCGGAGTCTGGTTGCTCGAGGCCCGGGAGAGCACCGCGGCGGGGACGCTGTCCGGGAATGCGCGCCTGAGTCGGGGCGATTTGACGGGGCTTTTCGTCCAGCTTCATCTTCTTCTGCGATCAGGAGTCAATCTGCCGATTGCTCTGCGCCGGCTCGCGGAAGACCTGAATAAAGACCGCGCCGGCCCAGTCCTGGCCGCCCTCGGCGAAAGCGTGAGCCAGGGCGTGAGTTTGCATCGGGCGATGAAGGCGCATCCAAGAGCCTTCTCCGACCAGGTGGTCGCGGTCGTTCAGGCGGGCGAAGTGAGCGGCAAGCTGCCGGAGGTCTTCGAGAGCCTGGCGGAGTATTTTGAATGGATGGACGGTCTCATGGGCGAAATCCGCCAGGCGCTGATTTACCCGGCGATGGTATGCGCGGCTGCCACCGCCCTGGTCCTCGGGCTGTTCACCTTCGTGGTTCCGAAATTCGTCGATTTGGTGAGGGGATTGTCCATGCGTCCTCCAGCGCTGACGCGGGCCATCATGGCAATCAGCGCGACCATTCTCCATGCGTGGCCGCTCCTATTGGGCGCGGCGATCCTGGGTCCCCTTGCTTTCCGGCTGGCATGGCGTTCTCCCCGGTTCGCCAGCGGGTTTGATCGGGCAACGATGCGGCTCCCCGTATTCGGCCCAATGATCACGATGTTCGCTCTCTCCCGCTTCGCCCGGAATCTGGGCATGCTTTACCGCTCGGGAATTCCGCTGGTGCGGGGGCTCGAGATCTGCCGCGACCTCGTGGGCAACCGTGCGCTCTCCCGCGCGCTCGACGAAGTGAGGCGAGGCGTTTCCGAAGGCGTGCCCCTCAGCCGGTGCCTGGGACGGTTCGATTTCTTCCCTCCCACGCTGGTGACGATGATCGCGACCGGCGAATCTTCCGGCAGCCTCGATTTCTCCCTTCAAAGCCTCTCGGAATACTACGATCAGGTGATCCCGCGCAGGATCAAGGTCGTGTTCGCGATTTTCAACCCGCTCGTCATGCTGGCGCTGATTGCGGCCGTCGGCTGCGTCGCGCTCGCGGTCGTGCTGCCGATCCTCCAGCTGTGGCAGCTCCGATGATCTCGTTTCCCTTAGGAGGCGGCCGGAACAAGGCCTTCACTCTGATCGAGCTGATCGGGGTCCTGGCCATCATGGCGATCCTAGCCGGGGTGATCGCTCCGAACGCGCTGCGCGCCCTGGACCGAGCCGCGGTCAACACGGAGTTTACCAGTTTGGGGAATCTTGGGGACGAATTGAAACTCTACCTGAGGGATCAGGGGGTCGCCCCGACGTCGGCAAACTGGACCACGACCCTCGCGAGCTACGCCGACCTCAGCCCGGCAAATCTCGCGACCAACAAGAAAGGAGTGGCCCGCCTTTATCTGACCGATTCGGCCACAAATCCCACGCAAAGGGTCCTGATCCTTTCCAGCATGCGCCAAGGCCTGGCTCTGCCGGCGGCCGCTAATATCGCGACGGCGGCGGCCTTCCAACAGATTTGGCAGACCGCTGATGGAAGCATCCCGCCCGCCTCCAGTTGGAACGGATGGAATGCGTGGAGCACGGTCGCCAACAGCGGGAATTATCTGGTCATCGAACGGGTAAACCTGATCTCGGTGTACGACACCGATCTCGAGAGCCTCACCCTCACGCTGAATAATCGGGGGGGCGCCTCGGCGAGCTACAATCTGGTGTTGGCGAACGGAACGAGCCAAGCGGCGGTGAACGTCGCCGTTGGTGCGACCGTGATCCTGACGGAGACACCGCGGATTCGCCTGAACCTCTACCGGGGACCCGGCGGAGCGACCCTCGACTACAGCTACGTCGTGAGCACAACCGGAAAGACCTTCGATTTCAACGGCACCGATTGGATTCCGCAATGAACGGACGCCGCACACAAAGCCACCGGATGGGTCTGGCGTGGCTGCACGGAGCGTTGCAGGCGGTCGTCTTTGACCGCCAAGCGCCGATCGCCTCGTGGATAGCTGCGGGCCCCGTCGAGACCCTCGATCATTTCGAGACCGCTGTGCAGGAGGCGATTTCCACCCTGGGGTTTTCGGGCAGTGAAGCCTTCCTGATTCTTGCCCACGACGAATTCCTTCATCAGATGGAGGCGGCCCCGTCCTTCTCCGAGGAGGCCGCGCGGTCCTTTCTTCGCGCGCGCGTCGGCCGTCACGAGCAGGTGCATGGACGGGTGGCTTGGGTATCCCAGAACGCCTCATCAAACAGGCAGGAATCGACTTACATCGTTCATCTGCTGCCCGCCGCGTTTCTCGATCGGCTCAATCAAGTCCTGTTGTCCCACCGAATCGAGCTGACGCGGATCGTGCCGATGGCCGTTCCCCTTCAGTTGCAGATCGACGCGCAGGTGGAATACCGCGAGCAACCCGTCCTCATCGCCGCCGAAACGGGCGGAGCGACGACGATCCTGGTGGGCCGTGGCGGGGGACGCCCAGCTTTCACCCGGACGTTCCAGGCGTCATGGACCGGCGAGGCTCGGCGCGTCGGAATCGAAATCAATCGCTCCATTCTTTACGCAAAACAGCAGCTCGGCTCCGCGGTCGCGCAAGTCCGGCTGCTGGGAGAGGAGACGGCCACCGCCGAGATCCGGGCCCGTTGCGGCGCAGACAAGGTGGTGGCCACGGCACCGATCGATTCCTCCGAATGGCTGGGACAGGTGGCCGCATTGCCGGTGCGCTTTCCGGTCAATTTGGCCGCGGGCAGGCTTAAGCGACGTCTCCGGCTGCGGCTCATCCGCACGGCTGCGGGGATCGGCCTTTGGCTCGCGGTGGCGTTTCTCGGCGCGGCCTTGTGGGCCGACGCCCAGGGGGCCCGCGCGGATCGCCGTCGTTTTGCGGCCCTCGCCGCGCGGGAGAATACGATGCGAGCGGAGGCCGATCGCCTGGCTTCCCGCAATCGAGCTGCCGAGAAGGACCAGGCCTTCCTTCTCGGCGCCGAGGCGCGCAGGCTGCCGCCGGTCGCCGCCAAGTTCCTCGGCTATCTCGCCGGCGGTCTGCCCGCGGAGATTCGCCTGACCGACTTCCACGCGCAGAGGAATCCGTCCTCGGGGCAGTGGACATTCCGCGTCGCGGGGACGATCGATGCCGACGAAGAAACTGCGCGCGCCATCCTTGGAACCCTCCAGCAACGGCTTGAGAAAGGTCCGTTCCGTGCCCATTTCAACGATACGGGCCGCCGCGAGGCCGCCACGGTGACCGACAGCAATGGCGTCGCGCGGATCGGATTCGATCTGGGAGGAGGCCTTTTTGAAAGCTAGGCTGACGGCGATCTTTGGGGGGCTTCGGGAAGCGCTTGTCGGCGTCCCCGGGTTCCCGGACGCGACGCTAGCTCAGCGGCTTGCGCGGGTTGCGCCACTCGCGATTCCCGGCGTGCTCCTTTGGGCGCTAGCTGCGGCGAAATGCGCAGCCGTCGATCCGCTTAGGGAGCGCGAGCGAGCGGCATTCCTGCCCCTGTGCGCCCTCGAAGCGGACATCACCGCCAAACGCATGGCTTGTTCGGACGAGCAGTCTAAAGATCTTCAGGTGCGGCGAGCCCACATGGAGCAATTGCTGCCGGAAGCCCCGTTGGGAATTGCGCCCTTGTTGAATCGTTTTCGGCAGGAGGCCGCCGAGGCGCATTGGACCGCCTCCTTCCAGGTCCTGGAAGGAGTGACGCCAGGGGAGGGCGCCCCCTTCGAGCAGGTGCTGGTGCGAGGGCGTTTTGTCCCGGAATCAGGCAATGATCGTGCGTGGCCGGCCCTTTTCCCCCTGTTTGAGCGGCTCTCGGAGGATGGTCCACAGATTGGGCTCACCCGGATTGCAATTCGTGCCGATGAACATGGACGGTACGCCGTGGAGTCGCTCCTGGCGATCACTTGCCGCGCCCCTCATGAGAAAGCTGCTCAATAACCCCCGGTTGGTCTTCCCTCTCGCGCTTGCCGCTATTGCTTTTGGCGCACGGGCGGCGCTTCCGGGGAAATTCGACGGCGCGCGAGCGGCGGGACCGTCCCAAGCCGCTGCGCTCCAGCGGAGCAGTCTGACAGAGGCCGCCGTTACCGATGCAGCCCCCGTTTCGATCGAAGCGGCGCTGGCGGCCGTGAAGATTCCCGCGGAAATACACAACCCCTTCGGATCGTCCGCCATCCAACCGGCGGCTGCCGCCGTCCCCGGACACGCGCAACCCGACAACCTCGATACACTCCAGCTTTCAGCGATTTGGACCGAGAACGGATCCACCTGGGTTCTTATCAACGGACGGATCCAGCGCAGCGGCGATCGGGTGGGTCGGATCCGCATTGAGTCCGCCGGGCAGGATGGAGTGTGGGTGGAGCACTGGAAGGGCCGGGATTTCATTGCCCTCGGTGAAACATTCACTCTGGCGACGCCCGCTCGCCCCAGCTCGGGAACACTCTGATGATCCGTCCGCTTCTTCTCTTCTTGCTCGCAGCCGACGCGGCAGCCGGTGCGTCTGCCGCTTCCCCTTCCGAGGTCGTGACGGCAAGCGCTCCGATCGACGCTTCCGCAGGGGTGCAGTCAGGGGTCCCGGCCGCCGAGCCTGTGCCGGCGCGCTTCAGTTTCCGGGCTGAAAACGTGCCGATGAAACAGGCGCTGGCCCTGTTCGCCCGCTCCAACCATCTGACGATCGTTCCCGACCTCGACATCGAAGGGCTGATCACCGTCGACTTCCAGGACCTGCCGCTCGAAATGGCTATGGAGGCCTTGCTGGAGGCGAACGGCTACTATTTTGTCGCCGACCGACAGCTCATCCGGGTGCGCAAACAGGAGACTCGACTTTTCCAAGTCGACTATATCCGGGCGACGCGAGCCACCCAGGGTTCGAATGCCGTGCAGATCAGCTCGGGTAATTCCGGAACGCCGTCGGCGGGGAGTTCGGGTAGCTCTGGCGCCGCCCAGGGCTCGGAAATGACCGTGACCAATAGCTCGACGATCAATTTCTGGGCGGACTTATCGGATCAGCTCAAATCGATGGTATCGCCCGGGGGCACCTTCACAATCAATAGTCTGGCCGGCATGGTCCTCGTCAAGGACAGCCATCGCAACGTCGAAACGATCGGACAGTTTCTCACCGGCGTCATGGCCAACGTGGTCCGACAGGTCGACATTGAAGTGGAGATTTACGAGGTCGGCCTCACCAAGAACAATCAGTTGGGAGTGAATTGGCAATACGTGGCCAGCAAGCTCGCCGCGACCACGATACCCGGCAACCTGAACCTGGGAAGCGGCGGCGGTCTGATCGTCCAGAATCCGGTCTATGGCGCTCCGCCCGGCGCCCCTGCCGTGCAGGCGCAATTCCAGAGCGGCGGCCTCACCGCCGTGGTGGCCGCCCTCAACGAACAGGGCAACCTGAAGATCGTTTCGAAGCCTCGGCTCCGGACGCTCAACAATCAGCCGGCGGTCGTGCGTGTGGGCGAAGATCTGCCGGTCTTTAGCCAGCAGATCACCCAATCCCCGGGCACGCCTCCGGTGATCACCACCAACGAAACCGTCCAGACAATCACGATCGGCACGGTCCTTTCGATCACGCCCCAGGTCGCCAGCAGCGGCATGATCACCCTGGACATCACCCCGGCCGTCAGCCGGCTGGTGAGCACGGCGATGTCGGCGAGCGGAAACACCAGCGCCCCGGTGATCGACATCCGGCAGGCATCGTCACTGGTGCGCGTTCGGGATGGAGCGACGGTGGTCATGGGGGGACTGGTTCAGGACAGCGCGACGAGCACTCACCGGAAGATCCCCATTCTTGGAGACATTCCCCTGCTCGGAAAAGCGTTCTCCGGGGACTATTCCACCTCCGAGAAGACCGAGCTGATCTTCTTCATCACCCCGCATGTCGTGAACGATGGGTTGGCCATGAAATGAGGCGGCCACGGTGCGGCCATGATCCATTACTCCTTTCGGGTTCTTCTGGTCGAAGACGTGACGCTGCTGGCGAGGATCACGCAGCAGATGCTGAAGAAGTCTTTCGCGTGCAAGTACACCGTAGTCCACAAGACCACCCTGGCGGAGGCGATCGGGGAGCTAAATATCGACGAGTTCGACGTGGTCCTTCTCGATTTGAACCTTCCGGACAGCGCCGAAATCGCCACCCTGCAGAAAGTTTTGGAAACGGCGCCGGATATTCCCGTGATCGTGCTGACTTCGAACCAGCGCCGCGAGATCGGATTCGAGACGGTCAAGAGCGGCGCCCAGGATTTTCTTATCAAGGGGGAAATCAATTTCATAGCGCTCGACCGCGCGATTGTCTTTGCGATCGAGCGGCACCGCCTTCAGCGCACGGTCCGGCAGCTGGCCGTCATCGACGAACTGACCTCGCTCTACAACCGCAGAGGATTCAACACGCTTCACCCGGACATCCTCGATCAGGTAAGGGATTCGGAC
>Ga0302326_10017415_pt1 | contig 14996 bp, 21 predicted proteins | sample Palsa_T0_3_FD_202264 | JGI IMG/M metagenome (GOLD analysis project Ga0302326, IMG submission 202264) | Peat permafrost microbial communities from Stordalen Mire near Abisko, Sweden - Palsa_T0_3 | ecosystem: Environmental > Terrestrial > Soil > Palsa > Peat permafrost | place: Sweden: Abisko... | reverse complement strand
GGGGCACAAGAGTTATGTGTTGGGCCTCCATCTCGGAGAGCACAGCCAGCTCATCGTTTCTGCCGGAAAGCTTGGGCCGGACCAGCGGCCAGAGCGAGGCATCTTCGACCTCGTGGTGGTGATGGAGCTGGTCGTTGATGAACTCCCAGTGCGCACTGAGTCGGCGCGCCCTTTGCTGGTCGACCCTCGGGCCACGAACGGCGGAACTCAATCGAGCCAGGTCGCGCCGGAACGCCTCGTGAATCAAATAGACGATGGTGAAGCGGCCGCGCGGTGGCCCACCATCTGGCCCTCGTTGCTCCCCACTGTCCATGACGACCTCTCTTTCTATTGGCCTTTCTGTCGGGCAGCGTAGGTCGTGCTGCGGGTGGCCCCCAAGCTTTGGGGCTCGGTCAATTCGACCATGCCACTGCGAACGCGATCCTGTCAGGTAAACTGACAACATGACTTCAATTGAAGACTTGCTCCACCGAGTGGGGGGCAGCGATCCCCTTAGGGCCCTCAGTTCAATTGCCTTGCTGCGGGTGTACCTCGAGGATCGGGAATCCGACGTCGTCCGCAAGGCTCGTGCTGAGAGCAGGTCCTGGGCCCAGATCGCTGAGGCACTGGGCCGGAGCAAGCAGTCCGTCTGGGAGAAGTACCGGGATCCCCATGACCGTTCACGCCGCGCCTCGATTGGCCGGTCTGATCCGGCCCACGTGGCATCGCTTGTGGGCCGTACCGCCGGTCCGGCCTTGTCAGGTACCGAGCCTGAGTGACTCCACAGCCTCTGCCGGCCCTGACATGGATGTGGCGAAGTAGCCGGCTGCCCTATTCGCCTCGAATGTCGAGTGGTGGTGGCGGGGTCGGCTTCTTAGACCCGGCTACGACCCCGATGCCGCACAACCAGGTACACGATGGCCAGAACGATGATGAACAGCAATACCGGGTGCACCGTGATGCCCAACACGACAGCCAGGATCGTGATCAGCAGGGCGGCAACTATGTCGAAAACCATTGCACCTCCAGAGCGCTGAGGGGCCACCCTACGCGATAACACTCGACCATGCCCAGGGCTTAGGATTTCTATTCGATGAAAGGACTGATCGATGCCAGAGTTCGGTGAAACCGCAAGCGAGTTTGTTCGCAACCTCATTCACTCACTGCAAGAAGAGGCCGATCGGCTGCCGTCGCCTACCGCCATGATGGACTCGCTCAAAGAGTTTGATCCGACCCCCGAACAGCTGGGAGATTTCGCGGGGAAATGTGTCGAGGTTGCGGCGAAAGCTGCGATGGTTATCGTGCAAGGCGTCCGGGAAGCCAGCAGTACCTTTCATCAACCGCCGCCGGACTTTGAGGTTCCCGACGATTTGAGGGATCTCGGCTAAGGCCTAGACGCGACGGAGACCACCCCTTCGAGTCTGCGGAAAGATGATGTTCGTTTCGACGGGTCGAGGCCGGGTAGTTGGGATGCATGGACCATTCGCGAAGAACCCACCCCTTCCGAACGGCGATTCCGCGGGAAGCAGTCGACGGGCTGATTTTCCGGTTCTTGATGTACCTCCTTCAACGCTTCATGGCGAGGAGAGCCCGTGCCACGGGTCCCCGTGAGGGGAGTTCGGTGCCTAGGCAACCCGCCTAGCAGCTTGCCGCGTCCGCACCTACGTAACGGGGGTAGCAGACATGTGGTTTACGACGGTGCGCGAGCGGATGGACGAGGCACAACCTCCGTGGCCTACCGTGACCCCATGACACTTACGCCAGCACAAAACCTTTGGGACGCCTTCGAGAACGCTGGGGCGGACAAGCTCCGGATGCTTGCCGAGCATCCGACCGCAGTGGTCCCAGGGCAGATGGCCGTCATAGCCCAGAGTCTCTTGGTCATCGAACAGTACCTAATCGAACAGGCTTCTACGGGGAGTTAGTGGCGATGCCACGTCGCAAGTCCCCACGTAGCCCTCGTTGAAGCGCTCAGTTGCAGTACTACTCAGCCCGGAGGATCGAGGAAAGGCGAGCACGGGAGGCCACGTGTCCCGGGATCAGCGCAACAGAGTTTGCGGCTAAAAGCGACACTGGCACCACGAGTGCCAAGAGCGGTGGAACGACCGCGCTCGACGGCAGCCCGAGCTGGTTCGTGACCAACGTCCAAGCCCAGCGACCGGTGACGATTCCTACCGGCACGCCGATACTCGGCGATGCATTTCCTGGTCAGGCCGCTGCGAGCCAAGGTCGGCCCTAGGGTAGGTAGCGGTCGTACTCGAAGCCGGCGACCGGATGAAACGGTGCCGCCAGGAGCGGCTCGATGCCTTCGACCCACCGCTTCTCGAGCACCGGACGGAGGCGCTCGGCTGTGGCGACGGGGTCGTCGTCGAGGAAGCAGTACGTGATTCGCAATCCCATGTCCTCGGTCACGGGGGCGTACGCCATCTCCCCGGCGGTCTGCGAGAACGGCTCGTCACGGACGGTCGAGCCCCACCACGCACCGGCGACACCGTCGACCTCGATCAGGTCCGATCGCGGCGCGTCACCTCGCTCGACCAGGAGGTAGGCACCCGTGAGCGGCCACCAGGGCAGCACGTCGGCTCCGACCTTGACCCGAGGAGCGGCCGCCCTCCCGTCGACGTTGTACAGGCCCATCTCGACCTGCGGGAGTAGATGTTCATCTTCGGAGCCGCTCCGTCCGTCCATGTACGGCTTGCGGCCATTGGCGCGCAGGACCTCGGTGAGATTGGCGAAGCCCTGCAGTCCGGAGAGACCGGCGAAGAAGTAGGTCATCACATGGTCGACCGAGTCGTAGCTCTCCTCGCTCGCCGCTCGCGCTGACCGGCACGCCGGAGTCGACACCAACCGGAGCGATTGCTCCAAAGTCGGAAGCCGGTGCTGCTCGGGCCGGCAGTCGTAGCTGTGCCACTGCAGGTAGTCGGCATCCAGTCCCTGCGGGTGACGGGCCGACATGGATGCGAAGATCGTGGTGATTGTGGAGCGACCCTCCGCCAGGATCTCGGGGATCTCGTCCGACGGCGTTCCAGCCAGCTCGACCATGCCAGTTGTCTATCACTCCAAGCCGCGCAGAGCGTTGTCTACACCTTTTCCCGACATCCGGAGCTGTGATCTGGACTGGTTGACACTTTTAGGCTGCTTTCAGTCTCCCCAGACCACCTCGATATCCCGGTTGGCGTGGGTCAACCATCCCGGGATGCAAGTGGCGCCGGGTCCAACACCCGGTCCCCCTCGAGCTCCCGGATGTGCCGCTCGATCACTGCGATCATCTCGGCGTGGCCCGTGTCCAGTTCGAACTCCTGCTCAATGAGGAGGAACCGAGAGATGCCGGCCATCATGAGGATGATGGTCACGGGGGGCCATACCTGGGGGTCGACGCCATAGCCCACGAGAACCCGCGACAGGACGTCCAGTTGCGTCTGCCGGAATCGTCTCGAGTAGCCGGCGATTTCGGAGCGGATCGCCTTGCGGTGGTTTGCGAGGGCGATGAACTCCATCGTCATGGCACTGCTTGTCTGATCATGGGTTGCCTCCCAAAATCCCCACAGCGGTTGCGCCGACAACAGCGCACGAGTGAGTTGCTCGAAGCTTCGTTCGGCCCCGCGACGAAACAGCTCGATGAAAAGGCCGTCCATCGTTCCGAAGTAGTAGTGCACCATCGCCGGGTTCATGTCGGCTTTCGCCCCGACGCGACGAGAGCTGACCGCCGCGTAGCCCTCCTCGAGCATCAGGCCCTGCGCCGCATCGAGGAGCGCAGTGCGGGTTCTGGACTCATCAACCGCACTGCGGCGGGGGGTTCTCACGATGTACCTCCGGTCGGGCCGTCACCGACCAGGGCGATCATTCTCGCGCAGCGACGATCGGCGCTTTGTCCCTCTGACCTTGTATGCTAAACAGTCGATTGACAAAGTCAAGCGACTGATTGATAGCATGGACTGAGAAAGGGCGGGACTGCCCTGGCAATGCGACCCGCGCGGAAACATCTGATGTACAGGCAGGAGAGTCCGACTCCATCGGCCCTCGTCCCCGCTGCCCGCCCGTGAACGTTGCGCTCATGTCACCGGTTGACGTCCATCGCCCGCCCGAACGCGGTTTCCACGCGCTCGCCGTGAAGCGGGTCGTTCGCGAGACCCCGGATGCCGTCTCACTTGTGTTCCACACGCCCGAGTATCTGACCGAGCGGTTCCGCTACAAGCCGGGCCAGTTCCTCACCCTGCGAGTCGTCGTCAATGGTGAGGAGCATCTGCGCTGCTACTCGATGTCGTCCGCACCGGCAGTCGGCGAGGACCTGCAGGTCACCGTCAAGCGCGTCCCGGGCGGGATCGTGTCCAACTGGCTCAACGACACGGTACGCGAAGGTGATGGGATAGAAGTCACCGTCCCCGGGGGCGCCTTCGTGCTCGACCAGACCGAGCGCGATGTCGTGGCCTTTGCTGGCGGGAGCGGCATCACGCCCGTCTTCTCCATCGTAAAGACGGCTTTGGCCGCGTCGACCCGTCGGGTGCGACTGCTCTATGCAAACCGCGATCACCAGTCGGTCATCTTCGCCGACGCGCTCGCTCAGCTCGCGACACGTCACGCTGACCGCTGTGTCATTGCCCATCACCTCGATGACGAGCAGGGATTTGTCGGCTCACGGGACATCGCTGACTTCCTCGACGCCGTGCGAGACGTGGACTTCTACGTGTGCGGCCCCACACCGTTCATGGACACGGTCGAGCAGGCATTGACAATATGCGGGGTACCGTCGGAGCGAATACATGTTGAGCAGTTCGCCGCCGCGCCGTGGGAGGAGTTAGATGTAGCGCCGGAACTGGTGACTCTGTCGGCCGAAGTCTCCTTCCAGCTCGAAGGTCGCAGGACCGTAGCCCAGCACGATCCGGGGGCGACGCTCCTCCGGACGGCACGCAGCGCCGGCCTCAAGGCGCCGGCGTCATGTGAGATCGGTGAGTGCGCGACGTGTATGGCGAAGGTTGTCGAGGGGTCCGCAGTCATGCGCCACAACGGCGCCCTGACACCGGAAGAGGTCGCGGAGGGATGGGTGCTCACATGTCAGGCCCTACCTATGAGCTCTTCTCTCACGGTGGTCTACGAGTAGATGGAAGCCATGCGACGCGGTGACGATGTAGCGCCGAAACGGGTGGCGGTGGTGACCGGCGGTGCCTCGGGCATGGGGGAGGCGATCTGCCGCGCGCTCGCCGCACGCGGCACGCGGGTGGCCGTTATGGACATCGACGACCATGGCGCGCAACGGGTTGCGGAGAACCTGCGCGAAGGGGGGGCCGAGGCTCTTGCCGTCGCAGTGGACGTGACGGAGCGGTCCGCAGTGGAGGCGGCCTTCGCCAAGTTCCGAAACGAGCTGGGACCGGTGACGATCCTGGTGACGAGCGCAGGGTTGGTCGGGTTCGAGCCGTTCACTGACATTTCGCTCGAGTCATGGCAGCGGATCATAGATGTCAACCTCACCGGAACGTTTCACTGTTGTCAGGTCGCCGTGCCGGACATGGTTGCGGCGGGCTGGGGTCGCATTGTGACGATCTCGTCGTCGAGTGCGCAACGGGGCTCGCCAAGGATGGCGCACTACGCGGCGTCGAAGGGGGCCGTCATCGCGCTGACCAAGTCACTGGCCCGCGAATATGCGCCGTTTGGCATCTCCGTCAACAACATCCCGCCGTCGGGGATCGAAACGCCCATGCAGCATGCGTCGCAGGCAGCAGGCGATCTCCCTCCCAACGATGTGATGGCCCGGGCGATTCCCCTCGGGTATCTCGGTACGGGCGATGACATCGCCGGCGCCGTGGCGTTCCTCTGCTCGGAGGAGGCCCGTTTCATCACCGGGCAGATTCTGGACGTCAACGGCGGCTCGGTGATCTGAAGAGACGATGCAGGCATCGAAAAGGGTTTCTCCCATTACCAGGGATGCGGCCGTCCATGAGCGAGTGACAACCACTGGTTGTCATACTCGAATCGTAACACACAAGATCGCTTCCAACGACCGAGACACATTCGGCCGTCTCAAAGAGGTTCGTGCGGAGGCCATCGAGCACACCAAGCAGGCTCGGCGGCTGGCAATGGAACGTCGTGAGATCATGCTTGGACTGATTGAAGCCGGGTACTCCCAGGCTGACATCGCAAGAGAACTAGGAGTTACACGCCAGGCGGTCCAGAAGTGGCTTTCTTTCTAGTTGAAGTGCATGTGCATACATGTGCGCCCCTGCGGCGTCCACCGGGTCAGTGAGCCAAACTGGCGGTGGCGTGCCAGCGACGCAACGCGATTCCAGACCAGATCAACTCGACAACCCCGAACGGCCACGTCCCAGAGAGAAACCCATAGGCGCTGGACAGGACGCATCCGAGAGCGAAGAGGAAGATGAACTGTCTGCCTCTTCTCTCCATGGCGTACATGGCCATCATGAATGAAACGGCACAAACCCCGTAGATGGTGATGGCGACGCTGGACATCTACTTATTAAAGCGGACTCAGCGGCGGCCGGATGACGTCCGATGTCGGTGACTCATGCGCGGCCTACCCGTATTGCCATATTCAGAACATCTCGAGAATCACCTCGGCCGCCTACGGCTCACCCGCCCCTGTCAAGGATCCTGCTGCCGACCTCTGTAGGGGAAGCTGTGCTCTGGGCACATGTGGACATGGTCGCCGCACGGAGCCTTTGGTGCTCTCTTAGGCCATCGCAGGCGATACGTCCTCTAGTCCCGACCGGATCATCTCCCGAAGCTCGGCGTTATCTGGGTGGCCGTGTTTGGCCACGGCGTGTGCCACCGCGGCATCGAGAACCTCATCTTCAGTTCCCGCGATGGTGAGCGTGCAGTTGATCTCGCTGGGCACCTTGCGGCAGTCGATCATCTTCCGGGCCATTTCATCCTCCCTTTCTTTTCAGGTCTACTTCGCGTAGTTGCTGGCGCCGAACCAGTCCACGGTCACCGCGGGCACCTCGCCGACCACCCAGGCGTCGTGACCGCTCGGCAACGACGTCACATCGCCGGGACCGGCCAGGAACTCCGTTCCGTCGTCCATGAGGATCGCCAACTGGCCACTGACGTGGTACTGGAAATGGGGAGCCTCGCAGCTCTTCGTATTGGCGATGGGCTTCACGTCGTTTGACCAACGCCACCCAGGCTCAAAGGTATAGCGCCCTACTTCAGCCCCGCCGACCTTCACGATCTCGGCTCTGCCGTGGGGGAACTCCCGGACCTCATCGGGTTGTGCAAACTCTCGGTGTTCAGCTTCGTGCATTTCGACAGCCTCCCGCTCGTGGTTTGACCGCTACAGTAAGCTTACCTATTAGTAGATAGGCGTCAAGTGGGAATCTCGGATAGGGTCTACGGCGTGGCAGTGGCCAAGACGGCGGAGACGCAGCAGGACCGGACCGATACAGCCAACCAGATATTGGACGTGGCGGAGCGCCTGGTCCAGGTCCGAGGATTCAACGCCTTCAGCTACGCCGACGTCGCCAAAGAGGTGCATATCTCCACGGCCTCACTCCACTACCACTTCCCCAGTAAGTCGGAGCTTGGCGAGGCCCTCATCGCCCGCTACGCAAACCGCTTCATGGCGGCACTGGGCGAAATCGACGAGGGCGTTGCAGATCATCCTCGCAAGCTCGCTGCCTACGTCGAGCTTTATGTCGGGGTGCTGCGCAACGAAAGGATGTGCCTGTGCGGCATGTTGGCGGCCGAGCACGAAACGCTCTCTGCGGCAATGCAGAGTGCGGTCGTCAAGTTCTTCGAAAAGAATGAGGCCTGGCTCGCCGAGGTACTGCAGCAAGGTCGGGACCAAGGGTCCTTGAGGTTCGCTGGATCACCGCTCGAAGAAGCACGGTCAATCGTCTCCGCGCTCGAAGGGGCGATGCTCGTTGCTCGGTCCTTTGGCGACATCAATCGCTTCCAGGCTGTCGCGGGCCATCTCCTGACGTCTCTTCGCCCATAGGTCAGGCGAAGCCCTAGGGCAACCGCAGCAAGGGGAGAGGTCGGGCAGGCTGCCACCCACAGGGGCTCGGTTGCCGGGCCATTTGACCTTGAGTGGCGGTGTGACGAAAATCGGATCCATGTCCAGTGACGAGATCGATCAGTACCTGGCGGATCTCGAGGAGCCGAAACGATCGACGCTACAGCGATTGCGCCAGACGATCCTTGAGGTAGTACCTGAGGCCGACCAAGGGATCTCCTATCAAGTCCCGGCGTTCAAGCTCGACGGGAAGGTCATCGCCGGATTCGCTGCTTTCAAGAACCACCTGAGCTACCTGCCCCACAGCGGTTCGGTATTTCCGTTGCTTCGAGACGAGGTCGCAGACTACAAGACGTCCAAAGGAGCACTCCAGTTCCCCGTCGACTCACCGCTACCAAAGTCCCTCGTCGAGCGACTCATCAGGGTGCGAATCGCCCAAGCGTTCCCCGAGGGCTAAGACCGCCTGGGCCACCCGGCGCTCCGTCGGAGCCTCGGACCGGCGCAGGGCGATTCACCAATGACTTCGTGAGGTCCAATCCGTCCATAATGATGGCCGAGGGAGGTGAGGGAGGACAAGGTGGACAAGACATTTAGAGCTGAGTTGCAAAAAAGCCCCAGCAAGGGTGGCTGGACCTATGTTGTGATGCAGGAATCAGCCGAATACTTCGCCACCAAGGGCTTGGTAAAGGTCAAGGGAACGGTCGATGGCCAACCCTTCCAGAGTTCCTTCATGGCTCTGGGCGACGGTACCCACAAGCTGCCGATTAAAGCGGATATCCGCAAGAAACTCAGAAAGGAGGAGGGCGATACCGTCACAGTCCATCTCACGGAGCGGTTGCCGAAATAAGGACGCCTCCGTGTAGGGGCAGGTCGGCGAAAGGAGATACCCGGAGACTGCGTCGTGGCCGGTCTGCCGATGCGACGACCGCTACGCCTGATAGCCATCGGGCCACTGTTGCAAGGCCCACATATTTCCATCCGGATCGGTGAAGTAGGAATAGAGAACCCCTCCTATGTCCTCGACGTCACTTACGTCGATACCATTCGCAGTGAGAGCTGATCGGGACGCTTCGATGTCCTTGACGACAAGATGGAGCCCTTTGACCGATCCTGGGGTCATGTCGGTGATCGGGCCCATCCCCGTGCCGAACACAATGGCGCAGCTCGATCCCGGCGGGGTGAGCTGGACGACTCGCATCGTCTCACTAACCTGCACATCCACCACATTTCCGAATCCAACCTGTTCGTAGAACGCCTTGGCCTGGTCGACGTCCGACACGGGGACTGGAACGAGTTCCAGCCGCATGTCCGGCACTGCATGACGATCTGCCATTGAACCACTCCTCGATCACTAGGTGCGATATGAGATCAGGTGTCTGGTCGTTCTCCAGCCACGTCGCTGTGCGTAGACCCGCACATATTACGACGTGTCACACCAGCAAATGTCATCGGCTCTCGTCAAGGCGCTTTCCTCAGAATGCCTCCATTGGGGCGGGCGTCAAGTTCCGTACCGGAGCGTCACGTGGGAGCGGAGGGATCCGGCATTCCCGAGGGGCTGCGTCCGGCATACAACAGCTCAACGTAGTTTCGTAGAAAGCCGTCGAGGTCCCTTCCATGGTTCATCACCCACTCCTTGTCCTCGTCGTGCGTGAGGATCAAGAACTTCTCCTCTTGGATTGAAGTGACGACGGTCTCACCTACTTCTTCGGCAGAGATCTGTCGTTGCATATGGGCGGGGAAATTGGTCCAACGCGGGTCATCGATGCCGACCGTGCGGATGTTCTCACTGATGTTCGTGGCCACGAGTCCCGGACACAAAACCGAAACCCCGATGCCTTTTGGCCGGAGGTAGAGGTAGAGGCCCTCAGTGATTCCCATCACGGCGAACTTGGCACCAATGTAGGGGATGTTGTCGTAGCCGTGCGCGTACAAACCGGCGATCGAGCTGGTGTTGACCAGCCACCCATTGCCTTGCTCAATGAGAATGGGGACGAACGCGCGGATACCTCGAATTACCCCGAATAGGTTGACGTCGAACAACCATTGCCAGTCGTCAATTGGGATACGGTCCGGCGGCCCCAACAACGACACACCGGCATTGTTCATTACCACGTCGACGCGTCCGAACTCGGCGAGAACTCTCTGAGCGAGTGCTTCCATGTCTTCGTCGGAGGTGACGTCGCACCGAACGGCGATGCCCTTTTGGCCCAGTTCAGTCACTTCGGCCGCCGTCCTTTCCATCCGCTCCTCATGGATGTCGCCTAGTACGACGTCCGCTCCTGCTCGAGCGAGCGCCAGCACCGTTCCCCGGCCGATACCTGATGCGCCGCCCGTTACTACGGCAATTTTTCCGTCCAGTTCCATTCGTCCTCCCGCTGAAGAAAACTCATAGGCATGGCACCGTGAGTGTAGGCACATCCACCGGACTGATCGGGATGGGTGTCGTCATCCGACGTTGTCGTGCGCCGCTCAGTGCAACCGAGGAAGCACCTCCTCGGCGAACAGGCGCATGGATCGTTCGACGTGCTCGTGGGCCATGCCACCAACACCCATGAGAACGACGAGATTTTCCACCCCGGCCTCTTTCAGCAACCGCAACCGTTCGAAACAGCCGTCCGGGTCGTCGAAGACCAACATCGACTCGTTCCATTCGTCATAGGTCAGGTCGGGCATCGCTGCGGCGAGCGCCTCACGATCGTGCATGACGTACGAACGAGGGAGCTTCCCGTCCGGCGGAATGGTCAGCGCGGTGACGCGGGCGAGGTGCCATTCGAATGGCTCGCGAGCGAGCATCCGGGCCTCCTTGCGACTTTCAGCCACGAAGATGTAGCGCATCACCGTCGCGCGCTGCCGGGTCTTGGGGATGTCGCCGCCAGCCGCCTCGACCTTGGAGAGATAGTCGGCGAAAGCCTCCGCTTCACTCTCGATCGAGATGAAGCTCGAGAAGATGGCTGGTATCCCGCGCGCGATGGCGTTGTCGACGCTGGTCGGACTTGAAGCGGCGTGGAGCAGAACGTCCTCCGGTTGGCGCTCCGGAACCGGCCACAGGCGAACCGGGGGAATGTCGTAGTAGTGACCGTGGTGCTCGAACTCATGCGGCTTCCAAGCCGAGAGGACGACGTCGAGTGATTCGTCGAAGCGTTCCCGAGTGGTCTCCATGTCGACCTGCATGACCGGGTATTGCGGCCATTGGTAGCCGCGGCCCACAGCGATATCCACTCGACCACCGCTCAGGATGTCGAGCATGGCGACCCGTTCGGCGAACCGGAGTGGATGGGTGAACGTCAGATTGACGACGGCGGTGCCGATCCGCACCCGGTTGGTCTGCGCCGCGATGAAGCTCGCCATCTGCAGGGCGTCACCGCAGAGGCAGTAGTCGAAGAAGTGCTGTTCGGGTACCCACACGCTGTCGTAGCCGAGCTCTTCGGCCAGAACGGCCCGCTCGATTTCACCGTGGAACACGTGGTGCGGGCCCATCCACGGGGGACATTGGAAGGTGTGGTAAGTGCCGACTCTCATCGTCCGGCCCGCTTCTCTCTGACCATTCGAACGATCTCCTCAATAGCTGCGGCGACCTCTCCGGGTGACTCCATCGGTTCCATATGGCCCACTCCCTCCAGTACTGACAACGACGCCCCGCCGATGGAGCTGGCCAACAGACGGCAGTCCTCGAAAAACGGGTCACCATCGCCGACCACGACTGCGCACGGCACCGGGACGTGGACCAACCGTTCGGTGAGGTCGAAATGCGTGATCGCATTCAGGGTCGCAATGAGCACCGCCTCATCGCACGCGGCGACGTCCGCGACGAACTCCTCGACCTGAGCGACGTGCGTCCGCAGGTAGTCGGCACCGAAGAGGCCAGGCCCCATGGCTGCAGCCAAGGCCCCCGGTCCCTGGGTCCTCACGAGCTCTGTCAGTTGCAGCGTGGCCTGCTGGTACGACGTCCCTGCCGAGCTAGTGGTCCCACAGAGGACCAGCCCTCCGACTCGCCCCGGCGCTTGGGCGTACAGATGCTGCGCCACCATCCCACCCGTGGAATGGCCCACCACTACGGCCTCAGCGATCCCCGACGACCCGAGTGTGTCGTCGACCTCGGTCGCCAAGTCGGCGAGAGAAAAGGAACCCTCGATCCTTTTCGAAGCGCCGAACCCCGGTAGATCGAACGCCACGGTCTGGTACGCGTCCCCGAGGCGCTCGACGACGGCCGCCCATACTGCATGTGAGCCGGCGAAGCCGTGGAGAAGCATGGCGGGTGGCCCCTTTCCACGCTGAACCGCATGTAGCCCAACGCCATTTCCCGACACCGCACCACCCCATCCCGCTGTTCATCTTTCGAGCGCAAGAAAGATAACACCCCGGTGTACGCTGCTCGGCGGTGCCAAGTACGGCCGGGACAGCGCGCTCCGATGCAGAGACCGACACTCGACCTGGAGCGCTTACCCGCATGCGGTTACTGGAGGTGGGTGAGAGGCTGTTCGCGACAACGGGCATTGATGCCACCCCGACTCGCCAGATCTGCCGAGAGGCCGGTGTCCACCAGGACGCAATCCACTACCACTTCGGAACGAAGGACCGGTTCGTGGCAGCCATCCTCGACGCAGGAATCGACCGAGTCGACCAGCACCTGGCCAGGCGGTTGGCCGAGGCCGAGGTCGAGGGTTCCCGACGACCGGCGTCGGTCGCCACCCTCGCCCAAGCGGTGGTGACAGCCACTACTGACATGTCGGACGAGCCGGGCTTGGGGCGGCATTACCTGGGATTTCTTACCGCTTTACTTGCGAATCCCCGGCTCCGTCCGCTCGCCACGGGCCGGCCTACATCCTGGGGGCAGCGTATGGTCGACTCGCTCACACCCCTCACCCCTGAACTGACCGAATCGGAGCGTGTGTACCGTGTGGCGATCACCGGGTTCCTCATAATCCACATGATCGGTATGGATTCGGAGTCACTCGGGCAATGGCTCGCGGTGTCCGGTACGCCGTACGACCAGGATCCCCACAGGCTGCTGGTACAGACTCTCGTCAGCGTTCTGTCGGGTTGAGTTGCTCTCCCGAGAGACGGGGCGCAGGGCCGAGCGAGAGCGGCTGAGCGGGCGAGAAAAAAGCTGCGGCAGTGGGCCGGGATTCCTATTGCACTCTTGATCACGGAGGGGTATGGTCACGCGCGCTTGCCTTCGACAGTGAGGGTGTGGAGGACGACCCGCGCCGTCCACTGCCCCCGAGAGGGGCGAGAATATGCCTCCTTGCCGCATCCCGCAGAACTCTGAGGTTGCGTTTTTGGGCGACTCCCCGCCGGTTGACCCCCCGATCAGAGCCGGGGTCGACCGAAGGTGGTGGTGGGCGGCGCAGGCTCGTCTTCGGGTCCGGACTCGAAGATGCTCATATCTCCGCCGGACCGATGACTGTACTAGCGGTGCGGGTCGGCGCCCCTCGATGACCCAGTGTAGGGAGCGACACCATGGAAAGCGCCGGAGGGCCTCCGCCCGTTGACAGCGACTCGTTTTCCGAGTTCGCCTTCAGCTTCACTCAGACAGCGCGGACCCTGTTCGCGGCCGGCGGTGTCACCCCTACCCTGACCAGTGTGGTCGAACTGGCCGTCGCGACGATCGAGGGCTGTGACTACGCGGGCCTCTTCTTGATTGAAGGAAACACGGTGGCCACCCCGGTGTACACGGACCCGATCGTCGTCGAAATCGACCGTATCCAGCACACGACCGGCGAGGGCCCCTGCCTCGACGCCATCGCCCACCGTCTGATTTTCTACGCCGACGACCTCGGCCGGGACCTGCGCTGGCTCCACTTCGCTCCTCGAGCGACCGAAGCAGGCGTGCGCTGCGTGCTGGCCCTTCCGCTCTCGGCCGACGCACAACTGGGCGCCCTAAACCTGTACGCCCGCTACCCCCTGGCCTTCGGCGTCGTCGACCGAGCCAGGGCGGCCATTTTGGTCTCCTTGGCCAGCCTCGCCCTCTCCGTTGCCCACTCCCACGAGGACGAAGAACGCCGCGCCGCCAATCTCCACGCCGCACTGGCCAGTCGGGAAACCATCGGCGAGGCGTTGGGGATCCTCATGGAGCGTGAGCGCCTCACCGGCCACCAGGCGTTCGACATTCTGCGCCGGGCGTCCCAGCACCTCAATATCAAACTCCGAGAAGTGGCGGAGAACCTGATCGAGACCGGAGAGGATCCTGATACCGGCTCGCCGCACGGCGACCCGCAGATGATTGGCTTGGCACGGAGTCGTGCGGATTCGCGACATCGTCCACCACGCGACCGGGAGGGGAAGGGGTGACAATGGAAAGAGCCGCAAGTCAGTCCGCCGTCGACAGGGACTCTCTCGTGGAAGTCACCTTGAGCGTTACCGAAGCGGCGAAGAATCTATTCTCGGGTGGCAGTGTCAGCGGCACCTTGGCCAGCATTGTCGAAATGGCCGTCACCACTATCGAAAGCAGTGACTTTGCGGGAATCTTTATCATCAACGGAAACGCAGTCGCAACCTCGGTGCACACCGATCCCATGGTCGTAGAGGTCGACGCATTGCAGCGCCGATACAACGAGGGGCCGTGCCTCGACGCCATCACCCACCGGCTCACCTTCTACGCCGACGATCTGGGCCGCGACCTTCGTTGGCCCAAATTCGCTCCTCGAGCGACCGAAGCGGGGATACGCAGCGTTCTGGCCCTTCCTCTGTCTGTCGACGCACAGCAAGGAGCTCTCAACCTTTATGCTCGCTACCCCGTCGCCTTCGGTGTCGTCGACCGAGCCAAAGCAACCATTCTGGCGGCGTTGGCCAGCCAGGCCCTCTCCGTTGCCCACTCCCATGAAGACCAGGAGCGCCGAGACGCCGCTTTCCACTCCGCCTTGGCCAGTCGAGAGATCATCGGCGAGGCCCTGGGGATTCTCATAGAGCGAGAGCGGATCACCGCAGACCAGGCATTCGACATACTGCGTCGTGCCTCCAAGCACCTCCACATCAGGCTCGTAGAAGTCGCCCAGAACCTGATCGACACCGGAGAGGACCCCGACACCGGCCAAGAACACCTTCTGAGCTC
>Ga0302326_10017412_pt1 | contig 14997 bp, 13 predicted proteins | sample Palsa_T0_3_FD_202264 | JGI IMG/M metagenome (GOLD analysis project Ga0302326, IMG submission 202264) | Peat permafrost microbial communities from Stordalen Mire near Abisko, Sweden - Palsa_T0_3 | ecosystem: Environmental > Terrestrial > Soil > Palsa > Peat permafrost | place: Sweden: Abisko... | reverse complement strand
GTCATCTGCAAAAAGCCACCGACGTGGTCTGAGATTGCCCCGGCGGCAATGAGGCTGAACTGCTGTGGAAATTCGAGGTTTTCGCTTTGCGCTTTGGCGCCGGGCACCGCGCTATCGGGTGGCGCCCGGTCGTAATGATTGTAGGTGGACTGGAATAGGATTCCTAACCCCGGTAGGTCCGAGAGCCATACCGTGTTCTTCTTGTGGTCGTCGATATCCGAGACCAGCGGCGGCCTGGTCGTCAGCGTGTAACCATTGAGCTTGAAGCGCCGACCGAATGGCGTGAGCTCGGGGGGTATCGTATGGCAGGCCTCGCAGGCCAACCCGGTCTGTCGGGCGAAAGGCGGCACAGCCCGTGCCGGCGTTGAAACCAGCATCAGCGCTGATACCCCGAGGAGAAACGCAGTCAGGGCGCCGAGTCTTAATAGCCTCACAGCAGCCAACCCTGACCTGAAGTCGCGTCGGTCATTTTGGTGTCCCCTTCGGCCGCTATCGCCCTATTCGCGGATTTTTGTGCTTAATACCGCTTGCGATACTCACACCGCGCTTGGTGTCGTCGCAATGGGGTTTTGTACCCATAATTATTTGTTGTCGCAATTAGGATTTATACCCAGACCCTTGTTGAGCAGGTCAGTGTCCACCCCGTTAACTTTTTGTATTGAGATGGTATTGAGACGAGCGGTTTCATTGGTAGACCCTGCCTCCAACGGGATCCAATGGCAACAGATGGAGTCAGGCCCCCCCTACCAATCCGTGCAGCGACGCATCGAACTCTTGCTCGCTCGTTACGTCTTTTTGTTGGCAATAACGCGAACCATCCCACTGGGCCCAGGCTCACGACGGACAGTTAAGCCAAGAGATGAGAGAGTGGTTACTACCCATTCTGGTGATAGGCGCAACTTCGGATAGCTGCTGATTCGGAGCCGCCACTGACCCCCATCTCGCTCGTGCAACACGTCGTGGACTTGAACCGTTGCCTCGAGGTACTCAAGAAAGCACGTGAGAATCCGATTCTCATCGCTGCGCACCAAGATAAATCGCCCATCACCCTTTGAGGGAGACGACACATAATCGCGGAATGTCACCGCGAAGACACCACCGGGGATCAAAGTATCTGAAACGGTCGTGAACAGGGCCTCGACGGACGCGGTATCCGGCAAATGAGTGAGCGTATCCCCCATGCAAAGAATCACGGTGGCAGGCTGGGCGACGTGAGCCTTGAATTCCCGCAGATCGGCGTTGACCGTGCGGATCGCGAGAGAGCCGGCGCGAGATTCCAATTCGTTCAACAGTGGCTCATAACTATCTACGGCCATCACCTGGTAGCCGCGTCGAGCCAAAGGTAAGGAATGCATTCCAAAGCCGGCGCCAAGATCGACGGCAAAACCTTCCGCCTGGGACAGCAAACCGATGGCGTCAAGTTCAGCATCTGCCCGGGTAGTTGCGGCGTGAATGTCCCCGACCATCCAAGAATAGACCTGGCCAAGGAGCTTTCCGTAATGGTCGCTAACGGGATTTGTCACAGGACGGGCCTCACGATCGGATCCTTGTATATATTAGGAATTTCGTCGCTCTGGAGCCGTGGCGATCCGCAGTAGGCCGCGTCCATCGCGTTTGGGGTAATAACAGGCTTCATCGGCACTCTCTAACCACGCCTTCTCATCTGACATGTCCATTGTGTTCATTGCCAGACCGGATGCTCGCACCGACACTGTAGCGCGATCCTTTCCACTCGCACTCCAGCGGGTTAAGTGCCCGCATTAGTTGTTCGCCGATGTATTTCGCGCGCTCCTCGGCGCAGTTATCAGGAATGATCGCAAATTCATCACCTCCCAGCCTCGCGACGATGTCTGACGAGCGCGCCGTGAGGCGACACGCTGCGGCAACCTTGCACAGCACAGCATCCCCCGATGCTCGCAGCCATCGATCTGAATCATCCCCTTGAGCACTTCAGCTGCGGCCAGCCACCCTTCGCGAAGGCAGCGTCCTTGGCATCATCGCGGCGACACAGCTGCGACGTGAAGCCTAACACATTGAATACCATGGATTTCTGGTCAGGTCCCCGGCTTAAGGACATGTCTGCGCGCTAACTCTCGAGTGCCGCCATGCTTGCTCTACCACTGGGCCCGTTCCAAGAAGAATTCCGTGGTATTTGCGGATGACGCGATTACCAGCCCAGCGTCGCCGCCCGTCCCAACTTCTGTCGATCGGTTTTCACGGATTTAACGAGAGGTCAATTGGACGCGGTCGGTGAGATACTGCTGGGTGAGCGCAGTGTGCGGTCGCAATCTTTCCTCGCCAGCACAGGAAGCCTTCGCTATGGACGACACCCTCCGTGACGAAATTGCCCAATTGGCCGGATCCATTCGCGCTCTCGAACGACAGCTCGAGGTGGCTCTCGCCAAGCGACGCATCGAGCTCAACTACGAACTGCGCAATGGCATCGTTCACTTCGAACAGGCCATGATTGAGAGACACCGTCTCCTGAAAGCGAAGTTGTTGAGTTACATCCTCGGTGCACGCCCGGCCATGATTCTAAGCGCACCTGCGATCTACGCACTTGTGATTCCCCTGCTGCTGCTCGACTTATTTGTAGCGGTGTACCAAGCGGCGTGCTTCCCGGTCTATGGGATCCCGCACGTACGCCGAAGAGATTATCTGGTTTTCGACCGAGGGCAGCTGGCCTATCTCAACGCCATTGAAAAGCTAAATTGCGCGTACTGCTCCTATGCAAACGGCCTGCTCGGGTACGTTCGTGAAGTCGCCTCCCGTACAGAGGAGTTCTGGTGCCCGATCAAGCATGCGCGGCGTGTGCTCGGCGTGCACTCTCGCTATGGCAGCTTTGTAGACTATGGTGACGCGGACGCCTATCGGCACGCTCTAGCAGGCTGTTGAAAAATGCTGCACTTGAGGCACAGTAGCACTCATCGATGCAGGGTGAGGAGGCACGCGATGCGCGGAGCAGATATTGAGCAGGGTACGTTGTTTAGCGTGGTAAGTCTGGAGTCGCGAGTGCCTGCGGACCATCCGCTGCGCAAGATCCGGCCGCTGCTGGATGAGACGCTGGAGTCGCTGGATAGAACCTTCGAGGCGATCTATGCCGAGAGTGGCCGGCCCTCGATCCCGCCGGAGCGACTGATCCGTGCATCGCTGCTGCAGGTGCTTTATTCGGTGCGCAGTGAACGGCAACTGATGGAGCAACTGGACTACAACCTGTTGTTCCGTTGGTTCGTCGGCCTCTCGGTGGACGATCCGGTGTGGGATCACTCGAGTTTTTCGAAGAACCGCGAGCGGCTGATCCAGTCCGGGGTGGCTCGCAAGATCATGAAGAGGCTGTTGAAGCGAGCCGGGCGTGAGCGGCTGCTCTCCAAGGAGCACTTCAGCGTCGATGGCACCTTGATCGAGGCGTGGGCGGCTGTGAAAAGCATGCGTCGGCGCGACGGCAGTGATGAGCCGCCACCGCCTGGGCGCAACCCTTCGGTGGATTTCCACCGTGAGCGGCGCAGCAACGAGACGCATGTCTCGCCGGTGGATCCTGAGGCGAAGCTCGCCCGGAAGGCCGACGGCCAGGCCGCAAAGCTCAGTTATCAGGGCCACGTGCTGATGGAGCATCGCCATGGGCTGGTGGTGGATGTGGAACTCACCGCCGCAAGCGGTACGGCCGAACGCGAGGCGGCCCTCAGGATGCTGGATCGGCAGCACGCGCGGGGCCGGCGTACGTTGGCCGGCGACAAGGCCTACGACACGCGCGAGTTCGTCGCCGCACTGCGTGAACGCCAAGTTACCCCGCAAGTGGCACAGCACCTGCGTCGCCGCGGCGGTACGGCTATCGATGCACGCACCACGCGACATGCCGGCTACCGCCTCAGTCAGTGCTTTCGCAAACGCATCGAGGAGTGCTTCGGGTGGGGCAAGCAGGATCGGCTGCTGCGTCGGCCCAAACTGCGCGGCCGTGCCAAGGTCGGCTGGCTCATGGAGCTGAGCATGCTCGGTTACAACATCGTGCGCATGGCCAAGCTGCTGCCGGCTCCCACATAGGCCACAGCTCATAGCAGCTCGGCAGACACAGTTGATCAGAGGTCTCATGAGCGTCCCAACCGCAAAACTTGATCCCCGCAGGCTGCTACTGCTTCAACAAAAAGCGGCGATGAACATCGAACCGTGCAAATCGATGCCATTTTCAACAGCCTGCTAGAGCGCCTTCGCACGCAGGCCCGATCCAAAGAGCCGGTCTGACCGAGTCGGGCGGCCGGCCTCACTTCGCGGATCGAGTTGATCTGGAGGAAAGCTTCCGCAGCGATTCCCTCTTCTCACCGACCTCAGCAATGATTTGCGGCCAGCGCAACTTGTGGAGGGCAGAGGTGGTTCGGAAGTCCTCGAGTGGAACGGCTTTCAATGGATCGATGCCGTAGAGAAGAAATACCCTGACTGCGGCAATATCGCCGGCGATATCGGCGACGCGTTCAAGCAGTTTGAGACCAGCCCTCTCGTCTCGAGTGGCAACTTCCTGCCGAATGAATGCATTTACGACATCCACGGCGAGCCGCGCCTGGGCGATTCCCGCAACTGTGCGCTTCTCGGGCAGCAAGTGCAGGTTCTGAATGCGGCTGTCCAGCACATCCAGTGGGTGAATCACTCGCAGATGACCAATGTGCGGCATTTCCATCTCGATCGCGCGGCGAATGAGGTCTTTGGTGGTAAGACCCGCAACTCCTGAGAGGAAATCCACCTGCTTTATCTCGCCGCTTTTAGTGCGGTGAGTCACCTTGCCCGTTTGCGGCGTCGAATCGTCGAGCGCGGGTATCCAGATCTTCCAGCCGAGACGACTGGCAAGGTCCTTGGCGAGAACGGAATCGCCAATAAAATCGGCATCTGCCGTCACTCCCGAAACCAGATTAACCGGGCGCTTGACCTGCAGATGATCGGCCCAGAATGCGAGCGCTTGGCCGCCGACGAGCAGCCCGCGCGGCGAACATATGCTGAGGATCTTCTGCACTTCTTCCGGAGTCAGGGGCGCCTCTGTTTCTCCCTTACTCTTCATCGAAAGCATTTGAGCGTTTCAACATCCGCGCAGCGCGCGCAAGTTCCGGGGGAATCATGTGCTTCTTGCCCCACCGGCCATCCTGTGCCCCCGCCACACCCGCAACCGGGGATGCGTTGAACGCTCGCGGGGATAGCATCACGGCGACGAGCCGTCCGTGCTTCACGATATCTACACGCCCCAACGCTGCGACATCATCGAGCAGTCCACCGAAATTGTTCTTGGCGTCACTGGCGGATATGCTTTTTGCCATTTGTCCATTTTAGCTAAAACTATCGCCACGCGCAAGCGCGACTGAGTACCGGTATTTTTGGGTGGGGTCTCTGTTTTCACCGACCAAATACCTACTTTCCAGCCACAGGCCGGTATAGGAGTCTGCCGCGGAAATGGAAGCTGGTCCCGATGGAGTTCGGTACCTTGAGTCGTCCGCCGGCCACGGCGACGGCACCGGTGACTTCGGCGATCGAACAGAGCGCCGGCATTTCGCATTTCTGATTGAAGCTCTTGGCATCCAGGTGAAATAACAGCGGTCGGCAAGAGTCATGGTGGCAGAAGCTGCGTACCTTCGCGCCTCTTGGAGGCTCTTGACCGCATTCACGAGCATATTCTGTCCGGTGTTCACGTCATGTTGTACTGTGCGCGTGCCACCGCAGACAGGGATTGCAGGTCAACAATGCAGGCACTCGATTTTATGCGACGGCGGTTTCTGCTCGCGGTGTTTGTCGTATCCGGATTCACCGGACTGATCTACGAGTCCATCTGGTCGCACTACCTCAAACTGTTCCTCGGCCATGCCGCCTACGCGCAGTCTCTCGTGCTCGCCATCTTCATGGGAGGAATGGCGATTGGATCCTGGGCGGTTGCGCACTGCTCCTCCCGTATCAGTCAACTCCTGTGGGTATACGTACTGGTCGAGGGGCTGATCGGGATATTGGGCGTCTTTTTTCATCCAACGTTCGTTGCTGCAGTCAATTTCTCATTTGCCTCGGTCATACCTGCGCTTTCCGCAGGGCTGCTGATTGAGGCCTACAAATGGTCACTGGCTGCCCTTCTCATCCTTCCGCAGTCCGTGCTTCTGGGCATGACCTTTCCGCTGATCAGCGGCGGCCTGATCCGCCGATGGCCCGAGCGACCGGGCGAGACGCTGGCTACCCTGTATTTCACCAACAGCCTAGGTGCCGCCATTGGAGTGCTTGTCAGCGGGTTCGTACTGATTAAAGCGGTTGGCCTTCCCGGCACCGTCCTGACCGCCGGACTGCTAAATATCGCACTGGCTTCGGTAATCTGGGTGATTGTCCGCGGGCAGACGGAGCCGGCAGCCGCGCCGCAGACCGCAGCCGCGCCGTTCCCGGGAAGGGACACATTGACCAGATGGTTCACGGTCGCGGCATTCCTGACTGGTGCGGCGTCGTTCATGTATGAGCTGGGCTGGATTCGGATGCTCAGCCTGGTACTCGGCAGCTCGACACATTCGTTCGAGCTCATGCTCAGCGCGTTCATCTTCGGCCTGGCATTCGGCGGACTGTATGTGCGTCGGCGCATCGAGCGAATCCGCGATCCGGTGGCATACGTGGCCTACGTTATGCTCGCCATGGGAGCCTCGGCCGCGCTGACCTTGCCGGCTTACAACCTGACGTTTGATTTCATGGCGTGGTTTTTGGGGACATCTACGCGCACCGAAACCGGCTATGTCGCGTTCAACTTAATAAGCCAACTGATCGCCGCACTGATCATGATTCCGGCGAGCTTTTGCGCGGGCATGACCCTGCCACTGCTAACGAATGAACTTATGCGTCGCGGCACCGGTGAAGGAGCGATCGGCACGATCTATTCGGCAAACACACTCGGCGCAATCGTTGGCGTACTGCTGACGATCCACGTGCTAATGCCGCTCATTGGCGTCAAGGGCGTCATTCTCGCGGGTGCTGGTATTCACATGGCTGTAGGCCTGTCGCGCCTTCTTGCCAGACGTCGTTACCCATCGCGAACCTCAGCCATGGCAATGGCCGCCGCTATTGGCGTATTCGGCTTTGCCATATTCGTCGTAGATTTGGATCCTGTGAAGATGGTGTCCGGTGTCTACCGCACCGGATCCGCAATGCTGCCAGACGGCGCGACCGTCACTTATCTGCGAGACGGCAAGACTGCCACGATCAGTTTGGTTGAGTTGGCCGGGATGGTGACGATTGCGACCAATGGAAAGCCGGACGCGAGCATACAAATGGGGCCGGGAGAAGCAACAGTCGATGAAAGCACCATGGTGCTGGCCGCAGTAATACCACTCAGTATGCACCCGCACCCGGCACGCGTCGCGAACATCGGATTCGGATCGGGGCTTACGACGCATACACTTCTCACGACCGCGCTGGTCCAACGGCTTGACTCGATCGAGATCGAGCCGCTCATGGTGGAAGCTGCGCGTAAGGGCTTTGGCCCTCGTATCGGCAACGTCTTCGAGGATCCGCGCAGTCACATTGTTTACGATGATGCAAAAACCTTCTTTGCAAGCGCACGTGCACCGTACGATCTGATCGTCTCTGAACCATCCAATCCGTGGGTGAGCGGAGCGGCAACTCTATTTTCGGATGAGTTTTACAAGCGTATCGTGCAGTACCTTGCGCCGGATGGGTACTTCGTGCAGTGGATGCAAGTCTATGAAACGAACATAGGAGTTCTAGCGTCGGTCATGAAGGCGCTGGCGCCACACTTCGGCGCGTACGCACTCTACAACACCGACGATTCAGATATTCTGATCATCGCGACTCGCGGCACAGCGCTGCGGATTCCGGATGATCAGCTACTTCAATCGCCCCAGCTGCGCGCAGAGCTCGCGCGGGTCGGCGTACAATCGGTCGCTGACATTGAGCTGCGACGGATCGGCGATGATCTGACGATTGGCCCGTTATTGCAGACGATACCTGTTCCGCCAAATTCAGACTTCTTCCCCTATGTGGATCTCAATGCCGCGCGCTTGCGCTACATGGGGCAGAACGCGATTGAACTCCCCGCACTTACTGTCTTGCCTATTCCGTTCCTGGAGTTACTCGACGACTCTGCGCCGCGGGGTCCAACAGTCGAGCCGGCGGCGAATAGCGCACTATTTCGGGATCGCTTGGTGCGACGAGCGCTCGAAATTCGCCGTGCCGTGTCCAGTGGAAGCCTCAACAGCCTGGATCCACTCAGCGCGTCATACCTGTCGCGCATTGACATGAGTCGAGACCGCTGTGCTACTAAGGAAGGGCTTGACGCCTGGAAAGCGGCGGTACGCAACATCAGCGACGATACGGCGGCGTTTCTGAATCCGCTAGAGCTTGAGGAGCTTTGGAATAAGGTTATGTCCAGCCCCTGTTATCGAGATGTGCCCGGGGAGCACAAAACGTGGGCGGATTTGCTTGCGGCGATCTCGCATCGCAACGCCCCGGAGATCGTGAAGCTCGGTAGAGAGCTGCTCGGATCGCATACGTCCCATTCGGAAGACGAGCTGGCATATCTCACGACCATCACCGTTGCGGCGCAAGTGCGAATGCGCGAGATTGCGCAAGCACGCAGCTTGCTGCAAGCGCAGTGGCGTCGGTTCAATCACGCCGGGCAGTTCGATCTCGCACTGCGTGACCTGGCGGCGCTGACGCGATCGGCGGGCACCGAACCGATGGCACAGGTGGCTCCGTGGACGCAACTCAAGTAAACGTCACGTTGATCGACCGCTACCGCATTGATCACCCGCGCTTCCGCGCGGCTTCATGACCCGTTAGACCTGAGCGGGAGATGCGGTATCCCTCGGCTCGCTGCTTCGCGTAATCGGGAACGCTACGGTCGGCTGGTGAAACTCCATACCGGCGATTCTCTCTCCGCACTGAGTAGCTTGTCGGTCAACCACCCTTCGCGAAGGCAGCGTTTGGAATCGCCGAGGCAACGCAGGCGTGGGCTGAAGGCTAACACATTGAATACTATGAATTTCTGATCAGATAGAAGGAACATGGACACGTCCAGGAACCGCGACTGGACGGAAGATCAAGGAGTGCATATTTGCACCCCAGCCAGTCACCTCGCGGAGCTGCTGCCTCACTGCTGGCGGCCGTTGCAAACCACTCACCGATCCCTTCGCATCGCCAGCGCAAGGCGATTTGCCCGGCACAACTGGACCGTTATCAAGCAATGCGGACAACCGCGTCTGTAGATTTGCGAGAACCTAAGCGTATAGTCCGCACACCCCTGCACCGGAGACACGCGATGAACATCTGGAAGAGCGTCGTTTTGGGATCGGCCCTCGCATTCATCGTCCCATTCGCCCTCGCGGCACAGTCCAGCGACACATCGATCGGCACTTGGAAGCTCAACGTGAGTAAGTCCACGTTCGGATCCGAGACTCCGCCCAAGGGGCAGATCCGGATTTACACCGCGGATCCTAAGGGCACCCACTTGGTGATCGAAGACGAGACGGCCGACGGCAAGAAATCTAAGACCGAGATCACCATCAGCTACGACGGCAAGGTGCACCCGGCCGCCGGCAATCCGGACTGGGATTCGGCCGCCGCGACGCGCGTCGGCCCGTCTGAGACCAATGCCAATCTGTACCGGAACGGCAAGCCCGTCGGCACGCTGCACCGCGTCGTGTCGGAGGACGGCAAAACCATGACGATGAACTTTAGGGTTACAAAGGCCAGCGGCACTACCGAAACTTCGCTGTCGGTATTCGATCGGCAGTAAAGGCTCATTAAACGAAGCGCGCGCCCGGCTCTACCAACTCGCTGGCCGGCGAATCATAGAACAGCCAAACAAGCTCCTCAGATGGGTTCACGGTCAATTGGCATCTTCGAGCTTCCGAGCTTCCTCAAAAGCAGCGGTATTGTCAGACCTTGCACGAATATGGAGAACGCCACCACCGCAAAGGTGACGGTCACGATCGCATCGTGATTCGGCATCTCATCGGGCAAGGCGAGCGCAAGCGCTAAGGCCAGAGCGCCACGCAGTCCGCCCCAAAAAAGAATGTGCTGGTCCCGGTACGTCACTTCGAATCGGCTCTTGGCGAACACAGCACACAGCGGATAGATGGCGACCGCCCGACCCAAGGTGACCACCGCAATCGCAACCAGTAATGCAATCCAGATCCCCTCAAAGTGCTGCTGCGCTTCCTGAGCGCCGATCAACAGGAAAATAAGTGAATTCGCGATAAACGCCGCAAACTCCCAAAAAGGCCCTAAGGCCTGGCGACCCGCGCGGGTAATCGCCGATGATGATCGATAGTTGCCGACGACCAAACCGGCAGTAAGCGCCGCAAGGACGCCCGACATACCGTAGTGCTCGGCAATAAAGAACGAGCCGTATGCTGCCAGCGTCGTAAAAGTGATTTCGACCAGATAATCCGGAGTGCGCCCGGCTAAGAACATCAGCGAGAATGCGACAACTGCTCCAACGACAGCCCCACCTAGGATCGTCAAGAGCAACGTACCCGCAATCGACATGAAGCCATGATGGCTGCCCGTTAAGATGGCAAGTGCAGTAACAAACGCGACCGCCGCGGTGCCATCGTTCAGCAGACTCTCCGCCTCGATGAGCAAGCGTAAACGACCCTTTACGCCCGCTTGTTTGAAAGTCGCGATCACCGATATGGGATCCGTGGCAGCAATCAATACCCCGAACATGACCGCGCCGCCCCAGTCCCAGTCCAGCGCGTAGTGCATTCCGACAGCAGTAACGGCTGCTGCGAGCACGACCCCCACCGTCGCCAGCACCGCAATCACGGGTAAATCCTTTTTGAAATCCTCCCAGTTGATGAAAAGCGCGGCTTCAAATACGAGCGGTGGCAAGAATACAGAGAAAATCAGATCCTTCGACAAGTGCAATTTGATATGAATATGAAAAAAATAGAGCGCCATGCCTGCAAGCACCAACCCTACCGTGTAAGGCAGCCGCAAACGGCGAGTCAACATGGCGACGAGTGCCGAGATGAAGAGCAGAAAACCTAACTGTGTTAGATCCGAACCCACGTTTTCCCTATAATCGAGCTGGTGAATAAAGCGGCCCCGGTTCCCCAACGTAGCGGTTTACATCTGTCAGTGGCGATGTTCACTCTGATAGTGTCGGACAGTTGAGCATCGCAGCAACATTGTTTGGCTGCAACTCGTTGGCTGCAGGTAAAGAGCCGCCTTTGTGAAGCCTATGTCGAGCGATGACACACCTCTTAGAAACCGCCGCGCGATCGCGTCGGCAGCGCTGGCGTGCATGGGAATCGTTTTTGGCGATATTGGCACCAGTCCACTCTATACGTTGCAGGTCGCGGTGAAAGCTGCAAGTCCGGGCGGCGCCATTGCGTCGGCGGCGGTCGTCGGTATTGTGTCATTGATCTTCTGGTCACTTATCATCGTGATTTCAATTAAATACGCAGGCCTCATCATGCGTGCGAGCAACCACGGCGAAGGCGGCATCCTGGCCCTGCTCGCCTTGATCAGCCCGCAAAGCGCGAATCGGAGCGGATGGCGCGCCGTGATGATCATCGTTGGGCTCATTGGAGCCACGTTGCTGTACGGTGATGGCACCATCACCCCGGCAATTTCCGTCTTAAGTGCGATCGAAGGGATCAAGCTCTACGCGCCTCAAATGGGGCGACTCGTCGTGCCACTGACACTCATCATTCTGGTGATCCTATTTCTGATCCAGCGCAAAGGCACCTCCTGGATCGGCCGTTTGTTCGGACCCGTCATGCTGATTTGGTTCATCGTCATCGCTGTTCTGGGCATCATGGGGATTGCGAAAGGGCCCGCGATTCTTGCTGCACTCAGTCCCATCCCTGCGATCACCTATCTTTGGCACGTAGGGCCATTGGCCTTGGCGGTCATCGGCGGCGCCTTTCTCGCCGTCACCGGCGGGGAGGCGTTTTATGCCGATATGGGACATTTTGGGCCGCTACCGATTCGGGCAGCTTGGTTCGCGGTGGCGCTACCCGCATTGACACTGAACTATTTCGGCCAAGGTGGCCTCCTTTTAACCCAGCCGGAGGCGATCGAAAATTCATTTTATCAGCTGGCGCCGCAATGGTCGCACTACGGCCTGGTTGCGCTGGCCACGGCGGCGACCGTGATCGCCTCTCAGTCAATTATCTCCGGGGCGTATTCACTGACCAGCCAAGCCATTCAACTTGGTTTTTTGCCCAGAATGAAAATCGTTCATACGGCGGGCCTCGAGATGGGCCAAATCTATGTCCCTCTCGTGAACTGGGCGCTCGCGTTCGGCACCTTAGCGGCCGTGATCGGATTCGGTTCATCGGATGCGCTGGCTGGTGCCTTTGGGATTGCGGTTTCGTTGCTGATGGCCGTCACCACACTTATGGCAACGTTCGTCGCGCTGGAGTGGAAGCACGATCCATTGCTGGTCTATGCCGTGAACGGCAGCCTGCTGGCACTGGAACTGCTGTTCGTTGCATCGACCTCCACCAAGCTTCTAGAGGGTGGTTGGTTCCCGTTGGCTATCTCATTCATGATCGCATTTCTCATGCTGACCTGGCGAAAAGGCCAGCAGATCATGGACCAGATCCGGCTCGAGATACGTGAGCGAGCCAGCGAGTTTATCGAGCGGCTCAAAGCGGATCCACCGTACCGAATCCCAGGCACTGCGGTCGTGCTCGGTCGCATGACGCAAGGAGTGCCGCTGCCTCTCACGCGCAATGTAAATTTCAATCACGTGATGCATGAGATAGTGCTCCTGGTTGCGGCGGAGATGACGGAGACTCCACGGGTGGCCGATGAAGAGCGCGTCACGGTCACGCCCCTGTCCGAACGCATCGCTCGCGTAGCGCTTCGGTTCGGATTTATGGAAAAGGCCGATGTGCCTCAAGGCTTGCAAGTGGCCATGGCCCGCGGGCAGATCGCGCCCTGCAATCTGGCGCAAGTGACCTACTTTACGGGCCACGAGACGATTATCCCCACGGGGCGGCAGAACGGCATGGGCCGATGGCGCAAGGCGATTTTCGCGCTGATGCATCGCAATGCACAGCAGCCCGGCGCGTACTTTAATATTCCGAGCGCTCAGGTGATGGAAATCGGCGTTGAGTTCGAGATCTAAGTACCTGGATGAGGTACATCCGGCCACCCTCGCTTTCGGCACTTTGAAACACGGACCTCGCCTTACGGCGATGGCACACTATTTTGTGTCGCCATGCAAAGTGTCTCCAATTTGCGATTACTTGCGAAGCGCTCAACCAAGGCCCCTTTGCTGTAGGCAGTCGCCTATTGTGCGACTCACAGCAACGGTCTTTACTCTGCTATCACCCGACACTGTGTGGGGTGATGCCTATGGAGACATCGACTGAGTTGCAACCAAACAATGTGCCGAAACTATCGGTCTTGATCGTGGAGAATTCGCGGCTAATTACCGCGCGTCTTCGCGAACTCATTCTGACCGTGCCGGGTGTGCAGTTGGCCGGCGCAGTAGACACCGAGGCGGATGCGGTGGCGAGCCTGCAGCGCCTGCCGGTGGATGTGGTGCTATTGGATCTACATCTGAGCCAGGGGACAGGATTCGGAGTTTTGCGCGCGATCGTTAATGGGCAAATAGGAACGGTCGTACCTGTCGTGCTGACCAGTCACGCTCTTGGGGAATATCGACGCGCCGCGGCGGCGCTTGGAGTGCAACACTTCCTTGATAAGCTGCAAGAATTCGATCGCCTGCCAGCCCTGCTGCAGCAGATTGGCGAACACCGACGGGGCAGCGGCCGGACACGAGACTTGCGCTAGAGTTCGTCCCGCCGCGCCTCCGGTATCTTCGACAGCAGCTGCCGCGCGGCTGAAGTGTTCTGTTTGCCGTGGCGTGGCTCGGGGATCGCTTTCTGCTCGCCGTCCCGGTAAAGGCGCGCCCCGACCCTGCCACCAGCCGCTACGCCGACGAGGTTCGACAGTGGCATAGGCGCGTTGCAGTGGAACACTAAAGGTCCTTCATCCAGAACAACGTCACCGCTTTGGCTTCTCATTCGGACGGGATCCGGTCATTCGCACCATCTCGACCGGCGACAACTGGTTCTATAACGGCCGCAATGGCTATGCCCCGGCCGCGGGCGTTGGCACGCTCGATGTGTTCAACCTGGCGCAGGTAACGCATTAGCGCACGGAAGTCCCGAGCTGCCACGCCCCGACCCTCACTGAATGCGACCCGTGTCGCAGTCGGCATCGGCAGGATCCGGGGCCGTGGCAAGCTCAGATTTGAAGGAAAGAATCGTTCCTTCAGAATCAAGGGCCTTTCTATCGAGGATGCAGGCGTTTCGAGCACTACCGCATAGGGGAGCTCAATAATCTCAAGCTTCTCAGCCACTTCGATTCCATCTATACAGCTACCTCCACCGGAATCTCTCGGAGGCGGGGCCGGTGCCTACTTCCGGTGCGCTACGTGAAGAACCAGCACGGCGTCCTGTGGGCAATACCATAGTCCAATAGACTCGGCGCCCGCTAATGGCGCTAGCTCCTCTGCTGGAAATTTCGACGCGAAGAAGGAGAATGCCGTGAGAGGAAAAGCATATCTGTTGGGTGCAGTGATCGCGCTGATCGGCGCGGCCATCTATGTGGCGCACGCATCCGAACGCGCTGATGGAGAGGCCGCCCCGCTCTTTGGAATCAAGATTCCTCCCGGATACCGGGACTGGAAGGTGATCTCCGTGGCCCACGAAGCAGGCAACAACAACGATCTTCGCGCCGTTCTGGGCAACGATATCGCGATCAAGGCTTATCGGGAAGACAAGCTGCCATTCCCGGACGGCAGCATTATTGCCCGCCTGGCCTGGAGTTACGTCCCGTCCGAGGAAAACAACACAGCCTTTGGTCGCGAACAGTCCTTCGTTGCCGGACCGCCAATTAACCTTCAATTTATGGTCAAGGACTCAAAAAAATACGCTACGACGGGTGGCTGGGGTTTCGCTCAATTCAAAGACGGCAAACCCAATGCCGACTAGACGCAGCTAAAGACCTGCTTTC
>Ga0302326_10017411_pt1 | contig 14997 bp, 16 predicted proteins | sample Palsa_T0_3_FD_202264 | JGI IMG/M metagenome (GOLD analysis project Ga0302326, IMG submission 202264) | Peat permafrost microbial communities from Stordalen Mire near Abisko, Sweden - Palsa_T0_3 | ecosystem: Environmental > Terrestrial > Soil > Palsa > Peat permafrost | place: Sweden: Abisko... | reverse complement strand
ACCGATGTAGCCAGGCGAAACGTCCAAAGGGCATGAACACCAGATTTGCCCGTGCTGCGCTCTCGACGTCCGTAGCTCTGGTTTTTGCCGTCACCGGGTGCTCCAGCGCGACAACAACTGCGAAGCCGTCGACGGCTTCGACACTGACCGGCAACTCGACGACCTCGTCAAGCAACGGGAGCATCGTCTCTAGGAGGTTCTCAATAACAGGCATGGCTCCCCCGCCCCCGTCCGGTGACAGGGAAAGTGTGAGCGTCACCATCGATGGAGACAGGGACTGGGTGCTGACCCGAACTAGCTACAGCCAATCCGGCGTCGACTCCAACGGCGCGTTCCGTGTGAGCCTCACGCTCAGCGGCGACAGAGTCCTTCGGCATCAGACCGCGGTCAGCGGCGGGTACCGCTTCGCCTACAAGAGCGTGACGGCCGGATGGCACACATTCACCCTCGTGCTATCCACGGCCGGCGTCGACCACAGCTCAATCACTGTGACCGACGGCCCCACCCTCAGACTCGACGTCCCGTTAGCACCCGGGCGGCCCGACCTGGTCCGCCACGCGGAGAGCCAAACGACTTTCGGTGACCGCTGAGAGCGAGGCAGACTCGGTGCTCGTAGGGGCCCGTCGGACGTCAGGAGGGCGTGTTGGAGCGATCTGCCCGCCCGCCGCGTCCACTGGGTTGCGGGGCGGTCTAGCCGATATCGGCGCAGTCCGAGGGGGTGTTCGAGTTCCCGATTTGGGAGGGGACGGGGTTGGTTGTCTCGACGCTTACGGTTCCTTGCCCGTCGTCGCTGACGATGATCTGGTAGGCGCCCGGGCTGACCGGTTCGGTGCGCAGCCATGGTCCTACGGTGGCGCCATCGGGCAGGGTCACTGTGCCCATCAAGGCGGCTATTCCGGGGCTGGCGGAGATGGGGTCGGGATGACCAACGGCGCCGTTGTTGGTGCCGCCTGGGAGCCCGCCTACCTGCGCCCGGTATGCCTCCAAGGCGACGTCAACGGTGGCGAAGTCGGACCGGCAGGACAACGAAACGCCGACACGAGATAGGGAACTTCCGGCGAGTGCCAATCCGATGGTGAGAGTTACCGCGCCGACGATGCCGAGGGAGCCCAGGACTATCCCCGCGGTGGCAAGCCCTCCTCCACCCTGTCTGCCATTCGAATTGGCGATCTGCCGGCGACCGACGATCCCAAAAATCAGCGCCAGGATCGCCCCGAGACCCCATACCCACAAGATCCCGAGGACCAGTGACGCGACGGCCAGGCCGTTGGTGCCGGCAGATTGGTACGGGCCCGGGTATCCGCCCGACTGATACGAGGGCTGGTATCCGCTCGCTGGATAAGGAGGCGGACAGCCGCTTGCCTGAACTGGGGGTTGCGGATATCCGCCGGGCGCGTTGAGCGTGGCTCGCCAGGGTGGTGGTGGTGGTGGACCAGGAGGAGGCGGGCCCGGGACGCCGGTGGGCGCCCCGCAGCGGGGGCAAAACGGTGAGGGTGGGTCAACTTCATGCCCGTTGCTGCAGGTGCTGGCCATGGTGTCCCTTACTCGCCGTACTCGCGCCCGGCCCGAAATCGTAGCCGCCCCGCTTTGCTCGGGTCGAGCAGCCAGGCGCGGGCGGCTGTCAAGATTGGCGCATGATGGCGGGCGTTCCTCCGGGCTGGTACTCCGACCCGTGGAGGGTTGCGGTTTGGAGATGGTGGGACGGGACCCAATGGTCACCATTCATCTACCCGCCCGGGCCATCTGCAGGGGTGAACCTCTCCTGGGTCGCCGCCGCGCACGCCGGTGAGGAAAGGATGTTTAAGTGGGCGCGGGCCGCCCTGTGTGCATACGGCGTGGTCGTGGTGGGCGAACTCGGTTCGGTCCTGACGTTGGCAGGGACGTTCCGAAGAGACATCCACCGCTTCTTCGACCAGCTCCAAACGGCTGCTCCGGGCCAGCCGCCTGCGCCGAACCTCAACGGGCTTTATCCTGTCTCGATCGCCGTGGACCTAGGCCAACTGGTGCTCCTCGGCGTCGGCATCGTCTTCCTCGTATGGCAGTACAACGCAGCCAGAGTCGCACGCGGCCTCGGCTATCCGGCCCGGACTTCACCGGGGTTCGGAGTGGCGTCTTGGTTCATACCGGTCATCAACCTGTGGTTCCCGTATTGGGCGCTCAGCGACTGCCTACCGCCGAACCATCCGCTGAGACCAAGCGCGTTGTGGGCCTGGCTTGCCTACCTTGCCACGGGACTCCTGATGTCAGCGACGTTCCTGGTGGCGTTCTTTTCGGGCTATGCCGCCATCATCCCACTGGTCCCCGCGCTCATCAGTCTGGCGGCCGCAGTGGCCCTGGGATACCGCCTCATCACGGCAGTAAACAACGACCAGCGCGGCGCCTTCCAAGGAAAGCCTCGCTGAGAGTCATCCGGTGGGACTGCTCCCCGCTCCGTGCCAACTCGGGGTGTCACGGCGACCGAATGGCGGCAGTCCGCAGGTGGAAAGACAAGGCGGTCGTGTTCCCGTCGGTATCTTCGCGGACTGAGCATCCCAGGGACGCCCGTCGCGAGCGTTCGGTTCCGGGCGGAGGGCGGGTGCTTGTTTGAGCCTGCGACTTTGGCTTGTAGCCGGTTCTCGTCGTCCAGCCCTGGTAAAGACGGCATAATGCGACGGTGAAAATATCCGAGGTACCGGTACCACCTGCCGATTTGCTGGGGCGCGTGTCAGTGGCAAGCGGAACGTTGGCGGAACGGGAAGCCGACTTCGTACGCGGAGGGGTGGACCGCCACGACGCGATCTGTGCTGCGCTACCTCCGGACTGGACTTTCGAGGGCAAGGCCATCTTGGATTTCGGCTGCGGGCCCGGTCGGGTTCTACCTCACTTTCGAGCCGAAGCCGAGACGGCGAGGTCCTTCCAAGGCTGCGATATCGACGCGGAGAGCATCACTTGGCTGTCGGAGAGTCTGCCGCCTCCATTCAAGGTCTTTCTCAACAAAGAGGACCCGCCTCTGCCCTTACCAGACGCTTCGCTCGATCTCATTTACGCGACCTCGGTTTTTACGCATCTTCATGACACCTGGGGCGCGTGGATCGCCGAACTCCACCGGCTGCTCGCTCCGGGGGGATTACTGTTCATGACGTACCTCGGATGCGACGCGTTTGCGGATCGTCTCATCGAGGGCCCATGGACCGAAGATGATTTCGGGCTCACAACCCTCGTCCAACTCAGGCAAAGCGGAACACCGAGCCCGGTGGTTCTCCTGTCGGAATGGTGGATTCGTGCCCACCTGACTCGCGGTTTCGAGGTTTTGTCGCTCCAACCCGAAGGTTTCGGGACGCGGCCTGGTCGACCGGGCCGTGGTCAGGGGATGCTCGTGCTCCGACGCAACGGGAGTCCGAAGTCAGCGGACGAGTGGCTGGCTCCAGACCCGGATGATCCGCGGGAGTGGAAAAGCGCTCAGTTCAACCTCATGCTGCTACGCCGCGTCATTTGGAGCGTCGTTGACCAGGCGACGTCCGAGCGGCGGACCGAATCAACTGCAGATGCCCGCGCATCCTACGCGGCGCGACTTCGGCGGCGTCTTAGCAAGTAGGGCGAACGGCCCAGGTCAATCGAACTTTGCCCGTCGACACACCGGTGCAGTGGATGACCTCGCCACGTTGCGCCACCTTCAAGATCCCGGACTCGCCCTCAATGCACATGTCCCGGACCGCCGCGAAGGGAGCACCCACGATGGCCCAGTCCGTGCCAGCACGGCTCATCGCCTCAGTCAGGACCCGTTTTCCGCGCCGCGGCGGGTCTTGCCAAAGCCGCGTCACGCCAGAATCAGCCACTCCGCCGGAATGGGAGCTGCTTAGCCGGGTTTGGCGGAGCCACCGGCGCTCCGGAGGTGGACCCGCTTACCATCGAACTTGAGCTTGATGGCATCCAAGCCGACACTCGGGCCGAGAAACGCCGAGTCGGCTGGCGGGCAGTCGGGAACCTGGTCCAAGGCTACGGAGCCATGTGGAAGCAGTTGAAGACCATCGGCCAGCCTCCTCCCGACTGGCTTGAGCCGCCACTGCACGCCTGCTTCGGTACAAGCTGGACCGTCGGCGAGTGGATCACCGTTCAGACCGACTCGGTGAGCGCTCCTGTCTTGGAGCGAGCCTTGGCCGGGGCGGTTCATGGCCCGTTGTACGACGACCAAGTCAGGTTTGAGGCCTGGTTGACGTGGGACTCGGACCCGCCGGTCGAGGAGTCGCTAATCGCCGTGCGCGTCGGGACCGACGTGGCCGGAACGCTCGACCCGGAGCAGACTGAGCAGTACCGGACCGACATGGTCAATGCCGCTGCCCTCGGTCAGCTCCCGGCGGTAGCCGCCCGTCTGACCCGCGTCGGCGACCCACCCCGGTACCGGCTAGAACTGGCCGCGCCCTCGCCTGGACCCACCACGCTGCTGAGGGAAGGGGAACACAACGACCGAGGACCAGACGAGTTAGTCAAGGCCCGCCCTAGTAGCGCAACGAGCCTGAGCGCGTAGCGCAGAACATCAGCGCATCTAGATATGGAGCCGACGGCACACTCGCGACCGATTCCGCGATCGGCTCGCCGGACATGCTTTGTCTTCTCGGTTGATGGGCGCCGTGAGATGCCGAGTGTGCTCAGGGTGTCAGTTGACCGTGAACGACCCGCCGGTGATGTTGAACGTCGGGTAGGGACCCCAGCCGGCGCCACAGGGGTTGACGATGTTGGTCTTCAGGTTGAACGTCTCGGATGTCGCTGGGGCGAACGAACCAGCCGAGGACGTGATGCTGGCGCCGATGAGCGTGATATCGAACTTGAAGATTGGACCGCTGGCGATCCAGGGAACGCCGCCGTTGGTCGCGATGGTGGTGTTGGCGATGGGCGGCGCGGACGTCCATACGTACTTGGCGTTCATGGTGCCGAGTGTGTCGGTGGGCAAGCTCGCGCACGAACTGCCGCTCGGGCCGCTCCCGTTCCAGAAGCCACTGGCGGTCACGGTGGCGCCGGTGATATTCACGATCGCTCCCGGTATGGTCGCGTTCGATTTACATTTCGACGCCTTTGCCGTGAAGGTGAACTTGACACCCCCCGGGCTGCCCGCGAGGGTCAACTTAGGCGAGAAGGTGCCGCTGCCGGTCACCTTGCAGGTGACGGTCCCCGAAGCGTCGGGCTTCGCGGCCCAAGCCACACCCGCACTCGACGTCATGCTCAAAGTGGTCGCCACCAGCAAGACCGCCACCGAAACTCCGCGCAGCCTTCGTCGCATCGTCGCCTCCTTATCGGTACCCATACCCTGTCAGCCACCCGTCGTCCACACGCCGGCCCCGTGCCGACCAGCGGCACAGAAATCGTCACACGGAACCTAATCCCACCGCGGCCCAGAATCCAGAGACGTCCGGTGCCGACGGCGACAGATAGCAGCGGAGAACGACCACGCCGGGGCAAACGCCGAGTCAGAGCTTTCAGAGCCAGCCTGCGAGAGCCGTGGGAGATCGCCGCAGAACGTTCCGTATCGAGTGAGTCGCCGTCGAAACCCTCGGATAATCAGCGCGACGGAATCGGCTCTAGCTGGCCAGTTGGATGCGTTTAGGTGGTGAGGGTGGTTTCGAGGCTGTCAAGGGCTGTGATGAGGTCTTCGCTTTGGTGGTGTTTGACCCAGGCACGTAGGAGGTCGGCCAGGGGTACTGGGTGTGCCACGGCGATCTCGGTTACGACTCCCGGGACTCTTCGTAGGCGCTCGGCCGCTTGGTGGGGGTCGACGCCTGGTCGCAAGGTGCATATCAGTCGTAGGACGTCGTCGCTGGTTGAGTGGTTGTCGATGCTGGCGATGCCGAGTCGGGTGGCGGCTCCGAGTTGGGGGAAAGTGCCGTCCCATCTGGGTGAGTCCACTTTGATAATCGTTTCGATCACCTGGTGCGGGCGGGCGTTGGGCGGCAGCGTTTCGATGATGAGGTGGGAATCGTCACCGACCACTACTCGTCCGGTCAGGCGCAGCGCGGTGGGGCGCCCCGCCATGAACGAGTCGAGATCTCCGGACAGGTCACAGCCTGTGAGGAACTCTGGGGGCCCGACTAGTTCAACGATCTCCCGTGACGGCGAGCGGGGCTTGTCGACCAAGCGGCGCAGGGCGGTGATGGCCCGGAGCGGATCGAGGGGAGGGCGAAGTCCTTGCGCGTATATGTTGCCGTTGATCAGCCCGATAGGCAGCGGCGGGACTTCGCCTCGCTCCGATCGGAGCGCCAACCCCCCGGCTGGCGACAACCGGCATTCGGTGTAGCGCGGACCGGCCGCGTCATAGTCCCTGCCGCCAAAGTTGCCGTGAAAGTCGACCAACCTGATAGGCACGACCCAGGGGCGAGCGAGATCCAAGACCATCTCATAGGCGTAGCCCGGAGCTAGCCCGATCCCCTCTTCCACTGCCGCCAACACCGCCAGAGACTTCTTGTGATAGCTGTTCGGCCTGGCCCTGATGGCGTCCATGGCGGCCAAGATCGACTGCTCCACCATCCCAAGGCCGCTTCGGCCTTCTACCACCCGGCCCGGGCTTCTCACTGCCATCACCGCCCCTTGTACAAGCTACGCAGCCGGCGGCAGTCGGCTTCACTGGCCACGGCTACCTCCGCGTCGGCGACGGGCGCCAGGCTGGCCCGCGACAACAGATCGTCGAAATCGGCCCGGCCCCGCTCCAGAAGACAGTCCACCTTGCCGTAGACCGTCGCTACCGGCACAACGTCGAGAGTCCCAAGCCGGCCTCTAGGCGGCACCCTCCACGCTGTCACCGCCATATCCGTCAAGGCCTCCCACAGGCAGTCCAGGTTCTGCGGGCTCGGATCGGGGACGATGTCGGCGTCCTTTACAGGCAGGACCGCCATGTCGCCGGCCAGAAACAGTGCACAACTGCCAACGACCACGAATCTCACCCCCTGGGCGGCAACAACCCCGCAGGCCACAACCGAGGGAAGCAACCCATCCCCCGACCGCGGCACCACCGCAAACTACCGAACATCGTCGAGCCAGATCACTCCCTCTCGCGCTCGTGGCCTCCGACCATTGGCCCGTGCCGCCGCGACCGAGTCGGCGATCCGCGCTTCCAGCTAGCTCTGCTGTAGGCGATACCCGACGCTTCGCGTCGATTACGAGCATCAAGGCTGAACCGTCTCGTTGGATCTCAATATCGACGATGCTCACGTCCAGATTGCCGAGAACGTCGATGATCTCGCTCAGCGCTCCAGACCGATCCTGAATAGGAATGCAAACCTTGGCTCTTCCGGTCCGTCCAGGTGTACCCAGGTCGGGATTTTCAGCCATTGCTCGAGACTACGCCCCGTCGAGCAGAACGACCCATCCCGCGCCGGGACAGCACTCCTGAACTACGCCCCGCCCGGCGCGGAGTGTCGCTATGGCCTCGCCGCCGGCGCTGTCGGTGTCATGGCGGGGTCGAGGGGTGGTGGCATCAGTGGCCCACGGTCATATCCACAGCGTTGACACGGGTGGGACGGATGGTGACCGCAACACGGTGGGGGTTCGCCCCGTCGAAGGTGCGTAGGTCCGCACCGTACTTCTGCCCTACGCGATCGGCTAATGCGTAGGCCGAGTCGTCCGCTACCTCGGCGTCGCCCCGGATTTCCAGATAGCGAGTGGGTGCGACCCGGTCGAGGATGAACAGGTTCACGGCCGGATTGGCGCGCAGGTTCCTCACCTTCTGGCGTGAGGTATTGAGCGAGAGCCGAATGCCATCGTCGTCAGCTAGAAACCAGATTGCTGACAACTGTGGCCGTCTGTCGGAGCCTATGGTCGCCAGTACGGCGACATCTGATTCGAGAAGATCGCGGTGGGATTCGGGAATCGTGTTCACTGTCATAGCCCAGCCAACATCGAGTGGGAAGAGCGCATTCCGGGGTACAAAGGGGCTCCTACAGCAAAGGGGTCCTCGGCACTGCCGTGAGCGACAGAATGTAAACCCGAGCCGATGACAGGCGGAAGGCCCTGAGACGACCGATTCGATCTGCCGTCGAGGGGCCGACCCATCGATATGCGCTACTGCGACAGCCGACTAGGTCGGGCACGCTGGCAATCCAGATCGGATACTATGTATGGCTGCAGAGGACTAGCCGATCTCGATCGGGAGCCGCCACGTCATGTCGGAGGACCGAAGGCAGACGCGAGAGTGGAGACAGCCGGCCCTGTCATACCCAGTTCTGTTCTATGCGGCTGCAATTCCGCTCGGTCTGCTCTTTTTCGATCTCCACTCCAGTGGCTTCTGACGTCGTCGCAGCCTGGTCACGTTGGCGGCGGAGTCCTGTGCGTAATCGTTGGCCTTAACTTCTTCGGCTAGGGCGTCTTCGTCCTACTCTCAACAGCAAGCAAGGCCGTCCCTTACAGCGACGGCGCCTTTCTCTTCACCGCTCGACGGGGCTCGCTGTGGGTGGGACCAGGCGAACTGTTGTCGATCCGGTGCCAGGGGCTTGACCCCGGTCGACTTGCACCGATGAGGATCCGGTCGCAAACCGGCACGATTTTCGCCTTCCCCAGTATCCCCGCCGCGAAGGAACTCTTCGACGAACTGGCACGGCTGAACCCGAACGCGCGACCATCACGAGCCCTGCGCCAGTGGGGGCCAGACTGTTTCCTAAAGACTGAGCTCGGCAATGCGCTCACAGAAAGGATCTGTCCTGCGCTTCAGCCGAATCGCCAACGCACCTGGCCGGGCCGCTCGTAACCGGCATCAGCGGGGAAGCACGTTTGCGGTGGTGCCGGTTCCCCTACGACCGACGGCTGCAGATCTCGCGTTCAATAACACAGCCGGGGTGTAGTGCTCGTAGATTGCGGCGCCTGACTATTGGGAAGTCTGGCAGTTGGGACCGCCGCTGAGTGGAACGATTTGCGCGTCGGCTCTTAATCCCACGGAGTCTTGGTCTTGGGCGATGGCAAAAAGCAGTTGACTCTGGTCGACCTGGCCTGGACCTTCGACCGTGAAGAAGATGAACGGCAGGCCACTGGACTGACCTTTTCCTATCGGGTTTCCGACACCGGCGGGAGGGTGAGAGAGCAGGAACGCTTGAACTGTCTGTGATGTGCCGGGCACGACCCAAAAGCGATCCACGTCGATCCCACAATCACCGAAGCTTTGGACAGGCCGATCCAGCACACGCACAGGCGCCATCGCGACCCGATGGGAGCCAGCAGGCAGAACAACGGCACTCAGGATCCGTGCCGCCACCCCCTGGGACTGTTGATTCGACGCGTCAGATGCGCTGGGTGTTGCGGTAGTCGTGGTAGGCGGGGCGGTGACCATCCGATGGCTCGGCATACAGGCACACAAAATGACAGCACCGGCTGTGGCCACGACGACTGGGAGCCTGCTCGACATACTCCCCCTTTGACGCTGAGCGATGCTAGCTGGTTCCCTCCCCGTCACCGGGATCGCTGTAACCGGTCCGCGGCCCAAACCGTCCCGTGCCCGGGTCAGAGACCTGCGCTAGCTTCACTGATTCGGGAAGACACGACAGACGGAGACACGCGGTGGACCGCGGTTCAGGCGCTGGGCCGGATCGCAGGGCGACGGTTTGATCGGCAACCTAATCCGACGGCGGCAGCGATCGCATGGTTGGACTCACGGCCTGCCGCGGGTCGGTAGGGACCTCGACTTCACCGACCGCGCGCGAGGGCCGAGCCGTCGATTGGGCACGCCGTCAGCCCCTCGACCACGAGGTCATGCGTGCCCGTTCTGAACCACCCGCGTAACGGCACGGCCCGGGGCAGGCTGATTGGCAACGCGCCAGCCCTTGGTGGCCATCTAAGTAGGCACCGACTCGTAGGCCAAGTAGGACGGTTGCTACTCGAACTCAATGAGTGGGAGTGCTCGTCTGCATCCAGCGTTTGGGAGGTGGATAGACGTATCTGGCGATCGTGGTCGAGATCCATGCGATGCACCATCCTGCGAAAACCAGGAGAACGTCGCGCGTTGTGGAGGAGCTTCCGATAGCCGCCCGGACAACCAAGATCACGCCCCACACAAGAAAGCAACCGACCGAATATGTCCAGTAGTTGCGGTACTTCTTCATGATGTACTCCCTTTCCTGACTGCGGCGCAGGCAGCGATGGGCAGCACAAAAACTCATGACCAGGGGGGTCCTCATGAGGAACTCGTGCCACCCGGTTAGGGCGACGTTACACCGGCTGGGGTAGCGCCGAGGAGCGCGCCTACGGGTCGCCGGTCGCGGCCGCACAGAATGACGGCCGCGCTCCCCTCGCATGCGCACGCAGGAACGGCGATATGGCGCGCCGAGCGACGGACTAGGTGCTATCCCATCGTTCCCCTGGTAGATGGGTTCCAGTGGGTAGCAGGTCTCGCTTCTTCTCATGAGACGTTGTGAGTGCCGAATACCGACACCCGCGAGGGTCGTCGGTCTAGGGGCCTTCGGTGGCGACGGGTACCGGGGATCCGCCGTTCCCAGTCGTGTAGAAGATGCCGTCGCCCAGCTCGCCTGTGCCACCGCCGCCCCAGCAGTTAACCGTTCCGCTGGACGCGAAGGTCGCGCAGTAGCCGGTTGCTGCGCTGATGATGCTGGTGATATCGGTAAGTGTTCCGCTGCCGCCCAGGCCTTTGACAATGACTGGTGCGGCCGAGTCATCGAAGGCGCCGTTGCCAAGCTGACCGTTTGCGCCCCTTCCCCAGCAGTCCGCCGCCCCGGAGGTTAAGAGGGCGCAACCCTGGGTGAGGCTCACGACACGGCCGAGCGTGCCAGTGCCACCCACGGCCTCCACCGCTACAGGCACGGCGGAGCCGAGATTGCCGCTGGTGTAGAACGTCCCGTCGCCGAGCTGTCCGTCCTCGCCGGCGCCCCAGCAGTCCACGCCGCTGGACGTCAGCAGGGCACAGAACGTGAAGGCGTACCCAACGATCGTGGTGACGCCGTTCAGCGTGCCGGTACCACCCACGCCCTCCACCGCTACAGGCACGGCGGAGCCGAGATTGCCGCTGGTGTAGAACGTCCCGTCGCCGAGCTGTCCGTAGTCGCCCCGCCCCCAGCAGAGCAGCCCGCCTGAGGTGAGCAGAGCGCACTCGCTCTCGCCGTATCCGCTGGTCAGATACACCACCCCGGCCAGGGTCCCGGTCCCGTCGGCCCCCTCGACCAGCATTGGCATCGCAGAATCGCTGAATGAGCCATCACCAAGCGAGCCGAAGGTGCCCTCGCCCCAGCAGGCCACTTGGCCCGAGTTGAGCAGAGCGCAATAGCCGTTGCCAAAGCCGACGATACTTTCGACGCCGGCGAGCGTGCCGGTCCCGCCGACACCTTCGACCATCTCCGGTACATCTGAATCGGTGAACGACCCGTCGCCGATCTCGCCATACTCGCCGTAGCCCCAGCAGTCGACACCGCCCGAGGTCAGAAGCGCGCAATAGCCCTCGCCGTCGCCTGCCAGCGCTGTGACCCCGCTAAGAGCGCCACTGCCACCGACACCCACCACCTCCTCCGGCACAGCTGAATCGGTGGTCGCCCCGTCGCCCAGGTTGCCGTAGGACCCATTAAAACCCCAGCAGTCAACCCCGCCCGAGGTCAACAACGCGCAGAAATTCTCGCCGCTGCTCGCCAAACTCGCGACTCCACCGAGCGTGCCGACGCCGCCCACACCCTCGACGGTGACAGGAACAGCGGAGCCCCCAGAAGCGTGACGATAAAACACCCCGTTGCCAAGCTGACCGTTTGCGCCTCTTCCCCAACAATCCACCCCGCCCGCGGGGGTCACGGCGCAATACCCCGCACCAGCGCCTTGGCCGATCACGCTCGCCGCATCCATGACCTCCGCCGCTGCAGTCACAGGTGGTGACGCCGGACCCCACCCGCTGGTGTTGCGGGCCATCACCGTCACTGAGTACACCTGTCCGATCGACAAGCCGCTCACGACACAGGACGCCGCACCGCTGGTCTTGCACTTCGACTTCGTCATACCATCGCTCGCCACCACCTTGTAAGCGATGATCGGCGACCCGCCATTCGAGTCCGGAGCGAGCCACGACACCGAAAGCCCGCCCGACAATCCCCCAGCCTCCACCCACCGGGGTGGTCCCGGGACACTCGCCGCTTCCGCCGCCGTCGGCCACACCACACTAGCCACTACCGAACCCGCGCCACCGACCAAACAAGCGGCCACGACCGGAATGACAGCCCAGACACGAACCCGACGCCCCCAACCACCGTTATCCCCCAAGAGCCGATTCACTATCAACCTCACCGCCAAAGTGACCCAGTCCTACAACGTCGCCTGGTTCATCGTAGGATGGGCAGAAGGCTCGAGCCGCCCACCATGCAGCCGTGCGACGACCAACATCGCCGCCTCCAAGTGAGTTAGCCGTCCCTAGCAACGGCAACGCTCCTGACCTTCAGGTCGCCAACGAAGTCCGGTCCCGCCGAGGACACGGCCGGAGCCCCAGTCTGCGACCACGAAAACCACGAGCACCGACAGGACGGCTCCCTGCCTTCGCGCTAAGCGACTAAGCGACGGGCTCCCCAATCACACCCACCCCGGCGCCGGCGCCGGCGCCAGCAGTCCCCATTGTCGCCCCCGTGATGGCAAACAGGGCCACAGCGACCACACCCGCCGTCAACGCCCGACGAGCCCTAAGGGCGTGCACCACGCCAGATTGTGCACGCACCCGGTTATGGCGCCGACCAAGGCACCGCGCCTGATTCGGCAATCCGCGTTTGCCTGCTCGCCACCTTGAGCCTCCCACGCCTCAGATAGGCGGAGCGTGCAGGTCGCCATTCCTGAGCGTGCGCTGCAGTCCCACACGCTTTGGTGATCTCGTCACGGTGGTAGCGGCCTAACTGAAGCGGATTGCGCCCAGATCGGCGTGACCTGGTAGCCGATCGAATCGCCCGGGACTAGGGGTGGGGAGGTTCTCGAAGCTGTGTCGGTTTAAAGGTTCTCGGTGGATGGTCCGATAAGGACCAGGTGCGGGAGCCGACACGGTGACGTTCGAGCCGCCCGGTTCGGCCTCGGGTGACGAGTCCGAGCCCCCGTCTGGGCCACCTCCGTCTGGGTCTTCCTGGTCTGGACCACCTCGTTCGTGGCCGGATCCATCTTGGCCTCCCCCTGGCCAAGGCGATCCGGCAGGTACAGGCGATCCGTACTCGTCTCAACTACCGGCCTCCTCGCCTCGGCGCCGGTCGTCGGGTTTCTGGGCGCCGGTCGGTGTCTGCGCTGGTTTGCTAGCGGTCGCGGTCGCGGTCGCCTCGGTCGTGGCGGTTGACGACCGCGACTCGACCGGCACTCTGAAATCGAGTGGTGTCGCTCCCATCACCGCGCCACCGGTCTCGACAACGCTGGCCGGCCCGGCTCCCCCAACCAATCTGCTTCCCCCATATGTCCCAGCACCGCTGAACATCAAGGCGAGTCCCGGGTCCTTGACGCCAGCCGTCGAACAGCGAGTCATACGGACCACTTGGACGACCTTCGCCACCGCGTTCGCCACCAACGACTTGTCTGGCATGCAGGCCACGTCCACCAAGGAGGTGCAAAGGGCGATCGCAGGAAACTTCGACTGTGGATGCGGGGCCTGGCCGACGGCCAATACCGCTATCAACTACTCGGCCCCGGCCCAGGACAGCTACCCCCTGTATTTCATGGCCGAGATGTCAGGGCGAGACTACGACGGCACCCCGCTTGTGAAAGAGGTCGCCTTCATGCAGGCGGCGCCGAACCAACCGTGGCTCGTGGCTTTCATCGGCGCCTACGTGAACAGCGGTCCCATCTTCGGTACCGCGAACAACCAGTTCGTCACCGCTTCGGGCGACACGATGTCAGACAACGTCATAAACGCTGGCAGTGAACTCGCCGACTACCTCGACCAAGCAGACCAGACCAACACCCAGCCTCCCACACCCCAATCGTGGTACACGACCGACGTGCTGACCGAGATAACCCAGGACACCCTGAGCGGTCATCGCACCCACCTGTCAGACGGATTCCAAGACGCCTACTCCCGCCGCGACATCGACCAGAGTGCGATGTTCGTTGTTCCCGGCGGAAAAGTCCAGTTCGCCACCATGGAAACCGCCATCGTCGTGATAGATCCGAACGGCCGCGGCATCGTCCAACCCCAAGACCGCAGCACATGGGGCAATCTCCTAGCACCCGGGACCTATCACCAGATCGTGCTCCACCTAACCGACCAAGAATGCTTCGGGGAAACCAGCACCGGCCAAATAACTCTGCAAACCAGCTTCGGTGGCGACTACTCCATGACAGGTTCATGAACACCGTTCACCGACTCCGAACAGACGGTTGTGATCGAAATTGTGCGACCTGTCGACTGTGCCTGCAGCCGAGTTGACCAGACGCCAATGACATCTACCGGTGGCTCTCACTTCAGCAGCCCCAGTCCACCGGGGTGGTATCTCGACCCGGGCGGAGGCGGCGGTCGGCGATGGTGGGACGGTCTCGCCTGGACGGAACACCTCGCGCCGCCGACGTCAACACCGGCCCACGCTAGCGGTCCCTCTCATCTCGACTTGGATTGCTCTCTCGACCGAGCAGTCGCAGAGGACCTAGCCAGCGGCATCCCTTGGGGAGCCGGGGAAGCCGCCTGGGCTTACGGCGCAGTAGTCCCGGCCCTCCTCCTAACCGCGGTGATCGCCGTGGCCCTGAATGGCGGAGCAGCAGTATTGATTGGAGAGCTTCTACTCGGAGCTGGAGTCTTCATGGCGGGCAGGCGCGTGGCACGAGAACGTGGAGGATGGTTCCATGCGTTCGGCTTCCAACTCCCCAAACGAAGTGATCTGAAACCAGGACTCCTATTCGCCTCCCTTCAACTCCTGGCGCGAATCCCAGTCGGGATCGTGTTCGTGATTCTCATCCCGAGCCTTCGAGCCAGCAGCGCCTCCAATCTCCCTTCTCGCAGCGGGTACTCGACCGCAGCTCTCATCGCCCTGACCCTGTGTGCCGTGGTCGTGTCAATGGTCAGTCTTTAGTCCTCGCTTTTGGCCAGCGAAAGTCCTCGCTCCT
>Ga0302326_10017410_pt1 | contig 14998 bp, 12 predicted proteins | sample Palsa_T0_3_FD_202264 | JGI IMG/M metagenome (GOLD analysis project Ga0302326, IMG submission 202264) | Peat permafrost microbial communities from Stordalen Mire near Abisko, Sweden - Palsa_T0_3 | ecosystem: Environmental > Terrestrial > Soil > Palsa > Peat permafrost | place: Sweden: Abisko... | reverse complement strand
CCCTCCTCGATCGCAAGCCGATAGGATTCCAGGGTGTGTTCAGGCCGTTCGCCGCTCGCACCTCGATGCGCAATGACAATTATTGGACTCAATGGGCACCCAAACCGCCGGGCACCCGAGTTTAGCGCAGACGCAAAAGAGCCGAGGCTCCGTTGTAACGGAGCCCCGCTCTCTTGATTCGGCAACCCTCTCCTACCGCGGCGCCGTCAGCAGCGACTCATTCGGGTCGTGCGCTGACATGGGACTGGCCGTGCCAGGACTCCACGGCACTCGCTCTTGTTCCAGGCCGTTGTCCCAATCCGCTCGAAGCGACGTCGGTTGAGCGGCAAATGCCGCACCAATCGCAAAAATCGCTGCAGACGCCACCGTTACTCCTCGCCGATGCATCTCAGTTCCCCCGGGCTATGCGCTGTGAGGGGGGGTGATTGGCGGGTTATCCAACAATGCCGCGTGGGGCGGGGTAATTGGCGGATTATCCAGCAATGCCGCATGCGGCGGGGTGATTGGTGGATTATCCAGCAATGCCGCATGGGGCGGGGTGATTGGTGGATTATCCAGCAATGCCGCATGGGGCGGGGTGATCGGCGGGTTGTCGAATGACGCAAAAGCGACACTGGACACTGCGCAGGCTGCTACCAAAGCGGCTAGACTTAACTTCATGTTGATTGCTCCGAATATGAATTGTTGAAAGGACGCTGCCTGCGAAGAAAATCTTCGTAGGGTGCGCCTATAGATATAAGCGACGTCTGGGCACAAATCACCTCACTCTTGAAAGAGGAAATGTGTGTCAGGGAATCCCTGAAGCGACGAAGAACCGATTTCCTTTCAGCGGTTTACGGATAAAGCGACGATGCAAGTCCCAGCCAATTTCACGCAATTACTGAGTGAGTGGCGCTCGGGCCACCCTCAGGCGCTGGAGCGTCTCACCCCTCTGGTCTACGACGAATTGCGCCGTTTGGCCCGTGGATACATGCGGGAAGAACGCCGCGGCCACACGTTGCAAGCAACCGCAGTGGTGCATGAGGCGTTCATGCGTTTGATCCAGGCAAATGTTGCACCGCAAGATCGCGGGCACTTCTTCGCGCTGGCATCGCGCCTCATGAGGCGCGTCCTCGTGGATCACGCCAAGTCGCGAGCGCGCCTCAAACGTAGCGCCGGCACCGGCACTCTGGCGAGCACCGTGGTCGAGGAACCAAGCCCAGAGGAAACCAGTGACAACACGGTGTCGCAGGTGAACGATGTTGACGTCATCGCGCTGGATGAAGCGCTGGAAAGTCTGCATCAGCTCGAACCGCGCCTGGCTCAAGTCATCGAATTGTATTATTTCGGGGGAATGAAATACGAGGAGATAGCTTCGGCAATCGGCGCGTCGCCGGCCACCGTGCATCGCGATATCCGCCTGGCCCGGGCCTGGCTGCTCAATCACATCGGCGGGACGCGAGCGCAATGATACCGCGAGCGCGCTGGCGCCAGATTCAGTCATTGTTCGAACAGTTGGCGGACGTCGACGACGCCGAACGCCAAGCGCAGTTGGACCGAAGCTGCGCTGACGACCTGGACTTACGCGTCTCGGTGGAATCCCTCCTCGCCGTTGATCGGCGCCGGGAAGATCCGCTCTTCAACGCCATCGGCGCCGCGGCCGAATCGCTCTTGGAGGATCACCGTGATCGCTTGCTCGGGACGCGCGTAGGCGCGTATCGCGTGGTATCGATTCTCGGCCACGGCGGCATGAGCACCGTGTACCGCGGCGAGCGCGACGATGCCCAGTACCAGCAAACCGTGGCGATCAAAGTCTTGCAATACGCCACACTGCATCCTCGACTGCGCAGCCGATTGCACAGCGAGCGGCACATCCTTGCGAAGCTTGACCACTCCTCGATCGCACGCCTGATAGACAGCGGCGATCTCGAGGACGGTACTCCCTATCTCGTCATGGACTACGTGGACGGCGAGTCCATCGATGCCTACTGCGATAGCCGCACCCTGTTCATTCGCGAACGAATCGAGTTATTCATTTTGGTTTGCAGCGCAGTGCACTACGCGCACCGCAACTTGGTGGTGCATCGGGACATCAAGGCATCGAACATCTTCGTCACCAACGAGGGGACACCGAAGCTGCTCGATTTCGGCATCGCAAAGCTGCTGTCGCCCGAAAGCTTATCCCATACGGTACCCGTGACGCGTTTGCAGGAGCGCATTCTCACGCCCGAGAATGCTGCGCCTGAACAAGTTCTCGGGCGCCCCATCACCACGGCGACGGATATCTATGCGCTCGGCGTGCTTCTTTATCAATTATTGACCGGGCGCTCGCCCTACCGCTTGTTGAGCTACAGCCAACTGCAGCTGGAGCGGGCTATTTGCATGGATGAGCCGGCGCGCCCGAGTCAAATAGTCGCCGCCAAGCTCAACACCGAGACTGATGCGGATCGCAGCCGCATCTCGGACCGGCGCGGCCTGTCTCCGCAGCGCTTGCGCGCGCGATTGAGCGGCGATCTGGATGCAATCGTGGCGATGGCCATGCGCAAGGAACCCGACCGGCGCTACCCGTCGGTAGAGGCGATGGCCGACGACCTACAGAGACACCTCCTGGGCCAGCCTGTGCGAGCGCGCCAAGGCGATTGGCGCTACAACTCGGCCAAGTTCCTGCGGCGGAATCTGTTTGCCGTCATTGGAGCGGCGGCCGTTTTCATCGGCCTGATGGTCATCGCGGGCATGACGCTTTGGCAGAATCACCGCATCGGAATTGCGCGCGATGCGACGGCCCAAGAGCGTGATCGCGCGCAGCAGGTGTCGGCGTTCTTGGTCGATGTATTCTCGCAGGCCGATCCCTTCAATGCTCAGGGCCGCGAGTCCACCGCCAAGGATCTGCTGGATCGGGGCGCGGATAAGATCTCTGGCAACACGACCCTGCAGCCCGACGTGCGCGCGCAGCTTCTCGAGAGCATCGCACTTGCTTACCGGCGCCAGGGTTTGAACGAACGATCCATACCCTTGTTCGAGAAGGCGGTCGCCATCCGCCGCGACGAGCGGCCTGTCGACAATCGCAATCTCGCGGCCGCTCTTGGCGATTTGGCGCGGGCTCTGGCGGATGCCGGCCACTTGGTCTCGGCCGAGGGTTATTTGCAGCAAGCGATCACACTCCTGCAGAGCGATGGGCCGCCCTCGACCGAAACGGCCGACCTTCTGGTGCAGTATGGACATTTCTTGTTGAATGCGAAAAGCGACCCGCAACGCGCTCGAGCGCAATTCTCCTCAGCCTTGGCAATCTACCGCAGCGACCCGGCCGATCAGCACATCGCGATCGCCTCGACGCTCAGTGCACTGGCCGGCGCCGCCTTGTGGGCGGGGGACTATGTGATCGGCGAACAATATCAACGCGAAGCGCTCGATATTTTTCGTGCTACGGTAAGCCGCAATCATCCCGATCATGCAGTGGCCTTGGCCAGTCTCGGTTACATACTCACCGAGCGAGGCAAATACGCCGAAGCCGAACAGGCGCTCAACGAGGCCCTCGAGATCGAGCGAAACGTTTTCGGGCCGGATAATCAGCGAATCGCTTCAATCGAAGCCGATCTGGGGACTCTATACGCGCGGCAAGGTGACAACGCCCGCGCCATGGCGGCGACCGAGAACGCACTGAAGATCACGACGGATCGCCTGGGCGTCGGTCATTATATGAGCGCTTATTATCTGGATTCGCGCGCGAATCTGAATCTCAAAGCCAACAATTTAGACGCCGCGGAAAGCGATGCCCGCCACGCGCTGGCCGTATATGCGCAGACCTTACCGGCGCAGCATTTATTTGTAGCGGCAACGCGACAACTGCTGGGCGAGGTGTTGTTGCGTCGCGGGCTGCTCGCATCCGCCGAAGACGAAGAGCGCGCGGCACTGGAGATTGATTTGGCGCTGACCGGGCCGGGAAATTGGCGCACGGCGCGCACCGAGGCAAGTTTAGGCTGGATTCTCATCGAGGAGGACAGGCCTGCGGAGGGTGAGCCCATGCTCATTGCGGCGCAAAGAAAACTCCTTGCGACGCTGGGTCCGCAGCATCCCGAAACTGTGCAGCCCACCGCAAGGCTTGCCGAGTATTATCGTGCGCATCACCGTGACGCAGATGCGGCGCGTTTGCTGACGGGTGCCAAAGCGCCGCAGAAGACGTCCAACTGACACTTCGGTCTTGCGGTAAACTGCCCGCAATATTCGAGGAGTTGTCGATGTCAAACATCAAAAAGTCGGCTGCAGCAGTGCTGCTGGCTGCGATAACCGCGGCCGTACTTGTAAATATTGCACAAGCGGGAGCGCGCGAAGAAGGTCGACTGCTAACCGCCACAGAAGTGCTGCAAGAAATTCGCGCCATGCCCGATGTGCGCCTGCCCGACACGCTGCTGGCACATGCCTATGGCATCGCGGTCATCCCCGATGTGACGAAAATCGCGTTCATCTTTGGCGGCCGGCATGGCAACGGCCTGCTGGCGGTACGCGACAAATTGACGTCTCCGTGGAGCAATCCGGTTTTCGTGTCGCTGACGGGCGGAAGCTGGGGATTCCAAGCCGGCGCGCAATCCTCGGACATCATTTTGGTCTTCACCACGAAGTCCGGCATCGAGGGGATTGCCGGGGGTAAACTTACTTTGGGCGCGGACGCTTCGGTGGCGACCGGACCGGTCGGCCGGCAGGGATCCGCTGCAACCGACATCAGTTTCAACGCAGAAATTTACAGCTACGCGCGCACACGGGGTTTGTTCGGCGGAATAGCGTTGGACGGAAGCGTCATTTCGATCGATCGATCGGCGAATGCGTCGTTCTACAACAAGCGCGGCGTTACCGCGAGCGAGATCTTTTCCGGACAAGCGCCGACGGCGCCCGCCACGGCACAGCGTTTCCTCGATCAACTCGCCCAATCAACCGGAACCGCAGTTCGGAACTCGCCTGCGCCTCAAGCCGATGTAGCAGCGGTACCGCCCGGCACCCCGCCGCCGCCCGCCCCGCCGCCCGTGGCCCAGCCGGCGCGAACATATCCTTTGGAGGAGCAAAAGCCTTCGAACCCATGATCTCGAGGCGCCGCTGCAGCGCCCTCGCATTGCTCTGTCTTTTTTCCCTGCTCGCGCAGGCGCGGGCTCCCTTGGTGCTGCTCACGGACTTCGGTACGCAGGATGGCGCGGTGTCCGCCATGAAGGGTGTGGCCTACACGGTATCCGAGGACCTGTTGGTTTCCGATTTGAGCCATGAAAATCCCAGCATTTTCGAAGGCGCTTACCGTCTCTATCAAACCGAACAATTCTGGCCCGAGGGCACGGTTTTCGTCGCCGTGGTCGACCCCGGCGTCGGCACGAAGCGCTTGTCGGTGGTCTTGAAGACACGGACCGGCCGCTACTTCGTGGGGCCGAACAATGGACTGTTGTCGCTGGTAGCCGAGCGCGATGGCATCGAGGGACTACGGCAAATCGATGAAAAAATCAATCGCCGGCCGGGTTCGGATGATTCACATACCTTTCACGGCCGCGACGTGTTCGCTTATACCGGCGCACGACTCGCGGCCGGCGTTATCAGCTTCGGGCAAGTAGGACCATCGTTGCCGGCCGAGGCGCTGATCAGCATTGCGTACCGCAAGCCGCAACGAACGGCGTCCAAGGTGACTGGAATGATCCCCGTGCTGGATGTGCAATTCGGCAACGTGTGGACCAATATCCCAAAATCCTTGTTCGATGAGCTGCATGTGGGTTTGGGCACTCCCTTGCACGTGCGCATTTACCGCAATGACAGGCTGGTCGATGAATCAGTGGCGCCCTACCAGCGCACGTTTGGCGAAGTGCCGGTGGGAAAGCCCTTGGTGTACATCAACAGCTTGCTGAATCTCGCGGTCGCTCTCAACCAGCAAAGCTATGCCGCGGCACACAAAATAGAATCCGGACCGGAGTGGTCGATTGAGATCGGCAAGGATTGAAATCAGTCGGTCTCCTGAAGAGTGACCAAGCTCGCGCCGAACACATTCGAGCAGCGCCGCGCCACGCCAAGATCACGCGCGCCGGCGTCGCTCTGACATTCCTTTTTGGCCGAAGCCGCGGACAGGGTTGCGATCTGGTTGATGCGGGCAACCGCAGGCAACGTGGGCTTGATCTTTTCGAATGGGCCTGATTGGCTGACGTATTCCGCGGGCAGCGCCAATGCGGAAAAATCCCGCGGCGTGCCGCTGACCATCACCATCAGGTGATCGGTACCGGGGGGCCCAAGCGCCGTCACTGTCCAGTCGCGACGCGGCAGTTCAATATCTTGATTGGCGGCAATGCTATTGGCTGAGTCCAGTTGATTCGGGAACAGCAGATAAAAACTGTCAGGCAGCGTGCCTCGGTAAAATACGTAGACGAAACCGTCTCGCTGCGAACGTATGGACATCGCAAGCGGGCTGCCGATCTTCAGCGTAGAGGACTTGAGCGTTGCGCGCACCTGCCAGCGATCGTCGCGCTGACCGTAGATATCGTTCAAGGTTGCCAGCGTGTCGACCGCCGGGGTCGCGCCGCCATCGGCGGCCGATCCCGGTTCCGGCTGCGGGTCGGTGAAGGCCGGCACCAGCGCGCCGTTGCCCACCAAAGTGGCGTGCTGGCGCGCCGAATCTTCCTGAGTCTTGTCCAGCCGCGCCTGAACGCAAGCCGTCAGTTCTTGCATGGACACAGATCCACTGTGATCGGTATCGGCGGTTGCGCCGGCGAGGCATTGCTGAAAATTGTAAGTCATCGCTCCGCCCTTGGAGGTATCCCAGGCCACCTCGTTGTTTCGCGCGGCCGCGAGCAGCACCACATTGTGGTCGGTGGTATGGAAGTCCAGTCCGCGAGCTTGCGTGAAACTGCCGAGATTCACGGCCAGCGAGCATTGCGGGCTGGATGCCTCAGCGCTGTATTTCGAGCGATACTGCGCCCCTAGAGCGCGCGCCGCGGCCGCCTGTGCAACGCCTCCGGAATGGCATGAGTCGAGCATGACGATGGTCTTATCGGCTTTGGCGCTCAAAGGTTTGATCATGTTGGCGAATTCGGTGTTGGTGACCACATGCATGTCCTGCATCACCAAACTCTCCGTGCATTGACCGGTCGCCTTGCTGAAAAATCGCGCGCCGTGACCCGAGAAATAAACGTAAAGGCGGTCGCCGGGCAGCATCACTTGATTCATGCTCGCAAAGGCTTGCTTCAGGCCCTCACGTGTCACCTGCTGCTCGGACAGCTCGACGATGTTCTGCGGCGGCACACCAAAACGCTGCGCCAGCTCGATGCCGAGCTTGCGATCGGTCAGCACTCCAGGGAGCGGACTGCGCTGATACTCCGATACGGTGATGATCAATGCATGATTCGATAGCAACGGCGGCGCGAAATTGGAATCGGGGGGGACCGTTCGAATACCGGTGGTCAGAATTTGGTTGTTGTTGCCGGCTTCTCGCCCGCTCTGCAGCTTCGACAGGGGCGATTGCTTGACCGGCGGCGCGGCAACCTGCTGAGCGGCGGGAGTCGGCACCGAGGGCGCCGCGGGAGGCGCTTGTGCGAGCGCCACGCAAGGAATAGCCAAGAGCAGCAGCGAGCGCATCAGCTTGGTGATGAAGTATCCTTTGCTCATCGCATCTCCCGCCTTGCCGTGGTTGCCGCATTGGCAATGGCCTGTGCAAGTGGAAATGAACCGGCCGCCGGTTCAATCGGCACGTCCAGCCAGCATATATCAAGGCCGCGGGAGGCGGTTACCTCCGTTGCACCCCCAGGCTTCGTTGTACCCCCAGGCTTCGTTGCACCCCCAGGCTTCGTTGCAGACCAGCGCCACAGCACCCAGCCTTGTTGTGCCCAACGTTTGCCGAGTCCCGCGGCTTCCGGTTCCCAGAGCTTGATCGGCGATCCCGGCTGCACCAGCAGTGCAAGCACTTGCTCGCGGCTCACCGACGCCGGCAAACAGGCAATTTGCAGATTTCCGGCGGCTTCTTCGCTGCTAGCGGCAAACGGCCCGGTACCCGCGATGAAGCCGCGGACGTTGGTATCGAAAAGTTTGGCGAAAGTAAAATATCCCAGCACCACGGCGGCGGGCACGCTCAAGTCGACCAGCAGATCGCTGACGCTGACGGACAGCAGGGAGATCGCCAGTAATACACCGGGCACGATAAAGAAATATTTGGCGACGGCGAGGGCTTGATTCGTGCGGGTAAACAGCAGCGCGGACCCCGCCAGCATCAACAGTTCGAGTCCCCAGACCCAAGCCGGACTCAATGGCCGCAGGAATCGGCTGTTCTTCATGTTGTCGATGACCGTGGCGAGAACGTAGATTCCCGGGTAGCGGGAATCCATCGGCGTCGCCTTGATATCGTTGAGGTCGGGCGCGGTGGAGCCGACGACCACGATCTTGCCCGCCAATTGCGCGAAGAATGCCTCATCGTCGCTGCGCGCCGCCTCGAGGGCGCGCGCGAATCCCACGGTGCGATAGGGGGTCGTGCCCCGCGGCCAGTTGATGAGGTTTTGTGCGCGCCTCGGCAGAGGCCATCCCAGGACCTGGGCCACACGGTATGGCAGGGAAGGGATTCGATAGCCGCTGAAAGATTCGAATGACGAATACCAGCGCACGACGTTGTCCGCGTCCGGATAGATATTGTTCGTCCCGATCCGGCTGCTGTCGTAGATGCTCTTGAAGTACGGCGTCATCATGGCGATTGTGCGGCGGCCGTTGACTTTGGCGGCGGGCAAGTTTGTGTCGGGCTGCGCGAAATTCAGCATCCCCACACCGATCTGGCTCGCGCCGTCATCCGCAGGGTTGAGCCTCACCGCCGGGAAAAAAGAATTTCGGCTGGAGATGACGTATCTATCGAAGGCTGCCTCGCTGTCCGGATTGGCAACGTCCTCGTCTGAAAGCAAAATGTCGAGGATCACGGCGCGAGCCCCGCCGGACTCCAATTTTGCGGCTACTTTCGCCAGCACCTCGCGCGGCCAGGGCCAGCGCCCGTACTGCGAGCTCATCGCCGCCAAACTGGCCTCGTCAATATCCAGAACCACTACATCGAAATCGGCCGGATAGGCGATCGGGCGATGCCGCATCAATAAATCAAAACTGTCGTGCGCCAGCTGATTGTCGAATGGGTGGCCCAATAAGTTCCAGCCGCCGGCCACCGCAAACACCAGCGCCAGCGCCCAGTAATAACGATGACCCAGCCAAAGCAGCGAACGGCCGAAGACATCGCGCCAATCCGGGTGGCGGCCAAACAGCCAGCCAAGAGGTTTCAGCAGCCAGTCTGTAATACCCATGATCTATCGACAGGATTGATTGCTGCTGCCGGGATAGGTATTGATGATGAGTTGCCGGACGCTGATCGCGCCGGCGGCATTGGCGAGTCCTTTGGCAAGCGCATCCGCCCTCGGGCTGTCCGACGCAAATCGCTGCGCGGCAGTCAGATCAACGAAGAAGGCAGGCGATTTCTCAAAGGCCATGACAGTCACCAGGTCGGTACCGAATGGCGGGGTGACCAGGATATGATCCTTCGGATCGGCGCCGGGGATGGCCGTTGCAATCCCACTCGGCACCGTTCGCCGCTCCAATGCTCCCGCGGGATACAGGACGGTCAGATCGCCTTGACTGTCCAAATCCAGCAGCATGAGGAAGGCAGGTTTTTGCAGACGCACTTCGAAGACAAAGGTCTCGCATTGCACATAGGTGTTGCCGCGGCTCCCCGGATCGGTATCTGCGCGCAATCCCAAGCTCTCGCTGCCGGCGGGCAGAGATCTACTGAGCCAAGCCTGTGCGCCAATACGTTTGATCAAATTTGGATCGACGGCAGTTGTGCTCATGACAGGATCGCCCGCCGGGCCGGTGAGCTGCGCCTGATCGCCGCTTTGACGCAATACCAGATCGCCCGACTGCGCCACGATGGCTACGCCGGGGATGGCCGCAATCCTCGCCCGCAGTGCCGCCGATACCGTTTCGAGGCGCACGTGCAGCGTGGTGTCATGTGCCGGCAACGGTGCGGTACTCGCGTCGGCTGCGGGCGAGCTTGATGAGTGCATTCCCAGAAATGAATTGGAGCCCACGTCCTGCGGGTCTTCGGCGATGGCGGGCAGCAATTGCGGATGCTGAGCAAAATTGCGGTGCTCGAGGAACGAATTCATCGCCTCGCGCGCCTGCGCGTAGTTGAATCCCCCGGGCAACAGTTGCCCCTTGAGCAACCGCAGGAACGCATCGGTGAATGCTCCGTGGTACAGGCCGTCCAAGGTCGGCGCTTGTTGCAGCGCCTCGGGCGTTGAAATATCCGCGCCCGTCTCGCTGTCGCTTGCGCCGGAGAGCAGCACGACATGCTGGTACGGATAGGGGGGCGGTTGCGGGCGCGCGGCAATGGGTGCCTGCACCCGCGCCACGCCAAGATCCCGCGCGTTCATCGGCAGATAGCGCGTGCGGCTGTGGCTCTGCCCAAATGAGCGCACCACCTGTCCTGAGTAACAGCTGTCCGACACGACGACAACCCAGCGGCCGCTTGCATCGAGACGCTGAAGCCGAGGCACCAGATCTCGCCGTCCGACAATCAGCGTGCGCTTCACCGCGGGAAAAGAACTGTAGTCCAGGTCGTAGGGCACCCAAGCCCCGGTCGCGTACGGCAAATCGTAGCTATTTTCATTGGCATTGGCGCTGGTGCCGTGGCCGCTGAAATAGATCAACACCGTGTCGCCCGGCGACGTGCGCTCCTGCAGCGCCGAGATTTCACGGAGAATCCGCTCGTGCGTCGCTTCTTGGTCGCGCAGGGCGATCACATCGGCGGGCGCGAACTGCCATCCTGAGATGAGCGTTTGCTGCACGGAATCGATGTCGATCGCAGGCCCGAGCAGCTGCATGGTCTTGAGTTGCGGGTCGCGAAACTGGCCCACGGCGATGAGCAGAGCCACGTTGCGCGCAAGCGCAAAGTGCGACATCAATAGGCACAGCATCAGTGCCAGGACCCGCTGCACCATCTCATCCCATGGTCGAATTTATGCTTCATTGTACACCGGCAGCGCAATCGCAGCGCCGTTGTGTATGATTCCGGCGTGAGCAATGGTCCATGAACTCGCAACAGCGGCCGCTATTTCGCTGCAGCGGAAAGATCGGATTCTCGGCCGACGTCGCCGGTAACCCGCGCCACGTGGAGGCGCGCAAGCTCGAGCGCGAGGTGGAGGTGCGATTCACACCCACTGCCTGCATCGTGACGACGCCCGAAGGCATGGTTCACGCGCATGCGGGAGACGCGATTTTGACCGGCAACGGCGGCCAGCATTGGCGCGTGTCGCAAGCGAAATTCGCCAACAAATACCGTCCGTTGCCGCCGACCGCCGCAGGCCAATCCGGGCACTATATGAGCCTGCCCAACCATATTTTGGCATTGCAGCTGGCGGAATCCTTCGACGTCGTGCTCGCGGATGGGGTATCGGAACTGACCGGGCGTCCCGGCGATTGGTTGGTCGATTACGGCGACGGTAGCTTAGGCATAGTCGCCCAGAACATTTTCGCCACCACCTATGAAATCGTCAGTTAGCCGCATGGCGCTGCATCAGGCAATCCAAAGCGTATTGCTGGTCGGGACCCGGCTGAATATTCCGCCGCCGCCTGAGCCTGCTGCTGCGCCCGAGCGGCTCGAGCCGCTGATTCAGGCGCTGGCTCCCGCTCACAGGAAGTTCGATGAGCACGCCATGCGCTATGGCCATCGTTACCGCAGCGGCTTCTGGGCGATTTACTTGCTCAGCGCAATAGCGGTTTTGTTCGCCGTGCTGCCCCTCGCTCTGGGTTGGGATGATCGCCGCCACGTGCTGCACCCCTTCGTAGGCCTGTGGGCGCTCGCCGAAGTCGGCGTCATCGGCATTGTGAGCGCCATCTACTGGCTGGGTCACCGCGGCGATTGGCAAGGCGAATGGCTGCGTGCGCGCACCACAGCCGAGTTGACATGGTACTTGCCGCTGGTCGCGCCGTTGCTCGATTTCGACCGGGACGACGCAACGGCAAACTGGTATGTGCAGGTGTTCGATCCGGGCCAGCACTTGCGCAGCGGCGATGATGTGACGAGGATATGCTCAAAATTCGAGCCCTTGGCGCGAACACTGCTCGAAGGCGCCTGGACGGACCCCAAGTTCGTCTCGAGTTATGCATTGTGGACGATGAGTATCCTGGAGGGTCAGACGCATTACCATCATCGAGTCGCCGCCAAGCAGCACGCCTTGCTTCATCGGGTCCACTCGGTAAACTCCGGACTATTCGGACTGACCGCGGTCGGAGCCCTGCTACATCTTATCGTGCATACGCTGTGGTTGTCGTTGATCACGACTTTTTTCCCGGCGCTCGGGGCTTCGCTGCATGGTGCGCTTGCGCAATCGGAGGCCTATCGCCTGGGAGCGACCTCGGAGCGCATCGCAGTTGAACTGCAGGCCGCCATCGGCAAGATTCGCGAGACAACGGAAAAAACCACGGCCGCATCGGCCCGGGAAATCAAGGACTCGATCCAGGCGGCAATCGAGCTAATATTGGAGGAGCACCAGGATTGGCACATGCTGGTGCGGCCGCATCATCTGCCGTTGGCCTGAAGGCGTAGAGTCGTTCGCAGGCGGCCTTGGGGGATAATTCGTGGAGGGAGACTATTGAGATGCGTGTCTTCTGCGCGTTCATAGTGCGCGCTGCGGCGCTCGCGATCATCCCCTGGTGCGTGGCCGCACAATCGACCGACCTGCTGCGCGCTTTTCGGAATTTCGAAACGGCCAGAGCGGCCAACGACATTCCGGCGGCATTGAATTATGCAGAGCAAGCGGCGAACCTGGCGCAGGTTGGCGGCGAGAAGCAGAGCTTGAGCGAGTTGCTGCGCAACCTGGGGGATTATTCTGCACAGGTCGACCATGACGAGCTAGCCGGCCGCTACTACGCGCGAGCGCTGCAAATTCAGGAATCCGAATTGGGGGGCACCGCTCACCCGGACCTTGTGCCCATCCTGAGCGACATGGCGGACCTCGCGATCAAGGATCGGCGCTATGCCGAAGCTGAGGCGCTGCTCAAGCGCATTCTCAATATCGAGCGCGCGGCCTACGGCGAACGGCATGAAAACACTTTGGCGACGCTTGCCAAGCTGCGGATGCTCTACGTCGCCATGCACAACGAGGATGCGGCCGCGTTTATCGATGCGCAGCTGCGTGCGCTCATCGCCGCCGACCGAGGTTCGTTGCCGCCGCCGCACGACATTGCCGGCAAGAATCGGCGCTACAAGCAAGACCACGGCTTCGCGACGGTACGGGTCTTTTACGGCACCAATCGCGCGGCCACCGGAGACAGCAAACCGGCGCAGTACTACGGCAGCGCACGCGGCGAGCTGCAGTACGGGTATCTTGATGTCACGATTCCGCAGGTTCATCGGGAAGCGGATCTCGAAACGCAGCCGCGCTGGGTCGAATACACGTTCGCTGCCGATCCGGCCGCCCTTCGTGCCCGCTATGTACTGCTCGACAAAGTCGCGCCGCTCTCCAAAGATGATTTTGTTCGGGCTCTGCGCGAGCAGGTCGAGGGTTCGCGCTTCAAGGATGTGTTCATTTTTGTCCACGGCTTCAACAATACCTTCGAAGATGCGGCGCGGCGAACTGCGCAGCTGGCTTACGATTTGGATTTTGACGGCACGCCGCTGATGTATAGCTGGCCGTCGCAGGGAAGCGCGACGGCCTATGCCATTGACGAGGCAAGCGTCGGCATTAGCGGCCGGAAAATGACCGATTTCCTCGAAACCGTCGTCGCGCAATCCGCAGCGCAGCGCGTTCACCTGATTGCCCACAGCATGGGTAATGTGGCCCTGATCGAAGCACTGCAGACCTATCTTGCCAGGCGGGCGCCGCAGAACCGCCAACACCTCTTCGGCCAGATCGTGTTCACGGCGCCCGATGTGGATCGTGATTACTTCACGGACGCGATTTCCGCCCTCGGCACCTCCGCGGAGCGCGTGACCTTGTACGCATCCGACAACGACTATGCGATTCGAAGTTCACAATTTCTTCATGGCGCGCCGCGCGCCGGCACAGCCGGCGATGTGATCATCAAACTGGCCGGTCTGGATTCGATCGACATGTCCGCGGTGCCTGCCGACACCCTTGGACACAGTTACTTTGCCGCCAACGCCGGCGCCATATACGACATTTTTCGGCTGCTTTGGCGCGGCGACCCTCCCCCTCAGCGCTGCGGGATGAGCAATCGCGACGCCGGTGGTACCCTCGCTGTCTGGCGGTTCAATGCCGATGCATGCAAGGGCGATGACATATTGGAGGCCGGCGTGATGCTCAAGCGCTATGGCGACCTCGCGCGGGCGCGCGTGCTCGCCAATATCGCGACACTCACGGATCCTTCGCAGAAGCAGCAGTGGTCCCTCATTTTGCAGCGGCTCGATGGGCTGCTGCCGCAGATCGGGTCACAGATAGGGAGCGCGTCCAAATGAAAAGCGGTGTTATGCGGCCGGTCGCTGTTGCGCTGAGCATCTCCTTGCTGCACATGCAGGCTTATGCGGCAAAAGATAACGTGATCGTGCGCGCTTATGTCAACGACACCTGCATCATCGCCGATGAACCCTTTTTCCTGCCAGTTGCGCCCTCTCCTGCAGGTACCGACCAAAGCACGGCAAAGTTTCTGCCGCTGATAGGACTCGTCGTCGGCAAACTCGCCGAGCTGTTCATCAATCACGAAATACAATCATCCGCGAACCACTACAAATCCGGAGTTGCGCGCAAGGACACCCGCTACGCGATGACGAAACAAATGTATCTGTACCGGGCGGACTTCGAACCCGCTCCGGCCCTTAGCATCAATGCCAAGTTAGGATGCATGACCATCGTTGCCGGTAATTTCAAACCCGATGCCACCGACTGCACCTCTGCCTACTCGCCCAAGGAGTTGACCCGCGAGAGCGCCGGACTGCCGCAAAACGAGTGGAAGACCTCGAGAACCGATGACTCGATCGAAAACCAGCTGCGCCGCGCCAATATTTGCATCGACGGCAAAACGCGCG
>Ga0302326_10017407_pt1 | contig 14999 bp, 9 predicted proteins | sample Palsa_T0_3_FD_202264 | JGI IMG/M metagenome (GOLD analysis project Ga0302326, IMG submission 202264) | Peat permafrost microbial communities from Stordalen Mire near Abisko, Sweden - Palsa_T0_3 | ecosystem: Environmental > Terrestrial > Soil > Palsa > Peat permafrost | place: Sweden: Abisko... | reverse complement strand
CACCTTCAGCCGTTCCCGCTCCACTGCGCTCATCTCTATCCGCTCCTCTTCCATCGGGACCCCCGCCCTCTAGAAAAGCGGACATTCCTACTTTGCTCAAACCGGACATTCTCACTTTGCAGCGACAACACACTAATGCCTATTGCCTTGCCGAAGACAAAAGGACTAAGCTTGGCAAGTTTGGCGAAAACAGTCGTGTGCTTAGATGGCTGTGGTTATCCTTCTGATCGCCTCGTACAGGCTCGCCACGCATTGCCCGCGCCTAGATTACAGGAAGCGCCTGCGGCCACCCTGAAAGGAGATGAAGATGAAGGTGTTTTCAAACGTAGTTATCGCGTGCGTGGTTGTGATTTTCGTCGCTTATTCCGGGCTTAGTTCGACGCAATGGTCTGCGGCCCCGGGCATACCGGTGATGGCATCGACAGAGGGTTCGCATGCCCACACTTTGACCGCGAATGGGATTGGGGACGCGGCTACTCTGCTTCCAGCGGATGTGGAATTCAAGGACCTGCTTCCCAATCTCGTGCTGCGGAATGGCGAATTTCTGGAAGCCCCCCAATACACGGCGAGTGGAGTGCAACCCCAGTCCGTAACCATGGGTGATTTCAATGGCGATGGGAGAATGGACATCGCCGTGGTCAGTTACGACTGTCCTCGCGAGGCCAACTGCGGGCCTGGATCGGTTTCGATCCTGCTGGGCGACGGTGACGGCAGCTTTCACTATTTGAAAGGATACGATACCGAACCCGAGCCCGGCGTCGTGGTCGCAGGCGATTTCAATGATGATGGGATACCGGACCTCGCGGTTACTTCGTACGTGGGGAACAGTGTAGATATATACCTCGGTAACGGTGACGGCACCTTCCGCGCAGAAGGTGAATTCAAAGCAGCGTTCGGTCCCACATCCATGGCGGCGGGAGACTTCAATAGCGACGGGAATCTTGATCTCGTGGTGAACGATAGCTGCGCCGATGCAAAATGCACGGCTCAGGGGCACACCGTTTCTATACTGCTGGGCAATGGTGACGGAACCTTCCAGCCGCCCAAGCCTTACACCACTGGAGCAAATCCGCAAGCCGTGGCTGTGGCCGATCTGAACGGCGACCACGTGCTCGATCTTGCCGTGGTTTCCGACACCAGCGGATTCGGCGCGGTTTCGGTCCTGCTGGGGAACGGCGACGGCACGTTTCAAGGCTACGTGAACTATGGAGTTGGCTCCGGGCCGGAAGGAATTACGCTCGCGGATTTCAATGGTGACGGGAAGGAAGACATTGCCGTCGCCGACAACTGCGGCACCGGCAACTGCGAAGGAGCGATCTCGGTTCTTCTGGGTAACGGAAACGGGACGTTTCAGCCGCAAGCTTACTACGCCGTGTCGGGCAACCCCACCAGAATCGCAGCAGCCGACTTCAACCGGGACGGCAAGATGGACATTGTGAGCTCGGACATAGAAGATCTGAATATTTAGCTGGGCAACGGCGACGGATCCTTCCAGAGCCCATCCCTCTTTGGGGGCGGACAGGTCCCCGGCGGAATCGGCGTGGCGGATCTTAACGGCGATGGCAACCCTGACATTGTCACGGCTAATGGCGGCTGTAGGACCGTCAGCATCCTCCTGGGCACAGGCACTGGTACGTTTGTCGCCCGCAGAGATTTTCCCGCAGAACAGTTCATATACGGAGCGGCTGTTGGGGATTTTAACGGAGATGGAAATTTGGACGTGGTTACGTCGAATGCATTTCCCGCAGCCAGTGTTCTCCTCGGCAACGGCAAGGGGTCATTTGGTCCCTTTACGGATTATTCTGCCGGAGAACAGCCTTTGAGAGTGGCTGTGGGTGACTTTAATGGAGATGGAAAGCTCGATCTGGCGGTCGGCAATGGATGCTCCGGAGGAGGATTGTGCGACGGTCCCGGCGCGGTGGATATTTTGTTGGGTAACGGGGACGGCTCTTTTCAGGCGCCAGTCGAGTACGATGGAGAATATGATTCAGATTCGGTGGCCGTCGGCGATTTCAACGGCGACGGCCAGCTGGACGTAGCGCTCCTGAATGGTTGCGCCAACAACGGGTGCAATGGCGGCGGAACTGTCTCCATTTTCCTGGGTAATGGGAATGGCACTTTGCAATCCCCCATGAATTTCGGTGTCGGCGATAGCCCGGTCTCCCTGGCTGTGGCGGATTTCAATGGCGACGGGCATGCCGACCTGGCAGTGGCCGGACCCGGGGGCGTGAATATCCTGCTGGGCAACGGCAATGGTACTTTTCAACCATACGTGAGCTATCCCACGAACGGGGCGCCATCTGGTCTAACGGTGGCGGACTTTAATTTGGATGGAAAGATGGATATTGCCGTCTGCTCCCGAGCCAGTGACCGCGTAAGTGTCCTGCTCGGCAACGGCGACGGCACATTTCAGCCGTACCAGGATTTCGGTGCCGGGTCACGCCCCACGTCAATCACCTCCGGAGATTTTAATGGAGACGGGAAACCCGACTTAGCCGTAACTACTGAATCCTCGGTGAGCGTCCTGACAGGAAACGGTGACGGCACATTCGGGCCATATAGGACCTACCCGACAGGACTTAGCGTGATTGCGCTGGTGGGCGACTTCAACGGCGACCATAAACTGGATATTGTGACCGGTAACGGCCAGAGTACCATCAGCGTGCTGCTGAATACCGGAATTACATTCGCGCGCTAAAGGGTCCGGACGGTCGGCCGAAGGCTCTGCCGCACGTTGTCCAAACCATGAGCCGCACGGAATATCTGTGCGATTGTTCGGTCCGGTTGCTGCATAGCTTGGCTCTCGCCGGCGTGGGCCTCAATGCGCCCGCAATGCAGAATTCTCCACTTCTTGGTTTTTGGGAAGCCCCAAAGCGCGCGCTGGGCAGTACCTTTGCTTGAGGTCCAACTGATCGCAAATGTCGCGCCAGGAAGCGCCCCTTGCGCCAATGGTGGCCACCCTCGTGGCATCTACGGCTGCCTTGGGACGGCCGAAGCGCATGACTTCGCTGCTGGTGTCCGCAGTGGTGGCAAGCTCGATGTATCCAAGTCGCTAGAAGCGTACGATGTGCAAGTCAGAGATCCAAATCGGAAATTATGCCTTGAATGGCGCCGCTGTTTGCAATCACGTGCATGAGAGCGATCGGCGCGATTGCAGAGTACAATGGCAGCCGGTTTGAGAACGCAAAATAGAAATCCTGGGGGACGAGAATGAGTGAAAAGGTTACACAGACCCAGAACCCGCCGGCCTACGTGGACATGTTCCGGCTCTTGAATGGCGCTTTCATCACGGGTGCGCTTGCCTGCCTCGCGCGGCTCGGCGTTTCAGACCTCGTGGAAGCGGGTCCAAAGGCGGCTGAGGAATTGGCGCGCGAAGTCGGAGTCCAGCCGCGCGCGCTCTACCGTCTGATGCGCGCCACCGCCAGCGTGGGAGTGCTTTCGGAAGGCCCCGATGGAAGGTTTTCGCAGACGCCGTTATCCGCGGTGCTGCACAGCAACGCGAATCCCAGCTTGCGGGCGTTCGCGGTCATGCACGGCAGAGAGTGGCACGCGCGCGGCTGGGCGCGGCTGGAAGATTGCGTGAGGACGGGCAAGCAAGCGATGGAGCAGATTTACGGTGCGCCCGTCTTCCAGTATATGGAGCAGCATCCGGAAGAAGCGCAGATCTTCGATCAAGCAATGAGCGATCTCTCCGCTATCGACAGTCCAGCCGTTGCCGAGGCTTACTGTTTTGACGGGATTCGCTCCCTCACAGATGTGGGCGGCGGCCACGGACTTCTGCTCGCGACCATCCTGACGCGGAATCCGCACTTGAAGGGAACGCTCTATGATATGGCGCACGTGGTGAAGGGCGCCGCGAACGGGCCGCTGAAGTCCGTAATGGAACGGTGCTCCATTGCATCCGGTGACATGTTTTCTTCGGTTCCCGCCGGCGCCGATACCTATATCATGAAGCACATCATTCACGACTGGCCGGATGAAGCGTGCCTTCAAATCCTCAGAGCCTGCCGTAAGGGCGTGAATCCGGGCGGCAGACTCATCGTGGTAGACAATGTGATTCCGTCCGGCAACGATTTCCACCCGGGCAAGTTTCTTGATCTCCAGATGCTGATTTTCCCCGGCGGGTGCGAGCGCACCGAAGCCCAGTTTCGCGACTTGTTTGCCGCGGGTGGCTGGCAGTTGAGCCGAATCATCCCCACGCGCGTTCCTGAGTCGATTGTCGAGGGAATTCCGGCCTGACGCTCTTTCCTGCCACGAATAGTTTAGTTGGCGCCTGAGGCCCAGCAAGGGGGCGCGGACATGATCTTCACGACTTGAGTTTAGGGTCTAGCCTCGGTCATCGCAGGACCGTCGGGCATTTCCGCTGATCCCGCCCGAGGCCACGACTAACTGGTCCGATGGGAAAATTTGGCGGGATGCCGCTGCGGTTTGGCTCAGTCCCTGCGGAAATTCGCGATTGATGGCTTGGAGCTGGTTCGTGAGGTTATTGGGCAACGCAGGTCTTTTGGGCAAGCCCCATTACGAGCGCTGCGCTGTACCCTTACTCAGGTCCAATTGATCGCAGATATCGCGCCAGGAAGCGCCCCGTGCGCGAAGGGTGGCTACCCTCGTGGCGTCCACGGCCGCTTTGGGACGGCCGAGGCGTGTTCCTTTTGCCTTCGCATGACGCATGGCCGCTTTGACGCGCTCGGCAATCAGGCTGCGCTCCAACTCGGCCACCGCGCCCAGAACAGTGAACACCATCTTGCCTGTTGGCGTGCTGGTCTCCACCTGCTCCGAGAGCGATACGAATTCGATGCCAAGAACGCAAAAGGTTTCAAGGGCGCGCAGCAGGTGCGAAACAGATCGCGCGAAGCGATCAAAACGCCAAACCACAACGGCATCGAAACGCCGGTGATGCGCGTCGGTCAGAAGACGGTCCAGTTCAGGGCGCTGCTCCTTTGCGCCGGAGATTCCAACGTCGATGTACTCGCGGTGAATCGTCCAATCGCGCCGTTGACAGTCCTCGCGCAGATTGCGCAACTGGACCTTGGGGTCTTGGCCATTGTGGGCAGTCGAAACGCGCGCATAAAGCGCGACGCGCAAGGACGCGGCCGTTGTGCTGTTTCCTTTATGGGCTGAGCGAGCCAAGTTGCACCTCCGGGACACCCCTGTACCGTGCTCAGCGCCCAGGAGTCAAGGATTGTGGCCAATGAACAACGCTGAGAGCGCACGGTTCTGATTCGACATCAGGGGTCAATCGCTGTTCGTTTCACGAGTTTCCGGTTAGCTCAAAAGCAGATCGCTCGACTGCGCCTCGGATTGTCGAGTCTGAATGGCTCGGCAACTTTTATTTGCGCGCGGAGCGGAGATGCGCGCATAGTTGAAAGCCGGTAAGGACCGCGTTCGGGGGGAAGGGCGCGAACGATTTCATCCATCGTCCTAGCCGAAACCTGCTCGGTACCACAAGGCATAACCTTGGAATTCAACGCCCAAAGACGAGAATCCGTCGAGAGAGCTCGCCAAGCCTGGATCAAGAGACTTATCGATCTTTCGCGACGCAATAATCTTCTTTATTACCGTTCGCTCAAATGGGGGACGTTGAGCTTATCGCTTGATGATGGCGAACGCTGGGCTGCTGTGCTGCGGGGCGATTCCGTTTCACTTAGAGGCCTGACCAGGGACTTACCGGATGATGAGCTGATACTAAAGGCATTGGCCATCTGGCGCCGCGCTCAGGCGAACCAGGAGGAAAAGGGACTGGCCACGATGTTCGTGGCTCTCGGCATGGCCAGTTGGAAGTCAACCGATGGTGGCCGGAACTCTGATGCACCGATTCTCCTGCTTCCAGTTGGGCTCGAGATGAAAGGGCATGCGGGAACGTCGATTTCGATCCATCGTGTTGGACCCGTGCAAGCAAATCTTGTCCTTCTTCATGTGCTGGAGTCGGAGTTCGGAGTCTCGATCTCCTCGGAAAAAGCACTCTCGCGGTTGCAAGGACACGAGGAAGAGGAGGTCTTTGATCCATCCCCTGTTTATGAGCTTTTCAACGATGCATGCGCAACAATCCCAGAATTTGAGATTCGTGGGGCCGCTGTTCTTGGCAATTTCGCTTTTCAGAAGATGGCGATGGTGCGAGACCTCCAGGACAGTTCGGAACATCTTCTATCCAGCGACCTCATCGCGGCATTGGCTGGTGATACGGAAGCGAAGGAGGCCATTGGGGCTAAGACGCAGAATCCCGATCCCAAAGAATTTGACACGATTCCACCTCAGTCGGAGTTTCTAATTCTCGATGCTGATTCCAGCCAACAGGCCGCCATCGCTGCTGTTCTCGCCGGCCAGAGCGCGGTCATCCACGGACCGCCCGGAACGGGAAAGAGCCAAACCATTGCGAATTTGGTCGCAAGTCTCGCGGCGAAGGGGAAGCGCGTGTTATTCGTTGCGGAAAAGCGGGCTGCGCTGCAAGTTGTGCTCAAACGTCTCCAACGAGTTGGCCTAGATAAGATTGCCATCGATTTGCACGGCGCCGATATGTCGCCCAGGCGCGTTATGGAGCAGGTTGCTGCCGCCCTGGATACCGTTCGACAGGCTGTTCCGGTGGACTGTGATCGGATGCATCAGCAATACGTGGAACGGCGTGATCGCCTAAACCGCCATGTCGAGGGTCTTCATCGGAGGCGGGAACCAAGCGGGATGTCGGTCTACGATCTTCAGGGATCACTGCTTCGTTTGCAGTCAGAGGTTCAGTCAGATACTCGGTGGCGTGGGCCAGAGCTGACAAAGATTGAGAAGGCAGATCCGTCTAAGGTCCGTGACCTATTGAGAGAGGCTGGAGGGCTGGCACCACTTTTTCTCCGAACTGATCCTTCCCCTTGGAATGGCGTAAAGCTGGCGGACGGCGCGGCAGCACAACACGCTGTCGATTTGGTCGGACGCCTATCTTCGAAGACCTGGCCCGAACTGTTGCTATCACTCGCTGAACTGCCGAACGTGACTGGCTTCCGAGTGCCGGAGACATTGAAGGATGCAAAGCAGGTGTATTCACTGCTTGCCGCTGTTCGCAAGACGCTCGACCTCTATTCGTCCGATGTATTCACGCAGGGCATCCAGGGAATGATCCGCGCTCTGGCACCGGGTAAGGCGGGAGGCCTAGAAGCTGTCTGGATCTGGTGCACGAGCGGCAAATATCGTCGTGCACGAGACCAAGCCATCAGATACCGTATTGCAGCCAAAGCGCGTGGCCCACAATTGTTCGCAGAATTAGTTGCAGCGGAAGACCAGCGGGTGAATTGGGCGGAACTGAGCGCTGGAACGTCGTTGCCGCAGACGATCCCGGGATTTGCAGGAAGTCTTGAAAGATTGGGGGCGGCTGTTGCGGACCTCACTGGGCTATCTTCCATTCTTCAAAGGGATGAACTCGATTCGCTGCCGCTGGATCACTTAGGGGCGTACATCAGTGCCCTTGCCAAAGATCGTCTCACACCGATGAAATTGCCAAAACTGTGTGAAGTCGAACAGGGACTGGACAGGTGCGGAGCCGGAAAACTGGCCGGGGAACTACGCCAGAAAAAGGTGTTGCCGGACAAATGGGTCTCTGCTTTTGATCTGGCCTGGTATTCGTCCAGTCTTGAGGCCGCACAAGCTGAGGACCCTGAACTCGCGGCCTTCAACGGAAGGACGCACGATGCGTTTGTGCGAGAATTCAAAGAACTCGACAAAGCTCGAATTCGCATCGCGGCTGCCCGTGTGCGTCGCACCTACGCAGAACGAGCTATAGTGGCGATGAATGAACACAAGAATGAGGAATACCTCATTCGGTCTGAAGCGGGAAAGAAACGTCGGCACCGGCCCCTTCGTGCACTCTTTGCTGAGGCGAGACATGTGCTTACCGCTGTGTGCCCCTGCTGGATGGCCAGCCCGCTGTCGGTGAGTCAACTTCTGGACACGACGCGATGCTTCGACTTTGTCATTTTCGATGAGGCGAGCCAGGTTCTACCGGAAGACGCGATTCCAGCAGTCATGCGTGGGTCGCATCTTGTCGTTGCCGGCGATGCATGGCAGCTGCCTCCAACGACTTTCTTTGTTGCCGCAGACGATGACGAATTGCTCGAAGACGAATTGGGTGCCGCAACCGAGGGATTTGAAAGCCTCCTCAACACCACGAATGCTTTCATGCCCTCGTGGTATCTCGACTGGCACTATCGAAGTCGAGATGAAGCATTGATCAGCTTTTCCAATCATTACATCTATAAAGATCGCCTTGTGACATTTCCTGGACCTGGGGGCTTTTCGGTCATCCAGCATGTGTTGGTCCAACAACCAGGTGACCTGGACGGACAAGAGGAAAGCTCCTCAGCAGAGGTCAACAAGGTTGTTGAGCTGATCCTTCAGCATGCCGAGAAGCGACCGCGAGAATCGTTGGGAGTTATTGCAATGGGAATTCGGCACGCCGACCGCGTTCAACGAGCTATCGATCAGGCGCTTTTGCGGAGACCTGAGCTTGGTCAGTTTTTTGACGCGAATGCTGAAGAGCGCTTCTTCGTTAAGAATTTAGAGCGGGTGCAAGGAGACGAGCGCGATGCGATAATCTTAACCGTGGGATACGGAAAGGACCGAGGTGGCAATCTGCCTTTCAGGTTCGGTCCCCTCTTGTCTGTAGGCGGCCAAAGGCGACTCAATGTAGCCGTCACGCGAGCTCGGCAACGCATGACGCTAGTGTCGTCTTTCAGTCATCTCGATATGGACTTGGCGAAGGTCAAGCAAGGCACGGGGGTAGAGCTACTTCGTTTCTATCTTGAGTATGCTGCAAGTGGGGGAAAGAGACTTGGGGACCCGGCATCGACGGATTTTCCGATGAATTCCTTTGAAGCAGAGGTGTATGACGTTCTTGAGTCAAAGGGAATCCCGCTTGTTCCCTAGTGCGGCGCCTCCGGCTACCGAATCGATCTCGTTGCTCAACACCCCAAGCGGCGTGGCAGATATGTTTTGGCGATCGAATGTGACGGTGCGTCCTACCATTCGAGCCCAACAGCGCGCGATCGAGATCGGTTGCGGCAACAACAGCTTGAAAGTCTCGGCTGGAAATTTCACCGTATATGGTCCACGGATTGGTTCATGCGCAAGGACGATGAAGTGAGCCGTGCGTTGGCAGCTTATGAAAACGCCGTCGCGTCTGTCGATGATTCCGACCTGACTGCTGAGGCCTCGACTATCACAACGTCTTCAGTCAAGCCGGATGGATTTCCGGTCAAGCTCCGAAATCGGGACATGCGCCCTTATGTCACTCAGCGCGACGCAATCACAGAATATTCTGAACGAGAGCTTATGGCGATGATCGACTGGATTGAATCGGATGGTCGCTTGCGCAGTGACGAGGAGATTATCGACGAATTGCTCCCGGAGTTGGGATTCCACCGCCGCGGTGCTCGAATCGAAGGCGTGCTCAGGTCTGTACTCCAAAGACACAGGAATCGGCCATGAGGCGGGACCTAGATCGACCGCAGTTATTCGATTTCTCCATAAGGTACTACATCACCCATAAGATGTGTCGCGCGGCATTGCTCTGCAAATTGTTGGCTGCACCACCGGCCTCGCGCGCGGACATGCGAATAATCATTTCGCAGGGCACGGACCCGCAACCGTGCGGCTGTTTCAGGAGCTTTGGAACGAACAAGGAGGGCCCAAGACCAACCTCAAACCGCCTAAGAATCCGAGACTCGTCTTAGCGGCCTGCTATGGGTGTTGGCGAGCGCGAGAATGGCGCCGGCGAACAGCAGCGTATCGAAAAAGTAGTTGATCCCCTCCACTTTGACGGCCGCGATCGGATCCAAAAGCGCGGCGATCAGGATGGGACCGTACACGAGCAAGACCAGCAACAAAATCCAGGTGCCCAGACAGGCCGCCGCTGTCCGCGTCTTCTTCGCCAGCAGGATGAAAACGCCGGAACCGAGCAGAATCGCGCCGGTCACATAGCCAATCAGCACGCGCGCTGGAATCCACGCGGGCATCAGCTTTTCCAGAGGAACCCCCGGGACATTGACTGGATGAAGAAAGTGCTCGACGCCGTATAAAACCGCGGCGATCCCGATCAACACGCGGCCGACTGTGATGAGCGATCCCCTGCCTTGTACGCGCCGACTGTCCATCGCAGCCGCCGCCAGCAGCCACGCACCGCCGCCGAACGAAAGTTCACGGAACAAAAGCACCCAGGGAATCCGGTCGCGTGGATTGGCCAGGGCCCCGGGGAAGTCCATCATCGCCACAAACAGAAACATCATGGTTCCAAACAGCAGTCCAGACCACCGCACCTGAATTTTTGTGGCGATGCTTAAAGAGGCAGCCAGCAGCGCGACACCAACAAAATGCGTCCAGAACAAACGCCAGGGCATGAACGCGGGCACCAATTGCATGATGGATTTCGCGTCGGCAAAATGCTCCGCGCCGAAGACCGCCAGCGGAACGGCAAAACACAGATTGCTCAGGGCAACAATCTTGTCCAAACTGCGAGGCTGTGCGAAGTCGCCTTTCGCGGCGAATAGCGCGATCACGAAAAGGATGGCGCCAGCCGTGCAAGTTGAAATTACGGTGGGCGAGATTTCTAGAAACAGGATCGTGGCGAATGTGGCGGGAATGGTCGGGTGAAAGTTCATGCGAGGCCGTCAGGTGCACGCCTCGCACAATGATACCGCAATCCAGATCCCGTGGCGTTCTGCGCCATTGGCTTCGCCGTCGAGCACGACTGGCTCAATGTCGGCGTCGCCCTGCTTGTCCTCGTGATTCTGATTCTCAGCCTCGCCGGCACAGTTACCGATCACATGCGATGCCGACGTCGACGTGCCCGCGCGCGGCGTCGCATTGGGTGAGGTCAAGGACTCTAGCTGCGCGGGTGAGGCTCATAATGCCTACCGTTGAAATTGACAGCACGTTTTACCACACCCCGAGCGCTAGCGCGGTGCGCGGGTGGCATGCGAAGACTCCGCCCGGTGCCGGCGAGCCGGGACGCAAACGGCGCGGATTTCATCTTCGCAGCGAAAGTGCCGCAAGCGATCACGCACAAAGAGGTGTTTCCGGGACGACACGCGAATATATCCGGCAAACAAGAAAGGCCCGGACCAGATGATCCGGGCCAATCCTTGCGCAAATTTACCGCGGTGATCAGCGAAAGATTACACTGTCACTATCGCTCGATGTCGACAATGAGCGTGGTTGTGTGCGTCACTCCTCCACCCGTGCCCTTTATGGTGATCGTCTGGTCTCCGGTCCTGGCGCGATTATTCGCCTGGACCGTCACGGTCGACGTCCCTGAGCCAGGCGCCGGTATGGAGGTGGGATTGAATTGCACGGTTACGCCCGTCCCCTCTCCCGAAGCAGACAAGGCAATCGCCGAGTTGAAACCGCCGGAAATAGTCGTTGTGACCGTGGCGGTGCCGGAGCTATTCCTGGCAACGGTAATAGATGTTGGCGATACGCTGATGGTGAAGTTAGGAGCCGTCCCTGTGACTGTCAGGGCGACCGTGGTCGTTTCGGTAATGCCGCCGGAAGTACCCATTACCGAAATGTTGTAAGTGCCGGGGGCCGTGGATGAGCCTACGGTTATCGTCATGGTCGAAGTTCCAGCCCCGGTAATCGATGTGGGGTTGAAGCCGACGGTCACCCCCGTTGGCTGGCCAGTTGCAGACAAGGAAATGATGCCGTCAAAACCGCCCGTCACCGAACTGGTAATGGTGGAGGTACCCGAGTTCCCCTGTTCTATAGTGAGCGAACTGGGCGAGGCTGAAAGGCTGAAGCCGCTCGTCGATTTTCCCGTAAGTGCGTTGATCAGGCCGGCCAGGTTGGGACTGCCCCATCCGCTGGCTAAATCGTAACCGACAGTTGCCGGAAAGCCGTTACTGCCGCTGGTGATGTCGTGGAAGTCGGTGTCATAACCGGACCCCAAACCCAGCGGATAAATGGTTGGATTGATGAAGCCGGGCGCCGAATCGCCGTTGGCAGCCGCCTGTTGATTGGCCAGAGCAATGTAGCCGGCCCACATGGGCGCGGCAAAACTGGTTCCCCCATATTCATTTGCAGTGCAGGAGGTTTGATCGGCGCAAACGTAAAAGGTAAAGTTCGCGTTTGCCGAGACGTCTGGGCCATTCCGATAGACCGTGGAACCCTCATTGGCCGAGGTGATCACCCCTGAGAGCTGCTGCCAGGACGGAATCAGAATATCGTCCGGAGCATAATAGCCGCCGCCACCGTCGACCCAAACGGTTTCCGACTTCCATGGGCCGCCCGCGCTGCTGGTTTCCAAGTCCGTTCCGCCGACGCAGATGACATTGGCATCCTCCGATGGGTAAGTGCTCGACTTCCAATTGCCGCTGTCACCCGCCGCTTGAAAGATGGTCTGTCCCTGCGCCGCCATCCTCTCGAAGAACGGATCGTCAGTTTTGGGGTCTGCCGGGGTCCAGGTCCACGAAGAGCTCAATTGTAGAGGCAACGGAGAATCCGAAGACATGCCGCCCAGCAGGGCGGTATCACTGGAACCCACATATACGTACAGTGTGGTTACGCCCGGGGCCATGCCGAGCGCCTGCGTGATGTCAAGGGTCTGTTCCGTGTCATCACACCCTTGTCTATAGAGGCAGGTCAAAGAGGTTCCATCCGTGGAAATGCCGGTGACAGCTGCGGTCCTGGTTTGGTGCGCGTTCGTGTAGTAGGTGTTCACGTCCGCGATATCAAACCCGTAGTACTCCAACAATCCTATATTCTGGCCGGAGCCAGTGAGAGATGTTCCGCCGTAGTAGGCCGCGCGCATGTCGCTGCCGCAGAAGGATTCGCTAGGACAGGAGCCGATGCTGGCAGGGGGCTTTATGTTCGCAGCTCTACGCACGAAGGTGGTCTTCGGAATCGAATAGTTGTCCAAACCCGAGATGTGCCACAGTTGGAAAGGCAGGTCCACCGTGGGCTCTTGGTTCGGAGCATAGAAGTCACGGTTTTCGATGGGATCATGATAGAGCCCCAAGGTGACGTGGAAGGCAGTCTCGATAGTCGCCACCGAGCCCTTCAGCTGCACGTCCATGGCATCGCGGGAGCCGCCAATGACCGCAAGGCCGTTCGCTTTCGCGAAATTAACCACCGCGTCATAATTTTCCTGGCTGGGGCCGTACCGCTCGGTGAATTCCTGCACCGTGAGGAAATTTCGATAGAAGGGGCTCGAAGGATCGTAGAGCTCCTGCAGGAAACTCTCCAACCCTGTCTTATCGCGCAGAGGCAACACAACGTCGATCTGCATGGACTGTTTTGCGGGAAGCCTGCCGACAGACTTCGCCTGCCCATTGACGGTCACTTCACGCACGTGACGCGTCAACAGGGACTGTGGCTGGGCCTGACAAACGACATTGGCGCCCAACACCATCGCGACGACCGTCAGCAAAATTACACTTAATCTTCGATTCATGGTTTTCTCCTTAAAGAATTAACCGAAACTTTCGTTTTCTGTTTTCGGCCGATTGTGACCAGCATCTCCGATTTAACCCCTCGTTGCTGCATTGTACTCCCGTTCTTCCGTACTGGGACAACGAATTCTCCAGATCTACCGAGTGAGTGAAGGCGATCTGAACCGGCACGCAGACGCTTGTAGTCTTGTGCTTGGCGGCATACAACGTGCAGCCACTCGAACACCGATATCGCAGGGGCATTGAGCGGCTCACAAAGACTTTGGACAAGACGATTCTCGACGGCCGAGCCTCTCGAGGAGTAGGTGAAGGGTTGCTATCAGACGGTGCGGTGCGGCGTCAGCGTGTACGCCTGCACGAATAATCACTTCGCCGGGCACGGAACGGAGACGGTGCGGTTGTTTCAGGAGCTTTGGGAAGATATGCCGGGGCCGAAAGCCGCCGTGCGCAAGGGGGGCACTCCGGGGCGCTTGAAAGCCTATCCCGACCTGCCGATCGGCGCGGCTGTTCCACTCGAGGATTTCAACGCACCTTTCAACACAGAACCAGTTTTGGTGCCATTTTTGGCCCATTTTGGCCACTTTTGGCTGACAGTGGCAAACGCTGGCATCTCTTTGAAAATAAAAGTACATGGCCCACCCCGGCACCAATCACCCTTAACTCGGCCAGCAAATTGACAAGGTAGAGATCGGAAGCGAGTTGACTCCGCTGATTCGATATATCTTGCCCGACACCAGGCTCTAGGAGCTTGTTGAAAAAGCCCCTCCGGGCATCATTCCGGGAAAAACGAGGAATCGATTGTTCACAAAAGGCCAACAAATATGACGTTTTCTCCGAGCGCCATTGCCCCATTGGGCGGCCGGAGGGATTAAATCAACAAGCTCCGAGGACCTTCGCCACACGTTCGCAACGCGCTCGGCGCAGGCGGGCGTGGACGTGCTCACGCTTGCCTCCCTTCTGGGGCATACGAAGGTGCAGATGACCATGCGCTACGTGCATCCGACGGATCAGCACAAGCGCGAGGCTGCGGAGAAGCTGGAAGCCTACAAGCGCGAGAACATTTTCAGAATGGTGGGGAATGCGGACACAGGGTACCTACAAAATCCACTACAGTGACGAGGTGAGCAACGGGATGAAAACCCGTAAGTATATGAAAACTTTGGCGGGGTCGACGGGACTCGAACCCGCGACCTCCTGCGTGACAGCTACGGGAAATCGTGCTAATGAAAATGTGCCGGAACATTCTAAGTCCAGGCTTTGTAACCGCTTACATCCGTCCGGCATGTTTTCTCAGCACCGTTTTCCCGCATTCTGATTGTCCCACTGATTGTCCCACTGAAAATACGAATGCCCGGTCTCCCGAAAGGGAACCGGGCATTTTTGTCGGGTACAGGAATTGAGCGCAAAGCAAGATCATCTAAAATTATCGGCCCCATGCAGAGAGCGACAGATTCGCAGCGTTTCACAGGAAGGGTGCGCTAAGAGCTTGTTGAATAAATGGCCGGTGGGGGCAAAGTCTTATCTTTGAAACTCGCGCGGCAGGTTCGGATCAGTTGTTGGGAGGGATTTGCCGTCGCCGGG
>Ga0302326_10017404_pt1 | contig 15001 bp, 23 predicted proteins | sample Palsa_T0_3_FD_202264 | JGI IMG/M metagenome (GOLD analysis project Ga0302326, IMG submission 202264) | Peat permafrost microbial communities from Stordalen Mire near Abisko, Sweden - Palsa_T0_3 | ecosystem: Environmental > Terrestrial > Soil > Palsa > Peat permafrost | place: Sweden: Abisko... | reverse complement strand
GACTACAGGGAAAGCCTCGCTCCAGCCGCTCAAGGATGCATTCACCAAATGGCCGAACCTGAAACAGGTCCTGCTTTGTTTGTTCGGCTTGACTGCCGGACAAGGCGTGGTGACCTATACCGGAGAGTTCTATTCTCTCTTTTATCTGCAGACGATTCTTAAAGTGAATCCGCACACGACAAACATTGTGATGGCGGTTGCTCTGGCGCTCGGCATACCCGCTCTCATGTTCTTTGGGGCGCTCTCCGACAAGATCGGCTGCAAGAAGATCATACTGGCCGGCTGCCTGCTGGCTGCACTCACCTATATTCCGATCTACCATGCCATGGAGCGCGCCGCAGGCAATAAGGTCGTCTCCGTCAAGTCCACTCGTAACCAGGTGACTGGAGCCGTCAATCTCACACCTCTGACCAGCGACGCAACCGGTGCTCTGGTTGCCGCGCCGGAAGCGCCGCATCCGGACAGCGGCAAACTTGTTCTGCTGGTTTTCATTCAGATGATCTATGTGGGCATGGTTTACGGACCAGTCGCCGCCTATCTGGTCGAAGCCTTTCCTGCGAAGATCCGTTATACGTCGCTGTCGTTGCCCTACCACATTGGCAACGGCGTCTTCGGAGGATTGTTGCCGCTCATCGGGCTCTCGATCTGTGCCGCAACCGGCAAGATCTACGCCGGACTCTACTACCCGATGGCCGTGGCCGCGCTGACATTCGTCGTCGGCAGCATCGCGCTGCGCGAGACCCACGGCACAAGGATTTGGGACGAAGTCGACGCCCCCCTCGCCCCGCAGGAACCGTGACGCTTCATGTGGTTGGGGCAGGGGCCCTTTCGGTCCGTTATAGGGTTATAGGATGGCCATTTCAGCGGCCGCACCCCGCCATTGTCTTGCCAGCGGACGCAACTCCAGAGCTTTCTGGATTGCCACCTTTCCGGGGCCCGCCATCGTGCGTCTTTGGCAAGTGACATGTTTTTGGCGCCAAAAGCTCAACCGAACAACGCAATGGCGTGGAGCACGGGCTTCAGAATGCGCGCACCTTTGGCAGGCTGATTGCGCTGGGTAAAGAAGAATTGGAAACACTGGGTATAGAAACCGCCCACACCACTGGCCGCGATGTCGGCCGAAAAGGAGCATCTATGTCTACCAGTCCAGTCACCTCCCTCAAGGGCGCCAACAAGGGCAGCAGACGTATGTGATGTAGTCACAGCCCCAAAAACAGCCACGGTGGTCAAGAGGGGTGGACGATGACCCATCGCAGGTTGTTGATACAGATGGTGAGCGCGGGAGGAATCGAACCTCCAACCTCTGATTAAGAGTTATGGTTCTCGATTCAGCTGCAGCGGTACCGACTGCAGTCGCCACAATAACTTGACCATCAAAAGACCCGCATGGACGGTTTTCGAAAAGCGTTGGAAAAGTTGGCGAAATCGAACGGCATCTAATTGCGAAGGGCACAAAAAGGACACAGCGGGATCGGAACGGCCGTTTGGGGCAGATGCGACAGTTGCCTTGCTTTCGATGGCGTCGCCCATGCCCGTTCTTCACGTCCTCTGCCAGAACGACCAATAACTCGCCAGAGAGTGGGATTCGAATCCTCCCTCAAACGTGTTCGACGAGAAACTGGACTCGTTCGCCGCTACTGAAACTTTGGACTAGGGACTCTGCTATCTTAGTTGTCCCCTCAGCTCAACATGATTAGCGCGTTCACACTGCCACAATGTGACAACTAGGATTTTCAGTCGCGAGGCGCGAGTTGTCTCCCAGGCTATTCCAAGCATGTACATGAATGTGGAATGTGTGTACATTACGTGGTATCCTCTCTATTTAGGGAAAGGGGTACTTCCGTGGCCACAGCAAGGAGTCGCTCGCACAAGCACTTTCAGTTGGATTCCGCGAAGATCAAGCGCGCCCAAAAGGCTTTGCGAGCGAAAACCGAAACTGAGGCCATCGAGCGGGCGTTGGATTTGGCGATTGCCGAACACGAGAGCAACCGATTGGTTCTTGAAGCCACTGTGCGTTTCGTCAAGAGCGGAATTGACATCAAGGACGTATACGGCACGCTCGGTGGTTAGATGCAGCCTGCCCTGTTCGACTCTTCCATTTACATTACCGCACTCCGGCGAGGAGGCGATGCGGTCATGGCACTGCGCCGGTTCACTACGGACGCGCCCCTTTGGCTCAGTGCAGTCGTACTCGAAGAACTCTATGCTGGCACAGTGGATCGCGATCGTCAGGTTGTAGAACGCTTGCAGCGAGATTTTGACAGGGCGAAGCGAATCCTGGTTCCAAATCTTAGTGACTGGGTTCAAGCCGGCAGAGTGCTTGCTCGCTTGGCGGCCAAGTATCATTACGAAAAGATCGGGCAGGGACGTTTGACCAATGACGCACTGATCGCGATGAGCGCGGGGCGATTGGGCATCCGAGTGATCACGGCCAACGAACGAGATTTCAGCAGGCTCGCCGAGTTTCGCACCTTCCAGTGGCAAGTGACCACTCTTTGAGACACGTCGACTCGCTAAGCGGACACTTCGGATAAGTGGATAAGTGTCCACTTAGAGAGCGCAGATGGACACTTCCAAGCAAGTAGGAATCATTCTCAGAAGCAAAGAGGCTTCGGTCGCACCGCTGCGGCAGCGGCGGAGCATCGCCGGAGAAGCGACGGATTGTCGAAGAGACGCTGGTGACGTGGGTGGGCTCCCGTCACCTCCTACAATTGATCCCGCAGGTCCGCAGGCACAGGGACCGGCCATTCGTGATGGCTCCGTCGTAATCCCCCTGACTCATCTTCGTCCGGCACTTCTCGATTTGCTCCATGATGAACGCGTGCGAAAGATGACTGGGCTCTTGCTTCACATCGACGACAATCTCCCCGCGCGTTTTGTCGACGACATCGTAGCCTTTGCCGTGCGGCACGATTTCGTAGCCGTCGAAAGCCAGGAACTCATTCAGGTATGTCACCGCGTCCTGGAGATTGGCAGGCTTCTCCTGCTTCGTCTCCTTGTCATGGACGGTCGTTCCCATGAAATCCCGCGGGTCAACGGCGGACAGAATGACCGTCTTCATTGTCGGAGTGTCGTCGAAGTGGCGGATGCATTCCTCGGCGAACATCCATCGTGACGGAAAACCTTGACCATAGGTATGGTTGGTGCCGCACTCATTGAAGAAGCTGACGAGTTTTGGCCCTTCCCCGGTAGGTCGATATCCCCTTGTCACCCGTGATGATTTCTCCGAGCCGCTTGACAGTTCTTTCAGAGATTTTCATCGTGCCGCTCTTTCTACTTATCGCCCTGCCAGGGCTGTTTTCAGATCATCATGCTCAAATGCCGACGACATGCGGTCGATTTCGCCTTTGGCGAGACCATGCCGTGCGGCTTCGTCGCGCCACTTAGAGACGGCCTTACCGACGTGTGCGGCTACTTCGCTGGCCTTGCCGTTGTCCAGATCGAAATATCCCGCCACCTCCTTCGCCAGTGCGAGTGAAGCTGTGTTGTCGTCTTCGTTGATCGCGGTGCTGAGAATGCGCGGCTTGATGTCGGTGGGCACCGGGTTGAGGTCGTAGGCGGGCGAGAGTCGCCAGCCCGCCTGGCCTTCGTACAGAAACCCGTGATTGCGGAGGTGGTCGTCGTTGTTAGAGATCAGGATGTTGAAAACCAGCCGCCGCCACAGCGCTTCCATGTCGGCTCGCGGCGCGGCGCCATGCTGGCGCAGCGCGTCAACAATTTCCAGATAGCTTCGGGTTTCTCTGTCTTTCGATCCGAGCATGCTCATCGCGGAGAGGAACGGGATACGCCGTTCGCCGTCACGGTCGAACCGTCGCAGGAGGAGGACAGGCTTGCCCGCGATGGCTTCGACACGGGATTTGGGAACGGGGATGCCGGATTTCTGCGCGAGGGACAGTGCGACTGCCTCCCAGACCACCGTGTTAATTCATCGTCCTTGCGTGGGAATTTCGCGATGGCGAGATGGCCGTCCTTTTCCCTGATAGAAGCCTTGGGCCTTGCGCCTCCAAGAGAGGAGCCGGGCGCAAACAGCAGCCGCAGTTCCTCTTCGGTGTCTTTCTCTTCCATCACATGTTCGGCCGCCGAGAGCAGTTTCGGGAGCTCAATCAGTGGAGGGATACGCTTGCCGCCTTCTTCCCGCAGGAAGGGTCCGCCTTCTTTTTCCGCAAAGCGCAGCGCTCCCTGACGGGCTTCGTCGTCCACCAGCAGCAGGAAGTCGATTTCCTGGAAAGCGCGCGGCGCCCCGCCCTCGCGCTCCGCGTGCCTACGTTCCATGCGGCGCATGAGCGCCCGCCCCCAACGGTCAGGAGCGGAGTCGCCGATGGCGCCGAACATGGGCGTGTCAGCCGGTGTGTGGAACGGGCCGGGACCAACCCGGAGGGCTGGCTCCAAAGAGAATCGCGCGGGATTTTCCAGCCATGTCTTGTCGTATTCGAAGCTAGCGCATTCCTTGTTCTTGCGCGTACGGGCCCACAGACGCCCCATCAGGTGCGGGGCGCCGTCGAGATCCACGTATACGAGAGCCTCTCTGTCCATCACTTGTCTTTCGTGCGTTTCGGGCTGCGCGCCAGGCGAATGCGCTGTGGCAGGTTTTCTTCTTCGAGCTGCAGGCCCACGGGATCGTTCTTCGGCGCGGCGAGATCGCCTAGACGGTCCGCCATACCCAGCACAAAAAGGACCGTGGCGTATATCCCGATCGCGACGCCGGGATCGCCCTTTTCAATCTTGACGAGGGTCGTGCGGCTGATCGAGGCACGCTGCGCCGCGATGGCCGCCGGGATGCGCCGCCGCCGCCGGGCGTCACGGATGTCGCGGCCAAGCTTGCGCAGGGCATGCCTTACCGGGAGTGGCATCACGACGGATGATCGGCTGGTTCTCATATTTAATGTCCATAATAATAGTCCCTAACGGTCCTAATGTACATTATTATGAACGTTATATCAACCTTGCCTATTCCTTGGATGGCATCCCGAATTGAGATTCTTCTCGAACAAGAGTCGACCGCTTCTGGTTCAGAAAGGTCGGAGTTGTCCTAGCTGCCGGTTCTGTAGATCGTGGAAGCGGTGCGTATTGTCCTTGAAGCGTGTCGTGTTTGAACGGGGAACCGGACACGCAAGATATTGAACGTTCGACCGCCTATAAATCAGCTGATGGGGGCAATAAGCCGATCACGAGTCAGAGTCTCCATCGAGAGCCTGGACACGACAATGGGCTATCTCAATCCCTAGACATCTCAGATCAAGGTGGGTCAAGAGGGGATGGACGGCGACTCATACACGCTCCAGCAACTCACAATGAACCAATAACTTACAAGGGTTTTGCGCGCACAGAGAACCGGTTGCAAATGCTTGAAACGTTGGCGATGTTAAGCAACGTACAGCCACAGTTACAGCCACACCCCGGCCGTCAAGGCGTACGCGATGGTTGTGAAACGCGGGGGGGGGGAATTAGACGTCTTAACCAACGCCCTACCATCCAGGTTTCTCGTGACAAAACGGCATCAAAGCTCTAGGCCACGCTCCGATATAATGAAGTTTAGGACTAGGCCATGATTCGCAGCGCCAAAGACCTCTCGCCCGACCAGAAGACCGTTCTCGAAAGCCTGCGTCCGTGCTATTGCGCCCCCCTGTCCTCTCTGAAAATCGGCGGCAAGAGCAATTCGAGCAACTGAGGAAGTATTTTGCCGAAGTAGACTCCCGCCGCAAACCGGGCTCCGCAGAGGAAGCCGACGAAATCTTCACCGAGGCCATCAGAAGCACACGTCCCAGCTATCGCCCGCACCAGTGAAAGTCGTCCTCGATACACCGATCTTCGTTCGAGGCAATGAGCGCTCGCACAGTCGCCCGTGAATTGCTTTCGTGACGAAGGAATCATTTCGTCGAACCATCCGGCATTTTCAGGGCTGGTTTATGTTGCAGTTTGAACGATGTGAGAGACATACGAATCGTGGGTTGGAATCGTGGGTTTAAAAACTGGAGCAGGAAGCCGCCAACTTCATGTTGTACTGGATCCTATTACAATGTAACATTGGCAGCATGGCCATTACTCGTACCTCCCGCGTCTACACTATCAGCCTTCCTCCTGAGTTAGCGCGGAAGGCCGAAGCCTTGGCCAAACGCGACAGCCGCACGATGAGCGAACTCTTCCGAGAAGCGTTCCGCACCTATTACGCTCAGCAATCTCGCAAAATCTTGGAGGAGATCGGCGAATATGCGAACCGCCGCAATCCCGGTTACACGGAAACCGACGTACCACGCCTCATCAAAGAGGTCCGCTCTGTAACGCCTGCTCGTCGGCACATCCGCACCCGCCAGTGATCGTTGTCCTGGATACGAACGTTTGGATTTCGGCTCTTCAGTCGCGAAACATCGCGGAACGCCGACGCGAGCGCTCGAAAAAGCTATGAGCGAGGATGTAATCGCCAGTTGCGTGAAATCGAAGCGGAGATTCTTCGGGTATTAACTGCCAAATTCGCTTGGGAGTCCACTCGTGCCCGGGCCGCGCTGGATACGGTGTTGGCGCGTGCAGTTCGTGTTCAGCTCCGCGGGACAGTGAAAAAATGCCGCGATCCAAACGACGATATGTTCCTTGAGTGCGCCATGCGTGCGAAGGCTGATCTGCTGATCGCCGGGGATAAGGACCTACTCGTTCTGGGTTCTTACAAGGGAACTCGCATTCTGACTCCTGCGGAGTACGTCGTCGGTGCAGGCTAAAATCGCGTAGCTCAGCAACTGTCATGCCAAGTCATCAACCCCTCCGCCGGGGAATCCTCCGATACAAGAGCGAAATGCGATTGCAGAGACTGACAGGACTATGGTTCTGATTGTAGAATCACGCGCGTAGAACGCCATGTCTTTCACGGTTCCAGTTGTTGAAGCGAAGTTCACGCTGCTCCCCGAACTGTCCCATGGCCGTCGAGGGTTGAGCACCGGAAAGTATCGTCCCCACATCGTCATCGGACCAGAATCACAGCGGGTTGCGACTCGCGAAAGAAATCGTTTGACGGAGAACTATCTCGGCGTGATGTTCGTGGGTGGACCGGACTCAATGGAACCCGGAGACGCTGCCAACGTCAAGCTGGCTCTCATGTATTTTCCAGAATGCCCCTATGAAGAGGTTCAGCCGGGAGTGACATTCACACTACGCGAAGGGCCGTTGATCGTCGGATACGGCGTCATCCAGTCACGCGGAATGGAATCTTTTCCGTTGCCAGTGGCACGAGCTCAATGAGCGGAATCGCCTGTGGTTGTTGAAAAACTCACTCGCCGGAAAATGGTCGACAAAACTTTGCAATCGGAAACCCTACAAACCACGATCGCAAACATTCTCTGTTCCCAAATTCCGGCTATTTTGACAAAACAGGAGTTTTTCAACAGACACGCCTGTTAACAACAGCGATCTGGAAGTGTAGCAAATTCAAGAGTAAGCTGCTGTGCATGAGAAAAGGGGGGCGTACGCACACTGCTCGCTGGTATTTCATGCAGGCGGGAGTGGTGATAACGGGCATTGTCGGTGATGACTACAACCCGTCTTCGAGTCCGACCGTGGCGGGACAAGCACGCCCACGACTTTGCTTTGGACTTCCTTCCCCCGTACAGTCCCGAACTCAATCCGATCGCGCGCGTGTGGAAGCTCACGCGCCGTCGTTGCCTGCATAATCGCTACTTCGAGAATCTCAAAGACATCATTAGCGCGGTTGAATCCGAGTTCGCGACCTGGACCACTCGCAACGAAGTTCTCCGCAGACTAGGCGCAATTACTTAAGACGCTGTGTTTTAGCCTGCCCTTCCTTAATGCCGCCTGGACAAGTAATTCGCAAAAGACACGAACCATGCTGTGTTGCCCTTGAAAGCGACGTCGGCGTTGGCCAAATCTTTGCCAGAAAACAGGCGTTCGCCTCTTAGAAGTTCGATATCACTCTGGCAGACCCGTGGCTGAATCAGGGGCAGCCACTTCCCAACTTAAGCGATTCCTCGAAGTTATGGCGCAAGGGCGTTCACAACGACGTTCGCGTCATCCAGAATGAAGTGATCCCGCCGCCTCGAATCTCTGATCTGCAGGGCCGAAAGGCAAAGAAAGCGCCTTCCGAACCCTCGGGCGCCCCGTTGGATCTCAACTTTTTTCTTCGCATCGAGATCTTTTTCGGAGAGTTGCGACGTTCTCCTAACGTGGTGGGAAAAGTTATCTCTCTAGGAGCGGCCTCTTATGCGAACGAAATGGAATTGGATTGCTTTCTTAAGCCTGCTGGCGTGCACGATGCTAAACATGGGATGCGGCGACAGCGGGTCGGCCCAACTTCGCGTGGTGCATGCTTCGCCCGACGCACCCAATGTGGACGTTCTGGTAAACGGCAACAAGGTGCTGACCAACGTCGCCTGCGAAGGCGCGTCCACTTACTTGAAGGTAAGCGTCGGCCAGCGCCGCATCGAGGTGCGCCCCACCGGAACCAGCACTGACGTGATCGATGTAACGCCCACCTTGGCAAAGAACACGTATTACACCGTGCTTGCCGTTAACAAAGTAGCGAACATCATGCCGCTGCTCCTCCAGGACGACAACACGCCGCCAGCCTCGGGCCAGGTGAAGGTTCGATTCATCCACGCTGCGCCAAGCGCTCCGAACGTAGATATTTATGTTGGCGCCCCGGGGTCCGGGGCAACCGGTACTCCGGCGGTTGCTGATCTTGCCTACATGTCCGCATCCGGCTACCTGAGTGTTCCTGCCGGAAGCTATGAGGCTTACGTCACGCCAACCGGTACCACGACCGTTGCCATAGATTCTGGCGCGTTGACACTGGGGGCCGGTCAGATTCGGACCGCGGTCGCGTTGGACGCACCGGGAGGGGGGGCCCCCTTTACCGCGATCGTACTCAAGGACTTGAACTAATCACACCAAGGTCCTGAGCGGATCGAAGAAGTTCGCGCGAAAGACCAACTATCGGGCGACTCTGGCGAACTTACAAAGACGTCGCGGTCGCGTGATCGGATAGAATCTAAAGCGGTGAGATAAAAGTCCTCCGCCGCTTGCGGTTCGGTGCATTCAAGTTGAATACCTGGTCGCCGACGTCAACATTATTTGACCGTGGCCCAGAGAAAACCTCGGCAGAATCCTAACGGTGCAGAATCTCGATCAAAGTGACGCCTTTCTTGTCACGTTAGTGGCTGAGAAAAACTCCGACGCCCTGATGGCTTTATACCGCCGTTACAGCGCACGGGTGTACTCGCTGATTGCGCGAATCGTGAACGACGTTCCGGCAGCCGAAGAGTTGCTTCAGGATTGCTTCCACAGGCTTTGGCAAAAGCCGCAACTCTACGATTCGAGCAAGGGCTCGCTGCTTTCGTGGCTGTTCACCGTCGGGCGTAATCTAGCACTGGATTACAAAAGAAAAGAATCCAGGCGCGCGGCCTACCACGTATTCCATAGCAGCGAAGACTTTGCGGGTGTAGACGTAGAGAGGCTGCCCCAGCCGGTTGCGTTGGAGCCGGAGTTGGCCCAAGCCGTTCGGCAGGCGATGCGGTCGCTGCCTGAGGCCCAGCGCGTAACCCTGGAAATGGCCTACTTCGAAGGACTCACGCACTTGGAATTGGCCGAGAAGACCGGCGAATCGTTGGGTACGGTCAAAACCCGAATCCGACTGGGTATGAGTAAGCTCAAAGAAGCGCTCTGGGACTATGGTAAGGCATTGATGTAATGAACTATACGTGTCACCAAGTTCGGGGGGATTGGGAACTGTTCGCACTCGGAAGCCTCGAGCCAGCGCAGCAGGAGGCGATGGCTGCGCATTTGATGGCCGGCTGCAAGGAATGCTCACGACTGGCCGAAGAGGCGCAGACCGCGGTATTTGCGATGGCGACTCTGGCGCCGCCGCTGCAAGCGGCGGCGGAAGTGGAACGCAAGCTCGCTCAGCGGATCAAGATGGATCTTGCTTTGGAATCACCTCCGCCACGAGTTTGGTGGCGTGCGATTTCATGGGCAGCAGCGGCAGCCTGCCTCGCCCTTGCGATTTGGTTTGGGGTACGAGCGGGGTCTTTGAATCGCGAGCTTGCGCAAGCAGAGCAAAGCATCCGCAGTCTGCGGGCCCAGCTGGCGTCAATGCCGACACAAACTCCGAAAACCGATCCGCCTCAAGCCGCTCCCGGCAACGCTCGGCCGCCGTCGGAGGCGTCGTCGCCGGTTCAGGAAAAGCAACTGCAGCTCGAAGCCCGTCTAAAGGACGAGACGCAGCAACTGCAAGACGCGATCGCTGCCCGAGACCAAGCCGCTCGGGACCTATCTCAGTCCCAATCTGAGCTAGCCGCAGCGCGCGACAAGTCTGACTCCCTGGAGAAACAGATCAGCGCCGCCACCGCGCGCAGCACTGGCGATGCGGCTCGGGACTCCCAGCAGATGGCCGAGTTGCGCGCGGAATTGGCGAACCTGAAACTCGAAGTGCGCCAGCTTGCCGCAGCGGCGGGCACGGCGGAGCAGGTTGCGGGGTTGCTTCGCTCTGGAGGCCTAAAGCAAGTTGACCTGAAAAGTGTGGACCCGGGAGCCGGACAGGGATATGCTCGGGCAATCTATTCGTCAAAAGGCGGTTTGCTGTTGGTGGCGAATCTGCTGCCACAGCTTCCTGATCGGAAGTGCTACCAACTTTGGATCCTGCGAAAAGGCAACCCAGCGATTTTGAGCGCGGGGTTGGTGCAGCTACAAAGCGCCGGAAAAGGACTCTTGTATGCTCCTCCAAGTGAGAGTCTCAATCAGCTCACAGCGCTGGCGATCACCGACGAACCCGAAGGCGGCAGCGTTTCGGCCCGCGGACACAAGCTGCTGTTCGGCGCGGCAGAAACCCGGTAGACTTCAAAAATGCCACCCCCAGCGCGCGGCCAGAGTGCGAAAAGAAGTCTGGCCGGGAAGGCTGTTGTAGCGCGCATCGAATGCCACAGATGCCATATTGGTGAAGCGGTATTCCAGTCCGCCTCCAACCTGTACGCCCAGGGCAGATCCACCCTGTCCGGAAGGCAGACCCAGTTGTGATACTTGGCTGGCGGCGGAGATCTGGCCGCCGATGAGCGCTCCTCCGAACGGGCTGGGACCCAGCAGACTGGAGAGCAGGCTCAGCGTGGAAGAAGGAAGCGTTGAGTCGGCGCGGAGTCCCGAAGCCGTGTTCTGGCTCGAGGTAGTCACGAAAATGCCCATCCCCACTGTGGTATAGGGACGGAGGCGATAGCGATCGAGCTTCGTCGCGTCGTATCGCAAACTGAAGGGCACCACCTGAACAGTCTGCGCCTTCCAGTTGGCGATGGAGGTGACAGGAAAAGGGGCGGCTCCGGTCCCGCTCAAGGCGTCCTGCACGTTGCCTAACCCGCCTCCCGGATTCAGCGCGGATAACACAGCAAGATTTGCCACCTGGGCCACGTTGGAAGTCACAGTTCCGGCGCGACTGGCCTTTGCCAAACCCGCCGAAATCTCGTAACTGAGCCTTCCCCCGGGAAGGGAGGCCAGAGGCAGGTCAATTGCCCCGGAGTACTGGCCGCCACGGTTCAAGGTAAAGGCGGTGGAATTTAGCCCGGCGGCAAAGCTCACCTGGGCGCCAATCTGCCCGAGTTGCGGCAACAACTCTTGTGGCAGAGGCTTCCGGCCCAAACCCCTGGGCGCCGTTGGTTTGTCGCCAGTATTCGGTTCTTGTGCCACGGGGTCTGCTGCACTTTGCAGCGAGGAATCGCCGAGGGTCGCCAATTCCGCCTTTAGGCTCCTGCCGCGTGACTCTGAAATCACTCCTGATTCCGCTTGCTGATCGATCACGGTCTGTAGCATCTGCTCAAGACGCTGCACTCTCGACTCTAGTTGACGAACACGGGCATCGTCGGATTGGGCTTGGGAGGCAGCAATCAAGAAAGAAATTGCGATTGGGAGGGTAGCCAGGTATCGATTCATGGCTGGGATTATAAATTGCGAGGATTTAAGGAGAAATCGAAGGATCCAAATCTCGCCCTCGCGTCGTTAGATCCAGTGAACGCGGCAAATCGCGGATCAAACTAATCCAACCTTGAGGAGAACGGTATGTCTCGAAAAACATTTCTCGCACCATTAATGATATTGCTCGTACTCGCCCTGGCCAGCGGATCCGCTATGGCCCAGAAAACCAGAATCTTCCAGTTCGGTACCACCAATGTGAACCTGAGCTCGGGTTTCCTGGACGCACTTCAGACTCTGAACGTAACCCCCGGCGTGATCGGCCCAACGGAGCTGTTAGGCACGCAGGTGAACTTCCCCATCATCGGCGGCGCCATTGACATCGATACAGCGCTGGGCAATATCGAGCACTCGGGCGGTCTCACCCTTAGTGCCGGCCACACTGTTCTCGGGATCCAGAACTTCACCATCGATACCACCGGAAAAACGCCCGTCATTACCGGTCTCGCGGTCTTGAATGGAGCAGTTGTGGGCCGCATCGCGCTGTTCGACCTGGTGCTGCCCAGCAACTTCAAATTGCCAATCCACTTGTATTATGGCTCTGTACTTTACTTGCCCTGGGTGACGGTCAACCTGAATGCGGGCGCTGCGACGACCTTGAACCAGATCTTCGGCACGAGCGCGTTCAAGGGAGGAATCGGCATCGGAACAGCAACGGTTGAGGCTTTGACTTCAAAGGAGTAATCCCACAGCTGCCGAGAATGGCCCGGGAGCGGGTTTCCGCATTTTCTTGCGATACTGACGGGATGCGGGTGTGTAACTCTCCAACGTGTCCATTCGGGGTTACAGCGAAACAACTCCGCGACAAGTAAGGATTGCGGCGCGACTGCCGATCGCTTCGGCTAGCGCCGCAATTTCGCATCAGCACCACAGTTCCGGACGTCCGCTCGCGCGCTGTAACATTGCTGGCCACGGCACTCATGGCGGAGCTGTCGGCGCTAACAAGAATCGCTTCAAGACCACTAATCCCTCAAGATTTTGTTCCGTTGTTCTTCTGACCTTGCGCCTGCAAGAGCCTACATCGGGTCACATCGGACTGAGCGGGATCGAGCACGCGTTCCGAAAGCTTGCTCGCAAGCTCGGAATCCCAGATGCCTTGAAGCTGTACTGCGCCCGCCACACATTTGGTACGGTGGCCATGGCAGAGACGAGGAATCCGGGACTGGTCAAGGAAGTCATGGGGCACGAGAGCCTGGAGACGACAATGGGCTATTGTGTGCACAAGGACGTTATGTAGAGTCGCTGCAGTAAGTCCTTTCCGGTCAGCAAATTCCTCTTTGAATCACAGCACATAAGCCTTCATGATGCACTCCTCGGCGGCCATGGAGCTGCCAAATTCAGAGGAGGTTCGTCATGGAACAGACCCTTTCGGAAAACTTGCAATTGAGTCAACTTGTCGCTAATGCCTTGAACGAGATCGAGCGGTTGGGCTACAGCCGGAGATCGAGAAATCGGTATCGCGCAATCTGGGAACATCTCATCGAATTTTCCCGCCGCAACGAACTAGAAGACAAATTTTCTGCGGATTTGGGGGCGCGCTTTCTAGATGAGTATGGCGTCAGGGGCAAGGCGGTGGATGAGCCGGGCAACGGCTGGCGTCGGCATCTGTTGTTCGGCCTAAAAGTGCTTGCCGATTTTGCGAAGAACGGGCGTATTGAACGAGCGTTAGCGGAAATACAGGCCATTCACCTTCACTCCGCCATGCAGAACACACTTCGAGATTATGAACAGTACTGCACGGACCGACTGCACCTTCGAGGGACGAGCCTTCGGCTGCGTACTGCAGAGCTTACACTTTTTCTGCATTTTCTCCATTCGACGAAAGCGCGGAAACTAACGGAAATTCAGACGGTAGATTTATCCGAGTTCATCTCGACTCGGGATCACTTGCAGCCAAAAAGCGTTGCGCGAGTTGTATCAGATCTGCGTTGTTTTCTCCGGTTTCTCACCATGCGGGGAATTCTGCAGCAAGACCTCAGTGCCCAGCTGCCAAAAATCCGTGTACGCAAGGACGCCACCATCCCGTCAGTTTGGCATCCTGAACTCGTCGCCGGACTTCTTGGGGCGGTCGATCGTAGTTCTGCGAAAGGCAAACGAGATTACGCCATTCTGTTACTGGCCTGCCGGTTGGGGTTGCGTGCGGGGGATATTCGCACGCTGAAACTGGAGGACCTTCATTGGGATGAGTCAACAATAGAAATCACGCAGGCGAAGACGGACGCGCCGCTGAGTCTGCCTCTGACGAATGAGGTCGGGGAAGCCCTGATCGATTACTTGAAGTCGGGTCGGCCTCAAACGATCCACCGAGAGGTATTCCTCAAAGTGCGACCGCCCTTTTCTCCTTTTACAGAAAACAATCTCTACCACATTGTCAAGTATTGGCGCCTCCTGTCGGGGATCACCTTTCGGAGTCCACAAAAACGGGGCATCCATTCTCTTCGCCATACTCTGGCGACTCGGCTCCTGGAGAAAGGCACGCCGTTTACAACTATTGCGGAGATCTTGGGGCATACCAGTTTGGAATCAACACGTATCTACGCAAAAGCGGATATAGAAGCTTTACGCAGCGTAGCGTTGGATCCTACGGCGGTGAATCATGGCAACTGATACATCCACCCCGTTCCAAAGCGTTCTATCTTCTCTCATTGAGAAATTTCTTCAGGAAAAGCACGCCTGTGGGTACACGTATCGTGAGTCGATTCGAATCTTGCGGCACCTCGACAACTTTTTGGTGCAAGAAGGATTGACGAGCTGTGAGCTACCTGCCTCCATCGCGCGGAAGTGGCTGGCCAAGAAAGCGCATGAAGGAGCACGAACCCAAGCGCAACGCATCACCGTCACTCGGCAGTTCTCCAGGTTTTTGTTGCGGCTTGGGCGTCGGCACTCGCGAGAAGTTTCCCACGTCTACTTGTCGGAAGTGACCCACCTTATTAGTTAAGCGGATCGACAGAGCCGGAGAAGCGGTGATGATAAGTCACCCATGTCTGATCTGAGGAAGAAACCCTGCTGTGTCTGCCGTCAATGGTTCCGTCCCAATCCGCGCGTAGGAGCG
>Ga0302326_10017402_pt1 | contig 15001 bp, 10 predicted proteins | sample Palsa_T0_3_FD_202264 | JGI IMG/M metagenome (GOLD analysis project Ga0302326, IMG submission 202264) | Peat permafrost microbial communities from Stordalen Mire near Abisko, Sweden - Palsa_T0_3 | ecosystem: Environmental > Terrestrial > Soil > Palsa > Peat permafrost | place: Sweden: Abisko... | reverse complement strand
GCGCCTCTTGTTTTCCTTATAGTGGGTGCGGATTTCAAAGAGAACCAGAAGGGTTTACGAAGCGGCCCGGTGGCCCAGACTAGACACGCAGAGATTTAGGCCGGTTGTGGCGATTCACGGGTCCGCGATTTTACAGCCGGGGATGCGGGTCCAAACTCGACGTCACACGCCAAAAGGAGATGTGTGTTTGTCGAGAAAATAGACAGAAAAATAGATGGACCTAAAACTACATGGACGGTCAGACCTCGATTTGAAAATCGGAGTAATGCTGCAGCGCGGCTTCTTGTTCTTCGACCCCGCGCACGTCGGAAAAGCGCGGCCCTTTGCGCAGCGCCGCCGACAGATCGGAAAGCTTATCGGGTAGTCCGGCGGCGTAGACTTCCACGCGGCCATCGTCCAGATTACGCACGTAGCCGGTCAAGCCCAGCGAGTCGGCCGTGCGCTGCGTGTAGTCGCGAAAACCGACGCCTTGCACGCGCCCGCGCACCAGATATATTTTGGCGCTACGCGACTGACGAGCCATCGAAGAACGAGGATAGCATGATGAAACTGTAGCGGAATGGAGGGTGGGGCTTAGGTCAGGCTTAGGTCGGCGATTCGTCCACGCAGTTGGCACTCAGTGTCGGTTTGCCTTCCCGACACCCCTCCTGCAGGCCATTCCTAATACCGGCCCTAGGCTCGGACGGTTCAGCCTAAGATGCCGAAAGTACCGTCAGTTTTTCGGCGGCCGAAGCCGGCAGAGCGCCGAAGCGTTTCTCAATTAGCCGGCGCAGGATGGTCAGCTCGCCTTCCTGACGTCCTTCCTGCAAGCCCTTCTTAAAATACCGGCCCCAACACCTCGTTCTCCGGAATATCGATGTGAATCGGCATTTTCCGCGCCTCCTGCTCTACCGTTTTCGCCAAACGCCGCAATCCCGCGAGGATCGACAACCGCGGCAGCGCAATCTCCCGCTCCGACGCCGGCAGGCCCGCGATCCGCTCCACAATCTGGCGTACCGCCCCTCGATGGTCCCGCAATCGCGTCAGGATCGCAATTACATTATCGCCGACCTCTTCGCTTTCCAGCAGGCGCTCCCCGGCAGCGTGCGAACGTCGATCGGCCGGTACCGGAACAACACGCTGACATCTCGCAGTTCGCTCTCCATACGCAGTTGCGGTATCGTTCGTAAAGCCGGTAGACGCCCAGGCAGTATTCCGCCATTCGTAACTCGTGGGGCGGCCAATCCTGGCGCAGTCGGCTTTCAACCGGACCCAAGCCGCCTGAAAGGCGGCTGCGGGCAATATTGCCCGCCCTACGGTGAAGAAAATGTCTCACCCCGTTCGCCTACAATATAGCTCCCAGGGCCTCAACTCAATGAACCAGGCGAGGCACGCCGCCGTAGTCACACGACCAAGCCGCTGTTCGGTTTCCTCCAGCGGTCAAGCAGGTAGAATAGACCTATGGCGACCAGCACCTTGCTCACGATCGACGATTTTGAGCGGCTCCCGGCCGAAGATGCCGAAAACCACGAACTGGTCGATGGGAGACTGGTTGACGTATCTGGAAACACCGCGCGGCATAACATGCTTCGCGACCGACTTACTGCACTAATGTTGCCCTGGATAACGGAACGTAGTCTCGGAACAGTCATTGCCGAGCAGGAATTCGACTTTCTCGGAAACGCGCATGGCCCGGACGTCAGTGTCATGGGACCCGCCAAAGTAGCGCTGATCGATCCCGACAGGCGCGTGCAGCGCTTCGTCCCGGACCTGGCCATCGAGGTTGCGTCGCAGTCGGATACATACGAAGGCATTCTGGCGAAGAAAGAGCGCTACTTGAAATCGGGGACCGCCGAAGTCTGGCTGTTCTCTCTGCGCACGCGAGAACTGGCCATCTACGGCGCGCATCGTAATGTGACTCTGCGGGGAACGGATGCGATCACTACTGACTTGATGCCTGGTTTCTCGATCACCGTCGAGGAGCTACTACGAGGATTGTAAGGCTACACCGGATCGATCCGGTACACCCACCCCGCCGCATCCACGCCCCCCGCATTGGCCCGCTCCACCACCGCGTCCACCAGCCCGCGGCCGGGCGCCAGCGAACACACCGGATCGGTGGCGCTGGGGTTGCCGGTCAGCAGCATCGCCTGGCAGCGGCAGCCGCCGAAATCCTCGTGGCGGCGGTCGCAGCTCCGGCAGGGTTCCGGCATCCACTCTTCGCCGCGGAAGCGTTGGAAGGCGGCCGATTCTTCCCAAATCCAGCGCAGCGGGCGGGCTTGCACATTCTCGAACGTCAGCCCCGGTATCACGCCCGCGGCATGGCACGGCAAGACCCAGCCGGCCGGATCCACCACCATTAGCGAACGTCCCCAGCCGCCCATGCAGGCTTTGGGATAGCGCGCATAATAATCCGGCGGAACGAAGTCGATCCGCATCTTGCCTTTGAGCCGCTGCTGGTGCGCGGCGACCAGCGCGGTGCATGCCTCCATCTGCCGCCGCGTGGGCATCAGCTTCTCGCGGTTCTCGATGGCCCAGCCGTAATACTGCACATTGGCGATCTCCAGGCGGTCCACGCCCAGCCGCTCGGCCATGCCGACGATGTCTTCCAACCGGTCGAGATTCTGGCGGTGCACGACGGCGTTCAATGTGAACCCGATCTGCCGTGCGCGCACCACTTCCGCCAGCGCCAGTTTGCGTGCATGCGCCCGCACACCGGCGAATTCATTGGCGGGGGCTTCTTCCACATCCTGAAAACTGAGCTGCAAGTGGTCGAGCCCCGCGTCGATCAGGGCATCCAGGCGCGGCTCGGTCAGCCCGATACCGGAAGTGATCAGGTTCACGTACAAGTTGGCGGCGCGGCCCGCGCGCACGAACTGCTCCAGGTCCGGACGCGCGACCGGCTCGCCGCCAGTGAGATGCACGTGCAGCACACCCAGTTCGGCAGCCTCGCGGAAGATGCGCTTCCACTCCGCGGCAGGCATCTCTTCGCCGCGCGGGCGCATGGCCAAAGGGTTCGAACAGTACACGCAATGCAGCGGGCAGCGATGCGTGATTTCGGCGATCAGGGCTTGCGGCCGCACAGTCACTCCACAACCACGATGCGCCGCTCGATCAGGCGCTCGAGGAACGCCGCGGTTTCGCCTGCCACGCGCGCGGCGTCGGTAGCGGCGAACTCCTGGGTCAGCTCGGTCACAATATCTCCGAACGTGCGCGAGCCGTCGCATCGCCGCAGAATCTGCGGACCGGGACCGCTCAGCCGCAAGACACCTTCCGGGATCAGCAGCACCCAGCCTTGATCGGCATCTTCGCGGAGCCGGCAACCGCGCGCCAGCCGCGGAACATGGGCGGGCGTCACGGCTGGAACGCTCCAGGCGGCGGCCAGCCCGGCTGCACGTAAGCGTAATACAACGCGTCGAGCTGCGCCCACAGAATATCGCATTTGCTGCGCAGCGCGGCGACGACCAGTTCCTGTTGGGCGCGAGTGGAAGCCTGGCGCGTCACCCAGTCGAGCGTGAAGGATGCGTCTTCGGGCGCTTGCGTCAGGCGCGCCTGAAAGTACGACAAGCCCGGCTCCAGCCACGCGTAATGTTTGCGCATGGCGTCCATGCGCAAGGCGATCAGACGGCCGGAAAATAACTCCGTAAGGGAAGACGCCGCCGCCTCCAGCAGCGTGCCGCGCGATACCAGATTGAGATAAGCATCCACGGCGTAGCGCGTCCCCGGCAGGATCTCGCCGGCCGCGATCACGCGTGCACGGTCGAGCCCGGTGGCTTCGGCGAGCAGCAACCAACGCTCGATGCCGCCCTCGCCGGCGCGATGGCCGTCGTGGTCCACCACGCGCTTGCGCCACGCGCGGCGGAATTCCGGATCGTCGGAACGCGAAAGGATGATGGAGTCCTTAATCGGAATGCGGCTCTGATAGTAATAGCGGTTCAAGGCCCACGCCTGCAATTGGCCGCGTGTGAGCTTGCCCTCATGCATCAACAAGTGAAACGGATGACGGTGATGATAGAACTGGTCTCCCACGGATTGCAGCCGGGCGTGCAGTTCGGCAGGCGTGAGCGGGTCCGCGGCAGTGCGCATGTCGGGGCTCATAAGTTTATTGTCATCCCATCGCAGGCCACTTCCCAACCGGCCTCGCGCACGGCGCGGTATGGGGCGCTGTCTTCGTCCAGAATCGGGTTCGTGTTGTTGATGTGGATGTAGACCCTGCGCGGACGGCGCAACGCGGCGAGGCGCTCCAGACTGCCCCCCGGCCCGGAAATCGGCAGATGCCCCATGGCCCTGGCCGTGCGCGCGTCCGGCCAAACGCGGATGAACTCATCGTCGGACCAGAAAGTGCCATCCAGAAGCAGGAGGTCGCTTTGCGCCATGCGGTCCATTAGCGCATCGTCGATGGCGGGCACTCCGGGCAGGAAAAGCATGATGCGGCCGCCGCAGCGAACCGACAGCCCCATCACCGCCTCGTCGGACCGGCAACGCGCCAGCCGATCGGCGCTTACGTAACTCGGATATCCGCCGGGTAAAGGAATAGGTTCCACCTGCAGTCCGTCTTCCACGGCAAACTCAGCGCCGGGCGCGATGGCGCGCCACTGGATTTGATCGGGGATACGGTGCAGCATCCGGAACATGCTGTTGTCTTCGAGCAGGATGTCGCGCACCGAAGCAGTCGCATACGCGGCGAACGGCTGCATTTCGCGCAGCAGGAGCAGCCCCAACGTCTGGTCGATTTCGGCGCAAGTGAGAATAACGGAAGTTATGGGGGAATCGCGCAAGCCTTGGCGGGGATGCAGGCACAAATTCGCTTCGATCTGCCTGGCAAGATCGGGAGAGGCGCCCAACAGGTGCCACGCGCTACCGTCCGCGCTTACGGCCACCTGGATCTGAGTGCGCGGCTGACCGCGCAACGTTCCTTGGCGGAGCCGGCGGCAATTATCGCAGTTGCAGTTCCACTGCGGAAATCCACCACCGGCCGCGGCGCCGAGAACACTCACCAGCACGCTTATATTTCAGCCGGTGCGTAGGAATTGATTTCGCAACTGACGGAGATCTCTTCGAAGTCAGGGGTTGTCCAGTTCACGCTTCCCTCCTATGGGGAGAATTATAGCATGTGTGGTGAACTGTAGGGACGGGCAGTGCCCTGAAAGTTGCGTTGATCCAACAACCCCGAACGGCTGAAACCGGCTAGGCGACAGCCACGTCAAAACGTTTCCGTCTGTTAGGGGGGAATTCGATGGAAGTTTCACGTCGTTCGCTTGCTATCGCGGTAACGCTGTTCCTGTTGATTCCGTGCACGGGCTGCGCAACTCATCACAGTCCGGGCGCCACTATTCCCGCTGGTCCAAATGTGGCGCATCTCAGCGGCCCGAACACTATTCCGCCCGGTCCAGGTGGAGAGACGACCGGCGGCACGAAGCATTTCACAAGAGTGCCGTAGCGTCTCCAGATTCTTCGATCAGGCTGGGGAGGAGGTTTTCCAAAATTACCCGCTTAAGGCGATGCCCGAAGAGGGCTAGCCAGTCAACGCAACTTTCAGGCACTACCTAGGGAGGCCATGTCCGGGTTCCCCGCTCTGCGCGCGCTGCGCCATCGCGATTTTCGCTTGCTGTGGGTTGGCCTTTTCATTTCGGCGACGGGCACCTGGATGCAAATCGTGGCGCAGGCGCTGCTGGTTCTGCGCCTCACCGGAGGCTCGGCACTGGCCCTGGGCGCCGTTTCACTGGCGCAAGCCCTGGCATTCTTCCTGTTCGCACCCGCGGGCGGGGCCGTTGCGGACCGGGTGGATAAGCGGCGATTGCTGATCGTCACGCAAGGTTCTCTTTTGCTGATGGCGGCCGGGCTGGGAGTGCTTACGCTGCTGGGCCTGGTGCGACTGTGGGTCATCGTAGTGTTGGCCTTTTGCGCGGGCGCGGTGTTGAGCTTCGATCAACCGGCGCGGTCGGCGCTGCTTCCATCGCTGGTGCCTCCGGACGATTTGATGAACGCGGTCTCGCTGCAATCCATCGTTTTCAGCGGCGCTTCCACGTTCGGGCCGGCCATGGCCGGCATCGCGGTGGCCCTTATCGGGTACGCGGGCAACTTCTTCCTGAACGCGGCCAGCTATTTGGCCGTCATCCTGGCGCTGCTGAGTCTGCGCACGGCCGCCGATCGGAAAGTGCGCGCCGTACGTGAGCCGCTCTGGTCCTCTGTGCGCGCCACATTGGCCGTCGCGGCCCGCGATGCGGCGCTGCCCGGGATACTCTCCGGTTACGGCGCTCTCCTTTTTCTGGGACCTTCGCCGGCTGTGATGCTACCCATTTTTGCGCTGCGCGTGCTGCACCTCTCGGCTCCGCAGATGGGCTTTCTGTTCTCCGCGTTGGGAATCGGGACCATCCTCGGCGGACTCGCGGTGGCTTCGTTAGGCGATTTCCGGCACAAAGGCACTCTGTTCCTGGTGGCCGTGCTGGTGTGGAGCGCGGCGCTGGGCGCATTCGCGGCGAGCAGGGCTACGTGGCTCTCGGTGGCGGCACTGCTGATTCTGGGTGCGGCGCAGAATGCAGCGTCGGCCACCGCCATCACACTGATGCAGACGCGTGTGCCGCCGCAGATGCGCGGGCGCATCATGAGCCTGAATACGTTGCTGGTGATGGGCGTCAGGCCGTTCGGCGATTTTCCGGCGGGGGCGTTGATTGCAGCGATGGGCGGCCCACTAACTGCAGGGATCAGCGCGCTACTGACTGGCGCTTATGGTATTTTTCTGGCGGCGCGCCGGCCCGGATTGCGAGACGCTTAGCCTTGGCCGCTTGTCGCCCGATGGCGGCCTTGGAGAGGGCCTGCCCCACAAGTTGGAATATCATCGCGTACTTCCGGCGCGGGGCTCTTCCACCGCGACAACACGATCCGCCTGCACGTCCCGCAACACCTGGCGCACACCCGAAGGCCAGCGGATCTCGATTTCCCGCACGACCCGCGAACCTGCCAAGCCGAAATGCACGCGCGGATCGCTGGATGCCGCGTAGCCCGTGCTAGTGGTCGCCTCGTCGTACTGCTTTCCGCCATCCTCCGTGGTAATCCGGACCTGCGCGCCGATGCCCATCCGATTGCTCCCGGTACCGGTGAGTTTGAGAATGATCCAATGGTTACGATTCTCAGTCACATTATGAAACAGGCGAACCGGAGCGCCCAGAGCCGTGACCACCAGGTCGATGCGCCCGTCGTTGTTCAAATCCCCATAGGCGAGTCCGCGATGCGGCGCGGCGCGCACAAAATCGGGGCCGGCCATGGCGCTCACATCTTCAAACTGCCCGTTGCCGAGATTTCGCAAGACGGCGTTGGGCTCGGCGTAATGAAAATGCCGGGACATGACATCGATATCGTCCATCACGTTGCCGCGCGCGACGAACAGATCCTTCCAGCCGTCGTTATCGAGATCCGCAATACCGTTCGACCAGCCGGACATCTCGCGCGTGATGCGTGCGATGTGGCTCGTCTGGCCGGCATTCACGAACTGTCCCGCGCCGTGGTTCAGGAACAGGGGGAACGTTTCGTTCTCGATGGCCGTGTGCCAGATGTCCGGCAGGCCGTCGTTGTTCACGTCGCGGAAATCCGCGCCCATGCCCGCCAGCGCCACGCCGTCTTCATTATAGGCGACGCCCGCTTGGAAGGCGGCTTCTTCAAAGCGTTTGCCGCCCAGGTTGTGGAACAGCAGATTCGGACTGTTGTCGTTGGCCACGAACACATCCATGAATCCGTCGCCGTCATAGTCGGCGAACGCAACGCCCATCCCTTTGCCCACCACGCCGGAGATGCCGGTCTCCTTCGAAACATCCGTGAAGGTGCCGTCTCCGTTGTTGCGATACAGCGTATTGGGCAGCGGCGCAAAGCTGTTGGGATGGCAGTAGCCGCGGCCATTCAGCCCCATGCAGGCCGGCTCATGCCGCGGGTCCCACTGGCAGTAGTTGGATACAAAGAGGTCCAGCAGGCCATCGTTGTTGTAGTCGAACCAGCCCGCGGAAATCGACCACATTTTCCGGCCGGCCAGCGTTCCGCCGCCTACGCCCGCCTTGGCCGTCACGTCCGTGAAAGTCCCATCTCCATTGTTGTGGAAGAGTTGGTTCCCGTTCACGTTGGCCAGGAACAGGTCGGGCCACCCGTCGTTGTCATAATCGCCCACCGCCGCGCCCATCCCGTAGCCTGCGCCCGCCACGCCGGCCCGCTCCGTCACGTCGGTAAACGTTCCATTGCCATTGTTGTGGAAGAGACGGTTGTAATATTTGGGTCCTGTTTTTACCAGCGACGGCATCTCCGCGCCGTTGACCAGGTAGATATCCAGCAACCCATCGCCATCGTAATCGAACAGCGCCACTCCGGCCGGCATGGTTTCCGGCTGATGCTTTTCCGGGGTAGGGCAGTTTTCGGTTACGAAGCGCAGGCCGGCCGACGCGGCGATGTCCTGGAAACGTATTGGGGCCGGCGCAGGCGCTAGCGCGCGCAAGACGAACACGCCCAGGGCGACGACGCAGGCGATTGGCAGGCATCGGATCACCATCGGTTATCGTGCTCCGCCGCGGCGGCCTGGGAGGCCGCTGCAGGCCACGGGCCTGCCCCGCTTTTTCCACTGGGTTCCCGCACAGTCAGGATACGGTCGATCCCCGGATTGTCGATCTTCTGCACGATCCCGCTGGGCCATTCGATTTCGAGCGAACGAATCGACCGGTCCTCCCCCAGGCCGAAGTGTACGCGCTTATCGTTGGCCGAGAAATAACTACCGCCCGTGCTGACCGTGGCAAACTGGCTCGCGCCGGTTCCGCTCACGAGATGCAGGCGCGCGCCGATCCCGTCGCGATTGCTTACGGTACCGATGGTGTTGACGGTCAGCCAGTGGTTGGAACTGCCCTGATTGTGCAGAATCATGGGCTTGCCGTCAAGGCAACTGACCACGATATCGATCTGCCCGTCGTTATCCAGGTCCCCAAACGCCGCGCCCCTGGCAGCCTGCAAGGTTCGAAACGGTTCGCCGCTGCGCGCGGACACATCTTCGAACTTCCCCTGAACATTCCGCAGCAGCAGCAGCGCCTCCTGATACCGCACGTTACCCTGAAAGTACTCGATGTTATCCATAACATGCGACTGCGCCACGAATAAGTCCTTCCAGCCATCGTTATCGTAGTCGATAAGGCCGGTTCCCCAGCCGGAGTGAGGCATACTCATACGGGCCACGCCGGTCGCGCCGGAGACATACTGAAACGATCCCTTCACGTTACGGAAGAGAGCGTACTTCTGATTAGCGAGATCGCCGATGAAGATATCCGGCCAGCCGTCGTTGTCGTAATCCTCAAACGCCACTCCCATTCCCGAGAATGCATGGCCGTCTTCGTCATAAGCCAGTCCGGCCGGCATGCCCACCTCCGAGAACGTCCCATCGCGATTGTTGTGGAACAGTTGTTCCGCGATGGCGTCGTTCGCGACCAGTATATCCGGCCACCCGTCCCGGTCGTAATCGTTGAAAGCTGTACCCAGTCCCCGCCCCGGCGCCGCGGCAATCCCGGATTTGGCGCTCACATCGGTGAACGTACCGTCTCCATTGTTGTGATAAAGCAGATAGGTGACGGACTTGAAGACATCCGGGTGGCAGTAAGCCGGCTGCCCGCGGTCCGGCGCGCCGCACGGCATATTCTTCGAAAAATCCCAGTCCAGATAGCGCGCCACGAATAAGTCGAGGCGGCCGTCGCGATCGTAATCCACAAAGAGCGCGCTGGAAGACCATCCGCCCCCCGCCACGCCGGCTTTTTCGGTCACATCCGTGAAGGTGCCGTCTCCGTTATTGTGATACAGGATGTTGCGGCCGAAGTTAGTCACGTAAATGTCGGGATAGCCGTCGTTGTCATAATCTCCCACCGCGACGCCCATTCCGTAAGAGTGGCCTTGCAGTCCGGCCTTCGCGGTCACGTCGGTGAAAGTGCCATCGCCATTGTTGTGATACAGCCGGTTCCAATACTTCGGGTCGGACTTGTCGGGCGCCGCGCCGGCGGGCATGGGACTTTGCAGGCGCGCGCCGTTCACAAAGAAGAGATCCTCGAATCCGTCTCCGTCATAATCCAGCATGGCCACGCCGCCGGGCATTGTTTCAATCAAATATTTCTGTGGTGTCCTGGAAGACAGAAGCTGAAAACCGATGCCCGCTTTCCCCGTCACGTCCGCGAAGACAGGTAGCGGCGCGCGCTGCTGGGCCGAGCCAAACATGGCAAGGACAGCGAGGAGGACCACAGGGCGGCGCATACTGGTACTACCTAGCGTATCGCCAAACCCGCCGACAAAAAAGCGCCGTCAACGCCGCGATGTCCGCGGTATTGACGGCGCAAAACCAAGTTCCCCTAACGACGCTGCCTCAGAAGTAGAACTTCAAGCCAAGCTGCAACTGGCGTGGCAGATTCGACTGCGACGTCACCTGGCCGAAATTCGAATCCCCCAAGTGTGAATCCGGATAGCCGAATACCACGTTGTTAAACAGGTTGTATGCTTCGGCGCGGAATTGGAAGTACCGGTTCTCGCCGAGCCCGATGTGGAACTGCCGCAAAAGCGACAGGTTCACGCTCTTCCCCCAGTCGGTGACTAGCGAGTTGGGCTTCGAGTTGCCGTAAGTGTAGGCTGCCGGATCCGCATAGGCCGCGGTATTGAACCATTCCGCGCGCGTTCCACCTCCGGTATTCGGATTGCCCACCAAGTCCGCCCACTCCGTGTTGTAACCGCCATTGTTCAAAATCGCGATGGGGGCAGTCACAGTGTACGGCGACCCCGAATTCAGTTGCACGATGCCGCTAAGTGTCCAGCCGCCCACCAAGGTATTGAAGGCCTTGTTGCCACCGGAGCCTGGCTTGCCGAATGGCGATTGCGCGACAAACGAAGCGGAAAAAACGTTCGTTTGGTTCAGATCGGATATTTGCGCATCCTGGGCGCGGTTGTATGGGTTGGTCACGTTGCAGTTAGCGCCTAGCGAGCAGCCATCGTCGTCGTTCCGCGACAAGGTGTAGGCCAGCACAAACCCGAGATTCTGGGTCGCCCGCTTATTGACGGCAACCTGCAACGCATTGTACCGGCTGCCTCCCACGCTCTGGTCGAACCATTGTGGCAACATGTACGGGTACGGCTGACGGGGAGCCACCGCACCCGGACCCGGAGGCGCCACATTATCGATGGGGCCCCAGTCCAGACGCCGGCCCACGGAACCGACATAGTTCACGTCGAGAACGGTATTACTGGGAAGTTCCCGCTGGATGCCGAAGTTCCACTGATCCATGTAGGGCGTCTTGAAATTGGGATCGACCATCCACTGGCTCACCTGATCGAAGGTGATCCGAGGATAGACCAAGCCGCCACCGCTGCCGAAGCCCAGTGGATTCCCCATCGTCGCCGTGATCAGATTCTGGTTCAGTGCCGGGTTGTTAATAGTCGCGACGGCCGGCCAGTTTCCGCCGAAATTCTGGGCCAATTGGGTAACCGCGCCCCACATATCGTAGTAACGCCCATAACCCGCTCGCAAAACCATCTTGTCAGTAAGCCGGTACGCCAGACCCAGCCGTCCGGCCCAGTCGTGCAGATTGTTCTGCAGAATGCGATGGTTCGCCGGCGCCACCAGCACATGCGGGGGAAGCCCGGTATAAGGATCGGGTCCGTTCGCCGCGTAGATTCCATTGGGCAGGCACGGCGCTCCAACAGTCGCCGAGCAGTTGGGAGGCTGGGCCGTCAGAGTGTACGTACCGGTGATCGGGTTGGCGTCACCCGTGTAGAGATCCTGGCCCGCACCATAGATCGGCTGTATTTCGAAATCGTTGCGGAATCCGATATTGACCGTAAGTCTGGGGGTCGCCTTCCATTGATCCTGCACGAAGACGGCATCGTCCCAGCCGCCGTGATTGACTTCGTTGACATTCCGCAGCGCGGCGCCACCGGGAATTCCGAGCAGGAAGGAAGCCCATGGATCGCCGCCCACGCCTTGCACGGCGCCGCCCAGACCCGCCGTCTGCGTGGTGTTGAACGTATCGTTGGAGTAACCGATCGGCGAGTGGAAGTTATTCGTTTCAAAATCCGCGCCGAACTTGATGGTATGCTTGCCGATCACCTTGGCGAAGGTGCCGCCGGACTGCCAGACGTTGGCAATGCCCGTAGCTTGCAGGGCTTGATACGGAAAGCTCAAATAAGGTCCCATAGAGATGGAAGGCGCAACCACCTTACCGTTCAAGGTGCTGAAAAACGTATTCACGCCAAGGCTGTCGATGTTACTGATGAACGACGGAGTTTCACCGGGGACCGAAGTGGTCAGGATGTCGTTTCCGAAGTTCCGCCCGAAGTACACATCCAGGATCGCCGTGGGGCCGAACGTGTGGGTTTCATGCAGGGCGTAATTGTACCCGTAAATGTTCGACTGTCCCTGGCCGATCACGTTGTTCGGAGTAACTTCGTTTTGCTGATACTGGCTGTACCGGAACATGATCTGGTCTGAATTCCCGATGTACTGATCCGCCCGTATGGAACCGGAGTCCTGATCGGTGCTGGAGGGGGCCGGTATATAGATGTTGTTCCCGTTGATCAGCGCTCCGGCGTGTGGAACCAGGTTCTGATAGGCCAGGGCGATCGGGTTTAACGCAGACGACGGGATAATGTTGTTCGGGAAGGGAGTGCGCGAGTAAGAATTCGTGCCCGCGTTGTAAGTGGTGGTGCTGGGATCGTAAATCACCGTCGGCGAGGCTTGATTCAGCAGCGCGCTGAAATCGCCGCCGCGCTCCGCGTCCGTGGGTCCCAGTGTGCCGGCTTCGTTGAACAGGCGTTGCCGGTATCCTTCGTAAGCGCCATAGAAAAACGTGTGGTTCTTGCCGTGATAGATTTTGGGAATATAGATAGGGCCTCCGCCGGCCAACCCAAACTGGTTTTGGCGCAGCGGCGTGCGGGCGGCGTCGAAGAAGCCGCGGGCATCCATCTGCTCATTGCGCAGGAACTCCCACAGCGTGCCGTGAAAATCGTTGGTGCCCGACTTGCTGACCACGCTGACGATTCCGCCCGTTACGCCGCCGTACTCGGCCAGGTCGTTATGCCCCTGGGTCTTGAACTCCTGGATATCGTCGATGACCGGCGCATAATTGTACGTCGTCAAGAACGTATTCAGATCGTTGATGCCGTCCAGCAGAAACGTATTGCTCCGGTTGCGCGAGCCATTGATGGCGGGGAACGCGAAACTTCCGATGGCATTGCCCACGAACCCGCCTCCACCGCCGCCACTCTGGTCCCGGTTGACGTTCACCACACCCGGGGTGATCGTCAGCAGTTCCGTGAAATTCCGTCCGTTCAGCGGAAGGTCGACCACATCGCGATGGTTGACCACCGTGCCCAACTCTGAAGTGGATTGTTCCACGGCAGCCGCGGCCGCTTCCACGGTGACGCTGGTTTGCGCCTCGCCGACCTTCAAGTGAAAGTCGAACGTGGCGGTCTGGTTCACCTCCAGCGTGACTTGCGTCTGGGTCACAGGGGAAAAGCCCTGTGCGGCGGCCCGGACCGTGTAAAGGCCCGGCACGATGTTCAGGAAAGCGTACGCTCCATCACTATTCGTAGTCGAAGTCCTCACGACGCCGGTATTCACGTTGGTGAGGTCGACTTGCGCGCCGGGGACCGCAGCGCCGCTCGGATCGGAGACGACCCCGTTAACGGTGGCGGACGCCTGCTGCGCCAAAGCAGATGGCGGCGTGGCGATCCAGAGGCCGAGAAGCGTCAAAAGTGCAGCGAGGTAGCAGAACCTCGACCGGTATTCGTTGGCAAACAGTGCCATAGTTGTCTCCTTACGTGGACTTCCCGTTAACGAGCGTCGGCGAAAGCTGACCCCTCAATCCGTCCCGAACGACGGTGACTGTATCGTTAAAGTCACTAGCGGAATTGTACTACCGGTCGCAAATCGTGTCAAGAGGAAACCGCTTGCACGAAACAATTTGTTGCATGTGCTGCAAAACCGACCGGGACGGGGGGTGGAAGCGCTTGCGCGATGTGGTGAGGACCGGACCAGCGCAAAATTGGTCTTCCGGCCGCGCGCGCCTCGGCACATAATAAGTGAATATGTCGGTAACCATGAAGGACATCGCGCGCGAACTCGGCGTCTCGGTGGTCACGGTCTCCAAGGTGATCCGGAATCACGCCGATATCGGCGAGGAGACGCGGCAGCGTGTATTGAAACGCGTGAAGGAGCTGAATTATCAGCCCAACCCGGCCGCGCGCGCCCTGGTCACCGGCAAAACCTATACCGCGGGCCTGATCGTCCCCGACCTGATGCATCCCTTCTTCGCAGAGGTCGCCACCGGGCTATCCAATACCCTGCGACGCAAGAATTACAGCCTGTTGATTTCGTCTTCGCAAGGCGATCCCGAACTGGAGCGCCAGGAGATCAAACGGCTGCTGAGCCGCCGGCTCGATGCCATCGTGATTGCCTCCACGCAGTGGACCGTGGAATCGTTCCGGCGCATTGAGGAGCAGAAAGTCCCCTACCTGCTCATCGACCGTGCGTTCCTCGGCATGCCGGCGAATTTCGTGGGCGTGGACGACGTGAAAGTGGGCCGCATGGCCACCGAACACCTGATCGCGGCCGGCTGCAAAAGAATCGCCCATATTCGCGGCGCGGCAATGAGCACCGCGATCGGGCGTCTCGAAGGCTACAATCAGGCGCTCTCGCGCAGCGACCTGATCTCACTGCAAGGCTACGTGATCGCGGGACGGTCAGCCGACGCGGACAGTTGGAGCAGTGGCAACGAGGCCATGAAGAAGTTGCTGGCGATCGATCCGGTGCCCGACGGCGTCTTCTGCTACAACGATCCGATCGCCATCGGCGTGATCGACGCCATTCTGGAAGCCGGATTGCGCGTGCCGCAGGATATTGCAGTGATCGGATGCGGCAACCTGCATTTCGACAAATCGCTGCGCGTGCCTCTTTCGAGCGTCGATCAGCAGAGCGCGGCGATTGGGGAGCGGGCGGGGAAGTTGCTGCTGTCGGTGATCGAGGCCAAGG